>Ga0126306_10000620_pt1 | contig 17109 bp, 14 predicted proteins | sample Plot27_FD_92592 | JGI IMG/M metagenome (GOLD analysis project Ga0126306, IMG submission 92592) | Serpentine soil microbial communities from UC McLaughlin Reserve, CA, USA - Plot27 | ecosystem: Environmental > Terrestrial > Soil > Grasslands | place: USA: UC McLaughlin Reserve, Lake County...
CACGCCGGGCGTCGCCGGCGTCGTACAGCGCGCGGCTGCCGTCGGCGAAGAGCGAGATTGCCCGCTCGGTGACCGGGCCGACCTGCTGCGGCGTGCACGCGACGATGAAGTCGTCGCCGCCGATGTGGCCGAGGAACGGCTTCGGCCGCCCGGCGCCGACCACGGCCTCGTGGAGCGCGGTCGCCAGCGTGGCGATCATCTGGTCGCCCCGGAGGAAGCCGTAGACGTCGTTGACGGTCTTGAAGTGGTCCAGGTCGACGTAGCAGACCGCGTACTCGTCGCCACCGGACGCACGGGCGGCGAACCGCTCGGCGATCTCGCCGAGGATCCGGGTGTTGCCGGGCAGGCCGGTGAGCGGCGAGACGTCGCGCATCTCCCGGTTGCGGCGGAGCGTGGAGCGGACCCGGGCGATCAGCTCCAGGGTGTCGAACGGCTTGATGATGTAGTCGTCCGCGCCAGCGGTGAGGCCCAGCACCTTGTCGGCGGAGAGCCCCTTGGCGGTGAGCATGATGACCGGCAGCGCGGCGGTCATCGGATCGGCGCGCAGCTTGCGGCAGACCTCGACGCCGTCGACGAGCGGCATCATCACGTCCAGCAGGACCAGGTCGGGGCGGCGCCGCTCGATCACCGCGAGCGCCTCCTGACCGTCGTGGGCCACCGCGACCTCGAATCCCTCGAACATGAGGTTCATCTCGATGAACCGCGCGATGTCCGCGTCGTCGTCGACAACTAGAATGAGCCCGTCGCGGTCGGCGGTCACCGGGCCGCCGTCCCGGCCCGGGCCCGTTCCGCGCGCCGGCGCAGGGCGGCCACCGCGGCAGCCGGGTCGTCGGCGCCGAACACCGCCGAACCCGCCACGAACACGTCCGCGCCGGCTTCCGCGGCCGCCTCGATCGTCGTTTCGTTGACGCCCCCGTCGACCTCGATCCGGAGCTGGAGGTGGCCGCTGTCGGCCAGCCGCCGTGCCTCCCGGACCTTCGGCAGCACCTCCTCGATGAACTCCTGGCCGCCGAAGCCGGGCTCGACGGTCATCACCAGCAGCGTGTCGAACTCGCGAAGGATGTCGAGGTAGCCGTCGAGCGGGGTGCCCGGCTTGATCGCCAGGCCGGCGAGTGCGCTGGTGGCTCGCAGGTCACGGGCCACCGCGACCGGGTCGACCGCGGCCTCGGCGTGGATCGTGACGTTCCGGGCGCCAGCCTCGCCGTACCCCGGTGCCCACCGCTCGGGGTTCTCGATCATCAGGTGGCAGTCAAGCGGGATGTCGGTGACCCTGAGCAGGCTCTGGACGACCGGAAGGCCGATCGTGAGGTTCGGGACGAAGTGGTAGTCCATGACGTCGACGTGCAGCCAGTCGGCGCCCCTGACAGCCGCCGCCTCGTCGGCGAGGTGCGCGAAATCGGCGGACAGGATGCTTGGAGCGACGTAGAGATCCACGCTGGCAGAGTCTAGGGCCTGGCCGCCCCCCGCCGCCCGGGGAACCGAACTGCCTGTGGATAACCTGGCTACCGCCTGCTACGCCCTGCGGAGCAGCGCCATGAACATGGCGTCGGTGCCGTGCCGGTGCGGCCAGAGCTGCACCGCCGGGCCGGGGCCCAGCTCCGGGACGCCGGGCAGCAGCGGGCGGACGTCCAGCTGCTCGGCGCCGGTGCGGCGGACCGCGTCGGCGACCGTCAGCTTGGTCTCGGCGAGGTGCGGCGAGCAGGTGACGTAGGCCACCAGCCCGCCCGGCCGCACCGCGCGCAGCGCCGCGGTGATCAGCTCACGCTGGAGCTTGGTCAGCGCCGGCATGTCCGACGGCTGCCGCCGCCAGCGCGCCTCGGGCCGGCGCCGCAGCGCCCCCAACCCCGTGCACGGTGCGTCCACCAGCACCCGGTCGAACCCGCCCTCGGGCAGCAGCGGGTGCTCGCCCACCTCGCGCCCGTCGGCGTTGAGGACGGTGACCGGCAGGCCGGCGACCGCCCGCTCGACCAGGCCGGCCCGGTGCTCGGTCACCTCGACCGCCGTCACCGCGGCGCCACGTTCGGCCGCGAGCGCGCCGAGCAGCGCCGCCTTGCCGCCCGGTCCGGCGCAGAGGTCGAGCCACCGGCTGTCCTCGCCGTCCAGCGGTGCGCTGGTCAGCGCGATCGCGGTGAGCTGGCTGCCCTCGTCCTGGACGCCGGCGCGCCGGTCGGCGACGGCCGGGATGGCACCCGGGTCGCCGCCGGTGTCGAGGTGCACCGCGTACGGCGAGTAGGGGCCGGGCTGGCCGCCAGTGGCCTCGACCAGCGCGTCCCGGCCGAGCCGGCCGGGCCGGGCCACCAGGTGCACGGCGGGCGGGCGGTCGTCCGCGGCGAGTGCCGCCTCGGTCTCGGCCACATCCCCGCCGAGGGAGTCGGAGAACGCCCGGACGATCCAGAGCGGGTGGGCGTACCGGACCGCCAGGTGGCCGAGCGGGTCGGTGTCCCGGGGTGGCGCGACCTGGGCCAGCCACGCCTCCTCGTCCTTCTCGGCGACCCGGCGCAGCACCGCGTTGACGAACCGCGCCGGCCCGTCGGTGAGCGCCACCCTGGCCACCTCGACGGTCGCGCTCACCGCCGCGTGCTCCGGCACCCGGGTGCGGAGCAGCTGGTACGCGCCGAGCCGGAGCATGTCGAGCACCCGGCCGTCGACCTCGGCGAGCGGCCGGCTGCTGCAGGCCGCGAGGACGGCGTCGAGCGTCCCCCGCGCGCGGAGCGTGCCGTACGCCAGCTCGGTGGCGAACGCGGCGTCGCGGCCGGTGATGCCGCGGTCGCGGAGCAGCCCGGGCAGGATCAGGTTGGCGTAGGCGTCCCGCGCGGCCACCGCGGAGAGCGTGTCGAACGCTGCGCGGCGCGGGGCGTCGGGCTGCGGTCGCCGGTACGGACGCTTGCCGCCGCGGGCCGGCCGCTCCCCCGCCCGCTGCGGCGGGCGCGGGTTGCCGCGCCCGTGCGGACGCCGGCCCGGCTGCGAACGCTCGGTCACGGGGTGCCTCTCCTGGCTGCCGGCGCGTCGTGCCGGCCCGGACCGGCGCTCACCCGAGCACCTCGCCGTCGGCCGGGCGGACGCCGCGGGCCCAGTCCGGCGCGCGCATCGGGCGCTTGCCGTGCGGCTGCACCTCGCCCAGCTCCACCGCGCTCGTCGCCGTCCCCACCAGCACCTGCTTCCGTTCCACCCGCAACGCGCCGGGTGCCAGGTCGGTCACGTTGGCGACCGGCCGCACCGGGCCGAGCTTGAGCCGGTCGCCGCGGAACGTGGTCCAGGCACCCGGCGCCGGCGTGCAGGCGCGGATCCGCCGGTCCACGGCGAACGCGGGAGCCGCCCAGCTGACGTGGGCGTCCTCGACGGTGATCTTCGGCGCGAGCGAGACGCCCTCGGCCGGCTGCGGAACCGGGGTGGCCACCCCTGACCCGATCGCGTCGACGCTGGCGACGAGCAGTGCGGCGCCGGCGACGGCGAGCCGGTCGAGCAGCGCCCCCGCCGTGTCCGTCGGGCGGATCGGCTCGGTGAGCGTGCCGAACACCGGACCGGTGTCGAGCCCCTGTTCGATCTGGAACACCGCGGCGCCGGTGAGCTCGTCGCCGTGCAGCAACGCGTGCTGTACCGGCGCCGCGCCCCGCCACGCCGGCAGCAGCGAGAAGTGCAGGTTGATCCAACCGTGCTTCGGGATCTCCAGGGCGCTCTTCGGGATCAGGGCGCCGTATGCCACCACCGGTACCAGGTCCGCGGCCAGCTCGGCGAGGCGCGCCTGGAACTCCGGCTCCGACGGCCGGGGCGGGGTCAGCACCTCGATACTGTGCGCTTCGGCCACCTCGCCCACCGGCGAGCGGGCGAGACGCCGGCCACGCCCGGCCGGGGCGTCCGGACGGGTGAGCACCGCGACCACCTCGTGTCGCGACGCCAGCAGCGCCTCCAGCGCCGGCACCGCGACCGCGGGCGTGCCGGCGAAGACGAGCCTCAGCGTGTCTTCCCGAACAGCGGGTGCGGGCTCACCTTGATCTGCGGTGCCGGCTGGTTGTTCCACTCCGCCTCCCGGATCGCCCTCATCGCTTCCTTCTTGGTCTCCGGGTCCAGCCGGTCGACGAAGAGGATGCCGTCGAGGTGGTCGGTCTCGTGCTGCACGCAGCGCGCCATCAGCGCGGTGCCGACCAGCTGCACAGGCTGGCCGTACTGGTCCTGCCCCTTGGCCACCACGTTCATCCGCCGCTTGGTGTCGAAGTACAGACCCGGGATCGACAGGCAGCCCTCAGGCCCGTCCTGCTCCTCGTCGTCCGGGAACTCCAGCACCGGGTTGACCAGGTGCCCGACCACGTCATCCACGTCGTAGGCGAAGACCCGGAGCCCGACGCCGAGCTGCGGGGCGGCCAGGCCGGCGCCGCTCTCGTCGAGCATCGTCTCGGTGAGGTCATGGACGAGCCGGCGCAGCTCCCGGTCGAAGTCGACGACGGGCTCGGCGGGCGTGCGCAGCACCGGGTCGCCGAAGAGGCGGATCGGCTTCACGGCCACGCGCTGCTCCTGCGTTCTCGCGGTCATCAGGGGACGCGGCCAAGTCTATGGGACCCGGCCGGAGCGCCGGACGCCCGCCAGGTGGCGGGCGGGTGGCACGCTCGCCGGAGTGAGTGGACGCAACACGACCGGCTGGTCCGGCCACAAGCAGAGGTGACGACCTACCACGCGCCGGACGGTGAGCCGACGGATCAGGAGCTCTGGGACGAGGCGGTGGCCGGCGGCGGCGCCGCGTTCGGCCAGCTCTTCGACCGGCACTCGCGCGCCGTCTACAACCACTGCTTCCGGCTCACGGCGTCCTGGTCGGCGGCGGAGGACCACGTCTCGGCGACGTTCCTGCAGGCGTGGCGGCGCCGCGGCGAGGTTCAGCTGCGGAACGCCTCGGCACTGCCGTGGCTGCTCACGGTCGCGACCAACGTGGTGCGGACCGAGCGGCGCTCGCTGCGCCGCCGGCTGGCGCTCGTCACCAAGCTGGCCGGGCGGCGCGAGGCCGTCGTGGACGACCACGCGGACGACGTCGCGGTCCGGCTCGACGACGAGCGCCGGATGGCCCCGCTGCTCGACGCCGTGCGCAGGTTGCCGCGGGGCGAGCGGGAGGCGGTGGCGCTCTGCGTCTGGTCGGGCGTGTCCTACCCGGACGCCGCGGCGGTGCTCGGGATCGCCGAGGCCAGCGTGCGGGCCCGGGTGAGCCGGGCCCGGTCCCGGCTGGCCCGCGAGTTCGCTGAGCAGCAGCCGGCGTCGGGGGCCGTCGCCCTCGCGACCCACTCCCAGGAGGACCGATGACCCCGACCCTGCCGCCAGAGCGGGACCTGCCGCCCGGCCGCCGCGCGGCGATCCGGGACGAGGTCGTCGCCGCCGTGACATCGCACCGCGTCCGGCGGGCGTACCGCTGGGTCGCGCCGGTCGCGGTCGCCACCGCGGTCGCCGCGGTGGCCGGCGCCGGCGCCGCTACCGGGCTGTTCCCCGCCGGCAGCCCGCGCGAGATCCCACCCGGCGACGGCGCCGCGCCGTCCGCGTCGCCGGTCCTGCCGGGGGTGGACGACGCCCGCGCCGCGCAGATCGTCCGCGACTGCCTGCGCTCGGCCGGCCTCGACCGCACGCCGGTGAGCCCGTCGGCGTCCCCGGGCGCGACCGGAACCGAAGCGCCGGTGCCGTCCGGTCCGCCCGAGGAGCCGTTGCCGAGCCCGGGCGGCCCGGAGAGCCCGGTGCCGACGCCCGCGCCGGGCAGCTCCGAGCCGGCGCCGCAGCCCACACCCAGCGGTTCCGCGCGGCCGCATCAGCCCATACCGAGCGGTTCCGCGCGGCCGCATCAGCCGACGCCGAGCGGTTCCGCGCGGCCGTCGCCGTCCAGATCGGCGGCGCCGAGCGAGTCGCCGTCCGGCGCCGGTCTGGTGCTGCGGAACCTGCTCACGGACGCGCGGGGGACGGTCGCGTTCGTGCTCGGCGACCGCTCGCAGGTGCTCTGCACCGCCCGCCCCGGCGGAGCGTTCACCGGCAGCCTCGGCGCGGTGCCCACCGGCAGCTCAGGCTGGCTGCCCGGCGCGCTCAGCATCGACCAGGCCGCGGCCGGTGCGCGGGAGACCGGGGCAACCACCGGCGCCGACGGCGTCCGGGTCACCCCCGACGCCGAGCTAGTGCAGGGACGGGTCGGCCGGACGGTCACCAGGGTCACGGTGACCGGGCTGAACGGCGCCACGGTCACGGTGACGCCGCGCAACGGCACGTTCCTGGCCCGGATCCTGCACACGGCCGGCCAGCCGGTGCGCGGGCCGGACCGGCTGCTCGTGCGGGTGTACGACGCTAGCGGCCAGTTGCTGGCCGAGCGGGACGCGTTCGCCGACCAGGCCGGCTGCTACATCACCCCGGATGGCCAGGTCATCTTCGGCGACCCGGCCACCGACCGCGGCCGGTGCCGGCCCGCCACCCGATGGCCCTGACGGCTCAGAAGAGCTCGAGCGGATCGATCTCGACGCGCACCGGCTCGGGTGCCTTCCGCGCGCTGCGCACCCCGAGCGCGGCGTGCAACGCGGCGGCGAGCGCCCGCCCGGCCGAGCGCGGCACCCGAAGCAGGCTGCGCTCGGCGTCGTCCTGCTCGCCGGGCCGCCCGATCGGCACCGGGCCGAGCGTCTCGGTGTCGGGCGGAAGCTCGGCGAGGGCGAGCAGCTCGGCGACCGCGTCCGGGCTGCCCGTGACGCTGGCCATCCGGACCGCCGGCGGGAAGCCCAGCTCCGCCCGCTCGGCCAGCTCCCGCTCGGCGTAGCCGCCCGGATCCCAGCGCACCAGCGCCTGGACCACCGGCAGCCCGCTATCCGCGGTGACCACCACGTGGCCGCCCTCGCTCGCCGGCCGGACCAGCGCCGCGGCGTTGGCCCAGCGTCGCAGCGCCTCCTCGGCGGCCCGCAGGTCGGCGCGGGTGAGCAGCGCCCAGGTGTCGAGCAGCAGCGCCGCTCCGTACCCGCCCTCGGCCACCGGCTCGGCGCCCGGCGTGGCGACCACCAGCGCCGGCTCGGCGGGCACCGTGCTCAGCACCGCGTCCCGGCCGGACGTGCGGACCGTGGTCTGCGGGAAGGCCCGGCCCAACTCCTCGGCGGTGCGCCGGGCGCCGACCACGTTCGCCCGCATCGCCCGGCCGCCGCAGGACGGGCACGCCCAGTCGCCGGCCAGGTGGCCGCACCAGCGGCAGCCGGCGATCGCGTGGCCGCCGCCCGGCAGCGCCAGCGGCCCGCCGCACGCCGCGCACCGCGCCGGCGCCCGGCATCGGCTGCACGCGAGCGACGGCGCGTACCCCCGGCGCGGCACCTGGACCAGCACCGGCGCACCGGCGGCGAGCGCCGACCTGGCGGCCTGCCAGGCGACGGTGGGAAGCCGGGCGGTGGCCGCCGCGGCGTCCCTGGCCAGCTGCCCGTCCTCCCCGAGCGGCGTGACCCGCGGGGCGCGCTCGCGGACGACGGCCCGCTCGGTGACGAGCGGCTTCGCCCAGCCGGTGGCGACCAGCAGCTGCCCCTCGCAGGTGCGGGCGTAGCCGCCGACCAGTACGGCGGCGTCGGCGAGCTGGGCCCGGATCAGCAGCACCTCGCGGGCGTGGCAGTACGGGGCGCGGGGCTCGGCGTGCAGGTCGTCACCGTCGTCCCAGATCACCACGAGCCCGAGGTCCGCGACTGGCGCGAACGAGGCGGCCCGCGTGCCGGCGGCCAGCCGGACCTCGCCGCGCCGCACCGCCAGCCAGCGCCGGTACCGCTCCTCGGGCCCCAGCGCCGCGGAGAGCGTCACGTGCCGGCCGTTGCCGAGCCGGGACGTGAGCGCGGCGTCGAGGCGCTCCAGGTCGCGGGCGTCCGGGACCACGGCGACCGCGCCCTGGCCGCCGGCGAGTGAGGCGGCCATCGCCTCGGCGACCCGGTCCGGCCACCGCTCCCCCGGCAACGCCGACCAGACCGCGCGCGGCGAGCGGCGCTCGGCCAGCGCGCGGAGGTACCCAGGGCCGTGCGGGTACGGCGCCCAGCCGTCGCCGGTGACGGGCACGTCAGCTCCGGCGACCGGCCACGGGCTCTGCTCGGCGCGGGCGTGCCGGGGCGGGATCGCCAGCCGGAGGACGTCGGCCAGCGTGCCGGCGCTGCGGTCAGCGACCTCCCGGGCGGCCGCGGCGATCTCCGGCGAGAGCAGCGGCTCGGCCGACACCGCGCGCTCGACGAACGCCAGCCGCCCGCCGTGCTCGCTCCGCTCGATCCGGTCGAGCACCATGCCGTCGACCAGCTGGCCGGCGAACCGGATCCGGACCCGCCCCCCGACCACCACCTCGGCGTCGAGCGTGGCGGGCACCAGGTAGTCGAACGGCCGGTCGAGGTGCGGCAACGGCAGGTCGACGCAGATCCGGGCGACGGACAGCGTGGCCGCCGGCTCCTTGGCCGCCTTCGTTGCCTTCCTGACCGGCTTGCGCACATCACCGAGCCTGCCAAGCGGAAGCGCCTCGGCGGGTTCAGAGTGTGCGGACGGTCGGGTCACCACATGGGTCTACCAGAACCCACCGACCACCCGGGCTCCCCCACCCGCCGCCCCGCCGTACTCCCGCCGCACTCCCCCAAGCGTGTGGCATCTCCCGACGCATAACTCGCGAGATCCCACACACTTGCCGAAGCGAACGTGGGCCGCCCCCTAAGTGCCGGCGGCGTCTTTCAGGGCCGCGGCGCGGTCGGTGCGCTCCCAGGTGAAATCGGGTAGCTCGCGGCCGAAGTGGCCGTAGGCGGAGGTCTGCTGGTAGATCGGCCGCAGCAGGTCCAGGTCACGGATGATGGCGGCCGGCCGCAGGTCGAACACGGCCGTGATGGCCTCGGTGATCACTGCCGGGTCGACCTGCTCGGTGCCGAACGTCTCGACGAACATGCCGACCGGCTGCGCCTTGCCGATCGCGTACGCGACCTGCACCTCGCAGCGGGTGGCCAGCCCCGCGGCGACCACGTTCTTGGCCACCCAGCGCATCGCGTACGCGCCCGACCGGTCGACCTTGGAGGGGTCCTTGCCGGAGAACGCGCCGCCGCCGTGGCGGGCCATGCCGCCGTAGGTGTCCACGATGATCTTGCGGCCGGTGAGGCCGGCGTCGCCCATCGGGCCGCCGATCTCGAACCGCCCGGTGGGGTTGACCAGCAGCCGGTAGCCGTCGGTGTCGAGGCCCAGCTCAGCGATCTCCGGCGCGATGACGAGCTCAGCGACGTCCGGGGTGAGCAGCGTCTCCAGCGAGATGTCGGAGGCGTGCTGGCTGGAGACCACCACGGTGTCGAGCCGGACGGCCTTGGCGCCGTCGTACTCAATGGTGACCTGGGTCTTGCCGTCCGGCCGCAGGTAGGGCACCACGCCGTCCTTGCGGACCTGGCTCAGCCGCTGGGCCAGCCGGTGCGCGAGCGCGATCGGCAGCGGCATCAGCTCGGGGGTGTCGTCGCACGCGTACCCGAACATGAGCCCCTGGTCGCCGGCGCCCTGGCGGTCGAGCGCGTCCTCGACGCTCGCCCCGGTGCGGGCCTCGTAGGCGGCGTCCACGCCCTGGGCGATGTCCGGCGACTGCGACCCGATCGACACGCTGACGCCGCACGACGCGCCGTCGAAGCCCTTCTTCGAGGAGTCGTAGCCGATCTCCAGGATCGTGTCCCGCACGATCGAGGGGATGTCGGCGTAGGCCTGCGTGGTCACCTCGCCGGCGACGTGGACCTGTCCGGTGGTGATCAGCGTCTCGACTGCGACCCGGCTGCGCGGGTCCTGCGCGAGCAGGGCGTCGAGGATGCCGTCACTGATCGCGTCCGCGATCTTGTCTGGGTGTCCCTCGGTGACGGACTCCGAGGTGAAGAGGCGGCGCGACACGGTACTCCCAGGGTTGGCCGGTAGATTTCCCGCGAGTGTATCGAGGGGCCCCACCGGGGCGGCGGGGACCTCCAGTTGTGCCGGAAACATAACCGAATGGTCGATGTCCTGACGTGCCGAAAGCGACAGGAACGGCGCTATCCGAGGCGGGCGGCGACCAGGTCCCACACCGCGTTCGCGAGCTGCTCCTTGGGGCCGAAGGGGACGTCGGTGACGCTGCCGTCGGCACCGAGGACGACCGCCGCGTTCTCGGCCACCTCGAACGCCTTGCCCGCCCCCACTTCGTTGACGACCAGCAGGTCACAGCCCTTGCGGGCGAGTTTCGCGCGGCCGTGCTCGAGCACGGAGCCGGTGTCGTCGCCGGTCTCCGCGGCGAACCCGACGACGACCTGCCCCGGGCGCGCGCGGTGTGCGGACAGCTCGGCGAGGATGTCGGGGTTCTGCACCAGCTCGATCAACGGCGCGCCGCCGTCGTCCGGCTTCTTGATCTTGTTGGACAGGTACTGGGCCGGCCGGAAGTCGGCGGGCGCCGCCGCCATCACCACGGCGTCGGCGGGCGAGGCCGCCGCGAGGACCGCGTCGCGCAGCTCGGCGGTGGAGATCACCCGGACCACGTCCACTCCGGCCGGGTCGGGCAGCGCGGTGTTCGCGGCCACCAGCGTGACCTTGGCGCCGCGGGCGGCGGCGGTCGTGGCCAGCGCGTACCCCTGCCGCCCGGACGACCGGTTGCCGAGGAACCGGACTGGGTCCAGGTACTCGCGGGTGCCGCCGGCGGAGATCACCACGTGCCGGCCGAGGAGATCGCGCACCGGTTGGAGCAGGGCGACCGCGACCGCGAAGATGTCGGCCGGCTCAGGCAGCCGACCCTTGCCGGTGTCGGCGCCGGTCAGCCGCCCGACCGCCGGCTCCAGGATGTGCGCGCCGCGGGCCCGCAGGGTCGCCACGTTGGCCTGGGTCGCGGCGTGCTCCCACATCTCGGTGTGCATGGCCGGCACGAAGAGCACCGGGCAGCGGGCGGTGAGCAGGGTGTTGGTGAGGAGGTCGTCGGCGATGCCGTGCGCGGCCTTCGCGAGCAGGTCGGCGGTGGCCGGCGCGACCACCACCAGGTCGGCGTGCTGGCCGATCCGGACGTGCGGGACCTCGTCGACGTCGTCCCAGACCTCGGTCCTGACCGGCTGGCCGGAGAGGGCGGACCAGGTGGCGGCGCCGACGAAGCGCAGCGCGCTGGCGGTGGGGACGACGCGAACCTGGTGACCGGACTCGGTGAACTTCCGCAGCAGGTCGGCAACCTTGTAGGCCGCGATGCCGCCGCCGACGCCGAGAACGATGCGGGCGGCGGTCATCGAGATGCTGACCTGACGGTCAGGCGTCGACCTGCTCGTGCGTGAGCAGGTTGCCGTTGATCTCGCGCAGCGCGATCGAGAGGGGCTTCTCCTGCGGGCTGGTCTCCACCAGCGGGCCCACGTACTCCAGCAGGCCTTCGCCGAGCTGGCTGTAGTAGGCGTTGATCTGACGGGCACGCTTGGCCGCGTAGATCACGAGGGCGTACTTGGAGCTGGTCTTCTCGAGCAGCTCGTCGATGGGGGGGTTGGTGATGCCCTCGGGAGCGGCGACGGTACCGGACAAGCGGATCAGCCTCAAAAGAGTCTCGACGACGGGGGTTAGAGCAATGCTACCAATTCTTTGGCAGCCCTCTCGACCCGGTCGTTGACGACCACCACGTCGAACTCCTTTTCGGCCTCGAGTTCGACCTGCCCGGTGTCCAGCCGCGCGCGGATCGTCGCGTCGTCCTCGGTGCCACGGCCGACGAGACGGCGCACCAGCTCGTCCCAGGACGGCGGGGCGAGGAAGACGAACTGCGCCTCCGGCATCGCCTCGCGGACCTGGCGCGCGCCCTGCAACTCGATCTCGAGCAGGGCCGGCAGCCCGGCAGCCAGTCGGTCCTCGACTGGCTGCCGGGGCGTGCCGTAGCAGTTCCCGGCGTACTCGGCATGCTCGAGCAGCTCGCCGGCGGCGACCATGCGGTCGAACTCCGCCCGCGAGACGAAGTGGTACTCCACTCCGTCCGTCTCGCCGGGACGCGGCGGGCGCGTCGTGACCGAGACCGACAACCACACCGTGGGGTGGTGGCGGCGGAGCTCGGCGACGACGCTGCCCTTGCCGACGCCGGACGGGCCGGAGAGGACCGTCAGGCGCGCGGCGCCCGAGCCGGAGTGGGCGGCAGGCCGCCCTGACTCGGTACCCACAGGAAGATCAGTGACCACCGGAGCCGGAACCGAACTCCTGCAGCAGGGCGCGGCGCTGGTTGTCCCCCAGCCCGCGAACCCGGCGGCTCTCGGCGATCTTGAACTTCTCCATCATCTGCATGGCGCGAACCTTGCCGATGCCCGGCAGGGCCTCGAGCACGGCGGAGACCTTCATCTTGCCGATGACGTCATCCGTCTCAGCCGTGTCGAGGACCTCTTGGAGGGACATGCCCCCGTGCTTGAGCTTGTCCTTCACCGCAGCGCGAGCTTTGCGAGCAGCGGCCGCCTTCTCGAGAGCAGCGGCGCGCTGCTCGGGGCTCAGCGGGGGAAGAGCCACAGGTCACCTCGAATGTCTTGTGTGAGCGGACGAATTCCAGCGCCGCAGAACCTAGCGAGTTACGCAGGTCCGAAGCAACGCGCCCCCCTAGTTAACGGCCGGGACGAATGGCGCGGTAGGGCATGGGAAGGCCAGGAACAGACTGTTTTCGTTCCCGGATCGGTAATCCAGGACACAGACTGTTACAACTCGGACACATCGCCGACCCGAATTCGCCACGGACGTGCGTCAGATCACGTCCCGCAAATTCGTTGCGTGCGGACGGATCAGACCCCGTTCAGCGGGCGTACCGAGGGGTCACGCCCTGCTCAGCACCGCTCCGCACGCCAGCAGCGCGCGCTCCGCGGCGGCCCGCAGCGCCGCCGGGTCAGGCCCGTGCCGGAGCACCTCGCGCGACATCGTGGGGAGCACGGCGCCGGTTGCGGCGCCGAACACCGCGCGCAGGTCCTCGGCGGTGGCACCCTGGGGGCCGATGCCCGGGGCGAGCAACGGACCGTTGACCCGGGACAGGTCGTGACCGGTCTCGCCGATCGTCGTGCCGACCACGACGCCGATCGAGCCGAGGGGCTCGGCGCCGGCGTTCAACTCGGCCGCCGCGTCCAGCACCGACTGCGCGACCGTACGGCCGTCGGGCCGGCGCGCGTGCTGCACCTCGGGACCCTCCGGATTGGACGTGAGCGCGAGGAGGAAGACGCCCGACCCGTTGGCGAGCGCGGTGTCGACCAGCGGCCGCAGCGCCCCGACGCCCAGGTACGGGTTGGCCGTCATCGCATCGCTGAACAGCGGGCTTCCGGCCGAGAGGTACGCCTGGGCGTACGCCTGCGCGGTGCTGCCGATGTCGCCGCGCTTCACGTCCGCCAGCACGAGCGCGCCGGCCGCGCGGGCGTCAACTATGACCCGCTCCAGCACCGCGATGCCGCGGCTGCCGAACCGTTCGAAGAACGCCGACTGCGGCTTGAGGACGGCGACCCGGTCTGCGAGCGTCTCGACGACGGTCCGGCTGAACCTCTCCAGGCCCGTCACGTCGTCGCTGAGGCCCCAGGAGGCGAGCAGTGATGCGTGCGGGTCGATCCCGACGCAGAGCGGGCCACGGGCGCCCATGGCGGCGTGCAGCCGCGCACCGAACGGAGCAAGGGTCACGAGGTCTCCTTCAGAGCGGGTGCCCCGGCCGGGGCGGCGGAGGAGTTGATGCGGCGCACCAGGCCGGGTCCGCGGTAGACGAGTCCGGTGTAGACCTGGACCAGGCTGGCGCCGGCGTCGAACATCCGGCGGGCGTCGTCGGCGTCGAGGATCCCGCCGACGCCGACGACCGGCAGCCGGCCGCCGGTCTCCCTGGCCACGAACCGGACCACGTCTAGCGCGCGCGCTGTGAGCGGCCGCCCGGACAGCCCGCCGGTCTCGGCCGCGCGCCGGGAGTCCGCGACGGCCACGCCGTCGCGCGCCAACGTCGTGTTGGTCGCGATCAGCCCGGCGACGCCGTGCTCGGCACACACCTCGAGCACCTCGGCGATCGCCGGCTCGGTGAGGTCCGGCGCGATCTTGAGCAACAGCGGCGTCGGCACCCGGCCGGCCGCGAGCTCGGTGCCGACCCGGCGCAGCTCACCGAGCAGCGCGCCGAGCTGGTCGCGGTCCTGCAGTGACCGCAGCCCCGCGGTGTTCGGCGAGCTGACGTTCACCGCGAAGTAGTCGCCGTGCGGGTAGAGGGTCCGCAGCGAGTCGACGTAGTCGGAGACGGCATCCTCGATCGGGGTGACCTTGGACTTGCCGAGGCTGATCCCCAGCGGCACCGGCAGCGGCCCCCAGGCCGCCAGTCGCCGCTCCAGCGCCGCCGCCCCGTGGTTGTTGAACCCCATCCGGTTGACGATGCCCTCGCTGGCCGGCAGCCGGAACAGCCGCGGCCGCGGGTTGCCCGGCTGGGCGTACCGGGTGACGGTGCCGACCTCGACGAAGCCGAAGCCCAGTGCCGGCCAGGCCGGCAGCGCCACGCCGTTCTTGTCCATGCCCGCGGCGAGCCCGACCGGGCCCGGGAAGCGCACCCCGAACACCGTCCGCGGCTCGGCGGCGCCCAGCACCCGCCGCCCGGCGGCCACCAGGGCCGGCCGCCGGGCCAGCCAGCTCAGCCCGGCGAGCGTCCACTCGTGCGCCGCCTCGGCGTCCCCGCCACCGACCCGGAACAGCGCCGGGCGCAGCACCCGCTCGTAAAGCACGCTCACTCCTCGTCGCGGATCGCGGCGTGCAGCTCCTGCAGCGGACGCACGCCCAGCTCGCCGCGGATCTGCGCCTCGATCCCCATCACGGCCGCCGCCGCGCCCTGCACCGTGGTGACGCACGGGACGTCGGCGGCGACCGCGGCGCTGCGGATCTCGTACCCGTCCACGCGCGGCCCTGAATTGCCGTACGGGGTGTTGAGCACCAGGTCGACGGTGCCGGCGGCGATCATCTGCAGGATGTCCGGCTGGCCGTCGTCCGGCTCGAAGTGTTTGCGCACGAGCGTCGCGGTGACGCCGTGCCGGCGCAGCATCTCGGCGGTGCCCGCGGTGGCGAGCACCTCGAAGCCGAGGTCGGCCAGCCGCTTGATCGGGAAGACCATCGCCCGCTTGTCCCGGTTGGCGACCGAGACGAAGACCCGGCCCGCGGTCGGCAGCGACCCGTACGCCGCGGACTGGCTCTTCGCGAATGCCTGGCCGAATGCCAGGTCGATCCCCATCACCTCGCCGGTGGACTTCATCTCCGGCCCGAGCAGGCTGTCCACGCCCTGCCCGTCGCTGGTGCGGAACCGCTTGAACGGCAGCACCGCCTCCTTCACGGCGATCGGCGCGCCGGCCGGCGGGTCGCTTCCGTCTCCGGTGGCCGGCAGCATCCCCTCCGCGCGCAGCTCGGCGATGGTCGCGCCGAGCATCACCCGGGCGGCCGCCTTGGCCAGCGGCACCGCGGTCGCCTTGGAGACGAACGGCACGGTGCGGGACGCCCGCGGGTTCGCCTCCAGCACGTACAGGACGTCGTCCTTCAGCGCGTACTGGACGTTCATCAGCCCGCGCACGCCGATCCCGCGCGCCAGCGCCTCGGTGGAGCGCCGGACGTTGTCGATGTCGGAGCGGCCCAGCGTGATCGGCGGCAGCGCGCACGCCGAGTCACCGGAGTGGATGCCGGCCTCCTCGATGTGCTCCATGATCCCGCCTATGAACAGACCGGACCCATCACTGCTTCCATCGAACAGCGCGTCCACGTCGATCTCGATGGCGTCGTCGAGGAACCGGTCGACCAGCACCGGATGCTCGGGCGTGACCTGGGTGGCCCGGCTGATGTAGGACTCGAGCGTGGCGTCGTCGTAGACGATCTCCATGCCCCGTCCACCGAGCACATAGGACGGTCGGACGAGCACCGGGTAGCCGATCTCGTCGGCAACCTCCTTCGCCTCGGCGTAGGAGGTGGCGACGCCGAACTTCGGCGCCGGCAGCCCGGCCTCGGCGAGCAGCGCACCGAACGCGCCGCGCTCCTCGGCCAGGTGGATCGCCTCCGGCGGCGTACCGACCACCGGCACCCCCGCGTCGGCCAGCTGCTGGGCGAGCCCGAGCGGGGTCTGTCCGCCGAGCTGCACGATCACCCCGACCACGCCGGGGCCGCCGGCGGCCACCCCGCTGCTCTGCTCGGCGTGCCACACCTCCAGCACGTCCTCGAACGTGAGCGGCTCGAAGTACAGCCGGTCGGAGGTGTCGTAGTCGGTCGACACGGTCTCCGGGTTGCAGTTGACCATGACGGTCTCGAATCCGGCCGCCCGCAGCGCCATCGCGGCGTGCACGCAGGAGTAGTCGAACTCGATGCCCTGCCCGATCCGGTTCGGCCCCGAGCCGAGGATCATCACCTTCGGCCGGTCGCTCGGGCGTACCTCGGTCTCCGCCTCGCCGTCGGATTCATACGCCGAGTAGTGGTACGGCGTGGCCGCGTCGAACTCGGCCGCGCACGTGTCGACGGTCTTGTACACCGGACGCACGCCGAGCCGGTGCCGCAGCGCCCGCACCCCCGCCTCGCCGGCCAGCTCCGGGCGGAGCGCGGCGAGCTGGCGGTCCGAGCAGCCGGCCCGCTTGGCCCGGCGCAGCAGCGCGTCGTCGAGCACCGGCGCGGCCACGATCTCGGCACGCAGCTCGACCAGCGCCAGGACCTGGTCCGCGAACCACGGATCCAGACCGGAGGCGGCACACACCTCGGCCACGGACGCGCCGCGCCGCAGCGCCCGCTCGACCTCGTAGAGCCGGCCGTCGTGCGGGACCCTGAGCGCCTCCAGCGGATCGGTGTCCGGGTCGGGTCGGGTCCAGAAGCCGGCGGCCTTCGTTTCCATCGAGCGCATGGCCTTCTGCAGCGCCGCGCCGAACGAGCGGCCGAGGCTCATCGCCTCGCCGACCGACTTCATGGTGGTGGTCAGCTCACCGTCCGCGCCGGGGAACTTCTCGAACGCGAACCGCGGGATCTTGACCACGACGTAGTCCAGCGTCGGCTCGAAGCTGGCCGGGGTCTCCCTAGTGATGTCGTTGCGGATCTCGTCGAGCGTGTAGCCGATCGCCAGCTTGGCGGCGATCTTGGCGATCGGGAAGCCGGTGGCCTTCGACGCCAGCGCCGACGACCGCGACACGCGCGGGTTCATCTCGATGACGACGAGCTCGCCGGTGGCCGGCTCGTAGGCGA
>Ga0126306_10000621_pt1 | contig 17095 bp, 16 predicted proteins | sample Plot27_FD_92592 | JGI IMG/M metagenome (GOLD analysis project Ga0126306, IMG submission 92592) | Serpentine soil microbial communities from UC McLaughlin Reserve, CA, USA - Plot27 | ecosystem: Environmental > Terrestrial > Soil > Grasslands | place: USA: UC McLaughlin Reserve, Lake County...
ACCCGGGCGTCGAGCTCGTCGTGTCGATCCCCAACGTCACCCACCTCGACGTCGGCATCAAGCTGCTGATGGGCCGGTGGGACATGACCGACACCGGCCTGCTCGACGACACCCACGTGCGTTTCTTCAACGAGGACCGGGTCCGCACGACCCTGGCCGAGGCCGGCTGGGCCGAGGCCGCCGTCAAGGACGTGGCCCTGCCGGTCAGCGACCAGCTGTTCCCGGTCGACGCCCCGGCCCTGCGGCCCGGTACCCCGCTACGGCAGCTGCTGTACCGCATCCGCACGGCCGCCGACCCGCACGCCGAGACCTACCAGTTCGTCCGCCGCTTCACCCACGACCCGGCGGCGGCCGCCGCCACGCTCGACGCCGTGCAGCGAGAGTCCCGGGAGGACACCGACGCCCGGCTGCTGACGGTCGTGGTTCGCCTCGACGGGTCGGAGTCGGCCCCCGTGGCCGAGCCCCCGGCGACGGACGCCGACGACGCGACCCCACCCGGGGCGACGGACGCCGACGACGCGACCCCGCCCCGCGCCGACGACGCGCCGGCCCCCGCCGCCGCCGGGCCGATCGACGGGCTGCTGGGCGACCTGGGCCGGCAGACGACGGCGGACGTCGAGCTGCTGGTGAGCCATCCCGCCGACATCCGGCCGGCCGTCACCGTGCCGGCCGGGCTGGGCCTCGGCGAGCGCGTCCCCGTGCGGTTCGTGCCGACGGGGCCGGGCGACGACTGGCGCGGCGCCGCCTTCGCCGCCGCCCAGGGCCGCTACGTCACGATGCTCGACCGCCGCACCCGGCTGACCGCCGGCTACGTCGAGACGGTCCGCCAGGCGGTCGACGTGCTGCCCGGCCAGGTGGTGCAGGTGGGAGCGGTCGCCGCCCCGACGGCCGCCACCGCCGGCGTGGCCGACGTCGACGAGTTGGTCCCCACTTTCGAGCGCGTCGCCCTCGACCCGCTCGACCTGGTCAGCGTCGCGCCGTTCGGGCCGGCGCCCCTGGGCGCCCACGCCATCCCCCGCCAGGCGTTCGCCGCCAACGGGCTGCGCTTCGACGCCGAGGCGGGCGACACGATCGACACGCTGTTCCTGCTCGGCGCCGTCGAGCTGTGCGGCATCGTCCGATCGAGCGGGCCGGCGGTCGTGCTGCACCCGGCGGGGTTGCACAGCCTGTCCCTCGACGTCGAGTCGCTGCAGAAGCGCCTCGGCCTCACGCCGATGGTCATCCCCGAGGGCGCCGGGCCGATGCTTCTGGCCCTGCGGGCGGCGGCCGGCTCGGCGGTGCCCGAGCGTGACGCCCTGGCCGAGCAGGTGTCCGCCCTCCGCGACCAGGTGGCCTCGCTGGCCTGGCACCTCCGCGTCCGCGAGGAGGAGCTCGAGCAGGCCCGCGCCGAGGCGGCGTCCCTCCGTCATGCGGTCGAACGCAACATGGGCATCCGAGCCCGCCGCAAGATCGGCGAGGTCCTGCACAAGGCCTGATCGGGCCGCCGTCCCCGGGCGACGGCGCGCGCCACGGAACGGGTTACGGCCCCTTCGCTGTCACAGGGCGCCGGTAGCGTGCCCGCCGTGACGGCCCCGGTCGACATCTCGCGACGCGACGCCCGCCGCATCGCCCTTGCCGCCCAGGGCTTCACCGACCCGCGCGCGACCGGCCGGGTCGACCGGCGCCACTTCCGCCGGGTCGTCGACCGCCTGGCCACCGTGCAGATCGACTCGGTCAACGTGTTGACCCGCAGCCATGAGCTCGTGTTCTTCTCGCGCCTCGGCCCGTACGACCGCGACGCCCTCACCCGCTGGCTGTGGGGCAGCCACGAGGTGTTCGAGTACTGGGGCCACGAGGCGTCCCTGCACCCGATCGACCGCCAGCCGCTGCTGCGCTGGCGCATGACCGAGGAGCACGCCTGGGGCGGCGTGGCGCGGTCCGCCCGCGACAACCCGGCGATGGTGGCGGCCGCCCTCGACGAGATCGCCACCCGGGGCCCGGTCGGCATGGCCGACCTCGAGGTCCACCGGTCGGCGCCCCGCAGGGGCGAGAGCTGGTGGGGGTGGGGCGACGGCAAGCGGGTCGTCGAGCACCTGTTCTGGGCCGGGAAGGTGACGGCGGTCCGCCGGGGCGCGTTCGCCCGGGCCTACCTGCTGCCCGAGGCGTGGTTCCCGCCCGAGGTCCTGGCCGCCCCGACGCCCTCCGAGGAGGAGGCCCATCGGGCCCTGCTGCTGGTCGCCGCCCGGGCCCACGGCGTCGGCACCGCACGCGACCTAGCCGACTACTACCGCCTGCACGTCCCGACCTCGGCCCGCCTGCTCGGCGAGCTGGTGGCCGACGGCCGGCTCCTGCCCGCCCGGGTCGAGGGCTGGGCCCAGCCGGCGTTCCTCCACCCCGAGGCCCGCCTGCCCCGCCGCCGCCTGCGCGCCCGGGCGCTGCTGTCGCCGTTCGACTCGCTCGTCTGGGAGCGGGCACGTACCGAGCGGCTGTGGGGCTTCCGCTACCGCATCGAGATCTACGTCCCGCCGGGCAAGCGGGTGCACGGCTACTACGTACTGCCCTTCCTGCTCGGGGAGGACCTGGTGGGCCGGGTCGACCTCAAGGCCGACCGCCGGGACGGCGTGCTGCGGGTCAGGGCCGCCTGGATGGAGGACCGCTCGGCGGTCCGTACCGCGCCGGGCCCCGACGAGGTGGCCGCCGAGCTGGCGGCCGAACTCGAACTGATGGCGGGGTGGATGGGCCTGGCCGGCGGCGTCGACGTCGAACCCCGGGGCGACCTGGCCGAGCCCCTGGCTACGGCGGTGAAAACGCGAACGGCGCCCCCCGGGCCGATCACCTCGGCCTGAGGGACGCCGTTCGGGTTGCTGGGGGAACAGCCGGGTCAGTACTGGGTCGTGCCCCGAACCTCGTCGGCGGCCGACGAGGTCTCGCTGCGCACGTTCTCCTTGGCCGACTGGGTGTCGCTCTGGACGTGCTCCTTGGCGGCCTCGGCCTCGCCCTGCACGTGCTGCGCCGCACCCTGGGCCTGGTCGCGCACCGTGGTGGCGGCCTCCTGGGCGGCCGGCTTCAGGTTCTCGGCCGCGTCCTGGGCGAGGGACTTCGCCTCGGACTTGGCCTCGTCCAGGGCCGGACGGACCTGCTGCTCCACCAGTCGGTGCTCCCTCTCGGTGGCCGGCAGCAGGCTCGACACGAGCATGCCGGCGCCGAGGGCGATGAGCCCGGCGGCGAACGGGTTGCCCTCTGCGGCCGAGGTGGCGGCCGACGGGGCGGCAGTCACCTTGTCCTTGGCGGTGGACGCCACGTCGGCCGCCTTGTCCTTGGCCGTGCCCGCGGTGTCGGCGATCGAGCTGCCGGCGGACGACAGCGGGTCGGTCGCGCTCGACGTCCGGTCGCTCACCGAGTAGCGGGCCTGGTCGGCGGTACCCATCACCTTGTTGCGCAGGCTCTGCCAGGACTGGCCGACGGCGGCGCGGCGTCGCTCGACCATGCGGCCCGGGCTCACCCGGTCGCCGACGGCCTCGAGGTCGTAACCCAGGGCGGCGCGCTGCCGCTCCAGGTCGGCCTTCAGTGCATCTGATTGCGTGCCCATTGCACGTCCTCCTTGACGGTCTCGGCGGTGCGCTCGGGCACCGGGTTGACCTCGCTGAGCTTGTTCTTCCCCTTCGGCAGCAACACGGCGGCACCGATGGCCCACAGCGCACCGACGATGAGGAAGGCGAAGCCGGTCGGCATGATGGCGTCGAGGCCCCAGGCGGCGGCGAAGGACAGCAGGATCACGGCCATGTAGGCGCAAAGGGCGCCCACACCCAGGATCCCGGCGCCCTTGCCGGCCGTCCTGATCTCATCCTTGATCTCGACCTTGGCCAGCTCGACCTGGGTCGACACCAACTGGGAGAAGTCCTGCGACACCTTCCCGATCAACTCGCCGAGCGAGGCATCGGGGTCGACGGGCTTCGCCGGGTCGTCGGGGTAGACGTGCCCGGCGCGGGGGTCTCCGGCGCCGGACACGGACTGGGTGGCCATCAGGTGCCCCACCGCTGCTCGCCGACGGGAGCGGTGCCCTCGCTGTAGTCGGGCGTCGCCGGGGCGCCGTAGGCAGCGCTGGCCTGCTCGGCCGGGACCTCGTAGCCCTCGGCGTAGGTGTAGCCCGTCGTGCCGGTCGAGTAGCCGCTGTCGTAGGCCTGGCTGCGGTAGCCGTTCCCGCTGCCCTCGGTCGGGTCCTGCGCCAGGTTGCGCACGACGCGGCCGGCGACCAGCCCGACGCCGAAGGCGCCGAGGAGGAACATGCCCGGGCGGTTGCGACCGAAGCTGCGCACCTGCGCCATGGCGTCGTCGAGGCCACCCTCACGCAGCCGGTCGGCGACCTGCTGCGTCCGGTACGCGGCCTCGCTGGCGATGTCGGACACGGGGCCCGGCTCGCCGCTGTCGCTCATCGAGCGCAGCTGCTGCGAGATCTGTGAGATCCCGTCGGCGAGCCGGTTCATCTGGCCGCTGGCCTGGCTCTTCAGCTCGGTCCGGGCCTCGCCTGCGAGCCGACGGGCCTGGCCCTGAGCCGTCTGGGCAACGTTGCGGGCCTCGTCCTTCGCCGTCGAGGCGACGTTGGCCGCTTCGTCCTTGGCGGTCGACGCGACGTTGGTCGCCTCGCCCTTCGCCGTGGAGGCGACATTCTGGGCCTGCTGCTTGCCGGTGCCCGAGGTGTCGGTCGCCGACATGTCGCCGCCGGATGTGGTGGTGTCTCCCAGCAGCGGGTCATCCCGTGCGGGCCCGGGAGAGGTCAACCGATCCTGGTAGCTCATCGGGGCTCCTGTCTGTGGTGGGCTCGGTCGAGGGTCGCCTTCCCGCGTCGCGGGAGGTCAAACGGGGGATGAGTCGCCAGGGCCCCGGGTAGGCGTGGGTCCCGCCGCGGTCGCCGTCTCAGGCGGCGAGCCGCGCCTCGGCCAGCGGGCGGCGCAGAGAGGAGCGGCCCTCCCGCCAGTGGGCGAGCAGGTGGTCGGCGAGGCGGCCCTCGACCACGGCCAGGGCGCGGGCCCCGAACACGACGCCGCGGGCCTGGTCCGGCTCCGCCGCCGCGAACGGGACGACCATCTGCTCGACCGCCAGGCGCTGGTGGTGGTCGTCGGCCACGACGTGGACGTCGTAGAAGCGCGCCGCCGCCTCGCTGCCCGTCAGGCGGCGGACCGCGGCGGCGTAGCGGCCCATCGGGCCCACCGACGTCATCTCGAACAGCGCCAGGTGCCCGACGCAGGCCCCCAGCCAGCGGCGCGAGGTCCCGAACACCGACAGCAGGTTCACCGTCGCCAACGTCACGGCCGGCAGGGCGTCGAGGTAGGCCCCGTAGCGGGCGTCGAGCCCGAGCGCCTCCATCGTGTCGGCGAACAGGTCCTGGTGCGCCTCGCCGGGGGCCCCCTCGCCGTACTCGTCGGCCTGGATCTCGATGTAGGCGGCCTTGGCCCGGCCCGACGACAGGCGGGGCAGGGCGTAGGTGTGGGGGTCGGCCTCCTTGAGCTGGTAGGCGCTGCGGTGGATGGCGAACTCCCGCAAATGGGCCAGCTCCCCCTCCGCCTCCATCCAACCGGACAGGGACGGGCCCTCGCCGTCGCCGCCGCCGGCCAGGCGCTCCAGCTCGGCCCGCACGGCGTTCGGCGACACCGGGCGGGCCACCGGGCCCACCTCGGCCGCCACCGCCTTCACGAGCGCCCGCCCGAGGCGGGCCTGGAGGGCGACGAGGCTGGGCTCGACCTCCCAGTCCGGGTCGACGTCGGACCAGCCCCGGTACCGCAACTCGAGGCAGGCGTAGAGCGCCAGTTGGGCGTCCTCGCCCCAGATGTCCACGGGGCCGGCGACGCCGGCGAGCGGGCCGGGCGGGCGCTTCAGCTCGGCGAACAGACGGGAGGACAGCGGGCCGCGGCCCGGCGGGAGGGACGGCCGGAGGGTCGGCGGCTCGGGTGGCGGGTCCAGGGGCAGATCGATCACGGCCCGGCGGCTACCCGCATCCATGACCTCTACACGTCCTCCGACGTTGCCATCGACACGATGTCGAGGACCCTCGCCGGCGGGTCCGGCTCGCCTCCCGCTCGACGGGCAGCGTGTCGAGCAGGACGGCGGCCTCGGAGGCGTTGGCCGGCGTCGGCACGTTCCCCGGCGGCGCCTCGGCCGGCTCGGCGTCGCTCCCCAGCCGTCCGGCCAGCACCGCCCCGGCCACCAGCAAGAGGACGATGATCAGGATCCCCTGCCCCGTGGACGTCGTCCTCCGTGACCGACGGCGGCCCCGGCGCTTCGCAACCATGGGTGAGTCCTGTCCACGACAGGCGGCGTAGTAATCGTTACCACTCCGTGACGGGAGGCGGCCGTCGCGGCGCTCAGGGGCGCGACGCGGCAGGCGTGACCAGGGAGGCGACGAGCCGGGCGATCTCGTCGACGGAGACGACGTGGTCGACGATGTGGTCCCGCTCGGCGGTGGCGGTCGGCATGGCGGCCTCCTGCGAGCTGGCGGCCGTGGCGGCGATGACCGTGCCCCCCAGCTCGTGGATGGCGGTGGCCCCGGTCGCGCCGTCGTGGCCGTGGCCGGACAGCACGACGGCGATCGCCTGGGGGCCGGCGGTGATGGCGAGCGACGTGAGGAGCAGGTCGGCGGAGGGCCGGTTCGGCGGGAAGGGGCCCGAGCGGATCAGGACCAGGGCCCCGTCCGTGGTGGCGATGGCGTGACGACCGGGCGGCGCCACCAGCACTTGGCCAGCCCGGAGCGGGGCGCCGCTGGTCGCCGCCCTGACGTCGAGCGCGCTCCGGCGGTCGAGGATCTCGGCCAGCAGGCTCTTGGCCAGGGGGTCGACGTGCTGGACCACGATCACCGCGGCCGGGAGGTCGCCGGGGAGCCCGCCGAGCACCTGGACCAGTGGGCCGAGCCCCCCGGCCGAGCACACGAGGGCGACCACGGCCCCGGACCAGCGTTCCTCCACGGTCGGAGTCTCGCACGGACACCAAACGACGGGCGCCGGGAACCGGGGGCGATCAGCCCGGCGCCGGGCCCGTCGTGGCCTCGACGGCGTCCATCACGAGCATGGCGCCGATGCTCTCGCCCTCGGCGGTGCGCAGCGGCGCCGCCCGGACGTGGCACTCGATGGTGCGGCCCCGCCGGTTGACGGCCGTGAGCACGACCTCGTCGGGCTGCTCGCCCGCGAGACAGGCGCGGACGGGCTGGCGCAGGTGCTCGAGGGGCAGGCCGATGTCGAGGTTCATGAGATGCTCGCCGTCGACCTCCTCGGCCCGCAGGCCCCAGAGCTCCTGGGCGTGCTGGTTCCACACCTGGACCCGCACCTCGCGGTCGACGACCACGACGGCGGACTGGAGGCTGGTCAGGATCGCCTCGAGAAAGCCGTTGACCTCGTCGAGCTCGGCGGAGCGCTGCCGCAGCTCGTCGTTGATGGTCTCGAGCTCCTCGTTGGTGGACTGGAGCTCCTCGTTGGTGGTCTCCAGCTCCTCGTTGATGGACTGGAGCTCCTCGTTCGTGGTCTCCAGCTCCTCGTTCGTGGACTGGAGCTCCTCGTTGGTCGTCTCCAGCTCCTCCACGGCCGACTGCAGCTCCTCGTAGGCGGTCTCGAGGTCGAGCTGGGAGCGTTCGAGCTTCTCCTGGAGCTGCCGCTGGGGCGTGACGTCCAGGAACGAGACGTGCGTGCCGTTGAGCTCGCCGGTCTCGGCGACGATGGGCTGCAAGGTGACGTCGAACCACAGGACGTCGGCGCCGCGGCGCCACTCGACCCCCCGCATGGTCACCGCGTGACGTTCGGCCCCGACCGTCTCGACGTGGGCCCGCAGCTCCAGGGGGCGATACGAAAGCTCGAGGTCCTGCAGCCGGCGGCCGATGTCCCGGGAGGTGAGGCCGAACAGCGCGCGAGCCTGGTGGTTGACCGCCACGAGCACCGCCGAGCGGTCGACCACCGCCTGGGCCACGGGCCCCACCTCGAAGGCTGCGGCGCGGATGTCCACCGGCTCGCGGCGACCGGTCCCCTCGGTCGGGTCGGTCCGACGGTCGTGGACGTCCTCGGGCACGGAGGGCTCCTTGGGCGAGGAGGTGCGACGGAACACCCGGCGCTTCAGGTCGAAGGGGGTGAAGAGTTTGGTACGTGTGGCCAGCGCCTCGGAGCGGCCCAGCACGAGGTAGCCCGTGGGGCGGAGGGCGAAGTGGAGCTGCGCGAGGACGTGGGCCTGCGTCCCGTGGGTGAAGTACATCAGCGTGTTGCGGCACGAGAGGAGGTCGATGCGTGAGATGGGCGGGTCCTGGACCAGGTTGTGCGCCCCGAAGATCACGGTCCGGCGGAGGTCCTTGCGGAAGACGGCGTGCGACCCGTCGGGCGCGAAGTACCGCTCGGCCAGGCCCTCCGGAAGGCCGGCCAGCGCCTCGGCCGGGTACCGCGCCCGTCGGGCCTCGGCGAGGGCGACGTTGTCGGCGTCGGTGGCGTAGATCTTCACCCGCTGGCGGAAGGCCTCGTCGCCCACGGACTCGCACAGGAGCATCGCCACCGTGTACGCCTCCTCCCCGCTGGCACAGCCCGCGACCCAGGCCCGGATCGGCTCGTCCGGGGCGTTGGTGGCCACGACGTCCGGGATGACCTTCTCGGCCACGCACTCCCAGGTCTCGGCGTCGCGGAAGAAGCCGGTGACGTTGATGAGGATCGTGTCCAGCAGGTCGGCGAGCTCCTCGTCGCTCCCGTCGAGCAGGGCGAGGTAGTCGTCGAGCGACGTGGCCCGGACGGCGTCCATCCGCCTGCGGACGCGGCGGGCCAGGCTCGAACGCTTGTAGCCCGTGAAGTCGACGCCGCGGGCCTCCCGCAGGTGGTCCAGCAGGGGCGCCAGGCCGTCGTCGGTTTCCTCGCCGGTCACGCGGCCGCAGGTTAGCCACGGCTGCGGGCGGGCAGACCCGAGCGCGTGGCGTGCGACCACGATGAGCGTCCATCGTCCGCCCGGCCCCGATGACAGACCCCGCGCCGACGGACCGTGCCCCCGTGGAGGTCGTCGTCGTCGGCGCGTCCGCCGGGGGCGTCGGCGCCCTCCAGCGCCTCGTCGGCCGGCTGCCGGGCGATCTGCGCGCGGTGCTCCTGGTGGTGTTGCACATCCCCACGACCGGCACGAGCGCCCTGGCCGGCATCCTCCAGCGCCGCAGCGCGCTGAACGTGGCGCGCGCCGAGGACGGGGCGCCGCTCGAGTTCGGGTCGGTCCTCGTCGCGCCGCCCGACCGCCACCTACGCCTGGACGGGGCGGTCGCCCGGCTGTCGCGCGAGGCCCGCGTCAACGGTCACCGCCCCGCCATCGACCCGCTGTTCGAGTCCGCCGGCCGCTGGTTCGGTGAGCGCACGCTCGGCGTGCTCCTCTCGGGCACGCTCGACGACGGGGTGGCCGGGCTGGCGGCCATCCGGGACGCCGGCGGCCTCGTCGCCGTCCAGGACCCCCACGAGGCGGACTACCCGGGGATGCCCCGGGCCGCCATCGACGCCGGCGTGGTCCACCACGTGCTCCCGCTCGACGGCATCGCCGAGCTCATCTGCGGGTCGACGGACGAAGGCTCCCCCGGCATGACCCATCCCCACCCCGGCCCACCCAGGGACGGGCGTGCAGCTCCGCCCCGCGGCCCGTCGCACGCCCGTCCACCGGAGGCGCGTTCACCGGATGGCGAGCTCGCCGTGGTGGACGACCCCCACGAGTCCCGCCCCGACCAGCAGCAGGCCGGCCTCTCCTGCCCGAGCTGCGGCGGCACGCTGTGGGAGGGGCACGACGGCGGCGTCGCGCAGTTCGAGTGCCGCGTCGGGCACCGGTACTCGCCCGCGTCCCTGTTCGCCGCCCAGGGCGACGCTCTCGAGGACGCGCTCTGGGCCGCCCACCGCGCCTTGCTCGAGCGGGCCGACCTGGCCCGCCGCATGGCCCGGCGCATGCACCGGGGCGGGGGCGACGCCGCCGCCCGCCGCTACGAACGTCTCGCCGAGGAAACCGACGCTCGGGCCGACGTCCTCCGCCGGAGCCTCACCCGCGTGCCGCCGGAGGCCGAGGACATCCGACAGGCCGCCGCCGAGTGACGACCGGGCGGCCTCAGCCCCGGTCCGCCGCTACCCTCGACACCCCGAAGGCCCCGCCTTGCATCTCGACGGACGTCACGCGGGTGAACGACCGCATCACCGTGAGCAGGGCTGCGGTCGGGCCGGCGTCGAGGGAGGCGACGACGCCCGGCGCATCGCCGTCGCCGTCACCGGCGAAGGTCTCGCCCAGGGCCACGACGACCTCGACCCGGTCACGCAACTCGGACGAGCACACGAGGCCCGAGCTCGGTCCCCAACGCGCCGACGACAGTGCCCCGTCCACGAGCCCGCTGATCTCGAAGGCGAGGTCGTCCCGGTCCCGTGGGGCGACGGCGCCCCGGTCCTGGCGGTAGCGCTCGACGCGGGCGCGGATCTCCTGTGCGGCCTCCTGGCGCACCCGCGCCGACTCGAGGGCCGCCGACGAGCGCCGGCACAGCCACTGCGCCGTCGCCATCGTCTCCGCGTAGCGGTCCCTCAGGTCGCCGTCCATGGCCCCTTCCCGCGTCCGTTCACGTGTTCTCGGCGCGTTTCACGAGCCACACCGAGGTTCCCTCGGCGTCCACCACGGTGCCCCAGTCGTCCGCCAGCCGGTCGACGAAGGCCAGGCCCCACCCGCCCGGCTCGCTGGCCGCGGTGTCCTCGACGCGTGCCGGTGGATCGCCCGAGCCGGAGTCGTGGACGTCCAGGTGCACCGACATGCCCTCGACGGCCACGGTCACCTCCACGGCGCCGACACCGTGGACGATGGCGTTGGTGACGAGCTCGCTCACCATCAGGTCGAACGGCGTCGCCAGCGAGCCGAGCCCCCTCGCCGAGAGGACGGCTCGGACGAACCTGCGCGCACGGCCGATCTCGCTGGCCTGCGCTTCGAACCGCCGGGTCTCGACGTGAGTCGTCGACGCATCCTCCTGGCTTACGCCACGCGGCGTGCCGGTGTCCTTCCCGGGAGCGTCCGGCCGAAACCCGCCGGCCCGGTGGCCGGCCTGGGCGAACGTGGGTCGCCGCGCGGTCAATCGGTTGTGGTGAGGATCTCGGCGCCGGTGTCGGTGACGAGGAGAGTGTGCTCGAACTGGGCGGTGCGGCGCCGGTCGGTGGTGACGGCGGTCCACCCGTCGTCCCACATCTGGTGCTGCCAGGAGCCCATCGTGATCATCGGCTCGATCGTGAACGTCATGCCCGGCTCGATGATCGTGTCGGCCCGACGGTTCTCGTAGTGGGGGATCTGCAGGTCGGTGTGGAACTGCTCGGCGATGCCGTGGCCCACGAACGCCCGCACCACGCCGTAGCCGTGGCCCTCGGCGTGCTGCTGGATCGCCCGGCCGATCTCCCACACGGGGCGGCCCGGCTTCACGGCCTCGATGCCCTTGTCGAGGCACTCTCGGGTGACCCTGATCAGGTCGGCCGACGCCCGGTCGATCCGCCCCACGGGGAACGTGGCGTTGGTGTCGCCGTGCACCCCGTCGAGGAAGATCGTCACGTCGAGGTTGATGATGTCGCCGTCGATCAGCGCCCGGTCGTCGGGGATGCCGTGGCAGATGACCTCGTTGACCGAGGTGCACAGCGACTTGGGGAAGTTCCCGTAGTTCAGCGGGCTCGGGTAGCCGCCCCGCCTGATGCACTCCTGGTGGGCGATGGCGTCGAGCTCGTCGGTCGTCACGCCGGGCGCCACGGCCGCGCCCACGACCTGCAGGACCTCGGCCGCCGCCCGGCACGCCACGCGCATCCGCTCGATGACCTCGGGCGACCGCACGTGGTCGTCGGGCACCCGCACCGGCACGCCGGTCTGGGCGTAGGGCGGGCGCGGGATCTCGGCCGGGACCTCGCGCATGGGGCCCACCCGCCCGGGGCGGATGGCGTCGGTGCTGGCCTTGTGGCAGCGCTTGAACTTCTTGCCGCTCCCACACCAGCAGGGGTCGTTGGCCTTGGGAGCGACGATGGTCGACGGCGAAGCAGGCATGGCCTGCCCAGGCTAGCGACGCCGCCCGCCATGATGGGGGCGTGCAGGTCGCCCTCCGGACCGTCGAGCTGCGACGGGCCCGCCTCCCGCTGGCCCAGCCGTTCCGCTCCGCCCACGCCACGCGCACCGAGCGCGACGTCGTCGTAGTCCGCGTCGAGGCCGAGGACGGGCCCGACGGCTGGGGCGAGTGCGTGGCCGAGCCCGAGCCGACCTACTGGCCCGAGTACACCGCCACCTGCTGGGACGTGCTCGTCCGCCACCTGGTCCCCCGGCTGTTGGACGGGCGGCCCCTGTCCGAGGTGAAGGGCCACGCCATGAGCAAGGCCGCCCTGGAGGTGGCCGTGATCGACGCCGGGCTGCGGGCGTCCGCCACGTCGCTGGGGGCGTTCCTCGGCGCCACCCGGGCGCAGGTCCCGACCGGCATCGCCCTCGGCATCGCCGACTCGCCTGACCAGCTCGTCGAGCAGGCCGAGCGCTGGTACGACGACGGGCACCGGGCGTTCAAGCTCAAGGTGGCGCCCGGGTGGGACGTCGAGCCGGCCCGGGCGGTCCGCAAGGCGCTGGGCGACGACGTGGCGCTGGTGGCCGACGCCAACGGCTCCTACCGCAGCGACGACGCCGACGACGACGCCCGGCTGCGCCTCCTCGCCCACGCGGAGCTCGGCCTGGCCGCCATCGAGCAGCCCTACGCCTCCGACGACCTGGTCGGTCACGCGCGCCTGGCGAGGATGGTCGAGACGCCGGTCTGCCTCGACGAATCGATCGGGTCGCTCGGCGACCTCGACGCCGCCCTGGCGCTGGGGGCGATCGACGCCCTGTGCCTCAAGGTGGGGCGTGTCGGCGGGCTGGTCGAGGCGGTTCGGCTGCACCGGCGCTGCCGCGAGGCGGGCATCGCCGTGCGCGCCGGCGGGATGCTCGAGACCGGGCTGGGACGGGCCGTGAACCTGGCCGTGGCGGCGCTGCCCGGCTGCACCCTCCCGCCGGACATGGGCCCGTCGAGCCGCTACTTCGCCGAGGATCTCACTCCCCCGTTCGAGGCCGTCCGTGGCACGATGGCGGTGCCCGACGCACCTGGGCTCGGCACCGCGCCGCGCCCCGACGTGCTGGAGCGAGCGACGGTCGACCGGCTCGTCCTCCGGGCACCTTCCCCATGACCACATCCTCCCCCCTCGCAGCCGGCCGCGGCGCGGCCGACCTGCCCGTCACGCTCACCGACGTGGTGGCGGCCGCCGGTCGCCTCGACGGCAACATCGCGCGCACGCCCAGCGCCCACTCGCGCACCCTTTCGGCCGTCCTCGGCTGCGAGGTCATCGTGAAGTTCGAGAACCTGCAGTTCATCGCCGCCTTCAAGGAACGCGGCGCGCTCAACAAGCTGCTCTCCCTCACCCCCGACGAGCGCGAGCGCGGCGTCGTCGCCATGTCGGCCGGCAACCACGCCCAGGCCGTCGCCTACCACGCCAGCCGGCTCGGCATCGCGGCCACGATCGTGATGCCGACGACCACGCCGTTCGTCAAGGTCCAGCGAACGCGCGAGCTCGGCGCCCGGGTGGTGATGCTCGGGGCCGGGCTGGCCGAGTCCGAGGTCGAGGCGCTGCGCATCGCCGCCGAGGAGGGGAGCGTGTACGTCCACCCCTACGACGACCCGGCCGTGATCGCCGGCCAGGGCACCTGTGCCCTCGAGATGCTGGTGGACGACCCCGACCTCGACGCCCTCGTCGTCCCGGTGGGCGGCGGCGGGCTGCTGGCCGGCATGGCCGTGGCCGCCCGGGCCCGCCGGCCCGATATCGAGCTGGTGGGCGTGCAGACCGAGCGCTACCCGGCGATGGCGACCCGCCTGCACCCCGACCTGGCGACGCGCGCCGGCATCGGCGCCGGCGGGCCGAGCCTCGCCGAGGGGATCGCCGTGCCCCGGGCGGGCGTCCTCACCGGCCGGATCATCGAGGCGCTGGTCGACGACATCGTCACGGTCAGCGAGGAGGACGTCGAGCAGGCCATCAACCTGGTCCTCGAGATCGAGAAGGTCGTGGTCGAGGGCGCCGGGGCCGCGGGCATCGGAGCGCTCATCGCCCACGGCCCCCGCTTCGCCGGGCGCCGGGTCGGCACGGTCCTGACCGGCGGGAACATCGACCCGCGGTTGCTGGCCTCGGTGATCATGCGGGGCCTGGTGCGCAACGGGCGGCTGTCCCGCCTCCACGTCGAGCTGCCCGACGTGCCCGGTGCCCTCGGCCAGCTGTCGACCGTCGTGGGCGACGCCGGAGCCAACATCGTCGAGATCCTCCACCAGCGGGTGTTCGTGGACGTGTCCGCCAAGTCGGCGTCCATCGAGGTCACCATCGAGACGATCGACCACGCCCACGTCCGCCGGGTGGTGCGGTCGCTCGAGGACGCCGGCTACCCGGTCCGCCTCGACACCTTCAACGGCGGCTCGCCGGACACGCCCTAGTGCAGGCCGTCCGCGGCCGGGGGCGGCCGGCGGTGGCGATCGCCGCCGTTTTCGTCGTCAACGGCCTGGGCGGGCCCAGCTTCCTGGCCCGCCTACCCGTCCGGCAGGCCGACCTCGGCCTGTCCGACGCCGGCCTCGGTGCCACGTTGGCGGTGTTCGCCATCGGGGCGTTCGTGGCGAGCCCCCTGATGGGCCCGCTGATCGGGCGGTTCGGCAGCCGGCGGGTCGTGCTGGTCGCCGGCGTGGTGCTGGGCGGGTCGCTCCCGCTGGTCGGTGCGGCGCCCAACGCCGTCACGTTCGCCCTGGCCATGGCGCTGACCGGGGCGGCCGACGCCGGGATGGACATCGCCATGAACGCCAACGGCGCCGCCCACGAGGCGGCGACGGGCCGGTCGATCCTCCACCGGCTGCACGGCGCGTGGAGCCTGGGCGCCCTCGGCGCCGCTGCGCTCGCCGGATTGGCCGCCGCCACGGGCGTGCCCCTCACGGTCCACCTGGCGGTCGCGGGGGCCGGCATCGTCGCCGTGTCGGTGCTCACCAACCCCCGCCTGGTGCGGGACCGGCCCGGCGACGTCGTCACCGCCGGGCCGGACCACGAGACGGCCGCCGCCACCGGCGGGGCGGCCGAGGGCCCCGGCCTCGTGCACGCCGACGCCCAGCCCAGGCCCGGGATGGGGACGCCGACCGAGCCCCGAGCCGGGACCGCAACCACGGCCGAGCCCCTGGCCGGGACCCGCGCGGCAACCGGGACCGGCACCGCGGCCGAGCCCCTCGCCGGGACCGCCACGACGGCCGCGACCGGCACCGCGGCCGAGCCCCTCGCCGGGACCCCCGCGGCAGCCGCGACTGGGACCCCGGCCGAGGTCGTAGCAGGGACGGTCCCGGCGGCCGGGACCGGCACCGCGGCCGAGCCCATGGCCGGGACCGCCCCGGCGGCCGCGACCGGCACCGCCGCCGAGCCCCTGGTCGGGACCCCCGCGGCGGCCGGGACCGGGACCGCGGCGGCCGGCGCCGGCGCTGTGCCCGTGCGGGGCGGGGGGCGGTGGCGGGGCGTCGGACGGCTCGTTCCCGCCCCGCTGCTGGCGCTGTCGGCCACGATCGTGGGAGCCGCCCTGGTCGAGGGCGGGACGAGCGATTGGGCCGCCCTCCAGCTCCAGCGCTACGGGGCAAGCGCCGGCGTGGCCGCCTTGGGCGTGGCCGCCTTCATGGCCGGGATGCTGGCCGGCCGGTCGGTGGGCGACAAGCTCGACGAGCGCTGGGGCGGCACCCGCCTGCTGCGGACCGGTGGCCTGCTGGTGGCCGGCGGCCTCGCCGCCGGCGCCCTGCTGCCGTACGCGGCGGTGTTCATCGCCGGGGCGTTCGTGGCGGGGGTCGGCTCGTCGGGGTTCTTCCCGCTGGCGTTCTCGGCCTCGGCCCGCATCCCCGGCGTGGCCCCCGGCGTCGGGGCTGCCACGGTGTCGCTCGCCGCCCGCCTCGGCTTCACCGTCGAGCCCGCCCTCATGGGGGGGATCGCCGACTCGGTCGGCCTGCGCTGGGCCTACGGGATGGTGGCCGCCATCGGGCTGGTCATGGCCCTGGCGGCGGGCCGGGTGGTCCCGGCGGAGGCGACGTCCCGTGGCCGGTGACCGCCTCGGGTGACGTGACCCCGCCGTCACGTCCCGAGTGGTGTGGTGAGGCGGGGCCTCAGCTCCGGCTGTACTGGATGGGGGCGCGGCCCCGGCCCTGGTAGTCGGCCATCGGGCCGAGCTTCTCGACCTGGCCGGCCTCGACCAGCTCCTCCACCGCCTTGCGGACGGTGGCCGGGCTGCCGCCGACCCCGGCCTGGACGTCGGACAGGACGAACGTGCCCTTCTGGTCGAGCACCCACCCCTTGATGGCGTCGACCGGCACGGCCTTGGCCCGCTGGCGGGCGCCGTCGCCGGCGGCCGCCCCGGCGGCGATCGCCCGCCGGCCCCGGCGATCGCGCGCTGCCGGCACGTCGAAGCCGGCGGCCCGCAACACGTCGTCGGGGACCTTCAGCTCCTGGAACGCCTTCACGGGGATGGACTGGGCTTCGGCCCAGTCCCTCGCATGAGTGACGAAGCCCTCACGCAGGGGGCCTTCGTCGATCTTGGCCACGCGCTCGAGGTCGGCAAGTGCTTTCAGCTTGTCGATGGGATCGGTGGCATCGAGTACTGCTTGCGTCTTCTTCTGGATCTCGGACTCGTCGCGCAAGCTCGACGGGTCTTCGATGAACAACAGGTACTGCCGAACAGAGGCTTCGGCATCGGTCGTGGGGGTGGCCATCGCCTTTGACACTAAGACACAACCCCTGCGCAGACCAAGTCACCCTTGGTCAGCATTACTGCAACGCCGTTAGTGCATCACGGTGCGTAATCACTAGAACGACGTAGCGCGACGAGGCCACGGAGCGCGGCGAAGGGAAAACGACGAAAGCGCCGGGGCCGGTGGCCTCGACGCTTCTTCTCGTCACGTCCTCGGGACGTCCTGGTGGAGGTGATGGGATTCGAACCCACGGCCTCTTCGATGCGACCGAAGCGCTCTAGCCAGCTGAGCTACACCCCCCGGGGAGAGACAACCCTAGCGGACCGACCGCCCTTCGATGGCACGCTGGAGCCGCGTCTGGAGGGCCGTCGTCGTCACGTCGCCCCG
>Ga0126306_10000623_pt1 | contig 17065 bp, 19 predicted proteins | sample Plot27_FD_92592 | JGI IMG/M metagenome (GOLD analysis project Ga0126306, IMG submission 92592) | Serpentine soil microbial communities from UC McLaughlin Reserve, CA, USA - Plot27 | ecosystem: Environmental > Terrestrial > Soil > Grasslands | place: USA: UC McLaughlin Reserve, Lake County...
CGGGGCGCGGTCCTGCTCGCCCGGGCCGCCGTCCCGGCGATGCGGGCCTCGGGCGGCGGGGTGATCGTCAACGTGTCCAGCGAGGCCGGGCTGGTCGCGGTGCCCGGGCAGGTGGCCTACAACGTCTCCAAGGCCGGCCTGCTGATGCTGACCAGGTCCATCGCGGTCGACCATGCCGGCGACAGCATCCGGGCGGTGTCGGTCTGTCCCGGCACCACCAGAACTCCGCTGGTGGAGCGGGCCATCGCGTCCGCTCCCGACCCCGAGGCGCACGAACGGTGGCTGGCCTCCAGCCGGCCGGCGGGGCGGCTCGGCGCTCCCGAGGAGATCGCCGCCGCCATCGTGTTCGCCGCCGGCGACCAGGCGTCGTTTCTGACCGGATCGGAGATCGTCGTCGACGGCGGGTACACCGCCGTCTGAGGGAGATGAGTGCAGATGGCTCGTTGGTGCAGGACCCTCGCGCTCCTGGCCGCCCTGGCGCTGCTGGTCGGGGCATGCGGTCGCGGTGGCGGCGGCGAGGGCCAGGACGCCCGCTGGCAGCAGGAGATCGTGATCGGGTGGACTCCGCCGGACATCACCGGCGTGTTCAAGACCGCCACCGAGTTCTTCGAGAAGGCCGCCAACGAGGCCAACGCGACCGGGTTCAAGGTCAAGGTCGAGAGCCGTTCGCCGGCCACCCACACCGCCTTCGCCGACCAGGTGGCCATCATCGACGACTTCGTCTCCCGCAAGGTCGACGTCATCGCCATCTCGCCGGCCGACACCGAGGCCATCAAGCCGGCCGTCAAGCGGGCGAATGAGGCCAACATCCCGGTGATCATCGTCAACCTGCTCGAGGAGCAGGCCGACATCGAGGTCGCCAGCTACATCGGCTTCGACAACTCCGAGGCGGCGTCGGTGTCGGCCTATGCCGTGCTTGACTACTTCGGCGGGCCGGGCGTGCTCGGCAGCGGCGAGAAGGTCGACGTCCAACCCGACCAGTACCTGGACCTGGAATGGTGGGAGGGCGTCTACCAGAACGCCGACCCGGCCGAGATCCGCGGCTCGGGTTCGATCATCGAGGGGATCGCCGGGACCTTCTTCTCCCAGGAGCGCCTCGACGGCTTCCATGAGGTGGTCGACAAGTATCCGGGCATCAAGGTCCTCGGCAACCCGCTGGCGGCCGACTGGAACCGCGAGAAGGGCATCGAGGCGACCGAGACGTTCCTGTCGCGCTACCAGCCGGGCTCGGAGCTGCAGTTCATCTGGGCCGCCTCCAACGAGATGGGCCTGGGGGCCATGCTGACGGCCGAGCGCCGCAACGTCCTGGCCACCACCGAAGAGAGCCCGCCCGTGAAGGGCAAGGTCGCGGTGTTCACCAACGACGTCACCCCGGAGTCGGTGGCCCGCCTCAAGGAAGGCAAGATGGTCGCCGAGACCCACCACGGCTTTGCCGAGTGGGGCTGGTTCGGGACCCAGTTCGCCGTGCAACTGGCCTGCGGCCAGCAGGTGGCCAAGACCCAGGACATCCGGCCGCGGACCGTCTGGCAGGGCAACGCCGACCAGTTCTACCCCGACATCGCGCTGCCGACGATCGACTGGAACAAGATCAAGGACGACTGCGGCTAGCCGTGGCCATGCTCGAGCTCGAGGGCGCCCGCAAGACCTACCCGGGCGTGCGGGCGCTCCAGGGCGTCGACCTCGGCGTGGAGCGCGGCGAGGTCCACGCCCTGCTCGGCGAGAACGGCGCCGGCAAGTCGACCCTGATGAAGGTGGTCGCCGGAGCCGTCACCCCCGACGCCGGCCAGATGACCGTCGGCGGCAGCCCGGTGGCCCTCGGGTCGCTGGAGGCGGCCCGGGTGAGCGGGGTGGCCCTCGTCTACCAGGACCTGAGCCTCGTGCCCCAGCTCTCGGTGGGTGAGAACGTGCTGCTCGGCCGATGGGCGACGACGCGCTGGGGAACCGTGGCGTGGGAGGAGCTGCACGCCGCCGCGCGGCGCCACCTCGGCCGCATCGGCCTGGACGTGGACCCGCGCCGGCGGGTCGACGAGCTCGGCATGGCCGAGCGGCAGCTGGTGGAGATCGCCAAGGCGCTCTCCGGCGACGTCCACGTCCTGCTGCTCGACGAGCCCACCTCCGCGCTGTCGGACCCGGAGGCCCGCCGCCTGTTCGGCATCGTGCGCGACCTCACCGCCTCGGGGGTGGCGGTGGTCTACGTCTCCCACCGGCTCCCCGAGGTGCTGGACATCGCCGACCGTATCAGCGTGCTCCGCGACGGCCAGCTCGTCGCGACGGTCCGGGCCGCCGAGGTCGACGAGGCCCGGCTGGCCCGGATGATGGTCGGACGCGCCCTCGGCGGCGCCGCGGCCCCGGCGCCGCCGCCGGCCGGCAACGGCGCGCCGGCTGCCCTGCGGGCCCGCGGCCTGGCCCGGCCGCCGCGGCTCAAGCCGGTGGACCTGGAGCTGCGGGCCGGCGAGGTGGTCGCCGTGTTCGGGCTGGTCGGCTCCGGCCGGACCCGCCTGGCCAGGACCCTGTTCGGCCTGGAGCCGGCCACCGGCGGCACCCTGGAGGTGGCCGGCCGGCCGGTCAGCGTGCGGGCACCGGCCGACGCGATCGCGCTCGGGATCGGCTACCTCGGCGAGGACCGCGCCGCCGGCATCGTTCCCCGCATGACCCTGGCCGAGAACATCACCCTGGCCTCGCTGCCGCGGCTCGGCCGAGGTCCGCTGCTGGCCACCGGCCAGGAGCGGCAGCTGGCCAGGCGCTTCGCCGACGAGCTGGGCATCCGCGCGCCCCTGGACCGGTGGGCCGAGACGCTGTCGGGCGGCAACCAGCAGAAGCTGGTGCTGGCCAGATGGCTGTGCTCGGGAGCGCGCGTGCTCGTCCTCGACGACCCCACCCGCGGCATCGACGTCGGCGCCAAGGAGGAGGTCTTCCGCCTGGTGCGGCGGCTGGCCGGCGACGGCGCGGCCATCCTGTACCTCACCTCCGAGACCCGGGAGGCGCGAGCGCTGGCCGACCGGGTCCTGGTCATGGCCGGCGGGAGGATCGTGCGCTCGGTCGACCCGGACGCGCCCGAGGAGGAGATGATGGCGGCAGCGGGAGGGGTGCATGGCTGAGGTCACCACCGAGCGGAGGGCCGGGCTCCTGGACGGCGTCCGGAGGGCCGCCGTCCGGGTCGCCACCGCCGCCGGCGGCCGGGGCGGGGCGGTCGCCATCCTGCTGCTCCTGGTGCTCGGGTTCTTCATCGCCACCCCGGACTTCCTCACCGCCGACAACACCCGCAACGTGCTGCGTCAGTACTCGGTCCCGGCGATCCTGGCCGTGGGCCAGACCATCGTCATCGTCTCGGCCGGCATCGACCTGTCGGTGGCGTCCACGGCCGCGCTGTCGGGCAGCCTCATGGGGGTCGCGTTCGCCCACTGGGGCTGGCCGGAACCACTGGCCGTGCTGCTCGGGCTGGCCGCCGGGTTCGCCGTGGGCGCGTTCAACGGCTTCGTCATCACCCGGCTGAAGGTGCCGGACTTCATCGCCACCCTGGGGACGCTGGCGGCCGTGCGCGGGGTGGCGCTGCTGGTCACCGACGGGCTGCCCGTGCCCGACTACGGCCGGGCGGGGGAGGGGCGGCGGGTGCCGGAGTCGGTTGCCACCCTCGGCGCCGACTCGGTGCTCGGCATCCCGCTGATCGTGGCCGTCGCCGCCGCCTGCGCGCTGCTCGGCTGGTTCGTGCTCTCCCGCACCAAGCTCGGCCGCGCCGCCTACGCCATCGGCGGCAACCGTGAGGCGGCCCGTGTCTCCGGCATCAGGATCGAGCGCTCCAAGTTCTGGATCTATGTGATCTCCGGGCTGCTCGCGGCCGTGGCCGGGATGATGCTGACGGGCCGGCTGGCCAGCGCCAACGCGCTGATGGCCGATGGGATGGAGCTGCAGTCGATCGCTGCGGTGGTGGTCGGCGGCACCGCCCTGTTCGGCGGCGAAGGCGGGGTCGGCGGCACCATGATCGGCATCCTCATCATCGGGGTGCTCGCCAACGGCCTCAGCATCCTCGGTGTGGCCGAGTTCTGGCAGCGGGTCGTCAACGGCCTCATCATCGTCGCGGTTGTCGCCCTCGACCAGTGGCGACGCCGGGCGGCCACGAGGGGGTCCGGGGGGCTCAAGCCTAGCCCCCCGGTGGATGAGAGACAGGACACATGACCGACCTGGTGCGGGTTGCGCTGGTCGGGGCCGGCCGGGCCGGGCTGGTGCACGGGCGTAACTTCTCCACCGGCGTCCCCGGAGCCCGCCTGGTGGCGATCGCCGACCCGGTGGCGGAGGCGCGCCAGCGGGTCGCCGCCGAGCTGGACTGCCAGCGGACGCTGGCCGACCCTTTGGACGCCGCCACCGACGATGGCGTGGACGCGGTCGTGGTCGCCTCGCCCACCTTCACCCACGCGGCGGTCGCGGTGGCCGCCCTCCAGGCCGGCAAGCACGTCCTCTGCGAGAAGCCGCTGGCCTCCTCGCTGGAGGAGGCAGAGCGGATCCAGGCCGCCGCCGACGGGTCGGGCGGGACCTTGATGATGGGGTTCATGCGCCGCTTCGACGCCGGCTTCGCCCGCGTCGCCGAACGCATCGCGGCCGGCGACGTCGGCGACCCGGTGTTCGTCCGCTCGACCGGCCGCGGCCCCGGCCTGCCGCCGGAGTGGGCCAACGACCCGCGCCGCTCCGCCGGGCTCATCGCCGAGGTGAACTCCCACGACCTGGACACCGTCAGGTGGTTGTCGACCCGTGAGTTCGAGCGCGTCTACGCGGCCGGCCGGGCGGCCAAGCGTCCCGACCTGGCCGCCCGCTACCCGGGGTTCGTCGACCTGGTCGCCGTCACCTGCGAGCTCAGCGAGGGTGGACTGGCCCAGGTCGACGGGGCCTGCCCGGCCGACTACGGCTACGACGCCAGGGTCGAGGTGTACGGCACCGAGGGCGTCGTCATGGCCGGGGACCCGCGGGCGGGCACGGCGCTGCTGGTCCGGGCCGACGGCGCGGTCGCCGACCCGGTGCGGAGCTGGCGGGAGCTGTTCGCCGACGCCTACCGCGCCGAGGACGCCCACCTGGTGCGGGTGGCCCGCGGTGAGGAGGCACCCCGCGCCGGCGTCGGCGACGGCGTGGCCGCCCTGCGGGCGGCGCTGGCCGTGAACCGCTCCTTGCGCGAGGGCCAGCCGGTGCAGGTGACAGGATGAGCCGGTGAGAGCCGTGGTGGTGAGCGCCCCCGGCACGGCCGAGCTGGCCGAAGCCGCGTGCCGGCCGCCCGGCCCCGGCGAGGTCCGGGTCCGGGTGGCCGTGGCGGGCATCTGCGGCACCGATCGCCGGCTCGCCGCGAGGGGTGCCGACCCACCCCGCATCCCCGGCCACGAGGCCGCCGGCCACCTGGACGACGGCACTCCGGTCGGCATCCACCCCGACGTCGGCTGCGGCCGCTGCCCCCACTGTCTGGCCGGGCTGGAGAACCGCTGCCCGGACAAGCGGTCGGTCGGGCTGGACCGCGACGGCGGGCTGGCCGAGTGGCTCTGTGTCCCGGCCGCCCACGCCGTGCCCGTTGCCGGGCTCGACCTGCGCCTGGTGCCCCTGCTGGAGCCGCTGGCCTGCTGCCTGCACGCGCTGTCGACCCTCGGGGTCGGCCGCGGCGACACGGCGCTGGTCGTCGGCGCCGGCAGCATGGGGCTGCTGTGCATGTGGGCGCTCCAGGCCGCCGGGGCGACCGTGGCCGTGGCCCAGCGCTCCCCCGAGCGGCGGGCGCTGGCGGCCAGGCTCGGGGCCGATGTCGTCCTCGACCCCGGCCAGGACCCGCAGGCCGAGCTGGGCCGGTCGCCGTCGGTCGCCGTCGTCGCCGCCCCCGGCACCGAGCCGCTGGCCTGGGCGCTGGCCAAGGTGGCCGTCGGCGGCCGGGTGCACGCCTTCGCGAGCACGCCGGGCGGGGCGCCGGTGGACGCCAACGTCGTCCATTACCGGCATCTGACGGTGGTCGGCAGCACCGGGTCGACCGTCGGCGACTACCGGCGAGCGCGGGACCTGGCCGCGTCCGGGGAGGTGCCGCTGGCCCGGCTGCCCCGCTCGACCGTCCCGCTGGAGCGGGCGCCGGCGGTGCTGCTCGGCCGGGACGGCCACGGCGCGCTCAAGATCACCGTCGACGTGGAGGGAACGAGCCAGTGACCGACCAGGCGGCCCTCGCGCCGTTCACCACCCTGCTGGACATGGAGCTGGGCACCCTCGACCCGCAGCGCGAGGCCGTGGAGCGCCGCCTCGACGACCTGCGCGGGATGTTCCTGGAGGAGCCCGAGGCCGGCGACTCGCTGGTGTACCGGGTCTATGCCATCCCGGCCCCGGCCACCGGCGCCAACCTGCTCTGCTCGACCACCGTGCTCGAGCCCGGCACGGTCGGCCGCGAGTACTACATGACCAAGGGCCACTTCCACCAGGTCCGCGACCGGGCCGAGGTCTACCTCGGCCTGGCCGGGGAGGGACGGCTGGTCATGGCCACCGAGGACGGGCGCCACGCCGTCGAGCCGATCCGCCGCGGCACCGTCTCCTATGTCCCGGGCGGCTGGGCCCACCGCAGCGTGAACGTCGGCCGGGAGCCGCTGGTGTTCTTCGCCGCGTACGTCGGCGACGCCGGCCACGACTACGGCACAGTCGAGCGCACCGGGTTCCCGGTGCTGATCGTGGCTGGCCACGACGGCCCGGAGGTCGTCGCCAACCCGCGGTACCGGAGGTAGGCGGATGCCGGTGTTCGTCGGCTGCGACCTCGGCACGATGGGGACCAAGGCGGCCGTGGTGGACCTCGAGGGCAGGCTGCTGGGCGACGCCTTCGAGGAGGTGCCGCTGCACTCCCCGCGCCCCGGGTGGGTCGAGCAGAACCTCGAGGAGATCGAGGCGTCCGCGCACCGCACCATCCGAGCCGCGCTCGCCGCCTCCGGGCGGGCCGCCGACGTCGCCGGCGTGGCCTTCTCCGGCCAGATGTCGGGCATCGGCGCCGTCGACGAGCGCTACCGCCCGGCGGTCAGGTTCGACTCCTGGCTGGACACCCGCTGCGAACCGTACATCGCGGCCATGAACGAGCACGCCGTCCGCGTGATCGAGCTGTCCGGCTGCCCCCCGACCTACTCCCACGGCCCCAAGATCCTGTGGTGGCGGCGGGAGCGGCCCAACGACTACCGGCGGGTCGCCCGCTTCGTGGTCCCCGGCGCCTTTGTGGCCGGGCGGCTCTGTGACCTGACAGCTCATGACGCCTTCATCGACCGCACCTACCTGCATTTCTCCAACCTCTCCGACACCCGGCGGGCGGCCTGGTCCCCGGAGCTGCTGGACGCGTTCGGCGTCGAGGAGCAGGTCCTGCCGCGGATCGTCGACCCGCTCGACGTCGTCGGCGAGGTGAGCCGCGCCGGGGAGGCGGCCACCGGCCTCCCTGCCGGTACCCCGGTCGCGGCCGGCGCCGGCGACCAGACCGCGGCGTCGCTGGGCGCCGGGGTCGTGGACCCCGGGCAGGCCTTCGATTCGGCCGGCACCGCCAGCGTGTTCGCCATGTGCGTGGACTCCTTCACCCCGGACGTCACCCACCGGACTCTCATGGCGACCCACTCGGTCATCCCCGGGGTCTTCATCGCGCTGGCCTTCATCAACGGCGGCGGCCTGGCCCTGCGGTGGTTCCGCGACCAGGTGGCCGTCGAGGGGGCCGGCGACCCGGACGCGTATACGCGGCTGGACCGGCTGGCCGAGGCGGTCGAGCCGGGGTCGGGTGGGCTGCTCTGGCTGCCCCACTTCCAGGGCCGGGTCCTCCCGCCGCAGCCGGCCGTCCGCGGCGGCTGGCTGGGGCTCACCTCCGGGCACCGGCACGGCCACCTGTTCCGGGCGATCCTGGAGGGCATCGCCTACGAGTACGCCGCCTGGGCCAGGCTGGCCGGCGGGCAGCGCGGCGCCGACCTGCACGAGGCCCGGGTGCTCGGCGGCGGCGCCCGGTCCCGGCTGTGGAACCAGATCAAGGCCGACGTGCTCGGCATCGACTGGGTGCCGACCGTACGGCAGGAGTGCGGTGTGCTCGGTGACGCCCTCATCGCGGCCGTCGCCACCGGACAGGTCGCCGACCTGGCGGTCACGGCCAAGGCCTGGCAGCAGACCGCTGAGCCGATCCGCCCCGACCGGGAGCGGCACGAGCAGTACCGGGAACTGCTCGCCGTCCACCGAGAGCTGGGTGAGGGCGTCGTCGGCGTCTTCGAGCACCTAGGCAGGATGCGAGCCCGATGAACCCGGTCGCGGTCACGGCCCGCTCCTTCCGCCAGGTACCCGGCGAGCACCAGGAGCTGCTGCGTGCTGCCGGGGCGCCGGTCCGCTTCGCCGAGGCCGACCGCACACTCGACGAGGACGAACTGGTCGAGCTGGTGCGGGGCTGCTGGGGGCTGATCGTCGGGGTCGATCACGTCACCGCCGCCGTGCTCGACGCCGGCCCCCTCCGGGTGGTCGTCCGCTTCGGCAGCGGGACCGACAACGTCGACCTGGAGGCGGCACGCCGGCGCGGGGTCCGGGTCGCCGCCACCCCGGGCGCGAACGCCCGGTCGGTCGCCGAGCTGGCCATCGGGCTGCTGCTGGCCCTTGCCCGGCACCTGGTCCTCCACGACCGGGAGGTGCGGTCGGGCTCCTGGTCCCGCCACACCGGGATCGAGCTGTCCGGCCGCCGCCTTGGCGTGGTGGGCTACGGCGCCGTGGGCCGCCAGGTCGCCGCCATCGCCAGGGCCCTGGGCATGGACGTGGTCGCCACCGACCCGCTCGTCCGCGAAGCCGACGTGCCGCTGGTCGACCTGGACACGCTGCTCGCCTCCTCGGACGCGGTGAGCCTGCACGCCCCGCTCGCCGAGGACACCCAGGGCATGATCGGCGCGGCCGAGCTCGGCCGCATGCGGCCGCAGAGCCTGCTGATCAACACCTCCCGCGGCGGGCTGGTCGACGAGCAGGCGCTGGCCGAGGCGCTCGCCGGCGGCCGGATCCGCGGCGCCGCCTTCGACACCTTCGCGCGCGAGCCGCCGGAAGGCTCGCCCCTGCTGGAGCTGGACAACTTCGTCGCCAGCCCCCATGCCGGCGGCGCCACCGTGGAAGCCGTGACCAGAGCCGGCGTCGCTGCGGTACGTGAGCTGTTCGCCGGGCGTCGGGACCGCTAGCAGAGAGGAGCCACCATGCGGGTGACCACGTTCACCGACGAAGCCAACCGGACCGCCGTGCACGTCGCACCGTCGCCGGCCTGGGAGCCGTTCGACGAGTACGACGGCAAACCGTTGGAGGGCGTGCGCCTGATGGTGGTCGAGCGGCTGACCCTGGGCGAGATTCAGCTGGTGGAGATCGCCGCCGGCGGCCACTTCGCGATGCATGCCAGCTCCGACGTCGCCTTCTGCCAGGTCGTCCGGGGGCAAGGCAAGCTCGGCCTCCCGGACGGGACGGAGGTCGCGTACCAAGCGCCGGAGCTGTACGTGTTCCACCCTGGCGCCCTGCACGACTGGCACGACGTCGAGCAGACCACGCTCCTCTCGGTCTGCCTGGTTCGGTCAGGCTGACGCCGGTACCACCTCGGCAGTTGGGAGACCATCCCGAGCGGCCGAGATTGGCGCTGTTGCATCTGCTGCGAGCGAGCCCCGAGCAGACAGACTGGTGTCATGAGAACCCGCCATCCCTACCCCGCTCCCATCGCACGGTCCGCGTTCGCCGGCTTCTGCTTCCCATCTGATGTGATCGTGCTGGCGGTCCGCTGGTACCTGCGCTTCGGCCTGTCCTACCGCGACCTCAAGGAGCTCCTCGCTGAGCGCGGTGTCGAGGTGGGAGATCGCTGATCCGTGGACCAGACCTCTTGTGAAGGTCACCGGTCGGTGGCGTTACGCGTACCGCGCGACCGACCGTTCGGCGAGGGCCGCCGCTCGTTCTTCGAGCGGGCAGCGGGATTCCCTCAACCTTCCCTCCGCCGACGCCAAGCCGTGCGGAACGGGCGGAAACAAGCGGGGACACCGAGTGACGGCCGAAGCTATCGACAGGCCCGTTTGTGCACGTCACGGGCGATTATCGGGACCGGGTGGGGATGGGACGGGACCCGCGGGGAGACGGCGGTGCGACCTGTCCAATCCCTACCTGGCTTAGCCAGTGGTGGTAGGTAGTAGTGGAGAAGCGAACTCCGGCAGCCAACATGATGCCCAGGTTCTTGCCGGGCAGAGGAGGAGCAGGTCATGAACAACCGCAGATCACTCGCGCGGACCCTTCCCGGGCTCCGTGGGCGCCGGCAGCAGCGGACCGCGGTGCAGCTTGGAGCAGCTCGCCTCGGCGCGGCCGCGGTCGGCGCAGCGGCCGTTGGCGCCGGGGCCATCGGCGCCCTGGCCATTGGCCGGCTTGCGGTCGGGCGAGCGGTTGTCCGACACCTCAAGATCGAGCAACTCCAGGTCAACCGCTTGCACGTCCATGACCTCCAGGTCGACCGGCAGACAGCCCCCGCACCGGCCTGAGCGACATCACCCCGAGAGCACCGTGGCTGTCGCAGCGTTGCTAGATAGCCGCGATGGTCCAGGAAGACCGAGCGGATCCTCGACCGGGTTTAGGTCTCGGGGGTGGTTCGGACGCCGAGGTTAGCCTGTGGCCCCGCCTCGTCATCGCTCTCCTCGTCCTCGACCAGCCCATCGTCCTGGGCGGCCGGGTCATCGAATACCCGGAAGGGATCGCTCGACGGGCCCATCCTGGACTCCGGTTCACGCCTCCCACCCAGGTCCCGGTCCCGCTCGGCTGCCTCCTCGACGGTCAGCTCGGCTGTTCTGGCCCATGACCGGGCCGGTGTGACCAGGGATAGCATCTACATCTAACCGGGCCACGACCCGGAGCCGTCTTCTCCTCACCTCCGGATCGTGGCGGGACCGAGCGGTGGGGGCAGCTCGCTCCCAGGACCCCATGGCCAACCAGGTTGGTTGAACGATATACCCGAAACGACCACCGGCTAACCAGAGCACGCCGGCTACCACATCGATGCTACCTAGAAAACAGACGAACGCCCCCACCGGTGGTTGGCGACGAGGGCGTTCGCGCCTGAGCCATAAACGGTCCCGGGGTCCTCCCAGCCGGAGCCGTTCGTCGAGCATGTGATGGAAGAAGCGACTGCCAGCTTCGAGCCGTTACATCTCGGCTTAGAACCGGTCCCGAGTGCCAGCGATGCCTTTCGCGGTCAGGTGGGGGGAAGCCTGTCGGTTCCCCGCCTGACGCCTTGGCCCCCCGCTATGGCTACGCGGTAGCACGGGTACCTGGTTGCCTCCCTGCCAGGTCTAGCGCGCGGCCGCCTCCAAGCAAGAGCGGGCGGCTCCGCCGGGGGGCCAAGCGGAAGCCGCCCGCACTGGTGGACCGGCCACCCAGTCGAGCGCTGTGGTCGGCGCAGCGAGACATCGGGTCGCCCGGGCTCGCGTTTGGCAAGGCGCTTCCCGGCCTCAAGCAGCCGTCCCACGGCGGCACGGCCACCTGTGGGTTACCGATCAGCCATTGGGGTCTGCAGGAGCCGGACCAGGCGCCGCAGGCCCTCTTCGAGGCTGACGTTGCTGGAGCGCAGAGTTAGCAGCAGGCCGCGCAGTTGGTTCAGCTGCCACCGCTGCTGGCGCTCGGTGGGGGCGATGAGAGCCTGCTCCAGCGCCTCGTCGATGGCGTCCAGCGCGGCATGCACGGTCTGCTCGTCGACCAGGCCGTGGAGTCGCCCACCATCCGTTCCAGCCATCTGGCTCCCATCCTGCTTACAGGGTCATCGTCACTGGAGGGAGCCAGGTGTTACAAGCGGTTTTGCAGACTCTTTATGCGCCGTCCACTGAAGGTTCACGGCCCTGATCGTTGCCTTCCTCGCACCCCTTGGCCGTCGCCGCTGCCTGGTCGTGGCTGATGGCCTCCGATGATCTTGACGAAGCCGAAGGCGGCCCGCAGCCCGGCGGAGGGCTATGAGCTGGTCATCGTCGAGCTCGGGCACAAAACCATCATGCCGCTGTCATGGCCATCGACCGGGCCACCGCACACGTAGGCGAGGCCATGCCCACATCTACACCTAGAGGCTGGGTCGCCGACCTGGTTGTAGTAGGCGAGGATGGCGCGTGCCGATGCCCGGTCGGAATCCAGCAACAGCAGGGGTCGGCCGCTTGCCGACCACGACGGCGCTGCCGCCAAGCCAGGACAAGAACATGAGCTCACCAATGCGCGTGAGCATCTGTTCCCCGGCTGGCAGGTTAGCGGTTGAGGGTCCCACTACGAGTCCTGGCCGGGCAAGACCACCGGCGGCGCAGGCAGCTCCATCTGGGTGTGTTACGGCCCCGGAAGCCGGTTCTCCCCCGGGGCCGTAACCCGGACCAGGCTCTCCCTAGAAGCCCGGTCTCCGGGCCAATGGCCAGACACAGGGGAGGCACAGGGAAAGCACCTGGCCATCGACCTACGAAGGAGCGCCGACGACCCAGGCGGCGTTACCCCGCCGGACCATCGCCGTGCTCTGCTGGCAGGCTGGAGCGGGCGGCTCCCGCGCCGTGAGCACGCCAGAAGCCACCCGCACGACCCAGGACGGCATGCCAAGACAGGGAAGGGGTAGCCCCGCCGCGGGCTGCCCCTTCCCGATATGGTCGGCCTCGGTTCGGCCCGGCGACAACCGTCCTTGTGGCAAGTTCCTGTAGGGCGTCGGAGCTAGGTAGGTTGCCTGCCGTACCAGCCGAGCGGTGGGCCGCAGCTACTCACCCAAGTCGCGACGCACTAGATCTGGATCTGGTCGCGCATGGCCATGCGCTTGCCCGGGTCCTGCTCGGCGAGCATCCGGATGGTTCGGACGGCCATGGCCGCCAGCAGCGCGCCGACCGGTGGCGGGCTGAGCGCGTCGCGCAGCATGACGGCCTGCTAGATGACCGGGTTGGGGTCGTTCTGGCGGCTGTCATCGACGGCCACCCGAACCTCAGGGCGAGGGCGGCCTCGGGGTCGTGGACCGCTTGGCATCCGTAGGAGCTGTATTGGTCGGTGGGCACCTCGAAGTCGGGATTCAGCCGGTCGAAGGCCTCCTCGGCGGCCCGCTCGGCCGTTCGGTGGTGGTGGTCGTAGATCCGTCGCGATGATCGTGCTCGTGGGCGAGGTCGGGGTTGTCGTCAGGCCAGGCGCGGACCTGAGCTGCTCGACGGCGAGGGAGGCGGCGGCGTGGCGCTGCTGCCCGCCGGCCCGACCCACGCCGTCCAGCCCCGCCGGGAACTCGTGCTGGCCGCCAAGACGATCCTGGGGGCGGCCGGGCTGAGTGGGCCTGACCGCTACTGGGATCGCCGGCGGGCCGCGCTGGTCGCCGCCACCGGCCGCGACCCTCCATCCCTCGGCGCCGACCCGCTCACCGGGATCGCCGTGGGCTCGATGGCCGCGGCCAGCGTGCTCGCCGTAGCTGCCGGCACGCTGAGCCGCAACCAGGTCGGGGCCTTGGCCGCCGCTACCGGGGTGCTGTTCGTCCTGCCACCGCTGGCGGTGCTGCTCAGCCCGCGCCTGTATGCCTGAACGCCAAGCGGCGCCGCCGACGCCCTAACCGCCCAGCAACCGCCCAACCCCGACCTGCTCAGCAGCCCGCCGGAGCCCTTCTGCTGGCCGCCTACGCGGCCGTCTCGATGGTCGGTGCCGCCACCGCGGTCCGCCGGCGCGACGTGGACTGAGGGCCGCTAGCGCCGGCCCGCCAGGGCGGGGAAGCTGACGCCGGTCAGCTGCTCCGACACCGTCCACAGCTGGCGCGCGAGCTGCTCGTCGTGGGCGGTGTTGGAGTACTGGGCCTTGACCGGCCAGCCACGACCCCCACCGAACCCGTCAGGACCGAGGTAGTCTCCGCCGGCGACCTCGGGGTCGGTGGCCGCCCGCAGCACCTCCAGGGCGCCCTTGGCGGCCGGCTGGGCGGTCAGGCGGGTGAACAGCTCCACGACCCCGGCGGTGACGGCACCGACCGGGCCGGCGTCGCCCAGCCGCGGCCCGGTCGTCTGCAGCCCGGTGTGGCAGTAGCCCGGGTGGGCGCCCACGCTGGCCGTGGCCGCCCCCGCGGCCCGTAGCCGCCGGTCCAGCTCCAGGGTGAACAGGGCGTTGGCCAGCTTGGAGGCGTTGTAGGCCTGCCAGCGGCGGTAGCCGCGCTCGCTGTTGGGGTCCTCCAGGTCGAGTCGGCCCAGCCGGTGCATGGCGCTGGAGACGGTGACCACCCGGCTGGCTGGCCGGGCCAGCAGGGCCGGGAGCAGCCGGCCGGTGAGGGCGAAGTGGCCCAGGTGGTTGGTGCCGAACTGGAGCTCGAAGCCCTGGGCGGTAGTCCGCTGTCGGGGCACGCCCATCACCCCGGCATTGTTGACCAGCACATCCAGTCCGTCGTCGCTGGCCAGGATGTGATCGGCCAGCCGGCCGACCGAGTCCAGATCAGCCAGATCGAGGGTCACCACCTCGACCCTCGCCATGGGGGCGGCGGCCAGGATGCGCTCATGCGCGGCCCGGCCGCGCTCGGAGTCGCGGCTGGCCAGCAGCACGGTGGCGCCCTTGGCGGCCAGCTGGAGGGCGGTGTGGTAGCCGATGCCGGCGTTGGCGCCGGTGATCAGGACGGTCCTTCCGGTCTGGTCGGGGATGTCGGCGGTGGTCCATCGAGCTGGCATGCGTGGCTCCCAGGCTTGGGATGGTATGGAGCGGTGCAGGACTGACTTCGCATGGCCTGCCGAGCGCGGTTGCCACGGCGCGACGGTCGACGACCTCGCCGCCGCCACACGACCAAGTCGCATCCCGTACCGTTCCCCGTTGGCGAGGACAAGACTGGTAGCTGGGCAGACCAGACGGCCGACGCCAGCTGGGCTTGGTGCCGCCAGGAGTCGGTCGGGCTAGGCTTCTGGGGTGGCCACGCGGGGCGTGGCCGTGGGGGCCTGGTCATCGCCTGACTGGTCGTCGACCTGGGCGTCGGCGGCGTTGCGCTTGATTGCCTCCACCCCTTTGCGGGTGCTGCTCTTGGGGGTGTAGGGCTCGCTGGTGGCCATCAGCTGGCCATCCTCGGCCTCGATCCTGAAGCGGTAGCCGTCGTCGCCGTCCCGTACCACCACGAACCGTCCCGCCACTGCACACTCCTCCTCGTTGTCCCACTTGGATCGGCTGGTGGGTCGCCCTGCTTCCTGACCGGAACTTCATCGGTCTGGTCAGGCGTCGACGAGAGCGCCTTGGTCGTTCACGAGGGTGATCTTGGCCGACAGCCGATCCTGGAAGCCGGCCAGGGTGCGGCCCAGGACGCGATCCCGCAGCGAGGGGCGGGCCAGCTGGTCGGGCAGGACGACCCGGTCAACCCCGAGGCATTCACAGGCGGCGGCCAGAGCTGCCGGCCCGGTCCCGCGGGCCAGCCAGGCCCCGACCTGCAGGCCGAGGGCTCGACCCTCGCTGACCTGCTCGGCCAGATACCGGCGGCCGAGGCGGAGCAGGTCGGGGAGGTCCAGGGGCCGGTCGCCGGCCGGGCCGTGGTTCTGGGAGGTCCAGGGCCCGGACTCATAGGGGTCGACCAGATACGACTCCGATGACCGGTCATACAGGACCACCGCAGCCCCTTCGCGCCGGGCCACCTCCAGACCGGCCCGCCGGCACACGGTGTAGGCCGGGTCGGTCCCGTCGTCGGTCGCGACCAACAGCATCGTCGACCGCGCCACCTCATGACCGTCCAGGGCTGGGGGCGCCTGCCGATCGGCCAGGCCGTGCAGGTGGCTGGCGATGGCCACGACCAGCCGTGGGTCGTCGGTGACGAACCCGGCCCAGGTCCGGGACGGGTCGGTTGCCCCGCCCTGGCCGATCCGGTCTGGCGGTGAGGTCTCAAAGCCCACGAAGGCGATCGGCTCGGGGGTCTGGGTGACCAGGAACCACTGGTTGGCGAGCGCGCCATGGTCCTCGGGCAGACGCACCCAGCGCACCTGCGACACCTCGGCCGGGGTGCCGGTGCCAAAGGCGATGACCTCCACGCCCTGGCGGGTCAGGTCACGGTAGATGCGGGCCTCGCCGTCGAGCTTCTCGGCCCGCTGGAACCCCACATACAGAGTCGTTCCCGGCGCCGAGACGGCCCGCTCGATCTCCCGGGTGGCGGCGAACATCTGCCGGGCGTCATAGAGGAACCTCGCCCCCAGCAGGGGCCCACCCAGCTCCTCCTGGGCCCGGGCCAGCAGCTGGGCCACCCCCACCGCGGCCTTCTCACCCGTGCCTGGACCTCGATGCCAGTCCACCCGGCACCTCCTTTTCGGCTGACTTGTGTTGTTGCCTTCGTCACAAGGACCAGCGACGGTTGCCTGGAGGTTGACCGGATCGCATCGAAGGAGGTGAGGCTGCCATCGGGTTGCTGGTGGCCGCGGCGCGGACAGCCGCCTCGGCCCGCGCCGGGACCGAGCCCTTGTGGTTTGGCGAGTGCGCCGTTGCCGGAGGCAGGAATCCACACGAGGTGCATCCGATGCCAGGACGGCGGACGAAGACCCGGCGAGAACCCACCCCGCACCCGATCGAAGGGAGCGCATATGCGGAAGCTTCGCGCCGGCGTCGTCGCCCTCGCCCTCGGCGCCACCCTGGCGGTGGCCGCGCCCGTCTCGGCCGCCGAGGCCCCAGCCAATCAGGGAGCGGCCTGCGTCCAGGCCGGCCTCGGCACCCTCAAGAGCCTTGGCCTGCTCCAAGCCGCCGCCAGCAAGCAGCTCGACTACAGCACCCTGGCCAACCCGACCACCGGCCCCATCTACACCACCCTGCCGGAGGGCAGTTATCTGTCGCTCGGCCAAGTCGTGAAGCTCCACACCACCAATCCCGAGCTGTTCGCCTGGTGCCGCTGAGGCGGCAGGCAACGTTCGAGCAGCCCCAGCAAACAAGAGCAGGAAGGAGGACCTGTGGGTTCTGCCGCCCAGTACTTCGAGGTCGAGGCTCCAGTGGAGCAGGTCTATGCCTACTGGCGCGACTTCTCCCACTTCCCGTCGTTCATGCCCGACGTCCAGGAGGTCACCGTCACCGGCCCAACGACCAGCCACTGGAAGGTCTCGGGACCGCTCGGCACGTCGGTCGAGTGGGACGCCGAGATCGTCGAGGACGTCCCCAACCA
>Ga0126306_10000624_pt1 | contig 17064 bp, 14 predicted proteins | sample Plot27_FD_92592 | JGI IMG/M metagenome (GOLD analysis project Ga0126306, IMG submission 92592) | Serpentine soil microbial communities from UC McLaughlin Reserve, CA, USA - Plot27 | ecosystem: Environmental > Terrestrial > Soil > Grasslands | place: USA: UC McLaughlin Reserve, Lake County...
GCTCGTCGCCGCGGCGGTCCCGGTCCGCAACGGCCTCCTCGGCCGGCGGTTCTGGGCCCGCCCGCTGTCGCCCGAGGACCTGCAACGGGCGGCGGACCGCATCGGCACGTTCGACGAGGAGGAGGCGCGCCTGAAGTCGGCGGTCAAGCGCAACGACGGCTTCTTCACGACCTTCTTCGTCAGCCCATACTCGAAGCACATCGCCCGCTGGGCCGCGCGGCGCGGGTGGACTCCGAACGTGGTGACGAGCGTCTCGATGGCCATCGGCCTGGGCGCCGCGGCTGCGTTCGCGACCGGTGAGCGCGCCGGACTGGTGGCGGGCGCCGTGCTGCTGCAGATCGCGTTCACGTTCGACTGCGTCGACGGCCAGCTCGCACGCTACACGCGCACGTTCACCCGCCTCGGGGCGTGGCTGGACTCGATCTTCGACCGCGGCAAGGAGTACGCCGTCTTCGCGGGGCTCGCCATCGGCTCGGCGCGGGCCGGCGACGATGTCTGGCTGCTCGCGGCCGCGGCGCTCGTGCTTCAGACCGTCCGCCACTCGATGGACTTCACCTTCAACATCACCCTGGACCAGGCGGCGACGCGGGCGCGCCGGCCTCCGGTCAGGAGCGGGCTGGTAGCGCCTAGCCGCGGGCTGCGCCCCACGCTGCCCGCGCTGGACGGGCCCGGGCCAGCACGCTGGATCAAGAAGCTGATCGCCTTCCCGATCGGCGAGCGTTTCGCCGCCATCTCGATCACCGCCGCGCTCTTCGACGCGCGCGTCACGTTCGTCGTCCTGCTCGCCTGGGGTGGCTTCGCCGTCTGCTACACGAGCATCGGCAGGGTGCTGCGCTCGCTCGGCGCCGAGGGCGCCACGACGCTGCCGCCGCGCTCCACCCTGGGGCCGGGGCCGCTCGCGGCGTTCCGCGACGACGGGCTGGTGGCCGGCGTGCTCGGCCGTGTCCTCGGTCCGCTGCTGCGCGTCCCGCCGGTCATGGTCGTGGCTGCAGGCGCGGCGCCGCTTCTCGTCGCCGCGGCGTTCGCCGGCGACGGCGCCTCGTGGGGGCTCGCCGCCGCGGTGGTCGGCTGGGCCGTGCTGGTCGTCGGGGCGTCGAGCGGACGGCTCCCGCCGCGTGACCGGCTGCGCTGGACCGTGCTGCCGGCGGTCCGGCTGGTGGAGTACGCCGGGCTGCTGTGGATCGCCGCGCTCGCGGGTGCGCAGGCCGTCCCCGCCGCGTTCGCGCTGCTGTGCGCGATCGCGTTCCGGCACTACGACATGGTCTACCGCTTCCGCCAGCACAGGGCCGGCACGCCCCGCTGGCTCGACCGCGCGGCGGGCGGCTGGGACGGCCGCCTGATCGCCGCGCTGCTGCTTGCGATCGCCGGCGCCCTGCCCGCGGCGTTCTACGTCGCGGCGGGGGTGCTCGGGGCCGCGTTCGCCGGCGAGACGATCGCCGGCTGGGCGACGTACGGCCGCTCCGGGCAGCCGCCGGAGCCGGTGGACGAGGAGGACGGCGAGTGATCGGGATGGTGCTCGCGGCCGGAGCCGGACGGCGCCTGGCGCCGTACACGGACTCGCTGCCCAAGACCCTGGTGCCCGTCGACGGCGATCGCACGATCCTCGACATCGCGCTGGCGAACCTCAAGGCCGCCGGGCTCGGCGACGTGGCCGTCGTCACCGGCTACGCGGCAGCGGCGCTCGAGCGGCGCAAGCCGGCGCTCGAGCGCGACCACGGCGTGTCGCTCGAGCTGGTCTTCAACGACAAGGCCGAGCTCTGGAACAACGCCTACTCGCTCTGGTGCGCGCGCGACCTGCTCTCCGGCGGGGCGCTGCTCGTCAACGGCGACACCGTCCATCCGCCGAGCGTCGAGCAGACGCTGTTGGCGGCGCGCGGCCCCGACATCCTGCTCGCGCTGGACGACGTCAAGCAGCTGGGCGAGGAGGAGATGAAGGTCCAGCTCTCTGCGGCGGGCCGCATGACGCGGATCAACAAGGCGCTCGACCCCGACGTGGCCCAGGGCGAGTACATCGGGCTCACGCTGATCGAGCCCGCCGCCGCGGCCCCGCTGGCCGATGCGCTCGAGGCCACCTGGCGCGGGGATCCGCAGCTCTACTACGAGGACGGCTTCCAGGAGTTCGCCGACCGCGGCGGCCGCGTCGGGGCGGCGCCGATCGGCGCCGTCGAGTGGGCTGAGGTCGACGACCATCGCGACCTCGAGCGCGCGCGGGAGATCGCTTGCCGCTGCTGACGCGGATGATCGGCGCGCCGCTGTTCGTGGACATCGGCGCCGGGACGGTCGCACAGCTCGCGCCGCTGCTCGCCGACCGGCGCATATCCGCCGGCGGGCATGTCGCCGTCGTGGTCGGCCCGGGGCTCGGCGAGGAGATCGCCGAGACGCTGCGTCCGGAGCTCGGCAACGCGGACATCTGGACGCTCGCGAACGGCGGCGTCGACGAGGCGAACGCGCTCGCGAAGCGGCTGCGCGGGGGGTTCTACGACGCCCTGGTCGGGATCGGCGGCGGGCGCACCCTCGACGTCTCCAAGCTCGCCTCGACGCTCAGCGGGCTGCCGATGGTCGCCGTTGCGACGAGCCTCGCGCACGACGGCATCGCGTCGCCCGTCGCGTCGCTCGAGGAGGAGGGCCGCAAGGGCTCCTACGGCGTGCAGATGCCGATCGCGCTGGTCGTCGATCTCGACTACGTGCGCCGCTCGGATCCCGGCATGCGCCGCTCCGGGATCGGCGACGTGATCTCCAACCTGTCGGCGATCGCGGACTGGCGGCTCGCGGGCAGCGAGCGCGGCGAGCCCGTCGACGGCCTCGCGGTGACGTTCGCGCAGACCGCGGCGAAGGCGATCCTGCACCGCACCGACGGCATCGACGACGAGGACTTCCTGGTCGCGCTCGCGGAGGCGCTCGTGCTGTCCGGCCTCGCGATGACGACCGCGGGCTCCAGCCGCCCCTGCAGCGGCGCCGATCACGAGATCCTGCACGCGATCGACCACCTCTACCCGGGCACCGCGCGGCACGGCGAGCTGGCGGGCGCCGCGACGCTCTTCACGTCGTACCTGCGCGAAGACGACGCGATGGCCGCGGCCGTCGACGCATGCCTGACGCGCCACGGCCTGCCGCGGCTGCCGCGCGACCTGGGGCTGAGCGAGGAGCAGTTCGTGGAGGCGGTGCTGCACGCGCCGGGCACGCGGCCCGACCGCTTCACCGTGCTCGAGCACCTCGCGCTCGACGAGCGGGGGGTGAGCGAGCGTGTCCGCGGCTTCCTCGACGCCTTCCATCGCTGAGCTGCGCGCCGTCACCCAGCCGCGGTCGCTGTTCGCGCGCAACAGCGGCGAGCACTGGGCGGGGCGGCTGTACGTGCGCAGGTTCTCGCCCTACGTGACGCGCCGGCTGCTGCCCACGCGCGTGACGCCCAACGCGGTCACGTGGGCGATGATCGCCGTCGGGATCCTCGCCGCCGCCGTGCTGACGCTGCCCGGCGTGGTCGCGGCGCTCGCCGCGACGCTGCTGATCCAGCTGCAGATCCTGCTCGACTGCGTCGACGGCGAGCTCGCGCGCTGGCGCCGGCTGTTCTCGCCCGCCGGCATCTACCTCGACCGCCTCGCGCACTTCGTGACCGAGACGGCGCTCCCGATCGCGCTCGGGATCCGCGCCGACGGCGGCTGGGACGAGCTCGGCGGCTACACGACGCTCGGCCTGCTCGCCGCCGTGCTCGCGCTGCTCGTGCGCATGGAGATCGTGCTGGTGCACGTCGCGCGCGTCGAGGCCGGCAGGCCGCCCATGCCGGACACGGCGGCCGCCTCGGCGCCGCGGGCGTCGCCGTTGCGCAGGCTGCGCCACGCGCTCGGCGTGTTCCCGTTCTTCCGCGCGTTCGTCGCCATCGAGGCGACGCTGCTGGCGCTCCTGGCCGCACTGCTCGACCTCGCGCTCGGCGACCTGCAGGCGACGCGTGCGCTGGTCGTCGCGCTCGTCGCCGTCGGGGCGGTCACCGCGGTCGGCCGGCTGTTCACGATCCTCGGCTCCGAGCGGCTGCGATGACGCCCGCGTTCGGATGCGTGGTGCTGACGGCCGGCCGGCGCCCGGACGACCTGCGCGCGGCGGTCGAGTCGCTGCAGCGCCAGGCCGGCGTGGAGACCGACGTCGTCGTCGTCGCCAACGGCTGCGAGCCGGCGGTCCCGGACGGTGTGCGGGTCGTCGCGCTCGCGTTCGACGAAGGCATCCCGGCCGGCCGCAACGCCGGTGTCCCGCACGTGCGCGGCGAGCTGCTGTTCTTCCTCGACGACGACGCGGCGATCGCCGCGCCGGACGCGCTGGTGCGGGTGGCGGACCGGCTCGCGGCGGACCCGCGGCTGGCGCTCGTCCAGCTGGCGCCGCAGGCGCGCGACGGCGGTCCGCGCAGCCGCGACTGGGTACCGCGGCTGCGCGTCGGCGATCCGGGGCGCTCGAGCGAGATCACGGCCGTGTGGGAAGGCGCCGTCGCCATCAGGCGCGAGGTCTTCGAGCGGGTCGGCGGCTGGCCGGCGGACTTCCGCTTCGTGCACGAGGGCGTCGACCTCGGCTGGCGCATCATGGATGCGGGCTATCGCATGCGCTACGCGGGCGACCTCGCCGTCCTGCACCCCTCGCCGGCGGGGCACGCACACTCCTACTCGTACTATTTCGGTGCGCGCAACCGCGTCTGGCTCGCGCGCCGTCACCTGCCGCTGCCGCTGGGGTTCCTGTACGTGATCGCCTTCGCGCTGCGCACCGTGCCCCGCCTGAAGTCATGGCGGGCCGTGCAGGAGTCGGCGCGGGGGTACCGGGACGGGCTGCGCGGGCCGAGCGGCCGGCGCAGGCCGCTGAAGGCAAGGACGCTGCTGCGGATGACCCGCGCGGGGCGCCCGCCCATCATGTGAGGACAGAGAAACGAACGTGACCACCGCCGCCCAGCCACATCACCGCGAGAACGACTTCGCGGAGGAGCACCACGTCTACGAGCCGCACCTCGTCGGGCTGCCGCCGCTCGTGCCGTACCTGCGCGAGGCGTGGCGGCGGCGCTCGTTCGCGTTCGAGCTGTCGCGCACCAAGTTGCGTGCGCAGCACTTCAACACCTTGTTCGGGCAGCTCTGGCTCGTGCTCAATCCGCTGCTGCTGTCGGGCGTGTACTTCATCCTCGTCGACATCCTGCGGGCCGGGCGGCGCGACGAGGACTTCTTCGCCCACCTGATGGCGGGCATCTTCGCCTACTACTTCGTCTCGGGCTCTGTGCGCCAGGGGACCAAGTCGGTCGTGTCGGGCGGGCGGCTGATCCTCAACACGGCGTTCCCGCGCGTGCTGCTGCCGCTCGCCTCCGTGGTCATCGCGTTCAAGCGCTTCCTGCCGACGGTCGTGGTCTACGTGCCCGTCCACGTGGCGCTCGGGCTGCCGGTCGGGCCCGAGCTGCTGTGGCTGCTGCCGCTCGTCGCGCTGCTCGTGGTGCTCGCCTCCGGGCTGTCGATGATCGTCGCCGCGCTGCAGGTGTACTTCCGCGACCTCAAGAGCTTCATGCCCTACCTGCTGCGGGTCTGGCTGTACGGCTCGCCGGTCCTCTACTACGCGTACGAGATGCCGGAGCAGTACCGCTGGCTGCTCGATGTGAACCCGCTGGGGCAGCTGCTCGCGGCGTGGAGCACGGTGCTCGACCAGGGCCAGGCGCCCACCGGTCATCAGCTGCTGATCGCCGCGGCATGGGCGTTCGGCTTCCTCGTGATCGGCTTCGTCTACTTCGTCTCGCGGGAGCGTGAGTTCGCTGTCCGGCTCTAGCGCCCCCAGCATCGTGGTGCAGGACGTCTCGGTCACCTACAAGACGACGTTCGAGCGGCGGCCGACGCTGCGCAGCAAGGTCACGCGGATGGGCCGCGGGGAGAAGGTGATCCGCGAGATCGAGGCGGTCAAGAACGTGTCGTTCGAGGTGCCGCACGGGACCGTGCTCGGGATCGTGGGCGCCAACGGCGCCGGCAAGTCGACGCTCGTGCGCACGATCGCCGGCATCCTGCCGCCGACTCACGGGCGGATCGACGTGTTCGGCCGCGTCAGCACGCTGCTCGCGCTCGGCGTCGGGTTCAACAAGAACCTCTCCGGGCGCGACAACGTCAGGCTCGGCGGCCTGGCGGCCGGGCTCGAGCGCGAGCGGCTCGCGGAGAAGTACGAGGAGATCGTGAAGTTCGCCGAGCTGGGCGACTTCATGGACATGCCGATGCGGACATACAGCTCGGGCATGTACGGCCGCCTGGCGTTCTCGGTCGCGGTCAACATGGACCCCGACATCCTGCTGATCGACGAGGCGCTGTCGGTCGGCGACGCCCGCTTCCGGCGCAAGTCGGCCAACAAGATGCGCGAGCTGTGCAGCCAGGCGCACACGATCGTGCTCGTCAGCCACGCGCTCGGCTCGATCCGCGAGCTGTGCGACCAGGCGCTCTGGATGGACCACGGCGTGCTGCGCATGTGGGACGAGCCCGAGGCGGTGGTCGACGCCTACACCGAGTTCCTCGAGGTCGGCCAGGACGCCGTCACGCTGGAGGACGTGTGACGCTCATGGGCCGGTGCAACCCGGCGCGGCGAGCACGCGCCAGGACCGGTTGCGGTAGACCGGCTCATAGCCGGCGGGAGCCGCGACCCGCGGGTAAACGCCGCGGTAGAAGCGCCGCATCGCGCGCGTGTCGCGCGGCGCCACCAGCACGCGGCGCAGCGGGCTCGCGCCGGCCTCGATCGTGCCGACCGAGAACGGCGGCGTGTCCAGCCACCAGCGCAGGTGCGGGGTCGGGCGCTGGTCGGCCGCAGTGACCAGCGAGCCGCAGGCCTCGACCGCGCGGCCGACGGCAGGTGCGCGGGCTGCGGCGCGCAGGTCCTCGTAGACGCGCGCGCGGTCGTCCAGGCTGTCGCGCAGGTCGGCCAGCATTCCCACGTGCCAGGGCAGGAACGCGATCGAGAGTGCGGCCGTGACGCCGCCGGCGGCGAGCCAGGAGCGGCGCTCGCGCCCGGGCGGCAGCAGCAGCCAGCCGCACACCGCCAGGCCGTAGAACAGGGCGAGTAGCACGGACGGCGTGCGCACGTAGCGTTCGATCAGGGGCAGCCCGAACACCGGCCCGACCATGAAGACGGCGGTCATCGCAGCGACCGCGACCAGCGGCAGCACGGCCGCGCGGAGTCGGTACCGCCACGCGAAGAAGAGCCCGACTGCGATCCCCGCGACGATCGGCTCGCGCAGCGTGTGCCCGAAGTACTTGGCCGTCCAGTAGGGCGCCTGCTCGGGCGCGCGCCGCCGGTCCTTGGCCTCGGCGAGGTCCGACGTGCCATGCAGCGAGTGCAGCGGGTCGCCCGTCACGAGCCAGTCCTGGCCGGCCCAGAGCAGCGGCGCCAGGGCGGCGAGCGCCGCGAGCCGCAGCCGCCGGCGGTCGTCGACCGCCGGCCACATCCACAGAACGTAGAGCCCGCCCAGCACCCACGCCTCCGGGCGCAACAGGCCGGCAACCGCGAGCAGGGCGAGGACGGCCTCGCCGCGGCGCGGCCGGCGCGCCTCCAGCAGCACCGCGGCGAGCACCGCCGCCGCGAAGGCTGTGTCCTGGTAGCCCGTGAGCGCGTCGCGCTCGATCACCGGCCGCGTCAGCACGACAAGCGCGGCGACGGCGCCGACCCATGGGGAGAAGAGCTCCGACCCGAGCCGGTACGTCAGCCAGACCACGCCGCCGAAGCACAGCAGCATCAGCCACACCAGCAGCGTGTCGGCGGCGGTCTCGAACGGCGTCGCGAGCACTGAGACGGCGGTTTCGAGCGGATGCGGCGTAGGCGCGAAGTCGGCCGTGTAGTCCGGCTGCAGCCCGCGCACCAGGTCGCGCGCCCATACCAGCGCGAAGCGCGCGTCGTAGTTCAGGTAGCGGTCGTAGACCAGCTCGAGCAGCGCGGCGGCGCCCACGACCGTCGCCACAGCGGGCAGCAGGCGCAACAACGCGGCGCGCCGCGGGCGGCGGGAGGTCGCGGACGACGCGGCCGCCGGGGCGGAGGCGGTGGCCATCGGGCGCGTGACGATAGCGCGGGCGACTGGGGTCAGACCGCTGTCAGGACTGCGGCGCGGTGCCGGGAACGGGCTCGATACCGTGAACGCACCGCGTCGATCGGACCTCGCGCGGGTTTTCCCCGTTCGATGACGCGCAGCCGTTCAATTCCCGCCCTGATCCTCGCGCTCGCGATCCTGACCGCGACCCCGGCGACCGCGCACGCCGCCGGCAAGGGCGGCCCGCGGACCGCGGCCGGCTGGCAGGTCGACCCGGCCGGCAGGCAGTTCGGGATCTCGTCGCTTGCGACCGGGTTCCAAGGACCACTCGCGTCCGTGCTGTCGCCTGGATCGACAAAGCTGCTTTCGGTCTCCAGCGGCGCCTCGCGCACGAACTCGGCCGACCTGTTCGACATGCGCAGGCGCCGGCGCAGCTCTTACATCCGCTACGACGCGCGGCGCGGCGCAGGCGAGGCCGTCTTCTACGGCATCGCCATGTCGCCGGACGGCAAGTGGGCCTGGGCCTCGGGCGGCGGGCAGGACGTGGTGCACGCCTACGCGGTCGGGTCGACCCTGCGCGAGATCGCGACGATACCGGTGCCCAACTTCCCGGCCGGGCTCGCGCTGGGGAGGACGCCGCACGGCGACCGCCTGTACGTCGCCAACAACCTCGCCGGCCGGGCGGGCGACATCAACCCGCCGGGCCACACGGTCACGGTTATCGATCCCGCGACGGGCGCGGTGACGAACGTGATCGACCTCGGCATGGCGGCGCAGCCGCTCGGCGTCACGTTCGACCGCAGCGGGCGGAAGGCGTACGTGACGCAGTGGCTGGGGCGCGCGGTCTCCGTGATCGACACCGCGACCGAGACGACACTGCGCCACGTCATGCTCTCGCCCCCGACCGATCCGCTCCGCGCCGACCACCCCTCGGCGATCGCCGCGAACCCCAGGCGCGACGAGGTCTACACCGCGAACGCCAACTCCGACACCGTGTCGGTGATCGACACGCGAACGGACGCCGTCGCAGCGACGATCGACGTCTCGCTGGCCGCGGGCGCGCGCGAGGGCGCGATGCCCGACGGGCTGACCGTGAGCCCGGACGGCAAGCGGCTCTACGTGGCGTTGGCCGGCGAGAACGCGCTGGCGGTGATCGACGTCGCGCGCCGCAGCGTGATCGGCTTCATCCCGACCGCCTGGTCTCCGGTCGACGTCGACATCACCCGCAACGGGCGCCGGCTCGTCGTGACCGGCGCCAACCGCGTCGGGGACAAGCCCAACCACTGCGCCGGCCCCTACGCCGTCGGCGACTGCAGCTCCGGCGACCTCATCTACGCCGACGTCGCGGCCGAGCAGAACTCCACGCAGACGATGACCAAGGGCGTCATCAACGTGATCGAGACGCCGCGCAGCGCGCGCCGGCTGCGGCGCCACACGGCGAGGGTGCTGAGCAACAACCGCGTGCGGGCGCGGCGCGCGCGCAAGCCCAGCTTCCTCAAGTCGATCAGGCACGTGATCTACGTCGTCAAGGAGAACCGCACCTATGACCAGGTGCTCGGCGACCTCGGCAAGGGCGACGGCGACCCGCGCCTGACGCTGTTCCGCGAGGACTCGGCGCCCAACCACCACGAGCTGGCGCGGCGCTTCACGCTCTTCGACAACTTCTACGCCGACGCCGACGTGTCAGCTGACGGGCAGAGCTGGGCGACGGCGGCGGGCGTGACCGATTACACGAACAAGACCTGGCCGATCACGTACTCGCCGCCGCCGCGCAAGGCGCACCGGGCGCGCGACTTCGAGAACGGCTCGGTGGCCGAGCTGATCCTGACCGAGCCGCTCGCGCTCGACGCGGCCGTCCTCCGCGGCGCCGCAGCGCCGACGCGCGGCTACCTCTGGGACAACGCCTACGACAACGGCGTCTCGTTCCGCAACTACGGGATGTACACGTCGGTCCCCGGCGATTGCCAGGGCGCCGGCAACGCGTCGTCGACGACGCGGCTCGACGACACGCGCTTCGGTGACCACGTCAACGAGTACTTCGCCGGCTTCAACATGAGCTGCTCGGATCACGCGCACCGGCTGCCGGAGTGGGAGCGCGAGTTCCGCGCCTACGAGCAGCTCTACGAGCAGGAACCGAGCCGCGATCCGCTGCCGCGGCTGACGTTCGTGCGCCTGCCCAACGACCACACCAACGGGACCGCCGCCGGGCGCGCGATCCCACAGGCCTACATGGCCGACAACGACCTCGCGCTGGGGCGCCTCGTCGACGTCGTCTCGCACAGCCGCTTCTGGAAGAGCACCGCGATCTTCGTCACCGAGGACGACGCCCAGAACGGGCCCGACCACGTCGACGCGCACCGCACGCTCGCCTACGTGATCAGCCCGTACACGCAGGCGGGCGCGATCGACTCGACGCAGTACGACACGGCCGGGATGGTCGCGACGATGGAGGACCTGCTCGGCCTGCCGCCGATGGCGATCAGCGACCAGCGCGCGATCCGGATGTGGAAGGGCTTCAGCCGCAAGCCGAACCTGACGCCGTACGACGCGCGCATCCCGAGCGTCGTGCCCTTCGGCCAGGAGGGCGTGCAGCGCAACCCGCCGACCGCGCCGATGGCGGCCGTCTCCGCGCGCTGGAACTTCGAGGTCGAGGACGCGACGCCGGAGATCGGCCTCAACGAGGCGATCTGGAGGTCGGTCAAGGGGCGCAATTCCGAGATGCCCGCGCCGCGCCACGAGTACATCGTCGGCTCGGTCCCGACCGACGACGGGGGCTGAGCGAACTCCCCAACCCGTGCCGCGGCGGCGCGTTGGGACCTCGTGCCACCTCAGGAAGGGAGGGGGTACCGCGAGGCCGGGTCGACCACAGGTCCCCGGCCTTTCGCGTGTCCGGGGCCGCATAGAGTGGGTCCACTCATGCGGATCCTGGTCATCGGAGCGGGCGGCGTCGGGAGCGCCGTCGCCGCGATCGCTCGGCGGCGCGGGTTCTTCGAGCGGATGCTGCTTGCCGACGTGTCGCGCGAGCGCGCGGAGGCGGCCGTCGGACGGCTGGCGGGCGACGCGCGCTTCGGTGCGGCGGCGCTCGACGCCTCGGACGCCGGCGCGATCGTCGCGCTGGCGGAGGCGGAGCGCGTCGACGCGATCCTGAACGCCTGCGACCCGTGGCTGAACCCGCCGATCTTCGCCGCGGCGGCGCGCGCCGGCTGCACGTACCTCGACATGGCGATGACGCTCTCGCGGCGCCATCCGGAGCGGCCGTTCGAGCAGCCCGGGGTGATGCTCGGCGACCACCAGTTCGCGGTCGCCGCCGAGTGGGAGGCCGCCGGCCGGCTGGCGCTGTGCGGGATCGGGGTCGAGCCGGGCCTGTCGGACGTCTTCGCCCGCTATGCGGCCGACCACCTTTTCGAGCGGATCGACGAGATCGGCGTGCGCGACGGCGCCGACCTCGCCGTCGACGGCCACGCCTTCGCGCCCACGTTCTCGATCTGGACGACGATCGAGGAGTGCCTCAACCCGCCGCTGGTCTGGGAGCGCGAGCGCGGCTGGTACACGACCGCGCCGTTCTCCGAGCCTGAGCTGTTCGAGTTCCCCGCCGGCATCGGAGCGATCGAGTGCGTGAACGTCGAGCACGAGGAGGTGGTGCTCGTCCCGCGCTGGGTCGAGTGCGAGCGCGTCACGTTCAAGTACGGCCTCGGCGACGAGTTCATCGGCGTGCTCAAGACGCTCGCGCTGCTCGGGCTCGACTCCACGCAGCCGCTGCGCGTCAAGGGCGTCGAGGTCGCGCCGCGCGACGTGGTCGCGGCCGCGCTGCCCGATCCCGCGACGCTCGGCGGCCGCATGAGCGGCCGAACGTGCGCCGGCACGCTCGTGACCGGGACCGGCAGGGACGGCGCCGCTCGCGCCGTCTACCTCCACCACGTGGTCGACAACGACGAGGCGATGGGGCGCGACGGCGTCCAGGCAGTCGCATGGCAGACCGCTCTCTGCCCGGTGATCGCGCTGGAGCTGCTCGCGTCGGGCGTCTGGGAAGGCGCCGGCGTGCTCGGCCCGGAGGCATTCGACGCGGTCCCGTTCCTCGAACTGCTCGCCGAGCACGGCAGCCCGCATGCCGTCGACGAGCGCGATCCGGCGAATCCCCTGCGCAGCGGCGGGTAGAACCGTCGTATGCCAACCAAGAAGTCAGATCTCCCGAGCACGCTGAGGAAGTCGCCCCAGAAGGCCCAGCGCACGTACGCCAAGACGCTCGACTCCGCCGAGGAGACCTACGACTCGCCGCGGCGTTCGCACCAGGCCGCGTGGTCGGCCGTCAAGCACTCGTTCGAGAAGGTCGGCGACCACTGGGAGTCCAAGGACGGCAAGGGCCCGTCGGACCCGCAGGCGGCGCAGAAGGGCACCGCCGCGCGCAACCGCCCCAAGCAGACCCATGGCGGCGTCGACGTCGTAGGCAACACGAAGGAGCAGCTCTACGAGCGCGCCAGGAAGGCCGGTGTCAGCGGGCGCTCGCGCATGACGAAGTCCGAGCTGGCCGACGCGCTCGCGCGCAAGGGCGGCTGAGCCCGCCCCCCGGCCGCTTGACATCCGGGCGCCCACGCCGAGAGGGAGGCCAGGCGCCTGGGCTACTCGTTCGGGGACAAGCCAAGCCGGCCCGGGTTCTCGCACATGCGCAAGAACGGCAAGCGCTTCTGGGGCCGCGTGTTCGACCCCGAAGCGCCGCAGGCGGTCATGTTCTGGTGCCCGACACGGGGCCGCTGCACGCTCGCGGCATACATGTACCGGTCCCCGCCGGGCAGGCCTCCCAGCACGTGGGGGGACCTTCTCATGTGGCACCGCCACCGCACGACGCCCACGGCGACGTGGATGACGCACGTGTGGCTGGTCGAGCGTGTTCGTGAGGCGTTCGCGACGTGCGCCCCGATGGAGGCGCTCCGCGCCGACCTGGGAATCCGCCATGAGCCCTACGAGCGCGACATCATCGAAGACACGCCCTGCGAGCCGACCGAGCCGATCCCGGACCACGTGCACGAATAGATGCCGCCGCCGCTCAGCGTCGGTCCTCAAGCTCGACGGTCAAGGACCGATACAACGGCCATGCCGGCTACTGCATTCGCTTTCCTCCAGCGAGCCCTCATAGGATCTGCCTGATGGCTCGGATGACCACGGTCGCGATGACCGCCGCGATGACGATCGCCCCGGTGGTGGGCTTCGCCGCGGCATCGACGGCGGGCGCGGCCGAGGACCGCGCCCGGGCCCAGACCACGCAGCTGATCTCCAAGTCGCTCGACGGCGGCCTGCCCAACGGCCCGTCGACGAACGCCGTGATCTCGAGCGACCGCCGCTACGCGCGCGTGATCGCCTTCGAGTCCGAGGCCACCGATCTGGTGGCCGGAGACACCAACGGCCTCAAGGACCTCTTCGCGGTCAAGCGCACGGGTGCGATCGGGAACACGGGCGCCCCGTGGCGCGGCGGTGCGGCCATCCTCGTCTCGCGCGGATACAACGGGGCCCCGGCCAACGGCCCGTCCTACGGCGCCTCGGTCTCGGGCGACTTCCGCAACAAGGGCCGGTGCATCGCGTTCCTGTCCGGCGCCGCGAACCTCGTCGTCGGCGACACGAACCTGAAGGTGGACGCGTTCCTGGTCAAGTCCGCGGGGAGCCGCGCGATCCGGATGTCGCTGCCCGGCGGCGCGCAGCCCACGAGCGACGCGACGGACGTGACCGTGTCCGGAGACTGCTCGCGCGTGTCCTTCATCAGCGGGGGCAGGCTCTACACGCGCAAGGGCGGGAGGACCAAGGAGGTCAAGGCCGCCGGCCCGCTCGGCCATCCGTCGTACGCGGTGGGACGCTCCAACTCGCTGGTCTTCGACGGAACGGCGGGCGTCTACCTCAGCCGCATGGGCATGCGCAAGCCGCGGCTCGTCGCGCCGGGCGGCGCCAACCCGGCCTTCAACGACCTCAAGCGGCGCACGCTGGCCTACGAGAAGCAGCGCAACGGGCACTACCAGATCTTCTACAGGGACCTGGGCCGCGGCGAGACGATCATCTCTAGGCGCGGCGGCAGCGCCGGCGACGGCGATTCGCGCGATCCGGTGATCGGCAACTCCGGCTACTACGTCACGTTCGAGTCCGAGGCCGCGAACCTCGGGGTCAACGCCCTCGGTCGCGCGGGCGACTACAACGAGCGTGCGGACGCATACCTCTACACGAATGTGCGCGATCTGACACTGGTGCAGTCGGTCGTGGAGAAGGCGGTCCCGCTCCCCGGCGGCGGCCAGAACCCGTCGATGAGCTATTACGCGAACTACGTGCTGTTCGACTCGCCGGCGCCGCTCGGAGCGGGGACGGGCGGCGGCAAGCGTGGCGGCCCTCCGGCGCCGCTCGAGGCCGACACGCGCGACCACCAGGTCTTCATGCGGTACCTCGGTCCCGTCTAAGCGTCGGCTAGCCTCAGCGGGGTCGCCCGCGACCGCCGCACGCTTTGGAAGAGGTCGAGCTCGTACTGATCAGCCTGCTCGTCGCGGTGGCGGGCCTGGCCGCCGCCGCGCGCGCGGTCGACGTGCCGTACCCGATCGTGCTGGTCGTCGGCGGCCTGGCGCTGGGCTTCGTCCCGGGGCTGCCGGAGGTTGAGCTCGAGCCCGACCTGGTGCTCGTCATCTTCCTGCCGCCGCTGCTGTACTCGGCCGCGTTCTTCGCGAACCTGCACGACCTGCGGCGCGACGTGCGCTCGATCTCGCTGCTCGCGATCGGGCTCGTGCTCGCGACGATGTGCAGCGTCGCGGTGGTTGCGCATGCACTCATCGACGGGCTGCCGTGGGCCGCCGCGTTCGCGCTCGGCGCGATCGTCGCGCCGACCGATCCCGTCGCGGCGACCGCGGTCGCGCGCCGGCTGGCGGTCCCGCGCCGGATCGTCACGATCGTCGAGGGCGAGAGCCTCGTAAACGACGGGACCGCGCTGGTCGCGTACCGCTTCGCCGTCGCCGCGGCGGTCGGAGGCAGCTTCTCGCTGTTCGAGGCGAGCCTCGAGTTCGTGCTGGGCGCGATCGGCGGCGTGCTGATCGGGCTCGCGGTCGGCTGGGTCATCTCCGAGGTCCGCCGGCGGCTCGACGACGTGCCGGTCGAGATCACGATCTCGCTGCTGAGCGGGTACGCCGGCTACCTGCCGGCCGAGGCCGTGGGCGCCTCCGGCGTGCTGGCGGCGGTCACGGTCGGGATCGTGCTCGGCTGGCGCGCGCCGCGCATCTCGACCGCGCGCATGCGCCTGCAGGGCTACGCCGTCTGGGACACGCTCGTGTTCCTGCTCAACGCGCTGCTGTTCGTGCTGATCGGGCTCCAGCTGCCGCTGATCCTGGACGAGCTGTCGGGCGAGCCGGCGATGGCGCTGGTCGGCTACGCGACCGCCGTCAGCCTGACCGTGATCCTGACCCGGATCACGTGGATGAACACGCTGCCGTTCGTGATCCGCGCGCTCGACCGCCGCCCGCAGCAGCGCGCTCGACGCGAGGACTGGCGCTTCCGGATGATCGCCGCGTGGGCGGGGATGCGCGGCTCGGTGTCGCTCGCTGCCGCGCTGGCGCTGCCGGAGGACTTCCCGCGCCGCGACGTCGTGCTGTTCCTCACGTTTGCTGTGATCTTCACGACGCTCGTGCTGCAGGGGCTGACGCTGCCCGCGCTGATCCGCCGCTTGGCGGTGCGCGACGACGGCGCGGAGGAGCGCGAGGACCTGGCGGGGCGGCGCGCCGCGGTCGACGCGGCGCTCGCCGCGATCGAGGAGCTCGCGGGGAGGGAGTGGACGCGCGACGACACCGCCGACCGCATGCGGCGCGCGTACGAGTACCGCCGCAGCCGGCTCGCCGCGCGCGCCGGCGAGACCGACGACGGGGACGGCTACGAGCACCGCTCGTTCAAGTACCAGAAGATGGTCCGCGTGGTGCTCGACGCGCAGCGGGCCGAGATCGTGCGGCTGCGCAACGCCGGGGTCATCTCGAACGAGATCATGCACCGGCTCGAGCGCGAGCTCGACCTGGAGGACGAGCGGCTCGAGATATGAGCCTCAGGCGCGGGTCGGCTCGTCGAGGAACGCGAAAACCGCTCCGCCGGGGGCGAGCCAGCGCTCCGCGAGCCTGTGCGCACGCGCCGGCTCGCGGTGGAAGAGACCGACGCGGACGGCGAAGATCGTGTCCAGCCCGTCGACGATCGCCTGCAGCCGCGCGCTCACCTCGAGCCGCTCAGCCGAAGAACACCTCGGCGGTCTCGAACACCTTCGGGTCGAGCAGCTTCGGCGCGGCCAGCGCCTCGGCGAGCGGGACGCGCACGATCTCGGTCCCGCGCAGCGCGACCATCTTGCCGTAGTCGCCCTCGCTGGCCGCGTCGATCGCCTCGACGCCGAAGCGCGAGCCGAGCACGCGGTCGTAGGCGAGCGGCGTGCCGCCGCGCTGCACGTGCCCGAGGATCGTCATGCGGGCCTCGAAGCCGGTGCGCTGCTCGATCTCGCGCTCGAGCTCGATCGCGATCCCGCCCAGCCGCACGTGGCCGAAGGAGTCGGTCGCCGCGAACTCCGAGTGCAGCTGGCCGTCCTTGGGCGTCGCGCCCTCGGCGACGACCACGATCGAGAAGTTGCGCCCCAGTGCGTGGCGGCGGCGCAGGCGGTCGCAGACCTCGTCGATGTCGAACGGCCGCTCGGGCACGAGCACGACGTCGGCGCCGCCGGCGAGGCCGGAGTAGGCGGCGATCCAGCCGGCGTGGCGGCCCATCACCTCGACCACGATCACGCGGTTATGCGACTCGGCCGTCGTGTGCAGGCGGTCGATCGCGTCGGTCGCGATCTGCACCGCCGTCTGGAAGCCGAACGTGAAGTCGGTGCCGGCGAGGTCGTTGTCGATCGTCTTGGGCACGCCGACCACGTTGACGCCGGCCTCCGACAGCTTGCCCGCGACGCCGAGCGTGTCCTCGCCGCCGATCGGGATCAGCGCGTCGAGCCGCAGCTGCTGCAGCGACGCCTGAACGCGCTCGAGCCCGTTCTCCTCCTTGAACACGTTCGTGCGCGACGTGCCGAGGATCGTTCCGCC
>Ga0126306_10000625_pt1 | contig 17050 bp, 14 predicted proteins | sample Plot27_FD_92592 | JGI IMG/M metagenome (GOLD analysis project Ga0126306, IMG submission 92592) | Serpentine soil microbial communities from UC McLaughlin Reserve, CA, USA - Plot27 | ecosystem: Environmental > Terrestrial > Soil > Grasslands | place: USA: UC McLaughlin Reserve, Lake County...
CAACAAGACCGCGATGATGAAGTCCGAGCTGATCTCCTGGCCGGTCACGCTGGGCATCCTCGTGCTCGCCTTCGGCTCGCTGGTCGCCGCCGGGCTGCCGCTGATGCTGACGATCATCGGCCTCGTCGCCGCGGCCGGCTCCCTGTACCTGGGCACGCAGGTGATGGACATCTCGATCTGGGCGATGAACTTCGCCCTGATGTTCGCGCTCGCGCTCGGGATCGACTACGCCCTGTTCATCGTCTACCGCTTCCGCGCCGCGTTCTTCGGCTCCAAGCTGAGCGCCGAGGAAGCGACGGCCGTGACCATGGACACCGCGGGCAAGGCGGTGCTGTTCAGCGGGCTGACGGTGCTGATCTCCCTGAGCGCGGTGATGCTCGTCCCGAGCCCGGCGTTCCGCTCGATGAGCCTCGGGATCATGCTTTCGGTGGCCTTCATCCTGTTGGCGACGCTGACGCTGCTGCCGGCGGTGCTGGCCAAGCTCGGCCCGCGCGTGGACAAGCTCGCGCTCAAGTGGGTGCACTCCGGCGAGCACCGCTCGGCACGGTTCGCGGCCTGGGGCGAGCGGCTCTGGCGCCGCCCGCTGCCATACGCGATCGTCGCGGTCGTCGCGCTCGGCGCGCTCGCCGTACCGGTGCTCGGCCTCGATACCGGCATGCCGTCGATCAAGGTCGTGCCCGAGCAGGACGCCTCGCGCGTCGGCTACACGCAGGTCCAGCAGGCGTTCGGGCCCGGCGCCACCGGGCCGCTGCAGATCGTCGCGCCCCAGGCCGACGCGACTGCAATTGCCGAGCGGGCCGCCGCCGATCCCGGCATCGCGGCCGTCATGCCGGCCGAGAACGGCTCCGGAGATCTCGCGCTGATCCAGGCCCTGCCCCGCGAGGACCCATCGGACCCCGCGCTCGCCGGCACCGTCGAACGGCTCCGCTCGAGCCTTCCCGGGGACGCGTTGATCGGCGGTCCGGCGGTCGAGAACGTCGACCTCGAGGCCGCGCTCGCCGGCAAGACCCCGCTGGTCATCGGCGTCGTCCTCGGCCTCGGCTTCCTGCTGCTGCTCGTGGCGCTGCAGGCGCCGATCATCGCGGCGGTCGGGGTGATCACCAACCTGCTCGCCACCGGTGCGGCGTTCGGCGTCGCGAAGCTGATGTTCCAGGACGGCCACCTGTCCGGACTGCTCGGCTTCGAGTCGCAGGGCTTCCTGGACGCATGGGGCCCCGTGTTCTTCTTCGCGATGATCTTCGCGATCTCGATGGACTACACCGTGTTCCTGCTCTCCAGCGCCAAGGAGCACTGGGACCGCACGCACGCCCCCAGGGACGCGATGGTCGGCGGCCTGGCCCACTCAGGCCGCGTCATCTTCGCGGCTGGGGCGGTGATGGTCGCCGTGTTCTTCACGTTCGCGCTGTCGGGGCCGCTGCCGCCCAAGGAGATGGGCGTGATCCTCGGCATCGCGGTGCTGCTCGATGCGGCGCTGGTGCGGCTCCTGCTGGTTCCGGTGATGCTGCGGCTGCTCGGCCGCTGGGCCTGGTGGCTGCCGAAGCCGCTGGACCGGCTGCTCCCCGACGTCCGCTTCGGGCACGCGTGATGCGCCTGTTCCGGAGACTGCCGACGATCTCGCCGCGCGAGGCAGCCGACTCGCTGTCCCGCGGCGAGCTGCAGCTGGTCGACGTCCGCGAAGCCGCGGAGGTCGCCGCCGACGCCGTTCCCGCGGCGACGCACATCCCGCTCGGACGGCTCCAGCAGGAGCTGAGCAGACTCGACCGCCAACGACCCGTGGCGTTCGTGTGCCGCTCCGGTGGGCGGAGCGCCGCCGCGACCCGCACGGCCCTCGCCGCCGGCCTGAACGCCGCGAACGTGTCCGGCGGGATGACCGCATGGGCGCGCCAAGGACTCCCGCTGACCTCCCAGGAGGGCCGATGATCTTCCGCCAGATCACCCACGACGACCTCGGCTGCGCCTCGTACCTCATCGGCGACGAGGACGCCGGCGTCGCCGCGGTCATCGACCCCAAGCTCGACATCGAGGAGTACCTCGCCCTGGCGCGCTACATGGGCGTGCGGATCGAGCACATCCTCGAGACCCACAACCACGCCGACCACGTCTCGGGACACGGCCGGCTGGCCGCGGCGACCGGCGCGACGATCCACGTCAACCGCCTCGCCGAGCCGGACTACGAGCACGTGCCGTTCGACGACGGCTGGGAGCTGGCGCTCGGCAGCGTCGTCGTGCGCGCGCTGCACACCCCCGGGCACCGGCCAGAGCACACCGCCTTCGCGCTGATCGACACCGCGCGCGGGCCCGAGCCGTGGGCGGTCCTGACCGGCGACACGCTCTTCGTCGGCGACATCGCACGCCCGGACCTGGCCGTCGACAAGGCAGAGGGTGCGCACGGCATCTTCCACTCGCTGCGCGACAAGCTGCTCGCCCTCCCGGGCGAATGCGAGGTCTGGCCCGGCCACCTCGGCGGCTCGCTGTGCGGCGGTCCCGGCATGGACATGAAGGTCTCCTCGACGATCGCCTACGAGCGGGCGCACAACGCCCTGCTCGCGGTCGACGACGAGGACGAGTTCGTGCAGGCGACGACCTCGTCGCTCGGCCCGCAGCCACCGAACTTCCAGGCGATCGTCGCGATCAACCGCGGGCCGCTGCTCACCTCCACGGTGGCCGTCGACCCGCTCACGCCGCTGCAGGTGCAGCGCAAGATCGACGAGCACTCGCTCGTCGTCGACGTCCGCACCGACCGCCAGTTCGACGACGCGCACATCCCCGGGGCCGTCTGCAACCCCGCCGTTCGGGCCGGCTTCGGCACCAAGCTCGCGTGGGTCGCCGACCGCGACCGCGACGTCGTGCTCGTCGGCCGCGACGACGACGACGCCGCGCGGGCGGCGCAGCTCGCCGCCTCGGTCGGGATCCGCAACATCGCCGGCCACCTCGCCGGCGGCATGACGAGCTGGCGCGAGGAGAAGCGCCCGACCGCCTCGGTCGAGCGCATCGACGTCGCCGAGCTGCACGCGCGCAACGGCGACATGCAGATCCTCGACGTGCGCGAGCGCTCCGAATGGGACGAGGGCCACATCCCCGCCTCGACCTTCACGCCCTACCACGACCTCACAGAGATTCCCGACGACATCGACCCGTCGCGGCCGATCGCCGTGATCTGCTCGTCCGGCCAGCGCAGCGCGGTTGCAGCGTCGCTGCTCATGCGCCACCGCGCCGAGCACGTCATCCACGTAGCCGACGGCGGCGTCGGCACGTGGGAGGCCCGCGGCTGGCCGATCGACATGCAGGAACCGGCACAGGAGCGCGGCTGATGCACAACGTCAACGTCCAGGCGATCGAACGGACCGCGGCCAAGGCCGAGGCGGACCCGGGCAGCGTCGTCCAGCGCGTGGTGTTCGCGGGCGACTGGCAGACAAGCGAGGGCGCATCGCAGTTCCGCGCGGAGATCCCGGTCCCGAACGGCGGGCCGGTCGTCTTCGAGGCCGACTTCCCAACACCGATGGGCGGAACGGGCTCGGCCCCCAATCCGCTCGCCTACTGCTTCTGGGGCGGGCTCGCGTGTTATGCGATGACTTTCGCGCAGGAGGCGGCGCGCCGCGGCATAGAGTTGCGTGCGCTCCATGCCCGGGTCGAGGCGGACGTGGACCAGAGCCGCGCACTGGGCGTCAGCGACCGGCCGCCGGTCGAGCGCATCGACTGGTACCTCGACGTCGACGCCGACGCGCCCGCCGAGGACCTGCGGGAGCTCAGGCAGTTCGCCGACGACCACTGCCCGGGCGCGTTCTGCATCCGCAATCCGATCGAGCTGCGCACGCACGTCGTCGGCGGGCGCTGAAGGTGCGCGAGCGCCTCTGGGGGCTTTCCGCGGCGATCCGGTGGCGAACCACCGATGCGGGGCTGCCTTGAACAGGTGAAGCTGAACCGAGGCACGAGATGCTCGCCGACCTTCTGATCCAGCCGTGGTATGCGTGTCTTCAGGAGCGCCTGCCCGATCTGCGGCTGTTTGACTGTCATACCCACCTGGGCGCCGACGATCCGGACGGCTCGCGCCTCACCGCGCGTGAGCTTCAGCGGGCACTTGACGTCGTGCACGGGCGTGCCGTCGTGTTTCCGCTTGCCGAGCTCGCCGGTTACCGAGCGGCCAACGATCGCGTGCTGAGCGCTGCCGAGCGCAGCGAAGGCCGGCTCGTCGCGTTCTGTCGCATCGATCCGCACGCCGGCGGCGGCGCCGAGGCCGAGCGCGCGCTGGCACGCGGCGCGCTCGGGGTCAAGCTGCATCCGCGCGCCGAGCGCTTCGGCCTCGCCGAGCCGAGCGTGCAGCCGATCCTCGCGCTGGCGCAGGAGCGCCGGGTGCCGGTCATCGTGCACGCCGGCAGGGGCATCCCGTCGCTGGGGCGCGACGCACTCGTAGCCGCAGCCCGCTACCCCGACGCGCCGATCATCCTCGCGCACGCGGCGATCGCCGATCTGGCCTGGATCTGGCGCGAGGCCGGCGCGCATCCCAACCTCTTCTTCGACACCGCCTGGTGGAACGTCAGCGACCACCTGGCGCTGTTCGCGCTGGTCTCACCGGGGCAGATCCTGTTCGGCTCGGACATCCCTTACGGGCGCACGGTCGCCGCGGCGGCGCTCGTGTTGCGGGCGGCGCTGGCGGCCGGGTTGAGCGCCGAGCAGGTCGCCGCCGTCGCCGGCGGTCAGCTCGCACGCCTGCTCGCGCACCAGGCGCCTGCGGACCTCGGGCCGGCGCCGATGCGGGCGGTGCCGGGGCCGGGCCCGCTGCTCGAACGGATCCACACACTGCTGATCGCGGCCGCTGCGCGGCTGACGACCGGCCAGGGAGCGGATGAGTACCTCGAGCTCGCGCGCCTGGCGTGCCGGCTGCCCGCCGACCATCCCGACGCGGCCGTGAGCGGGTCGGTGCTCGCGCTGCTCGACCGCCACGCCGCTGTCAGGGCGACGGATCCGCCCCAGTACGGCCCGCGGCCGCCCGGCATTCACCTGATCTTCCTGGCCGCCGCGATCGCGCGTACGCCCGGACTGCCGCTGCCCACCCCGGGCGCGCTGGCGCAACCGCAAGACGTGCCGGCGCCCAGAGCCAGTCGAACGAAAGCGAGCGTCAGATGAGCGAAGACCAAAGCTTCGACCTGACCATGGAGTTGCAGGACGGCTATCGCTTCCTGGTCGATTTCGCCCAGCCCGGCGTGCCGCCCCTGCTGCTCGACGAACCGGAACCGCTCGGCGACGGCGACGGGCCGAACGCTGCGAGGGTGCTCGCCGCGGCCGTCGGCAACTGCCTGAGCGCCAGCGCGCTGTATTGCCTGCGGCGAGCCAGGATCGACGTCCAGGGCATGCACACCACCGTCAGCGCGTCGCTTGCTCGGAATGAAGCGGGCCGGCTCCGCCTCGGAGACATCCAGGTTCGCATCAGGCCCGTCGTCGACGCGGCCGAGCACGGCCGGATGCGGCGCTGCCTGGAGCTCTTCGAGGACTTCTGTGTCGTCACGCAGAGCGTCCGCAGCGGGATCGCCGTCGACGTCTCGGTCGAGCCGATCGCGCAGGTCGCCTCGTCTAGCGAAGCGCACGCGACGAGCGTCGCCGCGGGGTGACGATGCGGGCGGTCGGACTGGACATCGAGCTGGTCGGCGACGGGGTTGCGGTGCCTTGTCTGGACGGTGTCGAGCGCCCGTACGTAAACCTCGACGCGGCCGCGTCGACGAGCGCGCTCCCGGCCGTAGCGGAGCGTGTCGCCGAGTCCTGCCGTGGTACTCGAGGGTGCACCGGGGGGCGGGCTACAAGTCACAGCTCGCCACCGCGGCGTACGAGGACGCCCGCGAGGCGATCCGCCGGTTTGCCGGGCGCTCGGACCGCGACGACGTGGCGATCATCTGCCGCAACACGACCGAGGCGATCAACCATCTCGCCTACCGGCTGCCCTTGCGGCCGACCGACGTGGTCCTGACGACTGTGGTCGAGCATCCCGCGATCTGCTGCCGTGGGGCCGCGTCGCGACGCGTCGCTTCGTCGAGTGCGAGGCCGACGGGACGTTCGAGGTAGCGGCGGTCCGCGAGGCGCTGGATGCCGAGCCGAGGCCGCGGCTGCTGGCGGTGACCGGGGCGTCGAACGTGACCGGCTGGGTTCCGCCGATCGAGGCGATCATCGCGAGCGCGCACGAGCGCGGCGTGCCCGTGCTGGTCGACGCCGCCCAGCTGGCGCCCCATCGCCCGCTGCCGGCCACCGCGGACTTCCTCGCCTTCAGCGGCCACAAGATGTACGCGCCCTACGGCGCCGGCGCGCTCATCGGCCCACGTGCGGCGTTCACCCACGGCGACCCGTTCCTGGCCGGCGGCGGCGCCGTCGAGCTCGTCGAGCTCGACGAGGTCGTCTGGTCTGCGCCGCCGGAACGCGAGGAGGCCGGCTCTCCGAACGTCCTCGGTGCGATCGCGCTCGGCGTCGCCGCACGCGAGCTTGCCGCGATCGGCTGGCAGCAGATCCGCGAACACGATGCCGCGCTCGCGCGCACGCTGCATGCCGGGTTGTCGGCGATCCCGGGGGTCCGGCTGCTCGACCCCGGCGGCAAGGCGGACACGCTGCCGATCGCCTCCTTCGTCGTCGACGGCGTCGCGCATCAGCTCGTGGCCGCCCGGCTGAGCGCCGAGTTCGGCATCGGCGTGCGGCACGGATGCTTCTGTGCCCATCCCTACCTCGTCCGGGTCCTCGGCCTCGGCCACGCGGAGCTGCAGCGCTTCCGCTCCGCCGCTCGCCGGCACGACCGCAGCTCGCTCCCCGGCGCGGTCCGCGCATCGGCGGGAATATCGACGATGCAGAGCGACCTCGAGCGCCTGCTCGAGGCGGTCGGGCTGATCGCGAGCGCGCCACCGCCCGTGGTGTATGCGCGCGACCCCCAGTCAGGTGACTACTGGCCGGAGGTCATGGTCCGGCCGGATGCGGCGCTCGGGCCCACGGCCGGGTGCCGGCGCGGTTGACGAGGTCGGATCAGGGCAGCTTCACGTAGCCGTTGCGCGTCTTCCACAGAAAGTATTTCTCGAAGGCGAGCTTGGCCGCATGCGACTGCGGACCGGGGATCATCACCCCGTGCTTGCGCGGGGGCAGCATGTGGTCGGCCAGGATGACGACGCCATTGTTTCCGGCGTCCATGATGCAGACGGCCGGGATGTCGCCGAAGTTCTCCTCGCGCGTCGGCTCCTCGCCGCGGACCTGTGCGGCGATGTTGGCGGCCGCGACGCGCGCCATCGCCTCGGCGGGGAAGCCGGTCTTGGGCACGCCGACCGCGTTCGCGCTCTGCCACGGCGCGTCGACCGCCGTGGCGATGCCGACCGCGTAGACGTTCGGGTGGGCAGGCGTCTGGTAGGTGTCCTTGACGTCGACGAAGCCCTTGGCGTTGCCGAGACCCGAGCGCTTGACGACATCGGCGCCGACGAACGGCGGCACGACCATCGCGTACTTGAACGGCACGGTCCTGCCGTCGGCGAGGACGATCTCTCCGGGCGCGACCTCCGTGGTCGCCACGTCGAAGATGCCGTCGATCTTCTGGCGCTTGAAGAACATGCCGAGCAGCTTCTCGCCGCCGGGCAGCCCGCCGATCCCGAAGTGCCCCGGGAACGGCTCGGCGCTCACATAGCTCAGCGGGACCTTGAGCTTGTGCTTCTTGAGCTGATAGGCCACGTTGAAGACGAACTCGTAGGCGGCGCCGAAGCAGGCGGCGCCCTGCGTGGCGGCGACCACCACCGGCCCGGGGTCGTTGAGGAAGCGGGCCCAGCCCTCGGCGGCGCCGACGGCCCCCTCGAGGTCGGTGATCCAGTACGCATTGCCTCCCGGCCCGATGCCCGGCACGACGTCGAAGTCGTTCAGGTATCCGGTGGCGATCACCAGGTAGTCGTAGTCGCGGGGACCGTCCGAGGTCTCGACGCGCTGGGCGTCGGCGTCGATCCGGGTGGCCTCGGCGTGGACGAAATGCACTCCGTGGGACTCGAACGTCTTGGCGACGGGGAACGTCACGTTGCCCGCCGTGCGCTTGCCGAACGGGATCCAGATCAGCGAGGGATTGAACTGGAACTGGTCGGACTTCGAGACGACCGTGACGTCGACGTCGTCCCCGAGCTCGTGCTTGACGGTGAGTGCTGCGGTCAGCCCCGCGAAGTTGCCGCCGAGCACGAGAACCCGCTGATTGGCCATCTCCTACCTCGCCTTCGATCGACTGCTTGACACATCGTCGCTCGCGACACGTTCTCGCGCGACTCGGTCGCTCGGCACATCGAGCATGGCGGCGGCGATCCGCCCCGCGTGCGCCGGGACGCCGTCGACCGAGACCTCCAGGCCGGCGCCGCGTGCGAACTCCAGCACGTTGCGCAGGGCCAGCGCGCCGCTGTGGTCGAGCCGCCCGACGCCGTCGAGGTGGATCACGAGCCGGCGGGCGTTCGGGTGGTCGGCGAGCAGGCGCACGAGGCGGTCCTCGAGGCCCGGGGCGGTGCCGAACCAGATGACGCCGCGGGGACACAGGTCGAGCGTGTCGCCTCGGGCGGCGACGTCGATGTCCAGCCGCAGCTCGCGCCAGAGGTGGACCGCGACGGCGAGCGCGACGCCCGCGAGCACCGCGGTCTCGACGTGCGGCGCGAGCGCGAGCGTGAGCCCGAACGTCGCGGCCGCGACGGCGAACTGCGGCCGGGAGGCCGGCCACAGGGCGAGGATCGGCCGCAGCCGGATCATCGGGGCGACGGCCACGATCACCACGGCGGCGAGGACGGCGCTCGGAATCGACGAGAAGATCCCGGCAAAGGGCAGCAGCGCGAGCACCGCGAGACCGGTCACCGCGCCGCTCCAGCGCGTCCGCCCGCCCGCCTCCCGCGTGAGCGCGCTGCGGGAAAACGATCCGCCGACCGGGAAGCCGCCGGTGACGCCCGCGGCGACGTTGGCGGCGCCCTGGCTGACGAACTCCCGATCGGGGTCCCACGACCGCCGGTCGTGCGCCGCGAGCGTGCGCGCGACGGAGGCGGGCTCGGCGAAGCCGACGAGGGCGATGACCGTCCCCGGCACGAGCAGCGACGCGGCCTCACCCCATGGCAGGTCGAGGCTGACCGGAGGCAGGCCGGCCGGCACCTCTCCGACCGTCGCGCCGCCATAGCCGAGCAGCTCCGTCGCGAGCATGCCGAGCCCCACGGCCACGAGGACCCCGGGGAAGAGCGGGCCCACCCGGGCGCCAAACCGCATCGCGGCGGCGGCCGCCGCGCTCAGGGCGAGCGCCGCGACGCTCCATTCGCCGGGATGCGCGAGTGCGGACACAGCGCCGGCGATGATCCCCTCGTCGCCGTGGGCGCCGAGCGCCGCCGGGATCTGCGACGCGACGATCAGGGCGGTCGCGGCGGGCACGAACCCGATCAGCACGGCGCTCGACATCAGGTAGGCGATCGCGCCGGCCCGCAGCAGGCCGATCGCGACGCGCACCGCGCCGACGATCAGCGCGAGCAGCAGCCCCAGCTCGACGTACTCGGGGCTCGCTGGCGTTGCCAGCGCGGACAGCGCGCCGAAGCTCAGCAGCGCGGTCAGCGCGGTCGGGCCGGTCTGGAGATGGGGCGAGGATGCGAACACGGCCGCGGCGAGCGGCGGTACCGCGGCGGCGTAGAGCCCTCGGTAGGCCGGCATGCCCGCGAGCTGCGCGTACGCCAGTCCCTGCGGGCTGACGACGAGCGACACGCTCAGTCCGGCGATGATGTCGCCGGGCTCGATCCCGAGGCTACGGCGGGACGCCCTCCGGGTGGCGTGCGCGCCGGCCAGGGTGCTATACCCTCGCCGGCTCGCGCTCGACCGGGTAGCCGCGCTCGAGCCAGTCGACCATGCCGCCCATGACCAGGCGGACGTCGCGACCGGCGCGCTGGAGCATCGAGGCGACCGCCGCGCTGCGCGTCTGGTCCCCGCAGACCACCGCGATCGCCCGGTCCACCGGCACCTCCTCCAGCCGCGACCACGCGTCACCGGACGGCAGCAGCCGAGCGCCGGGGATGTGCCCGTGGCGGAACTCGAACGGCTCCCGCACGTCGAGCACCTCGAGCGCGTCCAGACGGGCGCGCAGCGCGTCCACGTCGAGCAGCGGCAGCTCGACGGTCGGCCGGCCCGCGGCCTTCCACGCCGCCAGCCCACCGTCGAGCCGGCCGGCCACCCGGAAGCCCGCGCCGGCGAGCAGCTCGGCGGCGACGCGGGCGATCGGCTCCGGCTCGGCGTGGATCACCAGCGGGACGTCGCGCGGCAGGACGAGCTCGGCGCGATCGGCGAGGTCGGCCCGGTTGAACTGCATCGTCACCGCGCCGGGCAGGTGCTCGCGCGCGAACGGCCGCGGGGCGCGCAGGTCGAGCACGACGGCGCCGCCCGCGACGGCGGCCGCGACCTCGTCGGGAGTCATCGCGTGGCCTCCGTCGCCTTCTGGCGGGCGGTCAGGCCGAGGTTGATCGACTTGATGCGCCGGTAGTCGTCCGGAAACGGCTTGGCCGTCTCGCGGACGAAGCGCGCGAACGCCTCGGCGTCGGGCTGGCGGAGCGCGAGGTTGAAGCGGCGCTCGAAGCCGATCGTCGACGCCGGCTTGCCGCTCATGTTCACGCCGCCGCAGGTCGACCCGCCGTAGTGGTTCGGGAACACCTCGACGTGGTCGGGCAGCGTGAACAGCCGGTCGCGGATCGAGGCGAACTGCCTCGCCGCACGCTCGCCCTCGTCCATCACGTCGAGGGCCTGGTCGCCGACGAGCAGATCGGGCCGGCCGACGTCGCCGACGAACAGCGAGTCGCCGGTGAGCACGCACCAGGGCTCGTCGGCCCGCGCGTGATCGGTCACGAGGAACGCGCAGTGCTCGGGGGTGTGGCCGGGGGTGTGGATCACCCGGATCTCCACCTGGCCGACGCGGATCGACTCGCCGTCGGCGAGCGGGACGAGGTCGTAGCGGACGAGCCCGCGCGCCGCCTCGTGCAGCCGGTGCGGCGCGCCCGTGGTCTCGGCCAGCTCGCGCGCGCACGACACGAAGTCCGCGTGCACGTGCGTCTCGAGCACGGCGACGATGTCCAGCCCGAGATCGGCGGCCTCGAGGACGTAGAAGTCCACGCCCAGGTCCTCGATCGGGTCGACCACCACGCCCTCGCGGGCGCGCGCGCAGCCGAGCACGTAGGAGGCCTGCGCGAGCGGCTCGTGGCGGATCTGCTTGAAGATCACGCGGCCTCCTCCCCCTTGCGCAGCAGGAACACGTAGACGCCGTCCTCCTCCCGGTGGGCCAGCAGCTCGTTGCCGGTGTCCTCGGCCCATGCCGGGACGTCGGCGAGCGAGCCGCGGTCGGTCGCCAGGAGCTCGAGCACGTGGCCCGGGGGCTTTCCGCGCATCGCCTTGGCGGCGTTGATGATCGGCATCGGGCACAGCTGGCCGCGCGCGTCGAGCACGCTGTCGGCCGCGGGGATCGTCTCGTCGGTCATGTCACTTCGCTCCTCTACACGAACAGGGTCACGTGGCCCCGGCGGGCCGTCGACAGGAACGCGGCGCCGCCCCCGAACTCGACGCCGTCGACGAAGTCGCGCTCCTCGTAGCCGAAGACCTCCATGGTCATCTGGCAGGCGATCAGCCGGACGCCGGACTCCCGCGCGGCGTCGAGCAGCTCGCCGATCGTGGCGACGTTGTGGCTCGCGAAGCGCCGCTTCATCATCGCCGTGGCGGCGGGGACCATTCCCGGCATCGCGGTCAGCAGGTCGGGGAGGCGGACCGGCATCGGCATCCCCGGGTTGCCCACCGGGTCGACCTTGAGCTTGCGCTCGAAGTCGCGATGGATGATGTTGAGCCCGTAGAAGGTGAAGAACACGGCGCTCTCCATCCCGGAGGCCGCCGCCGTGGTCGAGAGGATCAGCGGCGGATAGGCCCAGTCCAGCGTCCCCTTGGACGCGATGAAGGCCGCCCTGCGCGTCGCGCGATCGCGCTCGAGCGCCTTGCGAACCTCCTCCTGCACCAGTGCACGGACCTCCTCGGTGCCGATCGCGGGGGAAGCCGTCTCATCCAGCATGGGTCACCTCTGTCGTCGTGGCCGCTCGCGCGGCGTCGAGCACGTCCGCGGTCGCGGCGGCCCGGTCCTTCCAGTGCGTGGCGACGGCCGGTGCGGCGAGCACCGGCGGGCGGCGGGCCGCGCGCCCCGCCTCCGCCTCGAGCCAGCCCAGGGTCCCCGCCGGGTCCTGGCCGAGCAGGTGGCGCAGCACGTAGCGGCGCTCGGCGACGCGTGCGCCGATGCCCAGGTCGCGAGCCGCGCGGGCCAGGTCGTCGCGCACGAGCACGAGCCCGCTCCGGGCGGGGGCGAGCAGGCCCGCCAGGAACGCCCGCCCGCCCGTGCGTTCCGGCGCCTCCAGCGGCGCCGCTGCACGCAGATGCGCGGGCAGCGGCTCGCGCCCGTCGAGCACAGTCTCCGCCTCGACTCGCAGCGCGTCCGCGAGCAGCTCTCCCCAGGCCAGGTAGGCCGGTGGCGCGATCTCCGCCAGCTTGGCCAGCCACGGGTCGAGCCACGACAGCAGGTGCTCGTGCAGCAGGGCGGCGCGGGCCTGGCGGCGCAGGGCGGCGCGCGCCGGCACGGTCTGCGCCAGCTCGTCCTCGGCGAGCGCGGCGTAGAGCCCCAGCAGCGCCGCGAGATGATCTGGCTCGGCCGGCGGCACGAGACCGAGCGCACGCCAGAAGCCGGCCACGCGGTCGCGCGCCTCGCCGCCGATCATCCCCTCGCCGCCCAGGTAGATCGACGCGTACGGCACCAGCTCGAGGACGAACAGGTCCGTGTGGTCGGCGACCGAGGGCGCCGGCAGCTCGAGCGCCGCCGCGATCCGCAGCTGCTCCCGGCCCGGCGGCTCGGAGAACACGGCGAGCGCCCGCAGGAGCTCCATCAGCCCGTCCGCGCCCTCTCGCGGGTGGGCAGGCGGTAGGCGTCGCGCGCGGGCTTGAGCGGTCGCAGCAGCCAGTAAGGCCGCCGCGTGCCGTCGGGCGAGACCTGCTCGGCCGGCCGGCACTCCCGCAGCCAGCGCTCGTAGGCGGCGTGGGCCGCCGCGGTGTCGACGGAGATGTCGCCCGCCCGGTCGCCGGCGTCCGCCGGCCGCACGCGCACGGCCTGGTGCCAGCAGTGCATGCCCGAGATCGGGTCCGGGTGGACCGGGAACGTGAGGTTCTGGTGCACGCCGACGTCCGTCCACCAGATGCGCCGGGTGTCCGGATCGGACGAGTCGAACGGAGCGACCCCCGCGCGCCGGCGCATCGCCCAGCCGCCCGCCGCTCGCTGCAGGTCCACGGTGGCCATCGACTGGCGCTGGCCGGTGTCGCCGGGCTTCCAGCGGCCCATGTGGTGGCTGCATGCGACCACGCCGGGGCGGATGCCCTCGGTGACCCACGCGCGCGCCACGAAGTGGCCGATCTCCGTCTCGACGCGGACGAGGTCGCCCGTGCGCACCCGCTGTGGCTCGGCGTCGCGCGGATGGATCCAGACGGGGTTGGTGTGGGCGATCTCGTCGAGCCACTTGGCGTTGCCGCTGCGCGTGTGGATCTGGACCGGCACCCGGAACGTCGAGATCAGCACCATCTGGCCCGGCTCGAGGCGATCCGGGTGAACGTGGCTGGGGATGTAGGTCGGGACGGCGTACTCGGGCCAGCCCCAGTCGGCGAGGGTCGCCGAGTAGAACTCCAGCCGCCCGCTCGGCGTCGGGAAGCCGCGCCGCACCTCGCCGTCGACCACGACCCCGGCCGGCCGGCGCCCTTCGTCGTCGGGGTCGGGGCTCGGCTCGGGGACGATGTTCGGCGACGGCGGCTTGGGCGCGCGCGTGTAGACCCGCCCGTGCGGGCCCAGCTGCACGTCGTCGAGCTCGAACGCGGGCACCGGATCCTCATGGCGGGCGCCCACGCCGCGCGCGATCTCGAACGCGCCGTAGCGGCGCATGTACTCCAGCGGACTGAGCCCCTCGGCGGCGGCGCGCTCGGGCAGGCCCGGGACCGAGTGCTCGAACATCCAGGCGTAGTACTCGTCGACCCCCAGCTTCTCGCCCGGGCGCTCGCGGGACTCGTGGTGGCGGCGGATGCCGAGCGCGCCGTCGGGGTCGATGCGCCAGCTCAGCTCGATCCAGAACTCGTTCTCCTCCCACACCTCGCCGGGGTTGACCTCGCGCGTGTCCTGGACCCGCTCGCCGAGGCGCTCGCGCGCGGCGCGCAGCACGGGCTGGCGGAAGCCGACCCATTGGCCGTCGTACTGCTCGTAGGAGTGCACGTCGTGGCGCTCGGAGGCGTGGCCCATCGGCAGCACGTAGTCGGCGAAGAAGGCGGTCTCGCTCCAGGTCGGCGTGAGCGCGACGTGCAGGCCGACGAGCCGCTCGTCCGTGAGCACCTCCAGCCACGAGAACCCGTCCGGGTTCGTCCAGACCGGGTTGTAGACGCGAGTGAAGTAGACGTCGAGGCGGCCGCGGCCGTCCTTGAGCAGGTGCGGCAGCAGGAACGACATCTCGTTCATCGCGAGCGGGTACTCCTGCGGCCAGGTCAGCTCGTTCCAGCTGTCGGGATGACCCGGGACGTCGATCGGCCGCGGGACGAACTTATTCCAGGTGTTGGGGAACACGCCGCCCTCGCTGCCGACGGCGCCGAGCAGCGCGTTGAGCAGGAACAGGCAGCGCGACACCTGCCAACCGCCGAGGTTGCCGGCCGCCGCCGAGCGCCAGGTGTGCGTCGACAGCGCCGGGCCGGCGCCGGCCACCAGCTCGGCGACCTCTCGCAGCGTCGCGGCCGCCACGCCCGACTCGCGCTCGGCGAACTCGAACGTGTAGCCGGCGTAGAGCTCGCCCAGGATCGCCTCGAAGCGCTCGAACGTCGGCTCGGCGTCCGGGTGCTCGCGCTCGAGGTACTGCTCCCAGTTCCACCAGCGGCGGACGAACTCGCGGTGGTGCCGGCCCGTGGCGAGGATGTGGCGCGCGATCGCCAACAGGATCGCGGCCTCGCTGCCCGGAACGGGCGCCACCCAGTGATCAGCGTGCGCGGCGGTGTTCGACAGGCGCGTGTCGAAGACGATCAGCTTGGCGCCGCGCTCCCGCGCCTCCGTCACGCGCTGGGCGTGCGGGTTGAAGTAGTGCCCCGCCTCGAGATGCGCCGACACCAGCAGCACGACCTGGGCGTTGGCATGGTCGGGACTCGGCCGGTCGAGCCCCATCCACCAGTGGTAGCCGGCCCGCCCGCCGCTCGAGCAGATGTTCGTGTGCGAGTTGTGGCCGTCGACGCCCCACGAGGCGAGCACCCGCTCGGTGAAGCCGTCCTCGCCAGGTCGACCCACGTGGTACATGACCTCGTTGTGGCGCTCCTCGGCGATCGCGCGGCGGATCCGCGCCGCGATGTCGTCGAGCGCCTCATCCCAGCTCACCCGCTCCCAGCGGCCCTCGCCGCGGGCGCCCGCCCGCCGCAGCGGGTGCAGGATGCGGTCGGGATCGGTGACCTGGTTGATCGTGGCCGGGCCCTTCGCGCAGTTGCGCCCGCGGGAGCCGGGGTGCTCGGGGTTGCCCTCGAACTTGCGGACCTGCAGCGTGTCGCGGTCGACATAGGCGAGCAGCCCGCACGCCGACTCGCAGTTGAAGCACGTCGTGGGCACCAGCATGGAGCGGCGCTCGACGCGCCGCGGCCACGAGCGCGAGTCGAGCTCCACCCAGTCGTCCCAGCGCTCGCGCGGCGGGAACGCAGCGAGGTGGATGCGGCTGGCTCCCGGGTAGAAGGTCTCCCCGCGCGCCAGCGAATCGCGCCGCGCGGCGCTCACGCGCTCCTCGAGCCGGCGGACGCGGTCCTGGCCGCTCATGCCAGCGGCACCGCCTGGCCGGCCTGCACGTAGGCGTGCTCGTGGGCCAGCAGTCCGGCCAGCGCGAGCGGCGCCGCCGCGACGCCGAGCCACGGCGCCGCGGCCGCGACCGCCACGAGCGCCGCTCCGGCCCAGAACCACAGTGCGTAGCGCCCGCGCGTCAGCTCGTGCGAGGCGAGCGCGGCGTGGGCGGTGGCATGCGCCGTGCTCGCCTGCGCGGCGACCATCAGCAGGTGCGCGAGCGCGGCCGCGACGAGGATCCACTCGAGCTGCTGGGTCGGCGATCCGAGCGCGGCCGCCGCCGGCAGTGCCGCCGCGGCGCCCGCCAGCGCGGCCTGCACCAGCAGGTGCGGCACCAGCAGCGGGTCCTGCCACAGATCGCGCGCCTTCGCCTGCGCGAACAGGTAGCCGGTGTAGACGGCCGTCACCGCGGCCAGCGGCGCGCCGGCGACCGCAAGCCAGCGCTGCGGTGCCTGCAAGCCGGCCAGCGATGCCGCGAGATGCGCCGCGAGCACGATCGAGTAGGCCGCGATCACGTAGGCGCCTCGCACCAGCCAGCTCCGCCACTGCGACCGCGTGAAGATGTACGGGAAGCGGCGCGGGTGCTCGAGGTCCCAGATCAGGACGGTGCCGGTGAGCGCCAGGAAGACACCACCGAGCAGCGGCGCGGCCCAGCGCCAGAGGTCGTCGCGCCAGTCGAGCGAGCCGGCCAGCGCCAGCGCCAGCAGTACGAGGTAGGCCCCGGCGGCGATGCCCTTCGTCCACGTATAGAGGCTCACGCGCCAGTCCCAGGGCCGGCGGTGCGGCACGTCATAGGACAGCACCGCCGCTGCCGACGTGTTGTGCGGCTCAGGGCGCCCGCCGGTCACCGCCCCCGGTCCGGCGTACTGCTCGCTCCACATGAACAGCCCGCCCTCCGGCCGCCGCGCGGCGAGCGGGTCGAGCGTCGCCTGGTGCGCGCCGCGGTAGAAGAGCTTCGGCCGCGTGCCCTTCTCCGGCCGCCGGACCGTCACCGGCTCGCGGTTGACGATCTGCGCCACGCGAGAGTTCGGGTCGCCGAGGTCGCCGACCAGGATCGCCTCGACCGGGCACACGACGACACACGCCGGCTCCAGCCCGACGTCGAGCCGGTGCGCGCAGAAGTTGCACTTCTCGGCCGAACGGTCCTCGGGGTTGATGAAGATCGCGTCGTACGGGCAGGCGGCGATGCAGGCCTTGCAGCCG
>Ga0126306_10000626_pt1 | contig 17027 bp, 18 predicted proteins | sample Plot27_FD_92592 | JGI IMG/M metagenome (GOLD analysis project Ga0126306, IMG submission 92592) | Serpentine soil microbial communities from UC McLaughlin Reserve, CA, USA - Plot27 | ecosystem: Environmental > Terrestrial > Soil > Grasslands | place: USA: UC McLaughlin Reserve, Lake County...
CGGTCAGATCGCCTTCGTCGTCGGCGACGCCGGTGCCAAGCTGGCGATCGTGGAGGAGCCGTACCTCGAGCGCTTCCGCGCGGCGCGCGCGGAGCTGCCGGCGCTCGAGCACGTCGTCGTGGTGGATACCCGACCGACTTCGTCGGCGGGCACAGGTGGCGCGCGCGGCGGCGACATGCTCGGCTGGGACGAGGTCGAGGGCGCCGACCCGGACTTCGATCCCGAGCCGCACTGGCGCGCGGTCGGGCCCGAGGACCTGCTCACGCTGATCTACACGTCGGGCACGACAGGGCCGCCCAAGGGCGTCCAGCTCGTGCACCGCAACATCATGGCCGCGGTGCTGGTCGCGGACGACGTGATCCAGTTCCCCGACGACTCCAAGGTGATCTCGTGGCTGCCGGCGGCCCACGTGGCCGAGCGCAACGCGCACCACTACCTGCCGATCGTGTTCGCGATGACGGTCACGACGTGCCCGAACCCGCGCGAGATCGTCGCCTTCCTGCCGGCGGTCAAGCCGACCTGGTTCTTCGCGGTGCCGCGGATCTTCGAGAAGCTCAAGGCCGGCCTCGAGGGGCATCTCTCGACACAGGGCGAGCAGACCGTCGGGTGGCTGACGGCCGCGCGCCGCAAGGTCGAGCTCGAGCAGGCCGGTGAACCGGTGCCCGGCGACGTCGCCGCGACCGCCGCGGAGGGCGACGAGAAGCTGTTCGCCGGGCTGCGCGCGATGCTCGGCCTCGACGAGGCGATAGCGGTCAACGTCGGCGCGGCGCCGACGCCGCGGGACGTGCTCGTCTTCTTCCACGCGATCGGGGTCCCACTCGGCGAGCTGTGGGGGATGTCCGAGACCTGCGGCGTCGGCGCCGTCAACCCGCCCGAGCGGGTGCGGATCGGCACCGTCGGGCCGCCCTCGCTCGGCGTCGAGATGCGCTTGGCCGACGACGGCGAGCTGCTGGTCCGCGGCGACGTCGTGATGGCCGGCTACCGCAACCAGCCCGAGAAGACCACCGAGGCGCTCGACGCCGACGGCTGGCTGCACACGGGCGACATCGCCGAGTTCGACGAGCAGGGCTACGTCAAGATCGTGGACCGCAAGAAGGAGATCATCATCAACGCGGCCGGCAAGAACATGTCGCCCGCGAACATCGAGTCCGCGCTCAAGGGAGCCGGGCCGATCATCGGGCAGGTCGCGGTGATCGGCGACGCCCGCCCCTACAACACCGCGCTGGTCGTGCTGGACTCCGACTTCGCGCCGGCGTTCGCCGCCCAGCAGGGGCTGGAGGGCCGGTCGCTGGAGGACCTGGCCGGGGAGGAGGCGGTGCAAGTGGCCGTGCAGGCGGCGGTCGACAAGGGCAACGCCGAGCTCGCGCGCGTCGAGCAGGTCAAGAAGTTCACGATCCTGCCCGGCGACTGGGCGCCCGGCGGCGACGAGCTGACGCCGACGATGAAACTCAAGCGCAAGCCGATCGCGGACAAGTACGCGAGCGAGATCGAGGCTATGTACTCCTGAGCACGCGGGCGCGGGCGGTCATCGGCCGGTGCCGGTGATCGTGATGAGCGTCGTCTCGAGGACCGCGAGCGTCGATGGATCGCTGACGGTGACTTCCAGCGTTCCGGTCTGGCGTCCGAACTGAGCGAAGAACTCCGTCGGCGAGAAGCGCACGAACACCTCGCAGCTGTCGCCGGGCGCGAGCACCGCCCCGGGGGAGAACACGCACGGGCTGTCGGACGGAACTCCGCCCCAGCCAAAGTCGTCGCGAAGGCCTCCCCCGACGTGGACGAGCAGGTCGGCCTCGCTGGTGTTCCTCACGGTCACGGTCTTGAACGTCGTCGTCCCCACAGCCTTCGTCCCGAAGTTGACGCGCTGCGGGCTGATGCTGACCAGCGACGTGGCTGCCGCGGCGGCCGCGGGCAGGAGCAACGTGGCGAGGACGATGAACGGTGCGATTCGTCGCACAGGAACCCCCAGCTTCGTCGATGGTCGGCGTGGTCACGTCTTGCGACGGACGGGTGCGCTGCCGCGACGCTACGCCGCCGGGATTGGCGCGACAAGCTGAGCACCTACACGTCCGGCTAGGAACGTCACGAGCGACGTGTTCGTCCACACGGCGAACGACCGCCTCTACGGGGGCGACGGCGACGACGGCCTCGACGGCGGCACCCGCGCGCTCGGGGATTTCTGCCGGTAGGGGCCAGGAGTGGGCGCCCTCGTCCACTGCGAGCGCTGATCGGCATCGACGCATCGGGCCGCGCCGGACCTTTCGCCGTGGCGGCGCGCCGGCCTGCCCACGATCTGCACGCCCGCTTCTAGACTGGTCTGCTCATGGCTTCGCAGCGACACGTCAACGTCGGCGGCGTCCAGGTCGGCGGTGGCGCGCCGGTCGTCGTCCAGACGATGACCAAGACCGAGACGGCGAATCTGGCCGCGACGATGGACCAGATCCGCCGCGTCGCGGACGCCGGCGCCGACCTGGTGCGGGTCGCGGTGCCGCGCGACAAGGACGTCGAGGCGCTCCGCACGATCGTGCGCGACTCGCCGATCCCGGTGATCGCCGACATCCACTTCAACCACACGCTGGCGCTGAAGGCGATCGACGCCGGCGCTCACTGCGTGCGCCTGAACCCGGGCAACATCGGCGGGCCCGACAAGGTCGCCGAGGTCGCCGAGCGTGCGACGGCCAAGGGCGTGCCGATGCGCATCGGCGTCAACTCCGGCTCGCTGCCCAAGCACCTGCACGCGCTCGAGCGCGAGAACTCGGTCGAGGCGCTCGTGACCGCCGGCGTCGAGTTCGTGGCGCTGATGGAGCGCCTGGGTTTCACCGACTTCAAGGTCTCGATCAAGTCGACCAACGTGCCGAACACGATCGCTGCCAACCGGCTCCTGTCCGAGCGGATCCCGTACCCGCTGCACCTCGGCATCACCGAGGCGGGCACGAAGTGGTCGGGCTCGCTCAAGAGCGCCGTCGGGCTCGGCACGCTGCTGGCCGACGGGATCGGTGACACGATCCGCATCTCGCTTTCGACCTTCCACGCGGAGGAGGAGGTCAAGGTCGCCTGGGAGATCCTCAAGGCGCTCAAGCTGCGCGAGCGCGGGCCGGTGCTGATCGCGTGCCCGACGTGCGGACGGCTGCAGTTCGACATGGACACCGTCGTGGCCGAGATCGAGAAGCGCCTGGAGGCCTACGCGGATCCGGTCGAGGTCGCCGTCCTCGGCTGCGCCGTCAACGGCATCGGCGAGGCCTCGCACGCCGACTTCGGTATCACGGGCGCCAAGAACGAAGGCCTGATCTTCTCGCGCGGGAAGGCGCTGAAGAAGGTGCCGCAGGACCAGCTCGTCGACGAGCTGTTCAAGGAGATCGACAAGTACGCGGCGACCAAGCGGATCGACGTCGACACGGCCGCGCAGGCCGCCGGCGCCGAGTGGCTCCAGCGGATCGAGGAGGAGAACGCCGGTGAGCTGACGCCCGAGCGGCTCGCGAAGCTGGAGGCCGAGCGGGCGCGTGCGGATGCCGACAGCATCGACGCGGCGCTGACCGAGGCGAGCGGGCGCGAGCGCGTCACGCTCGACGAGGACGCCTCGCCGACGGCGGGCCGCCGCTTCAGCCGCGCCTGACGCGGCGGCGATGCGCGCCGCGGTCTTTCACGCGTTCGAGGCTCCGCTCCTGGTCGAGGACGTCCCCGACCCCGCTCCGCCGCCGGACGGCGTCGTCGTGGAGGTCGCCGCGACCGGCATCTGCCGCTCGGACTGGCACGCCTGGATGGGGCACGACCCAGACGTGACGCCGCCGCACATCCCGGGGCACGAGCTCGCCGGCACCGTCGTAGCCGCCGGCGGCGAGGTCGCCGGCGACTGGATCGGCGAGCGGATCACCGTCCCGTTCTGCCTCGGCTGCGGTCGCTGCGCGCCGTGCAGGGCGGGGGAGACGCAGATCTGCGACTTCGACTACCAGCCCGGGTTCACGGGCCCGGGGTCGTTCGCGCAGTACGTCGCGCTGCCGCACAGCGACCTCAACCTCGTCCGCCTGCCGGAGGCGCTCGGGTTCGTCGAGGCCGCCGCGCTCGGCTGCCGCTTCATGACCGCGTATGCGGCGGTGACCGTCCACGGGCGGCCGGCGGACGGCGACTGGGTTGCGGTGCACGGCTGCGGCGGCGTCGGCCTCGCGGCCGTGATGATCGCCGCCGCGGCCGGGGCGCGGGTCGTGGCGGTCGACATCGACGCGGACAAGCTGGCGCTCGCGCGCGAGCTTGGCGCCGAGCTCGCGCTCGACGCGCGCGACGGCGACGCCGCCGCGGCGGTGCTGGAGGCGACCGGCGGCGGGGCGCACGTGTCGCTCGACGCGCTCGGCAGCGCCGCGACCTGCGCCGCATCCGTCGGCTCGCTGCGCAAGCGCGGGCGCCACGTCCAGGTCGGCCTGATGCTGGGCGACGAGCGCAGCGTGCCGCTGCCGATGAGCCGCGTGATCTCGCACGAGCTCGAGCTCGCCGGCGTCCACGGCATGGCCGTGCGCCACTACCCCGCGCTGCTGGACGCGATTACGGCGGGCCGGCTCGACCCGTCGCGCCTGATCGGGGCGACCGTCGCGCTCGACGACGCGGGCGCCGAGCTGGCCGCGATGGGCAGCTACGTCCGGCACGGCGCGACCGTGATCACCTCGTTCTGAGCCCACGCGCGGAGGATCTCAGGGCACGTCGGCCCGCGCCGCCTCCCCGATCAGCTTCCTGCCGTCCGCCCTGGTCAGGACGCGTTCCGCGATGCGGTCGCGCACGCTGCGCGCGACGGCGCCGACGTACGCGCCGTGACTCGGATAGAGGTCCTCCAGCGTGGCGCGGTCGAACGGCACCTCGTGGCCGGCGATGAAGCAGAAGGACGCGCCGGTGGAGCTGCCGAGCCAAGTGCTGGTCGGCACGTCGACGAACGGCGACCGCAGGCCGCCGGTCACGTTCCCGTGCGCGTCGAGCACAGGCGCGCCGCTCGCGACCCGGATCGGCTCGGAGCGCGGCGGCGGCAGCTCGTCGCGCACCCAGCGATCGAGGTTCCGGAACGCCGCATTGAAGTGGATCGAGCTCGGGAAGCGGCTGCGCGGTCCCTCGTTGCAGTTCATCGGCGGCACGCTGCGGCCGGCCGCGACGATGTCCGCGGGCGCCGCCGAGTAGAACAGCTCGTCGGGCGTCGCGTGGCCGGCTCCCGCCATCTCGTAGTGCCGGAACCGATCCGCCGGCGCGTCGCTGTCGGGCCGGCGCGATGCGATGCCGATCAGGTAGTCCGACTGGGACATGATCCGCATCACGGGCACGCCGACGTCCTTGAACTGGCGCCGTGGGTCGTTCACCGGCGGCGCGGGAGTGCACTGGTTGATCGGGACGGCGCCTACGAAAGCGCCGCCGGCGACGGCGACGATGTAGCCGTCGTAGATCGGCTCGCCGTCGGAGGCGACGACTCGCGGATGGATCGCGTTGACGTAGTCGACCAGGTAGCCGCCCGTCTGCGAGTAGCCGAACCCGTAAGCGCGGTCCACGAGCGAGGCGCGGGCGCCGTAGGCAAGCGGGTTAGAGCCGGCGGCGCTCTTGAGCCATGCGCCGACCTGGCTGTTGATGTCCCAGATCAGCCCGTCCTCGGTGCTGCGCGACCGCAGTGCCGGGGGGTCGACGACGGTCTCGATGTCCGTGCAGTTGCGCGGATCGTCGAGCGCCAGCGGGTTCGCGAACGAGAGGGCTCCGTAGCGATCCGGGTCGAACGCCTTCAGGGCGGCGACGGCGATCGGCTTGGCGGTGATGCCCACCCAGGCGTCCCCGTTGCGGATGAACTCCTCGTGCAAGAGCGCCCAGCCGATGTTCAGGTCGAACAGGTTCGAGGGGTTGAGCATCTCGACGACCACGTTGCCGCTGAAGCGCGCGCGCTTCGCCGGCCGCCGGACCAGCACGCGCGTGGTGTACGGCGCGTTCGGCGTCCGCACGACGGCAGGGCCGGGTGCGGGCCAGTCGTAGACGTTCGCGGTGCCGCCGACGAGATACTCCTCCTCGACGTAGCCCGCCTTCCCGAGATCCTGCGGCACCAGCTGGTGATCGGCGGCGCCGAACGGATACGAGCTCGTGGTGACCGGCAGCGGTCCGGTGACGTCGGGGATCCGCGTCGCCGCGCTCGCGGGGACCCCAGTTGCGCCGAGCGCGCACAGCGCCCCCGCCACCGCCGTCAGCATGCGTGTCCGCATCCGGATATTCATCGCGTCCCCCTCGTCGGCCCGCCCGGGAAGGTACTCCCTGCGACGCGGGCACGTCAGCGCGAGGCCGCGAGCGCCTCGCGCGCGACCCCGGCCGCGATCAGCCGGCGACGGCGTTGTAGCGCTCCGCCACCTTGGCCCAGTCCACGACGTTCCACCAGGCGTCGATGTAGTCGGGGCGCCTGTTCTGGTACTTGAGGTAGTAGGCGTGCTCCCACACGTCGACGCCGAGCAGCGGCGTCTGGGCGTTGGCGAGCGGCGTGTCCTGGTTCGGGGTGCCGACGATCGCGAGGCTGTTGCCGTCGTGCACGAGCCATGCCCATCCGGAGCCGAACTGGTTGACGCCGGTCTCCTTGAGCTTGGCCTTGAAGTCGCCGAACGAGCCGAACGCGGAGTCGATCGCCTGGCCCAGGCCGCCGCCGGGCTCGCCGCCGCCGTCGGGGCTCATCGACTCCCAGAACAGCGTGTGGTTGAAGTGGCCGCCGCCGTTGTTGCGCACGGCGCCTCGCTTGTCCTCGGGAACCTGGCTGAGGTCCGAGAGGATCTCCTCGATCGGCTTGCCGTCGAGCGGCGTGCCCTCGAGCGCCGCGTTCGCCTTGTCCACGTACGCCTGGTGGTGCTTGTCGTGATGGAACTCCATCGTCGCCTTGTCGATGTGCGGCTCGAGCGCGTCATAGGCGTACGGGAGCGGTGGGACGTCGTAGGCCATCTGAAGGATCTCCTCGGATCGGGGAGAGGGGTTCTATCACTAGGCTTCGCGCCCGCATGACCCGACTCTCCGGCTATCTCCTGCCGACCGAGAAGCAGGCGCCCGCGGACGCCGAGGCGCTGTCGCACAAGCTGCTGGTGCGGGCGGGCATGATCCGCCAGGTCGGCGCTGGGCTGTGGACGTGGATGCCCGCCGGCTGGCGCGTGCAGCGCAAGGTCGAGCAGATCATCCGCGAGGAGCTCGACGCGATCGGCAGCCAGGAGTTGCTTATGCCGGTGCTTCAGCCGGCCGAGCTGTGGCGGCGGAGCGGCCGCTACCCGATCCCCGAGCTGATGAAGCTCAAGGACCGCAAGGGTGCCGACATGGTGCTCGCGATGACGCACGAGGAGTGCCTCACGTTCCACGTCGCGAGCATCGTGCGCTCCTACCGCGACCTGCCGCTGTTCCTCTACCACTTCCAGACGAAGGAGCGCGACGAGCCGCGGCCGCGCGCCGGCGTCCTGCGCACGCGCGAGTTCATCATGAAGGACGCGTACACGTTCGACCGCGATCGCGAGGGGCTCGACGCGAGCTATGAGAGGCACGCGCGCGCGTACGACCGCATCTTCGACCGGCTCGGGCTGGAGTGGTACAGCGTCGAGGCCGACGTCGGGATGATGGGCGGGTTCGGCGCGCACGAGTACATGTGCCCGTGTCCGGCGGGCGAGAACGAGGTCGCGCTCGCGCCCGGCTACGCGGCCAACGTGGAGATCGCCAGCGCCGAGCCGCAGCCGGTCGAGCACCCGCCGGCGCTGCCCGAGCCGCGGCTCGTCGAGACGCCGGGAATGATCACCGTCGCGGCGGTCGCCGGGCACTTCGGCGTGCCGGCGGGCGCGCTTCTGAAGGCGTATCCGGTGTTCGTGGGCGAAGAGCTGCGCCTCGTGATGCTGCGCGGCGACCACCGCGTCAACGACATCAAGCTCCAGAACGCGGTCGGCGCCGAGTTCCGGCCCGCGCAGGCGCAGGAGTTCGCCGACCGCATCGGACCCGCCGGCTACATCGGCCCGGTCGGCACCGACGTGCCGATCCTGCTCGACCGCGGCGTCGCGCCGGGCGGCTATGTGACGGGAGCCAACCGCGCGGATGCGCACCTGCTCGGCGTCGAGCCCGGCCGCGACTTCCGCTTCGAGCATGTCGACGTCCGCAACGTCGAGCCGGGCGACACGGTGAACGGCCACGCGATCCGGATCGAGCCGGCGATCGAGGCCGGCAACATCTTCAAGCTCGGCACGCGCTTCTCCGAGCCGCTCGGCGCCACCTACCTGGACGAGTCGGGCTCCGAGCAGCTGATCTGGATGGGCTCCTACGGGCTCGGCCCAGCCCGCATCGCCGCGGCCGCGGTGGAGCAGTTCGCCGACGAGCAGGGCATCTCCTGGCCGCGAGCGATGGCGCCCTTCGACGTCGAGCTGGTCGGGCTCGGCAAGGAGGGCACGGACGAGCGCGAGCTGGCCGAGCGGCTCTACGGCGAGCTGCGCGAGAGCGGGCTCGACGTGCTCTACGACGACCGCGACGCCGGGCCGGGCACGAAGTTCGCCGACGCGGAGCTGCTCGGCGTGCCGCTGCGGCTCACGGTCGGCCGGCGCACGCTCGAGGCGGGGGAGGTCGAGGCGCAGCTGCGGCGCGGTCGCGAGCAGCGCGGCGTGCGGCTGGAGGGCGCGGCGCGCGCGGCGGCGGACCTGTGGCGCAGCCTCCCGTAGAGCGCGCGCGGCTGACCTTCCGGCGGCTGTCCGGCCTGGACCGTTCGGGCCCGCCCCCGCCCGAGACGCTGCCGGGCGCCCCATGGCGCCCGTGGACGATCCCGAACGCGATCGGCTACGTCCGGCTCGCGCTGATCCCGGTCTTCCTCATGCTCGCGCTCTCGTCGGAGAACGGGACCGACGCGCTGCCGCTCGTGATCTTCGCCGTGATCGGCTGGTCGGACTACCTCGACGGCATCGCGGCCCGGGTCACCGGCCAGTACTCGCGCCTGGGCACGCTGATGGACCCGCTCGTCGACCGGTTGCTGGTGCTCTCGGGCGTGATCGTGTGCTGGCACTTCGAGCTGCTGCCGCGCTGGGGGCTGGCTCTGCTGGCCGCGCGCGAGCTTTTCGTGATGGCGCTCGTGCGCCTCGGCATGCGCCATGGCATCGACCTGAAGGTCAACTGGCTCGGCCGCGCCGGCGTGTGGCCCGTGATGAGCGCGCTGTTCTTCGCGATGGCGAGCGTCGAGTGGCTCGCGGACGCATGCCTGTATGTGGGCCTGGTGCTGGTGCTGGCCTCGGCCGTGCAGTACGTTCGGGACGGGCTGCTGCAGTTTCGCGCCCGACCCTCAATCTGAGCTTGAGGATCGCTATGCTTGGCGCTCTGTGACCGAGGAGAGGAACCGCGAGAAATGATGGACACCTTCCCGGACCTGGGCTCGCTCTCCGACCAGGAGCTCAAGGACCTGATCCAGCAGCTCACGGACGAGGAGCAGGAGGTGTCCTATCGCCGCCGGATCCTGCACGGCAAGATCGACATCCTCCGGGCCGAGCTCGTGAACCGGCTGCGCAAGAAGCACGAGGGCGGCGAAGACGTGATCTCCGGCGCCGATGTGCAGCGCCTCACCGACATCCTCGCCGGCCGGGCCTCGGGCGGCGACGAGTCCTAGCGCCTCGTGGCGCGGCATTGCCCCGAGTGCGGGTTCGTCGTCGGCGAGGGCTCGAACTACTGCCCGAAGTGCGGCGCGTACCAGGGCGCCGAGCAGGAGCGGAAGGATGACGTCACGACCGCGACCTACGTGATCGACGAGGCGACGGGCGAGCTGCGCCCGGTCGACGTCTCCGACGTCGCTGCCGAGAGCGGCGCGCTGGTCATCCGCTCCGGGGGCGGGCGCGTCGGGCAGTCGTTCCCGCTGCACGGCGAGCGGATGTCGATCGGGCGCTCGCCCGAGGCCGAGGTGTTCCTCGACGACGTCACCGTCTCGCGCGAGCACGCCGTGCTCGTGCGGCGCTCGGGCGCGTGGTTCCTCGACGACTCCGGCTCGCTCAACGGCACTTACGTGAACCGGCACCGGATCGAGTCGCACAAGCTCGAGGAGGGCGACGAGCTGCAGATCGGCAAGTACAAGCTGACCTACATCGCGCGGTGACCGAGCCCGTGGCCGAGCGCGACGCCGATCCCGCCGCAGCCGCGCCCGCCCACGCGGACGATCTCCCGCAGGGCGATCCTCTCCAGGCGCCGGCCGGTCCGCCGCCGGCGGCCGGGAAGTCGCTGACGATCGGGGCGGTCTGCAAGGCGCTCTCGCAGGAGTTCCCCGACATCTCGATCTCGAAGATCCGCTACCTGGAGGACCAGAGGCTGCTCGCGCCGCGGCGCACGCCCGGCGGCTACCGGCTGTACTCGACCAACGACGTCTCGCGGCTGCGCACGATCCTGCGCCTGCAGCGCGACGAGTTCCTGCCGCTGCGGGTGATCCGCCAAGAGCTCGCGGCGGGGCGCTCGGAGCCCGAGGTCGCGCAGTCGGCGCCGCCCGATGGCGCTGCGGCACCCGACGCGAGGCCCGGCGCGGCGCTGCGGCGGCTGACGTTCTCGATCGCGCAGCGCGGCGCGCTGTACTCGCTCGAGGACGTCGTCGAGGACACCGGCGCCGAGCCGCGCCTCGTGGCCGAGCTCGAGGACTACGGGATCATCAAGGGCGACCCGCGCGGCGGCACCAAGTACTACGACGAGACCGAGCGCGAGATCGTGCGCGCGGTCACCGAGCTGTCGCGCTACGGCGTCGCAGGGCGCAACCTGCGCGTGTTCAAGACCTCCGCGGAGCGCGAGTCGGCGCTGCTGCAGCAGATCCTCGCGCCGGCGCTGCGCTCGCGCAATCCGGAGCGGCGCAAGGAGGCCGTCGAGGCGCTCGAGAACCTCGCCGCGGTCGCCTCGCACCTCAAGCACCTGCTGCTCGTGCGCGACCTGCGGCGGATCGCTCGGTGAGCCCGCCGGCGGACCTGCGCGCACTGATCCGCGACATCCCCGACTTTCCCAAGCCCGCGATCGACTTCAAGGACATCACGCCGCTGCTGCTCGACCCGCACGCGGTCGACACGGCCGTCGAGGGGATCGCGGCGTGGGCCGGCCCGCGCGGCGTCGAGCTCGTCGTCGCAGCCGAGGCGCGCGGGTTCGTCCTCGGCGGCGTGATCGCACACGAGCTCGGCGCGGGATTCGTGCCGGCGCGCAAGCCCGGCAGGCTGCCCGCCGAGGTCGTGACCGCGGAGTACATCCTCGAGTACGGGATCGACGCGCTCGAGATGCACGCGGACGCGCTCGCACACGGCAGGCGCGTGCTGATTCACGACGACCTGCTCGCCACGGGCGGAACGGCGCGCGCGCTGGCCGAGCTGATAGAGGGGCTCGGGGGTACGGTGGTCGGCTGCGCGTTCCTGGTCGAGCTCGCCTTCCTCGACGGCCGGCGGCGGCTCGACGGGTTCGACGTGCACGCCCTCGTCACGTACGACGAGTGAAGGTTGCGCGCTCGCGGGTGATCCGCGCGCACGTGGGCGATGTCTGGCGCGTGCTGGCCGACCCGTACGCGCTGCCCCGCTGGTGGCCGCGCGTGCGCCGCGTCGAGGGCGCCGGCGAGGAGGGCTGGACGATGCTGCTCGGCAAGCCGGGCGGGCGCGGCGTGCGCGCCGATCAGCGGCTGGAGCAGTCCGAGCCCGAGCGGCTGCGGCGCTGGTCGCTGGTCGTGCCGGGCTCGCCGTTCGAGCGCGTGCTGAGCGCGTCGGTGACCGAGGCGCGGCTCGCCCCCGCGGTCGAGGGCACCGAGCTGCGGCTGGAGCTGCGGCAGTCGCCGCGCGGCTGGGCGCGCTTCGGCGGCTTCATGCTGCGCCGCGCGGCGCAGCGGCAGCTCGACGAGGCGCTCGACGGGATGGCGCGCGCCCTGGAGGGGCCGGCCGCTTGAGCCGCGAGCAGAAGTTCTGGGGCTGGGGGGAGCCCGGCGCGGGCCCGGCGCTGCCCGCTCACGCCGCGGGCGTCCTGCGCGAGTGGCTGGGCGTCTCCGGCGCGGTCGTCTCGACACCCGTCGCGCCGGCGCAGGTGCGGCTGCGGGACCCCGTGGTCGCCCCGGATCTGCGCGCCGCGCTCGAGCGCGCCGTCGGCGCCGAGCACGTGCGCGACGATCGCGCCATCCGCGTTCTGCGGGCGGCGGGCAGGTCGTACCTCGACCTCCTCGCGCTGCGGGCGGGGGAGTGCGAGGACGCGCCCGACCTCGTCGTGGCGCCCTCCGGCCATGACCAGGTCGAGGCGGTCCTGCGCGCCTGCGCCGACGCCGGCGCGGCGGTGATCCCGTTCGGCGGCGGGACGAGCGTGGTCGGCGGCGTCGCGCCGACGCGCGGGAGTTGGGAGACCGCCGTCTGCCTCGACGTCGGCCGGCTCGACGCGGTGCTCGACGTCGACGCGCGCTCGCGCCGCGCGCGCGTCGCGGCCGGGCTGCGGCTGCCCGAGCTCGACCACGCGCTCGGCGCGCATGGGCTGCGGCTGGGTCACGTGCCGCAGAGCTACGAGTGGGCGACCGTCGGCGGCTGCGCCGCCACGCGCTCGGCGGGACAGGCCTCGACCGGCTTCGGCCGCTTCGACGAGCTCGTCGCGGCCGTGCGCTGCGCCACGCCGGCCGGCGAGCTGGCGACGCTCGGCGCCCCGTCCAGCGCGGCCGGCCCCGACCTGCGCGCGCTCGTGCTCGGCTCGGAGGGCGCGCTCGGCGTGATCACCGAGCTGCTGCTGCGCGTGCGGCCGGTCGCGGCCGAGCAGCGCTACGAGGCGTGGCTGCTGCGCTCGTTCGACGCCGGCTGCGAGGCGCTGCGGGCGCTCGTCCAGGCTGAGCTGGCGCCGGACGTCGCGCGGCTCTCCGACGAGCAGGAGACGCGCACGACGTTGGCGTTCGCCGGCGACGGCGGGCTCGCGTGGCGGGCCAGCGGGGCTGCCCTGCGGGCTTTGCGCTACCGCCCGGGTTGCCTGCTCGTCACGGGCTGGGAGGATGACGTCGCGCGCCGCCGCGCCCCCGCGGCACGTGCGCTGCGCTCCGCCGGCGCGCTCCCCCTCGGGCGCGCGGCGGGCGAGGCCTGGCGCGCGACCCGCTTCGCGGGCCCGCACCTGCGCGACGCGCTGCTCGACCGCGGCGTGCTGGTCGAGACGCTGGAGACGGCCGCGACCTGGACCGGCCTTGCGGAGCTGCATGCCGCCGTCCGCGGAGCGCTGGAGCAGGCGCTTGCCGCCACGCCGCCGGTCGTCGGCTGCCACGTGTCGCACCTCTACCCTGACGGGGCCTCGCTCTACTTCACGGTGTTCGCCCGCCAGGATGCGCGCGACCCGGCCGGTCAGTGGACCGCCGCCAAGCGCGCGGCGGGCAACGCGATCGCCGCGCGACGGGCGACGATCACCCACCACCACGCGGTCGGCCGCGACCACATCCCGTGGCTGGAGGGCGAGCACGGCGCGCTCGGCATCGAGCTCCTGCGCGCCGCCAAGCAGCGTTGCGATCCGGTGGGCATCATGAATCCCGGGAAGCTGCTGCCGGCTTAGGCTCAGCGGCCCTTGGGCAGCTTGCCGCTGAGCAGAGCCCTGCTCGGCCGTTCGGCGTCCTCGCTGGTCTCCTGCGACACGACCACGTTGGCGTAGGTGGAGTAGAGCTTCGGGAAGTCCGCGAGGTCGCTCTCGCCCGGTCCCTGGATGCCGAGCCGCCCGTCCTCGCCGACGGGGTTCGTGAAGCCGAGCCGGCGCGCCTTGTCGCCCGGGCCGGTGAACCAGATCGCGTAGGCCGACCGCTCGCCGCTGGGCGGCACGTTCTGTGCCTCGAGCGCGAACAGCAGCCGGCCGTCCTGGAGGAAGACCGTCATCGTGCCCTTGGCCTTGCCGCCGGTCGTGGAGCGCAGCGCGATCGTGTCGGCCACCTGCGGCGTGGCGGTCGGCGTCGGTGTGGCCGAGCCGGCCGGAGAGGGACTGGATGCGACCTGCTCGTCGGCGGGATCGTCGCCCCCGCTGAGCACGAGGAAGAGGACGACCGCGACGACCGCGAGAACGGCGGCGATCAGCAGCACCCCGCCGAGCCGCGAGGACGCGGGCGGCGGGTCGCCCGCGGCCGCGCGCGCGGGCCGGGGACGCGGGGCGGCAGCGGCCGCCTCGGCGGCGGGCTCCGCCGCCGTGGCTGCGCCCGCCGGGATCTCCGGGAGGCCGCTCGGCGCCACGTCCTCGAGGCGCGCGGCCACGTCGGCCGCCCACGCCCGCGCGGGCGCGGACTCGGCGAGCAGGCTGCGCGTCGCCTCGGCGTCGCGCTCGGGCTGCTGGCCCAGCAGGTAGTCGGCCAGCGGGCCCGTGACCTCGGCCGGCAGGCCGTTGTCGCGCGCGAGCGAGGACAGCCCGGCCCACGCGCGGCCTCTGACCGCCTCGACCGGCATGCCCAGCAGCGCCGCGATCTCGTCGTAGGAGCGCCGCTGCTGCAGCACCAGGGCGACGACGGCGCGCTGGTCGGGGGCGAGTGGCTCGAGCGGGCTCATCCGCCACCCATTAAAGTGCCCGCGCGTGAACTTCACGACAACCCTGCCGTGGCGCGAGATGGGGGGCTTCGACGGCCTCTACGGCCTCGAGGTCCTCTCGATGTCCGACGAGGAGATCACCGCGCAGGTCGCAGTGCGCGACGACCTCAAGCAGCCCGCGGGCCTCGTGCACGGCGGCGTCTTCGCCTCGATCGCGGAGGCGATCGCGTCGATGGCCACATGGGATGCGGTCAAGGCCGACGGCCGGAGCGCCCAGGGACTCTCCAACCAGACCTCGTTCCTGCGGCCGATCGTCGAGGGCACGATCCACGCGGTCGCCCGCCGCCGGCACCGTGGCCGCACGACCTGGGTCTGGGAGGTCGACATCACGGACGATAGGGATCGCCTCTGCGCGCTGATCCGGATGACGATCGCGGTCCGCGAAGCGGGCGCTTGATTCGGCGCCCGCGGTTCGGATAGCGTCGCGGTCGCCATGGACACCGGGTGAGAACCGATCGAGCCGATGCGAAAGCTCCAGAGCCAGGGTGTCCACCACATCACGATCTCCGGCGCCGACCGGCAGACCTCGATCGACTTCTGGGAAGGCGTGCTCGGCATGCCGTTCGTGTTCGAGCAGCCCAACCTCGACAACGCGTCCGAGAGCCACCTCTACTTCGATCCCGGTGACGGACGCCTGATCACCGTCTTCACCGACGAGGGACGCGAGCCGGATCCGCGCCGCACTCCGACCGACCCCGGCTGCGTGCACCACATCGCGTTCTCGCTCTCGCAGGCCACGTTCCAGCAGGCGGTGGAGCGACTCGACGAGCGAAGGATCAGGCACAGCGGCGTCAAGGACCGCGGCTTCATGGACTCGATCTACTTCACGGATCCGCTCGGCCTCCTGATCGAGCTCGCGTCCTATCGCTTCGAGCCGCCGTTCGGCTACACGCACGCCGACGTCCTGCTCGAGGCGCACAAGATCCGGGTGGAGCGCGGCGACTACAACATCGCCCAGATCCATCTCGCGGATGCCCTGGAGGCGCTCGTCCGGCGATCACGGGCGACGCTCTCGGACGACAGATCGGCGAAGGATCCCTACGGCTAGGAGACCAGATGGCGGCAAACACGCTGAACATCCTGAGGCCGAGCGTGAACAACCTGACCGCTCGCATCTTCGTGCGAGCCGCCGGACTCGAATTCGAAGAGCGGGACGTGTGGGGAAAGACGACCACCCCGGAGTTCCTGCAGAAGGACCCGGCCCACCTCACGCCGCTGCTCGAGGAGGCGGGCCTGCCGCGGGGCTCGCTGTGGGAGAGCTGCGCGATCATGCAGTACCTCTGCAACAAGCACGGCCTCGACCGGCTCTATCCCAAGGCAGCGGGGGAGCGGGCCATGGTCGACAGCGCGATGTTCTACCTGATCGGGACGCTCTACCCGCTCGTCGCGCGCGCCACCTACCCGGTGCTCGGGTTCGCCCAGTATCCGGGCGAGGTCGCCACGTCCGACGCCGGCGACGAGATGAAGGCACGGGCGCAGAAGGACGCCGAGGCCGCGATCGCCGAACCGCTCGATGCCTACCGCGCGTTCTTCCTGGACGGGAAGGAGTTCATCGGCGGTGCCGCCCCGTCGATCGCCGACATCCGGCTGGCCGCGACGCTCGAGTTCCTGCGCGCGATCGACTACGAGTTCCCGGCCTGGGCTGCCGCGTACATGACCGCGGTCGAGACCGCCCTGGGCGACGCGTACTCCGAGCCGGCGACGGACGTGCGCGACTACGTCACGCAGATGAAGTCGCAGAACGCCTGATCGCGGCGCTTCGGCACGTACGAGCCGGATGAATGAGGCGGCAACTGCTCTCTGACGAGATGTTCTCGCGGCGGGAGCATCTTGCTAGGCTCGGCGCATGACGATCAAGGCCGCTGCGCGGCCGGAGACGGACCTGGCCTTCCTGCTTTCGCAGGCGAGCCACGCGCTGGTCACCGAGCTGACGGTGAGGCTCGCGGAGCTGGGGATCACGCCGCGCTCGCACTGCGTGCTCTCCAAGGCGATGGCGGGCGAGCTCACGCAGACCCAGGTGGCCGAGCAGTGCGCGCTCGACAAGACCACGATGGTCGTGACGCTCGACGCGCTCGAGCACGACGGCCTCGCCGAGCGGCGGCCGTCGACCACGGATCGCCGCGCCCGCATCATCGCCGTCACCGAGGCGGGCGAGCGCGTGGCGGCCGCGGCGGACGCGATCGTCGCGCTCACCTACTCGGACGTGCTTGCGGCGCTCCCGGAGCGCCACCGGGAGCCGTTCCTGGACAGCCTCACGCTGCTGGTCGGCGGCCGCTTGTCGACCGTCCCGGCATGCGAGAAGCCTCCGCGCCGGCGCGCCCCGCGGCCGCCCGTGACGGTCCCGCAGTAGATCGTACCGAACGGAACTATATGCTACGGTCCTTTCCTGGTGACACCAGACCAGGAGAGGAACGGCATGAGCCAGACAGAACGCGACACCCGCTGGCGCGCGCTCGTGGTGCTCTGCGCCGGCATGCTGATGATCATCCTCGACGGGACGATCGTCACGGTCGCGCTGCCCTCGATCCA
>Ga0126306_10000627_pt1 | contig 17019 bp, 16 predicted proteins | sample Plot27_FD_92592 | JGI IMG/M metagenome (GOLD analysis project Ga0126306, IMG submission 92592) | Serpentine soil microbial communities from UC McLaughlin Reserve, CA, USA - Plot27 | ecosystem: Environmental > Terrestrial > Soil > Grasslands | place: USA: UC McLaughlin Reserve, Lake County...
ACGCCGCCGAGGTCGACGTTGAGCCGGCCCGCGATCTTCGCCGCCAGCGCAGGGTTGGCGCGCCCCGAGAAGAGCATGAGGCGCTTGCCGTACTCGAGGTTGATCGAGGTGCCGGCCAAGGGCTGAGGTTCCAGCGCGCTCACCTTTCCGGCCAGTGTAATCCCACCCGCCGACGGGTTGGCGTCAGCCTCCGCAGTTTCGGTGTTCACGCCTCCTCCCGGCGGCGCTCGGCGTAGCCCTCGATGTTGGTCTGGCGCTCGCGCGCGACGCCCAGCGCGCCGGGCGGGACGTCGTCGGTGATCACGGAGCCGGCGGCCGTGTAGGCGTCGTCGCCGAGCGTCACGGGCGCCACCAGCGAGGTGTCGACCGAGACCCTGACCCGGTTGCCGATCGTCGTGCGGTGCTTCCTGCGGCCGTCGTAGTTGGCGGTGATCGTGCCGGCTCCGAGATTGGATCCCTCGCCGATGTCGGCGTCGCCGACGTAGGAGAGATGCGGGATCTTCGAGCCGCGGCCGACGTTGGAGTTCTTGATCTCCACGAACGTGCCGGCCTTGGCGTTCTCGTGCAGGACCGCCTGCGGGCGCAGGTAGGAGAACGGGCCGATCGTCGCGCCGTCGGCGGCCGTGGCGCCGTCGAGGTAGGAATGGCGGACCGCGACACCGTCGGCCAGGACCGAGTCGATCAGCGTGCTCAGCGGCCCGACGCTGCAGCGCGCGCCGATCCGCGTGTTGCCGCGCAGGAAGGTCGAGGGCTCGATCGTCGTGTCCTCGCCGATCGTGACGGTCGCGTCGATCAGCGTGCTCGCGGGGTCGACGATCGTGACGCCGGTGCGCTGGTGGGCTTCGTGGATGCGCCGCTGGGCCAGGCGGGTCACGAGCGCGAGCTCGACGCGGTCGTTGACCCCGAGCGCGAGCGCCGGATCTTCAAGCGGACATGCCCGCACCGTCTTGCCGGCGGCGAGCAGCACGGGCACGACGTCGGGCAGGTAGCGCTCGACTTGGGCGTTGTCCTCGCTCAGGCTGTCCAGTGCGGCCAGCAGCTGCGCGCCGTCGAACACGTACAGGCCGGCGTTGACCTCGCGGATCGCGAGCTCCTCCGCGGTCGCGTCGCCGGCCGCCTTGGTCTCCGCGACGCGCTCGACGCCGCCATCGGCGCCGCGGATCAGGCGCCCGTAGCCGCGCGGGTCGTCGAGCTCCATCGAGGCAAGCGTGGCCGCGGCCCCCGCCTCCTCGTGGGCCGCGAACGCCGCGGCGATCGCCTCGCCGGTGATCAGCGGCATGTCGCCGTTGATGACGAGCACCGGCGCCGCCGGGTCGATCCGGCCCGCCGCGGCCGCGACGGCGTCGCCGGTGCCGCGCGGCCGTTCCTGGACCACGACCTCGACACCCTCGGGCAGGTGCTGGGCGAGCATGCGCTTCGGGTTGTCCACCACGATCACCCGCTGCGCACCGGCCGCACGGGCGGCGAGCAGCGGCCACAGGATCATGGGGCGCCCGCAGATCGGGTGCAGCACCTTGGGGGTCGAGGACCGCATCCGGGTCCCCTCACCCGCGGCGAGGAGGACCACGGTCGGGGCGGGCATGTCGTGGCATCGTAGTATCGGCTCGACGGAGGACCGCGATGGGGAGTGGTCTAATGGGATAAGACGCGGGGTTTTGGTCCCCGAAACGGGAGTTCGAACCTTCCCTCCCCAGTCAGCGTTCCGTCCGGGGACGGCCCGGAGTGCCGGCTGCCCCCGGTTCCCCGCTACCCTGCGCCGCCGATGCGCATCGTGCTAGCCGCCGCCACGGCCGCCGCCCTCCTGATCCCCGCGACGGCCACAAGCGCAGGCGACCCCGTCATGCCGCTCGGGGAGGTGCGCAGCGGGATGCAGTGCACCGGCTACTCGGTCGTGCGCGGCACCGACGTCGCGTCGTTCGCGGTCGAGGTCATCGACGTCGTCGACGACCGCGCGAGCGGGACCGGACCGCGCATCCTCGTCAAGGCGTCCGGGCCGGCGGTCGACGAGACCGGCTTCGGGCCGGGGTTCTCCGGCTCGCCGATCTACTGCCCCGACGCGGGCGGCACGCCGCGCAGCATCGGTGCGATCTCGGAGGCGATCGGCGAGTACGGCGGGAAGGTGGTCCTTGCCACGCCGATCCAGGCGATCCTCGGCAACCCCGTCGACGCGCCGCAGGCCAGGAACGCGCACGCGACGCTCGCACGTGCCAGGCCGCTGGCGGCGCCGTTGACGGTGACCGGGCTCAGCCCACGGCTCGGCACCGCGCTGCAGCGCGGTGCCGCCAAGCGCGGGCGGCTCGTGCTCGCGGCCCCCGCGGGCCCGCTCGGGTCGTTCCCGGTGCAGCAGCTGCGCCCCGGCTCGGCGTTCGGCGTCGGCTACGCGTCGGGTGACATCGCCGCGAGCGCGATCGGCACGGTCGCCTACACGGACGCCGACAGGGTCTGGGGCTTCGGTCACCCGCTCGACGGCGTCGGCGCGCGCGCCCTGCTGCTCCACGACGCCTACGTCTTCCGCGTCGTCAACAACCCCGTCGCGATCGGGGAGTCGCCCGGCACGTACAAGTACGCGGCCGCCGGACATGACGTCGGAACGCTCACGAATGACTCGCTCGACGCCGTCGTCGGCCGCGTCGGCGGTCTGCCGGCGACGGTTCCGGTGCGCGCGACCGCGACCGATCTCGACACCGGCGCAAAGCGCACGATCGTGACCAACGTCGCCGATGAGAGTGGAGTCGACCAGCCGACCGGCGGCTCGATCCTGACCTTCCTCGCGCCGCTGGCGGTCGGCCAGGCGGCCGGCACGGTGCTGGGCGGCTCACCGGCGCGCCTGACCGGGCGCGCGTGCTTCGCGATCCGGCTCAGGCAGCCGCGCAGGCCGGTCGGCTTCTGCAACCGCTACGTCTCGGACGCGCCCGATGCGCTCGGTGCCGGCAACGTGGTGGCGAGCGCAGCGAGCACCGACCTGCTCGAGGCGCTCGCGCTGGTCGACTCGTTCAAGGCCGGCGAGGTTCAGGTCACCGGCGTCGACGCCGACGTGCAGATCGCACGCGGCCAACGGCAGGCCTTCCTGCGCGGGGTCCGCCTCCCGCGCCGCGCGCGGGCCGGGCAGAAGGTCAGCGCGACGCTGCAGTTGCGCCACGTGCGCGGGCGCGCGGAGCGGCGCCGTGTCAGGCTGCGGCTGCCGTTCGACCTGCGGCCCGGCAGGCGCCGGGTGGTCTTCACCGGCGTCGACGTCGACTCCCCCGGCGGCGACATCTCCGAGCTGTTCGACTTCGAGTTCGAGTTCGGCAGCTCGGGCGGCGATCTCGGGCCACCGAGCCGGCGCAGCCTGATCAGCCGGATCGAGGGCCTCGCGCGCTACGACGGCGTTTCTGCGCGACGCCCGACGAGCGACCCCGACGACTTCGATCCCGGCGTGCCGTCATACCGCGACCCGGCTCTGCGCATCTCGGGCCGCGTGCCGGCGACGATCCGGATCCAGCGGCGCCCGGGGCGCTAGACGAGCGCCGCTCGCAGCTCGTCCGGCAGCAGCGGGTCGGCGAGCAGCGCGTCCACGTCGGCCGGCGTGACGAGCAGGCGCTCGTGGCGCAGCATCCCGACCTCCGCACCGAGCTCGGCCGCACGCTTCAGGACGAGCGCGAAGCCGCCCTCGCGCCGCCACGCCTCGGGCGCGACGGTCAGCAGCTCGGGCCGCGGCTCGCGCAGGCCGGCGAGATACCAGCCACCCTCGAGCGTCGCGCCCACGACGACGTCGCAGCCGGCGGCGAGGTCGTCGAGCGCCGCCCTCGCGTGCGCTGCGCCGAGCCGCGCGCAGTCGGTGCCGGCGATCAGGAGCGGCCCGCGGCCGATCCGCGCGACCGCCGCCTCGAGCACGCCGGCCGGGTCGGGGCCCTCCTGTGCGAACGCGGTGACGCCTGCCGGAAGCAGCGAGGCCACGACGTCCAGCGACCCCTCTACCGCGAGGAACGCGGATCCGGGCGCCGTGGCCGCCGCCCATGCCGCTACACGCCGGATCAGCAGCGCCTGCAGCGCCGCGCGGCGCTCGGCCCCGAGCAGCGGCGCGAGCTCCGGCTTGACCGGGGCCGTGGACGGCGCGCGCGCGATGACGAGCGCAGTCGGCCCGCCGGTCACTCCTCGTGGAACCTGTAGACGACGCCGGCCGGGCCGAGCGCCTTGGCCTCGATCCGCGGAAGCGCCTCGGTCAGCACGCGCGCGAACGTCTCCGTGCTCGCGGCGATGAGCTCCAGCAGCCGCTCGAGCGGAGTCGGCTCCGCCTGAACTCCGTTGGCGTAATCGGTCGCGTAGCCGACGAGCGCGAACGGCAGGCCGGCCTCGCCGGCGAGCACCGTCTCCGGCCCGGCCGTCTGCGACACCGCGGTCACGCCGCAAGCCGCCAGGCCGCGGATCTCCGCCTTGGTGTTGAAGCGGGGACCGTCGACGTGCCCGTAGCAGCCGCCGTCGCGCATCGCGATCCCGCACTCGCCCGCGGCGTCGAGCAGCGCCGCGCGCAGCGCCGGCGCGTACGGGTGCTCGTAGATCCAGTGCCCGCGGAGCGGGTCGCCGGGCTCGGCGAAGAACGTGCAGAGCGAGCCGTCGGGCAGCCGGTTGGCCGGGAAGTACAGGTCGTCGAAGCAGATCAGCGAGCCGAGCCCGATGCCCGCGTCGACCGCCCCGCAGACGGTGAGCGCGATCACGGCATCGACGTCGAGCTGCGCCAGCGCGGCGACGTTGGCGCGGTGCGCCACGTTGCTGGAGAGCCGTACGTGACCCGCCTCGTGTCGCGACACGTGCGCGAAGCCGACGCCGGCCAGCGTGCCGCGCGAGACGGTTACCGAGCCCCACTGCGTCCGCACCGGCTCCGGCACGCCGCCCTCGACCCCCGGCAGGGCATACATGCCCGAGCCGGTGATGATGCCGATCTCCATCGGCCGCGGATCCTACGCGAGGCCGATCTCAGCGCTCGCGGGCCCCACGCGGCACGCGCCCGCCGCCGGCTCCGCGCTCGGTCGCCGGCCCGCGCGGAGCGGCGATGCCGAGAACGCGCATCGCCTTCAGTCCCAGCCCGAGCTTCTCGCGCCCGTCGGTCGAGCCGACGTCGAGTCCGCTGAGATCGCGCACGCGCTCGAGCCGGTAGCGGATCGTGTGGCGGTGGGTGAACAGGCGCTGCGCGGTGTTGGCGACGTTGCCGTCGCACTCCAGGAACGTCTCGAGCGTCTGCACGAGGTCGGTCTCGTACTGCTCGTCGTAGGCGACCAGCGGCGCGACGGTCTCGGCGTAGAAGCGCTCGAGCTCGCCGGGGTCCTCGCTCATCGCCGGCAGCAGCAGCCGGTAAGCGCCGGTCGCCTCGAACGCGAGCACGGCCGGGCCTGCGGCCTCCGCGTGCTCGCCGCCAGGCCGCGCCTCGGCGACGTTCGCGGCCAGCAGCGCCTCGTTGCCCGCGCGATAGAGGTCGACCGGGTCGAGCGCGACGCGCGAGTAGCCGACGGCGAACGTGAAGCCGTGCAGGGTGGCGCGCAGCTCGCGTGCGACCGCCTCGGCCGTGCGGCGCGATTCGGCATCGCCGCCGACGGGGGCGAGCACGATGATCTGACCGGCCGTATCGCTCGACGCCGCCTCGACGGCGGCGATCGACCCCGGGGCCGCGGCGCGCGCCGCGCGCTCTGCGGCGACCAGCACCCGGATGCGCCAGTCGTCCTCGCTCGGGGCGTAGTGATGTGCGCGCACGACGACCACAGCGGCGCCGTTCTCCAGCCCGACGCCGAGCTCGGCCGCGCGCGCCACGATGTCCCCGCGATCGGTGACCTGCCGGTGCAGGACCGCGCGCAGGAACGCCTCCTGGGCGGCCTCGGATGCGCGCTCGGGCGCGCGCACCCGCTCGACCTCGGAGGCGATCAGCGTGATCACCAGCCGCAGCAGCGGCGGCGACGGCTCACCCGACCGCCCGCGCAGCCGCAGCCGGCCGACGACCGCGTCTCCGACGCGCAGATCGTGTGTCGCCACGCCCGGCGCGTCCGCCATCAGCGCGCGCTCGTCGGCGGAGGACCGGGCGGCGACCGCGAGCACGGAGCTCGAGCGGTCGATCAGCACGAGCGAGGCGTCGAGCGCCCGGGCCGCCGCGCGGACCACCTCGGGCAGCCCCTCCCCGGACTCCACCGCATCCGTGATCGCCCCCAGCGCGCCGAGCTCGAGTGCCGCCGTCTCGCCGGACGCGTTCATGGCCCCGAAGTCTAGGAGCGCCTCAGAGCTCGTCGAAGTACCAGAGGAAGCCGCCGCCGAGCATCACGCCGGCGAGCACGAAGGCCGCCAGCACGTAGAGGCTCAGCACGGTCGCGACGATCCGCTCCCACGCGCGCGAGAACGACGTCCAGGCGGGCACGAGCACGAGCGCCGCCCAGACGATCAGAGACAGCCCGGCCGCGGAGCCGAGTGCGATGTAGGTCCAGGTCTCGTTGCTCATCGTCGCGACGGCTCATTCTGACGCAGGTGGCCGACGACGACCGCCGCGAGGCCGACCAGCGCGAAGATCGCGGTCGCGAGCGCCAGCCCGCCGTCGACGTCGGAGAGGTAGTGCGCGCGCAGGTAGACGCGCGTGAGCGCGATCGCCACGGCCAGCACGACCGCCGCCGTGACGGCCGCGTAGCGGGTCGCGACCGCCGCGCCGGCGCGCACGAGCACGACGGCGCAGGCGACCCACGCGACGGCGTAGGCGGAGTGCCCCGAGGGATACGACATGCCCTCGGTCGCGACATGCGGGCCGGGCGGGCGCGGGCGGTCGTAGGCCACCTTCGCGACGTCGACCGCGAGCCAGGTCAGCAGGAGTGCGACGACCAGCGCCGCCGCGTCGACGTAGCGAGCGCGCGCGGCGGCCCAGAGCGCGGTGGCGGCGACGAGCAGCGCGACGACCGGCAGCGCGCCGAGCGCGGTGAACCACACGAGCGCGTCCTTGACCGGCTCGGAGTAGAGACCGTCGGCGATCTCGAACGCGAGCTCGTCGAAGCGCTCCTGGGTCCGCTCGTCGGGCGCGTCGCCGAGCAGCACGAAGGTGAACGCGCCGACCGCCGCGAGCGACAGCAGCGTCGTGATCTCCAGCCCGAGGTCGCCCGGCGTGAGGCGGTTCCAGACGAACTGCGCCGGCCGCTGCGAGCGCCGGGCGAGCGGCCGCCCGACGCGCCGCCAGCCCGCGCGCAGGTACGGCGCGAGCGGCCGCAGCCGCGGCTTCTCCAGCTGCGCGACGATCCACGCCTTCGTGCGCTGCTGCAGCTCGGGGCTGCGCTGCAGCCGGACGAGGAAGACGATCGCGACGACCAGGGCCACGAACAGCCCGAACGCGAACAGCCCGCGCGAGACCCACGCCGTGAGCTGGTCGAACGAGCGCCAGAAGACGTAGCCGAGCACGCAGAACGTGGTCGCCCACAGGCCCGCGCCGAGCACGTCGTAGGGCAGGAACTTGCGCAGCGGCATGCGCGATGCGCCGGCGATGAACGGGGCGATCGCGCGCACCAGCCCGATGAAGCGGCCGATCAGGATCGTCATGCCGCCGCGGCGCTCGAAGAAGGCCTCGACCTGTTGCAGGCGCTCCTCGGTGATCTTCACGCGGTCGCCGTGGCGCACCAGGAACTCGCGCCCGAGCCGGCGGCCGAGGACGTATGACGTGACGTCGCCCAGCACCGCGCAGGTCCAGACGATCGCGATCAGGAGCAGCAGCGAGATCTCACCCTGGCCGGCGACCAGCCCGCCGACGATCACCGTCGTCTCGCCCGGCGCCACCAGGCCGATGAACGCGCCCGTCTCGAGGAACGCGAGCAGGCCGACGGCGAGGTACGTCCACTCGCCGAGCGCCTCGCCCGCCTCCTCGATCAGGTGCTCGACGTTGGGCAGCTCGATCGCGCCGAAGCCGATCAGCCCGGTGCCCACGGCGGCGAGCGCACCGAGCGCGAGGAAGCCGCGGCCGTGGGCGCGGCGCCGGAGCCCCAGGTAGAGCGCCAGGGCGACGGCGCCGGCGATCCAGGCGGGACGCACGCTCAGATCTCCACGGGTGCCGCGAAGGCGCGGCCGACCGGCGTCGCGGCGACGGCGTGCGGGTGGCGCGCCCGCAGCGCCGCCGCGGCCGCCTGGGCGTGCGCGACCCCGTCGGCGCCGCCGAACAGCCCGAACACCGTCGGGCCGGAGCCCGACACCATCGCCCTGATCGCTCCCGACGCGCGAACGTCGGCGAGCGCGTCGCCGATCGGCGGGCAGAGCGAGCGCGCAGGCGCCTCGAGGTCGTTGTGCAGCAACCGCTCGGCGAGCAGCGAGCCGTCCTGGGCGGCGCCCGGCACCTGCCCGCTCAGCCGGTCGAGCTCGTCGGGATCGCGGCCGAGCCGGAGCCGGTCGAACTCGGCGTACACCGCCGGGGTCGCGAGCGCGTGGGCGGAGGGGACGATCAACAGCCCGATCGGCGGCGAGTCGCCGAGCGCGCGCACCCCCTCGCCGATCCCGGTCATCAGGCAGCGCTCAGGCGCGAGCTGGCTCGGCACGTCGGCGCCGAGCCGGAGCGCGACGCGGTGCAGCTCCGGGCCGGCGGGATCGTGCCCGGCGGCGGCGGCGGCGAGCCGCAGCGCCGCGGCGGCGTCGGCCGAGCCGCCGCCCATCCCGGCCGCCACCGGCACGTGCTTGGCGATCGTGATGCGGACGGGCGGGTCGTCCCAGCCGGTCGCGGCGCGGAAGCCCGCCAGCGCGCGCGCCACGAGGTTCTCTCCCTCGACCTCGGGGCAGACGACCTCGTCCCCGCTCCCGTGCGCCGGGCCGAGCTCGAGCTCGTCGGCGAGCGAGACGGGCTGCACGAGCGAGACCAGCGGGTGGTAGCCGTCGGCACGCGCGCGGCCGATGAAGAGGCAGAGGTTGACCTTGCCCGGCGCGAGGCAGCGCAGGCGCTTCATGCGGTCAGCTTCGCGTGCAGTGCCCGCCACTCCTCCGGCGCCAGCTGCTCGGCGCGCGCGTCGACCGGCCGGCCGATCGCCTCGAGCGCCGCGCGGGCGCGGGCGCGCAGCTCGGGCTCGGCCCCGGCGGCCAGGCTGAGCGAGCGCGCGAGCGCCTTGCGGCGGTGCGCGAAGCCGCGTTGCACCAGCGCGCGCAGCGCCGGCTCAGGGGCCGGCCCGCGGCGCGTCAGCCCGAGCAGCACCGAGTCGACGTTCGGCACGGGGTGGAACACCGTACGCGAGACCGGGCGCAGCACCCGGACCTCGCACGCGAGCTGCGCGAGCACGCTCGGCACGCCGTAGGCGGGCGTACCGGGGCGCGCGGCGAAGCGCTCGCCGACCTCCTTCTGCACCATCGCGACCCAGGTGCCGACACCGGGCAGGTCGGAGATCGTGCGCAGGATCACGCCGGCGGCGACGCCGTATGGCAGGTTCGCGACGACCTTGGTCGGCGCCGGATCGAGCGCGGCGAGATCGAGCCTGACGGCGTCGGCGAGGTGCAGGGTCGCGTTCGGGTGCGCGTCGAGCGCGTCGCGAAGCGCCGGTTCGAGCGTGCGATCGAGCTCCACGACGTGCACGTGCGCGACGCGCTCGGCGAGGTGCTCCGACAGCACGCCGAGGCCGCCGCCGACCTCGAGCACGACGTCGGACGCGTCGAGCGCGGCGGCGCGCGCGATCACCTCGAGCAGGTTCGAGTCGATCAGGAAGTTCTGGCCCAGGTCGTGCTTCGGACGGATGCCGAATTGCTTCATCCGCCGCAGGCTGGGCTGCACGGGGAGCTCGCCGGTGCGGCCGGCGGGACCGTCGCGCTCGCTCACCAGCCGAACAGTCGGGCGCTGTTGGCGTGCAGCGCCGCCTCGAGCTCCGCGTAGGAGATCCCGCGGCGCTCGGCCACGAAGCGCGCCGTGTGGACGACGTAGGCGGGCTGGTTGCGCTCCTTGCGCACCGCCTGCGGCGTCAGGTACGGCGCATCGGTCTCGACGAGAATGCGGTCGAGCGGCGTGCGCTCGACGGCGAACGCCAGCTCGCGCGCCTTCGGATAGGTGACGTTGCCGGCGAACGAGATCCACCAGCCGTGCTCGAGGCACTCCTGCAGCCGGCCCGGCATCGAGAAGCAGTGCAGGATCACATCGAGCCGGCGCGCGTCGCGGGCGAGCGTCGCGATCGTGTCGTCCTCGGCCGCGCGCGTGTGGATCACGAGCGGCTTGCCGAGCTCGCGCGCGAGGCCGATGTGCGCGGCGAACGCGCGCTCCTGGTCGGCGCGGGGCGCATGGTCGCGGAAGTCGTCGAGCCCGGTCTCGCCGATCGCCGCACAGCGCGGGTGGCGCGCGATCTCGCGCAGCTCGTGGGTGTCGGCGCTCGTGTAGCCGGTGGCGTTGTTGGGGTGGTGGCCGACGGCGAACCAGACGTCCTCGTGGGCCTCGGCCGCGGCCTGCGCGCGGCGTGAATCCTCCGCGTCGGTGCCGATCGTGAGGATCCGCGTGACGCCCGCGGCGCCCGCGGCGGCGACGATCTCGGCGTCCGTGCCGGGCGTGCTGGACAGGTGGGTGTGGCTGTCGATCACTGCGGCTTGGGGAACAGCTGCGGCAGCTCTCCGACGATGCCGCCGCCGGGGCGCGCGCCGAAGCGCGCGGACTCGAGCGCGAGCTCCTCCTCGCCGAGCGCCGCGAGCAGCTTGGCGGCGGTCTCGGGCATGTAGGGGTGCAGCAGCACCGTGACCGCGCGGATTCCCTCGGCGAGCGAGCGCAGCGTCACGTCGAGCTCCGACGCGACCGCCTCGTCCTTCGCGAGCTGCCACGGCGCGCGCTCCTCGACGTAGCGGTTGAGCCGGCGCACGCGCTGCCAGATGCGGTCGAGCGCCTGCGTGATCTCCGCGCGGTCGAGCAGCTCGGAGACCTGCTCGACGAGGCCGTCGAAGTCGGGCGCGAGCTCGGGGTCGACGCCAACGTCCGGCACGACGCCGTCGCGGTAGCGGCCGATCATCGCCAGCGTGCGGCTCGCGAGATTGCCGTAGTCGTTGGCCAGCTCGGACTCGTAGCGCTCGCCGAACGTGGTCGTCGAGACGCCCCCGTCGTGGCCGAACGACACCTCGCGGAAGCAGTAGAAGCGCAGCGCGTCGGTGCCGAACTTGTCCATCACCTCGAACGGGTCGAGCACGTTGCCGAGCGACTTGGACATCTTCGACTCCGCGCCCGAGGCGTCGCGCATCAGCAGGAAGCCGTGGATCAGCTCGCGCTCCGGCACCGCGATGTCGGCCGCCATCAGCAGCGCGGGCCAGAAGACGGCGTGGAACTTGAGGATGTCCTTGCCGAGGACGTGGTACCTGGCGGGCCAGAAGAGCTCGGTCAGATCCTCGCCGTCGCGGGCGAAGCTCAGCGCCGTGTAGTAGTTGAGCAGCGCGTCGAACCAGACGTAGAAGACGTGGCCCTCGTCCCACGGGACCTCGACGCCCCAGGTGAGCTTCGCGCGCGAGAGCGAGACGTCCTGCAGCCCGCCGTTGATGAACGCGAGCGCCTCGTTGTAGCGCGAGCGCGGCGCGACGAAGTCCGGCCGCTGCGCGTAGAGCTCCTTGAGCGGCTGCTCGAACGTGGACAGGCGGAAGAACCAGTTCTCCTCGCGCTCGCGGTCGAGCGGCGTGCCGACGTGGATCATGCAGGTGTTGCCCGGCCCGATCTCGCCCTCGGTCTTGAAGTCGGCGCACCGGGGGCAGTACCAGCCCTCGTAGAGGTCCTTGTAGACGTGCCCGTTGTCGTGCACGCGCTGCATCACCTCCTGGACCCGCCGCTTGTGGCGCGGGTCCGAGGTGCGGATGAAGAAGTCGTTCGACACGTTGATGCGCGGCAGCAGGTCGAGGAAGCGCTGCGCGTTGCGGTCGGCCAGCTCCTTCGGCGTGATCCCCTCGGCCTCGGCCACGCGGGCGACGGGCTCACCGTGCTCGTCGGTGCCCGTCAGGAAGAACACGTCCTCGCCGCGCTGGCGGTGATGGCGGGCGAGGATGTCGGCGCCGATGGTCGTGTACGCGTGGCCGAGGTGCGGCGCCGCGTTCACGTAGTAGATGGGCGTCGTGACGTAGAAGGCCATGGCGGGCGTCGAAGGCTAGCGGCGGTGCGCCACGGCCATGCGCCGCATCGCGGCGGGCTCGATCGGGTTCGGGCCGGATCGGGCTACCTCGGCGTCACCGCCACGGGCACGTGGGCGTGAGCGACCCTCCGGCGGCGTAGTGCCACGGTCCTGGATCCGGCCGCGCCGCAGAGGAGCACGGCAAGGCCGGCCCACACCGGCCAGGGGGCGGGGGAGTACGACTGTTCCGGCCGAGCGAGGGGCGGTCGCGGCGGTGGCAAGGCTGGCCGCGTGGCCGCGCGCGGGACGGCCGGACGCGGGACGGCTGGGCGCGTATCCGGGCGCTGGACGGCCGGACGGTTGGCCGGGCGCGCCACGACCGGGCGTCGGACAGCCGGGCGCGGCCGCGTCCCGCGTGGGGCCGGCGCGAACGGGCGTTCCACCGCCGGCAGCAACGTCATGGGATCCTCGTAGCCGAACGGGTCGCCCTCGCGGCGGATACCGAGGTGGAGGCCGCCGTGGCCATGCGCGACCGTGCCGAGCGGCGCGCCGGCGTGGATCATCGCACCCGCCGTGACGGCGACCGACGCGAGCGGGAGGTAGCTCACGCGCCACCCGCCGCAGCTCACGCTTACGACGTCGTCGTGCCCGGCGACGGCCCCCGCGTGGACCACCCGCCCGGCGCGGGCGGCACGGACGGCCGTCCCCGGAGCCGCGGCCAGGTCGGCTCCGCGATGCGCGCCGGCGGCGAACGGAGCGTCGTGCGCGTAGGAGAAGGGGCGCGCCACCTCGCCGGGAACCGGCCGCAGCCATCGCTCGGCCAGGGCGGTGGAGGGGATCGCCAACGGCGCCAGGGCCGCGGCCACGAGGACGAGGGCCGCAGCCGCGACGGGAAGAGCGGTCGGGAGCAAGGTGGCGCGCACGCGACGAACCTACGATGGGATCGGGCGACGGCGGCCGGATGTGCGTCTATCGGCACTGAATCGGCGCGGACTTGTCACAACCTCCGCGTCGCAGCAAGCCCTCCGGTCACTTCTCCGCCACCGCCTTGTAGAGCGCGTTCGCGGGCGCGCCCGTGAGCTCGGACACGACACCGGCCGCCGGCCGCGGCTTGGCGCCGGCCGCCACGAGCCGCCGCACGGCGTCGACCGCCGCCTCGTCCAGCCCGGTCCGCGGCGGCGCGCCGCCGACGACAAGCACGACCTCGCCGCGCGGCTCGGACTCCGAGTAACGCGCCGCCAGCGCGCCCGCCGACCCGCGCACGACCTCCTCGTGCAGCTTGGTCAGCTCGCGGCAGACGGCCACCGGCCGATCGGGGTCGATCTCGGCCAACACCGCCAGCGACGCCGCGACGCGCTTCGGCGACTCGAACGCCACGAGCGTCTCCGGCCCCGAGAACGCATCCACGAGACCGGCGCGCTTGCGCGGGAGGAAGCCGGCGAAGCGCCATACGTCCGCCGGCAGCGCCGACGCGACGAGCGCCGCGAGCGCGGCCGAGGGCCCCGGGAGCACCTCGACCTCGAGCCCCGCCGCGACGCAGCCCTGCACCAGCACGTAGCCGGGATCCGAGACCAGCGGCATCCCCGCATCCGACACCAGCGCGACGACGGCTCCGCCGCGCATTCGCTCGACCAGGTCGGCGGCGCGCTCGCGCTCGTTGTGCTCGTGGTACGGGACGAGCTTCGCCTGAACCCCGTAGCGCTCGAGCAGCAGCCCGGTGCGGCGCGTGTCCTCGCATGCCACGAAGTCCGCGTCGCGCAGCGCCGAGAGCACGCGCAGCGTGATGTCCTCGAGGTTGCCGATCGGCGTCGGGCAGACGACCAGGCGCCCGCTCACAGGGGCGTCGCCTCGCGCGCCATCAGGGCCGCCCCGATCATCCCCGCCTGCTCGCCGAATGCCGCCGCGACCACCCGGACCGCGTCGCGCCCGGGCGCCAGAGCGCGCTCGCGCATCTCGCGCCGCGCGGGCTCGAGCAGCATCTCCCCGGCCGCGATCACGCCGCCGCCGATCACGATCACCTCCGGGTTGAGCACGTTCACGAGGCTGGACAACCCCACGCCGAGCGCACGGCCGACCGTATCGAGCGCGTCGCGCGCCACCGGGTCGCCGTCGTGCGCCAGCTCCGTCACGAACGGACCGGTCAGCTCGCGCCCCTCCTCGAGCGCGTGCCCGAGCGCGGTGTCCGGCCGCCGCGCCACGCGCAGCGACGCCTCGCGCACCAGCGCCGAGCCGGACGCCATCACCTCGAGGCAGCCGCGGTTGGGGCACTGACCCTGGCACGGCGGGCCGTCCATGTCGATGACCATGTGCCCGAGCTCGGCGCCCGCGCCGATCCAGCCGCGCTGCAGCTTGCCACCGAGCACCAGGCCGCCGCCGATCCCGGTGCCGAGCGTGAGCATCACGACGTCGCCCGAGCCGCCGCCCGCGCCGTGGAGCGCCTCCGCCAGCACCGCGCAGTTGCCGTCGTTGTCGACCGTCACGGGCAGCCCGAGCCGCTCCGACATCACGGCGCCGAACGGGACGTCCGCCAGCGGTAGGTGGGTGGAGTAGACGGCCATGCCGGTGCGGCGGTCCAGCGTCACGGGGATGCCGAAGCCGACCGCCGCGACCTCGTCGGCCACCTCGGCCCGCGCCTCCTCCACCGCGTCCACGATCGTGGCCATCAGCCGCGCCTGGTCGAGCCCGAACGCCTGCCGCCGGATGCGGTGACGCACGGCGAGATCTGGCCCGACGACGCCCGCGAGGAGCTTGGTGCCGCCGAGGTCGACCCCGATGACGCAACTCGTGCGCGATTGGGCCGCCGGCATGGGGGCTGCCACCATACCCACCGCCGATGGCCGACGAGAAGCCCGACTACAAGGTCTACCGCAGCCGCCCGCGGCTGCTGCGCCGTGGCGACGACGGAGGCGGCGCTGCCGCGGGTCTCGACGAGCTGCGGTCGCCGGCGGCCCCCCCGCCGGAGTACGAGGTCAACCGTGGCGGCCGCGGGCGACGGCTGCCGTCGCTTCGGAAGCCGGGGCCGCGCGGCCCTCGCCGGATCTCGCCGCGCCGCGTCATCAAGTGGCTCGCGATCGGGCTGTTCGGCTGGTTCGCCGTCTCCGCCGCGCTGTTCATGCTCTCCGCCCAGATCCAGCGCGGCGACGTGGCCGACGAGGTCGGGCCGCAGCTCGACCCGGGCCCCTATCCCCTGACCGGCGCCAACACCATCCTGGTGCTCGGCTCCGACGCGCGCACGGAGGGCCTCGCCGAGCCGGGCTCCGGCGGCCCGAGCCGCTCGGACTCGATCATGCTCCTGCGGATCGGCGGCGGCGCGAACGCATCGCTCTCGATCCCGCGCGACACCGTCGTCGAGATCCCCGGCCACGGCACCGAGAAGATCAACGCCGCGTACGCGTTCGGCGGCCCGGCCCTGGCCACCCGGACGGTGAAGCAGTGGCTCGGCGTCGAGGTCAACCACGTCGTCGACGTGAGCTTCGAGAACTTCCCGCAGCTGATCGACGCGCTCGGCGGCGTCACCTACAAGGGCGGCTGCGTGCGCTCGAAGATCAACGGCGGGCGGCGCAACGGCGGCACGACGCTGCGCCTCAAGCGCGGTGAGACCGAGATCAACGGCCGCCAGGCGCTCGCGCTCGCCCGCACGCGCAAGAACCTCTGCAACCCGAGCGAGGACGACCTCGCGCGCGCGAGGCGCCAGCAGCAGCTGGTCTCCGCGATGAAGGACAAGGTCACGTCGTTCGAGACGTTCATCCGGCTGCCGTGGGTCTCGTGGGCTGCGCCCAAGGCCGTGCGCTCCGACATGGCCGGCCCGACGCTGCTGGGGGTCGTCGGCGCCTCGCTGACCGGCGGCGGCGGGAAGCAGCGCGTGCTCAAGCCGTCCGGCCGCGTGACGCTCCCGAACGGGGGCGCGGGGCTGACCGTCGACGACGCGACCAAGCAGGCCGAGGTCGAGCGATTCCTGCGCGGCTGAAGCGCGGGGCGGTACGCCGCAGCGGCCGCCCGGCGCCGGTTCAGACCGCTGCCACCGACAGCTCCTGGTACTAGTCGGCGCTCCCGGCCGGAGCGGAGGTGTCCTTCGAGCCTGAGCCGGACTCCTTCTTCTCCTTGCTCTTCGCGTCGTGCGTGTCGGCGCCCGCCTTGGCGGACGCGTCCAGCTCGCGCTTGCGCTTGGACGTCCCGTAGTCGGTGTTGTAGAACCCCGAGCCCTTGAAGTGCACCGCGATCGGGTGGAAGACCCGCGCGACCGGCGCCTCGCAAGTCGCGCACGACGTCACCGGCGGATCGGCGATCTTCTGCATCACCTCGAAGAGGTGTCCGTTCTCGCACCGGTACTCGTAGATGGGCATCGGAGCTGAGTCTATGGACTACCTCACCCGCGAGCCGGCGTCTCGGCTCCTGCCGGCGGACGCCGACTAGCATCACGCCCGCGATGGTGAGCGACGTCGTGACCATGGACAAGATCGTGGCGCTGTGCAAGCGGCGCGGCTTCATCTTCCCCGCCTCGGAGATCTACGGCGGGATCGCCAACACGTACGACTACGGGCACTACGGCGTGCTGCTCAAGCAGAACGTCGTGGCGCAGTGGTGGAAGGCGATGATCCAGGACCGCGACGACATCGTCGCGCTGGACTCGGCGATCATCCAGCACCCGCGCACGTGGGAGGCCAGCGGCCACCTGGCGGGTTTCACCGACCCGCTCGTCGACTGCCGCACGTGCAAGCAGCGCTTCCGCGCCGACCACCTCGGCGAGCTCGAGTGCGGGCGCAGGCCGTCGAAGCACCCGGGCGAGGACGCGCAGTGCGACCTGACCGAGGCGCGCGAGTTCAACCTGATGTTCGAGACCACGATCGGCCCGGTGAAGGAGGCCGGCGCGACCGTGTACCTGCGGCCCGAGACCGCGCAGGGCATCTTCCTCGACTTCAAGCAGGTGCTGCAGTTCGCGCGCCGCAAGCCGCCGTTCGGGATCGCCCAGGTCGGCAAGTCGTTCCGCAACGAGATCACGCCC
>Ga0126306_10000628_pt1 | contig 17012 bp, 17 predicted proteins | sample Plot27_FD_92592 | JGI IMG/M metagenome (GOLD analysis project Ga0126306, IMG submission 92592) | Serpentine soil microbial communities from UC McLaughlin Reserve, CA, USA - Plot27 | ecosystem: Environmental > Terrestrial > Soil > Grasslands | place: USA: UC McLaughlin Reserve, Lake County...
AGCGCCAGGGGGCGGCCGCTGAACAGCACGACCGCGAACGGCTTGCCGGTCGCCTTGATCGCCTGGATCAGCTCCTCCTGCCGTCCGGGGAGGTCGAGCGTGCTGCGAGCGTTCGCCTCGCCGCTCATCTCGCGCGTCTCGCCCAGAGCGAGCACGACCTGGTCGGCCGCGCTCGCTACCGCGACCGCCTCGGTGAAGTCGGCCTCGGGGCCGCAGCCGTCGCCGTTCCAGTCGGGCACCTCTTTGTTGGACAGCTTGCAGCCCTCGGCGTAGGTCGTCGGCGCGGTGTTCTGCTCGTCGATCCCGTCGAACACCGTCACGGCGTCCGTGTCGCGGCCCACGCCCCACCACGGGCCCAGCATGTCGTGCTGGTTCTTGGCCAGCGGCCCGATCACGGCCGTCGACTTGCCCGGGTCGAGCGGCAGGATCCCGCCCTCGTTCTGGAGCAGCACCATCGACCTGCCGGCGGCCTTCCGCGCCGCCGCGACGGCGTCGGGAAGCAGCATCTGCGCCTCGGCCTCCTCCGGCTGATACTGCGCATACGGGTTCTCGAACAGGCCGGCGCGGAACTTCACGCGCAGGATCCTGCGCACCGCGTCGTCGATCCGCCGCATCGAGATCCGGCGCTGGGACAGCAGCTCCGTCCCGAAGTCGCGGATGAACGTGCTCGTCATCTCGGAGTCGACGCCGGAGTTCAGCGCGAGCGCCGCAGCGGCGGGCCCGTCCTCCGCGACGCCGTGCCCGCACTCGCCCTCGTTCGGATTCACCGGCGGGCAGGCGCGCAGCTCGGCGACGGCCGTCCAGTCGCTCTCGACGAAGCCGTCGAAGTCCCACTGGCCCTTGAGGATCTCGTTCATCAGGTAGTCGTTGCCGCAGCCCGGCACTCCGTTGATGGCGTTGAAGGAGCACATCGCGGTGTCGGCGCCGGCGTCGATCGACGCCTTGAACGGCGGCAGGTACATGTTCCACAGCCGCTGCAACGACATGTCCGTGGTGTTGTAATCGCGGCCAGCCTCGGGCTCCCCGTACGCCGCGAAGTGCTTCGGGCTCGCGATGAGCCGGTCGTGCGCGCTGTAATCCGAGCCCTGTGTGCCCTTGACGCGCGCGGCGCCCATCACCGAGTTCAAGTAGGGATCCTCGCCGGCCGCCTCGGAGATGCGTCCCCAGCGCGGCTCGTGCGAGACGTCGACCATCGGGGCGTAGGTCTGCTTGAGCCCGACCACCGTCGACTCGCGCGCCCCGAACCTCGCATCGTCGGACGCGACCTTCGGGTCGAAGCTCGCACCGGTGCCCAGCGGGATCGGGAAGACGGTCCGGAAACCGTGGATCGTGTCGAAAGCGAACAGAAGTGGGATCCCCAATCGCGACTCCTCCACGGCGATCCGCTGGTACCGCCTGATCTGCGCCGGATCGGTGACGCTCAAGATCGAGCCGAGGCCACTGCGGATCCCGTCCGGCGTGACCTTGAAGTCCGGCAGCAGCGCGATCTGCTGCAGCTTCTCCTCCAGCGTCATCTGCCGCAGCAGCTGATCCACGCGCCGCTCGATCGAGCGGTCGGCGGGCTGGCGGGTGGGCTGCAGAGCCGCCTCGTCGCTCGGCTGCGTCGCCGCCACGACGCCGCCGGCCGCCGCCGCGCTCACTGCGATCACCGACGCGGCGATCGCGGCTCGGTGCCTGAACCTGGACATATGCCTCCCCTTCCCGCGCTGACCCTTGGCGGCGAATCGCGTACCCGCGCATGTGACGACTGACACGTGCAATTGCGGGTACTGCGGTGCCCGATGTGGAAGGCATGGGGAGTCGTGCTCGCGTCCATGGCGCTGCTGTGGGCTCCGGCCGCGCACGCCGGCGACCGGAACGAGCTCGAACGCTACGCGGAGGGAACGTGGGCGTCGTTCGTGGCGATGACCGACGAGCAGAGCGGGCTGCCGGCGGACACGCTCAAGGCCGACGGCACGCGCAGCGTGCAGACCTCGACCACGAACATCGGCGCGTACATGTGGAGCACGCTCGTGGCCGAGCGACTGCGCATCATCGGCCACCGCGAGACGGTCGACCGGCTGGGCAAGACGCTGACGACGCTCGAGCGCCTTGAACGCCACGCGCCGAGCGGTCAGTACTTCAACTGGTACGACCACCGCACGGGGCAGAAGCTCACGACCTGGCCGCCGACCGGCGAGCCGGTCGTGCCGCATCTCTCGTCGGTCGACAACGGCTGGCTGGCAGTCGGGCTGCGCGTCGTGGCGAGCCGCGTGCCGGAGCTGCGCGCGCGGGCGCAGCGGCTGTTCGACTCGATGGACTTCGGCTTCTACTACCGCCCCGACGTCAACCGGATCCTGTTCCACTACGCGCCCGACACGGGCGCCGCGCCCTGCTGCTACGACACGATCGTCTCCGAGAGCCGGATCGCCAGCTACATCGGGATCGAGAAGGGCGAGATCCCGCAGCGCCACTACTACGGCGCGTGGCGCAGCTTCCCCGACGGCTGCGACTGGAGCTGGCAGGAGACCCGGCCGGTCGGTTTCCACCGCACGCTGCTCGGCGAACGGGTCTTCGAGGGCGCCTACCCGTACAACGGCACGCGCGTGACGCCCGGGTGGGGCGGGAGCATGTTCGAGGCGCTGATGCCCGCACTGTTCCTGCCCGAGGAGCGCTGGGGGCCCGGCAGCTGGGGCTCGAACCACCCGCTCACCGTGCGGGCGCAGATCCACCACGGGATGACCGAGGCCGGCTACGGCTACTGGGGCTTCTCGCCGGCCAACGTCCCCGAGGGCGGCTACTCGGAGTACGGGGTCGACGCGATCGGCATGAACCCGACCGGCTACGCGTCCAACGAGCAACGGACGCTGGTCGACCGCGGCTATGCGGGCTGTCCCGGCCGCGAGCCGCAGCCGGACCCGCCGGCGTCCGCGTACACGAACGGCGTGGTGACGCCGCACGCCGCCTTCCTCGGCCTGCGCTGGGCGCCGCGGGAGGGCATCGACAACCTGCGCCGGCTCGAGCGCGACTTCCCCGGCATCTACGGCCAGTGGGGCTTCCGCGACACGGTCAACGTCGACTCGGGCTTCGTCTCGGAGTACTACCTCTCACTCGACCAGGGCATCGTCATGGCGGCGATCGGCAACGCGATCGGCGACGACGTGCTGCGGCGGGCGTTCGTCACGACGGCCACCGAGCGGGCCGTGCGGCCCGTCATCGGCGTCGAGGAGTTCAACAGCGACCCCCGCGGCTGTACGATCACGGGCACAAGCGGCGACGACCGGCTGACCGGCACATCGCGCGACGACGTGATCTGCGGCCTCGGCGGCGACGACACGATCGACGGGGCCGGCGGTGACGACGCCGTCTTCGGGGACGCCGGGCGCGACACCCTCCGGGGGGCGGACGGCGACGACACGCTCTACGGCGGCGAAGGCGACGACACGCTCGCCGGGGGCGACGGCGACGACGTGCTCTCGGGCGGCCCGGGCGACGACCGCCTCACGGGCGGATCCGGCGCCGACCACCTCGAAGGCGGCGAGGGCGACAACCGCTGCCCCGGCCCGTCCGGGCCCGGCGACAGCGAGCACGGCTGCAAGTGAGGTCGCCGCTCGTGCACCGGGCCTGCGCCGCGATCGCCGCCGCCGCGTTCACCGTGCTCGCCGGCTTCGCGCCGCCCGCATGGGGCGCGGACGGGCCGGCGCCAGGCGCGCCGGGTCGGGTCGCGAACTGGACCGAGGGCGACAAGGACGGGTTCGGGACCGCAACGGCGCTCGCCAGCAAGGTCTGGTTCACGCTCGACGACGGCGAGCTCACCGAGATCTACTACCCCGACCTCGGGACGCCGAGCGTCCGCAGCCTGCAGTTCGTCGTCAGCGACGGCAGGACGTTCACCGAGCGCGAGCGCGACGACGCGCTGCACGACGTCCAGCTCGTCGACTGCCGCAGCCTGACGTACCGCCAGGTGAGCACGGCGCGCTCCGGGCGCTGGCGGATCACCAAGACCTACGTGGCCGACCCGGCGCGCTCCGCGGTGCTCGTCGACGTCTACTTCGAGTCGCTCACCGGCCGGCCCTACCAGCTCCACGCGCTCCTCGACCCGGCGCTGTCCAACGGCGGCGACGACGACCGCGGCGGGCGGGCGGGCGATGCGCTCGTCGCGTTCGACGACCGCAACGCCAGCGCATTGGCGAGCGCGCCGGCGCCGCGCAAGGTCTCCAGCGGCTACCTCGGCGCGAGCGACGGATGGACGGACCTGGCGGACGACCATCGGATGGACTGGACATACGACTCGGCGCCGGCGGCCGGGAACGTCGTCCAGACGGCCCTGATCCCCCGCACGGGACGGTCGGGGAGCCGGCACGTCACGCTCGCGCTCGGTTTCGGCGCGTCCGCGGACGCGGCGGCGCGGACCTCGGCGGCGGCGCTGGACACGGGCTTCGATGCGGCGGCGTCGCGCTACGCGGACGGCTGGCACGACTACCTCGGCGGGCTCGACCGCCCGCGCAGCGTGGCGGACATGACGACGACGTACGACGTGTCGCTGATGACGCTCGTCGCGCTCGAGGACAAGACCTACCGCGGCGGCGGGATCGCGTCGCCGTCGATGGCCTGGGTGTGGGGCAACATCGCCGGCTACTCAGGCCCGTACCACCTGGTCTGGTCGCGCGACCTCTACCAGGTCGCGACAGCACAGCTCGCCGCCGGCGACCGCGGCGGGGCCGAGCGCGCGGTCGACTATCTGTGGGACCGCCAGCAGCAGCCCGACGGCTGCTTCCCGCAGAACTCCAACCTCGACGGCTCCCCGCACTGGCCCAACCTCCAGCTCGACGAGGTCGCCTACCCGATCGTGCTCTCGTGGCAGCTCGGCCGCTTCGACGCCCGCACGTGGGGACACGTCGAGCGGGCCGCAACGTGCATCCTCGTGCGCGGCCCCGCCTCGCAGGAGCGCTGGGAGAACGCCGACGGCTACTCGCCGGCCACGATCGCCGCCGCGATCGCCGGCCTCGTATGCGCCGCCGAGATCGCCGAGCGCAACGGCGCGACCGCCGCGGCGCTGCGCTACCGCCAGGTGGCCGACAGTTGGCAAGCGAGCGTGGACGAGTGGACCCGCACGACCAACGGGCCGCTCGCCGACCACCCCTACTACCTGCGGCTCACCAAGGATGGGAACGCGAACGCCGGGACCACCTACACGATCGGCGACGGCGGCCCGACCGTCGACCAGCGGACCGTCGTCGACCCCAGCTTCCTCGAGCTCGTGCGCTTCGGCGTCAAGCCCGCGGACGACCCCGACATCGTCGCGACGCTGCCGGTCGTCGACCGCGAGCTCGGCGTCACGACGCCGAACGGGCAGTTCTGGCACCGCTACGGCCACGACGGCTACGGCGAGACGCCCGACGGCGGCCCGTTCCCGGGCCCGGGCAACACCGGACGCCTGTGGCCGCTCTTCGCCGGCGAGCGCGGCGAATACGAGCTGGCCCGCGGCGGCGCCGGCGCGCGCGCTGCGGCGCGCGACCGGCTGCGCGCGATCGCCGCCACCGGGAACGAGGGCTACATGCTCCCTGAGCAGGTCTGGGACGAGCACGCGCCGTCGGGCCAGCCGGGGTTCCCGCCCGGCGAGGGCACGTTCTCCGCGACGCCGCTCGGCTGGACGCACGCGCAGTTCGTCCGGCTCGCGTGGTCGATCGACGCCCGCCGGCCGGTCGAGCGGCCGCGCGTCGTCGCGTGCCGCTACACGGGGCCGTGCCGCTGAGTCGTGACGACTTGCGCGGCGCCGGACCGCGCGGCTACGTTCCTCCGCATGGCCGCGGACCGCGGCGTCGACGCCGAGAGCCTGCTGCGCTCGCTGATGGAGAACATCCCCGGCGCGATCTACCGCTCCGTGAACGACAAGGCCTGGACGGTGCTGACGGTCAGCGACGAGATCGAGGGGATCACCGGCTTTCCGGCCTCCGACTTCGTCGACGGCTTGAAGCTGATCTCGGTCACCCATCCCGATGACGGGAGCGGGTAAACGGCGCGATCGACGCGGCGCTGGCCGCGGAACGACCGTGGGTGCTCGAGTAGGAGACCCGCGCCTCGGCGACCGTCGGTGGACCGGGCGAACGGCGGCTTTGAGGGAGCGGGTCCCGGGGTCGGCGCGGGCGCGCGTCAACGCCGGTCAACGGCGCAACCGCCCATCGTTCGGCGGCGTGTGCAGCGTTGACGGCGGCTATCGCCGTCAACGCCGCACCCCGCCCGTCCCGGCGACCCGTGCAGCGTTCACGCGCCGCCGCCCGCAACCGGACCGTTCCCTATATGCGCAGTTCCGGCGGGAGCACTCCGCTCCCCGTGGCCGCGCCGCGGAGGGCCCACAGCAGCTCCGCTGCGCAGATTCCCGCGGCGCTGCCGGCGGCCCACATCCGCAACGGCTTCCACAAGCTCGGCGTCTCCTCCCGGGTCGAGGTGGCGCGGGTCGTCGAGCCGCGGATCAGGGTGCCGGTTACGGGTGCAGTCCCGATGTCGGGGGCCGCGTCTCGGGTCACTCTGACCGCATGCCGCGCTTCCTGATCCAACACAACCACGACCCGGACGAATGCGGCGCCGCGTTCGCCGCCTTCAAGGGCCACGAGAGCCCTCTCCGCCACCGCGCGACGATGGCGTCGTGCGCGTTCGGGGAGCATGCGATCTGGTGGTGCGTGGAGGCGGCCGGCGAGCGCGAGGCGCTCAGGCTGCTGCCGTTCTTCGTCGCCCAGCGCGCGCGAGCGATCAGGATCGGCGCGGTCGACATGCCGCGAGAACATATGGGCAGCGTCATGCGTACCTGCCTCGCCACCCTGCTCGCGCTCACCGCCCTTGGCGCGCTCGCCGGCCCCGCCGCCGCCGTACCGCCGACCCGCCAGACGATCAGTCGAGGATCAGGGCCAAGGCCTGCGGGTTTCCCGTGCGCTGGACGATCGACCTGACCGTCGACCGCACGCGCTACCTCGACGCCGACGGCAACCTGGTCAAGATCGTCGACCACGTTCGCGAGGACAACACCGTCGAGAACCTCGCCACGGGGCTGGTGCTGCGCGAGGGCCCCGACGCCTTCGAGCAGATGATCACGTTCGAGGGCGGTACGGCGCGGGTCGCGATCAACGGGCTCGCCTTGAACCTGCAGGGCGAGCAGCTAAAGGACGTCGGCCGCGTGGTGCTCGAGAACCAGGTCATCGTGTTCTCCGCCGGACCGCACCGCGCGCGCGAGGCGATCGAGGGCGGCCGCCCGATCACCGAGGCGCTCGTCGTGTTCTGCGACGCGCTCGCGTGACCCGCGGCGTCCGCGCCAGACTGCTGCCCGCCCGGCCGACGTGCGGGCAGCCGCACTGGATTGCGTGCGCCGATCCGATATTCCCCAACGCGAGATGGCTCCCGCACTCGCGATCGACGGCCTCGTCAAGCGCTACCCGACGGGCACTGAGGCGCTGAAGGGCGTCTCGCTCGACATCGCCGAGGGCGAGTTCTTCGGGCTGCTCGGGCCGAACGGCGCCGGCAAGTCGACGCTGATCCACTGCGCGACAGGGCTCGCGCAGCCGACGGCCGGCGAGATCCGCGTGTTCGGCAACGACGCGGTCCACCACTACGGGGAGGCGCGGCTCGCGGTCGGGCTCGCGCCGCAGGACCTCAACCTCGACTGGTTCCTGACGCTCGAGGAGACGCTCGACTACCACGGGGGCTACTTCGGGATGCCACGGCGCGAGCGCAGGGAGCGGGCCGCCGAGCTGCTCGACGCGTTCTCGCTCACCGCCAAGCGCAACGACCGCACGCGCACGCTGTCCGGCGGCATGAAGCGCAGGCTGATCCTCGCCCGCGCGCTGATGCACCGCCCGCGGCTGCTGATCCTCGACGAGCCGACCGCCGGCGTCGACGTCGAGCTGCGGCTCGAGCTGTGGCACTACGTCCAGCGGATCAACGCCGAGGGCACGACGATCCTGCTCACGACGCACTACCTCGAAGAGGCCGAGCAGCTGTGCGACAGGATCGCGTTCATCAACGACGGCCGGATCGTCGCCCAGGGGTCGAGCCGCGAGCTGGCCGACACCTACGGCGTCGCGAGCCTCGAGGACGCCTACCTCGAGCTCGTCGGCCGCAAGGAGCTATCGCGCGCGCACATCGCCGGAGAGGTGCCGTGACCGCGACGCAGATCCGCTTCCTGGCGCTCGTCCGGCGCGAGGTGACGCGGTTCATGAAGATCAAGCGCCAGACGCTCGGCGCACCGATGCTCGAGACGTTCCTGTACATCTCGGTCTTCGGCGCCGCGCTCGGTTCGCGCATCGACAAGCTGCACGGCGTCGACTACGTCGTCTTCATCGTGCCCGGGCTGATCATGATGGCGTGGGCGATGAACGCGTTCTCGAACAACGCCTCGTCGATCCTGCAGCAGAAGTTCCAGCGCGCGATCGACGACCAGCTGTCCTCGCCCGCGTCGCCACTCGAGCTGCTGCTCGCCTTCTCGCTCGGCGGCTTCCTGCGCGGGCTGATCGTCGCCACGCTCACGTTCACGGCGGCCGCGATCCTCGTCGACATCCCGATCGAGCACGTGCTCGTCCTGGTGCCGTCGCTCCTCCTCGTCGGCCTCTTCTTCGCCCAGCTCGGCGTGCTCGTCGGCGTCCGGGCGGAGCAGTTCGACGACGTCTCCTTCTACCAGACGTTCCTGCTCACGCCGCTGATCTTCCTCGGCGGCGTGTTCTACTCGGCCGAGCTGCTGCCGGAGCCGTTCCAGACGTTCACGTACTTCGATCCCGTCTACTACATGATCGGGCTCGTGCGTTACGGCTTCCTCGGCTACTCCGACACGAGCGTCGCGCTGTCGCTGCTGTTCCTGGTCGCGGCCGCGGCGATCCTCTTCACGATCAACTATCGGCTGTTCGCGCGCGGCTATCGGCTGCGGGCGTAACTGTGCGAACGGGCGGTTGACCCCGGCGGTCGGCTCTGACACGGTCGGCGCGGGGGAGGTCGCCGGACGACATGGAGGTAGATGCCGGTGCCCGTTCCAATCCTGTGCGCACGACTGCTCGCGATTGCCGTCCTCTCGATCGCCGCCCTGGCGGCATCGGTAGCCGAGGCCGGCGCCAAGCCGGGCAAGCCGTACTCGCTCGTCGTCGAGTCCCCGCAGTGGGCGGGGGTCACGGACGCCGCGTACACGGTCACGCTGACCAACGACACGACGACGCAGGAGCTGGGCTCGGCTGACGTCACCATCCCGGCCCAGCTGACGATCGTCGGTGAGCCGTCGATCAGCGGCGGGGCCGTGAGCCGGTCGGGCAACCTGCTGATGCTGCGCAACCTGGCGATGCAGCCCGGCGGATCCGTCACCGTCACGCTCGGCTTGCGCATGACGTGTGCCGCGGGCAGCTACGCGTGGTCCGTCGACGCCAAGCAGTCCAACGACTTCAACGGCCTGCCGGGCAATACGCTCGGCCCGGTCTCCGGAACGCTCAGCACGACCGTCCAGGGCATCTGCGAGCTGCGCTTCGTCGGCCAGCCCGCCGGAGCGCAGAAGGACGAGCTCATCCGCGCCGCGCCGTTCGACCAGGGGAGCACCGAGCTCGTGTCCGTCGAGGCGCTCGACGGCAGCCCCGCCCCGCAGCGCCTGACCTGGTTCACCGGCCCGATCGCGATCGCGCCGGCGCCGGGCTCGTTCTCCGCGAGCGCGCCCCCGACCGTCGTGGACGGGCTCTTCTCGTACTCGGGGCTGAAGCTCGGCGACGCGGGCACGTACGTGCTGCGCGCGACGCGCGCCGGCTTCGACACGGGCGTGTCGAGCGCCTTCCAGATCGTCGACGTCGCCCAGCCGTGCAACGGGTCCAAGTGCGACGCCACGCTCGCCGGCTCGCTCACCTCGACGACGATCAACGGCGCGCTCGGACCGGGCGACGAGGGGCACGTGCTGCTCTCGCTCAGCGTCGGCACGGAGCCGGAGTGCGCCGGCTACGACCCGCCGAGCGACGACTGGTACGAGTTCCTCGTCACGGCCGCGCGCGACAAGACCATCACGGTCTCCTACAGCAGGAACGCGATGCGCAGGATCAACGGCGGCGCGTCGGCGCTGCAGATCTGCTTCGCAACGCCGGAGCCGTTCACCGCCAAGACCGGCCCGGCCGGGCCGTTCGACTACGACGGCGACGCCGGCAACGGCGACGAGGGCTTCGTCGGCCTGCTGGCGGACTGTGGCGACGTTCCCGCTGGCGAGCCGTGCATCCTGGATCGCGCGCCCGCCGGCGGCGGACGCGCCGTCGTGACGTTCTTCGTTCCGGCCCGCATCGGCGACCCGCGCCACTGGTAGCGGGTCAGCAAGCCGGCGCGGCCGCCTCGCGCGGCCGCGCCAGTGGCGGTCGTGGCAGCCGCGCGATGTCGAGCCGGGCGAGCAGCGCGTCGCGCTCGCTGCGGCGTACGGGCGAGGGGTCGAGCGATTCGAGCGCGTCGAGCGCGAGCGCTGTCTCGAATGGCAGCTCGGATGCGCGTGCCGCGTCGAGCGCCGCGATGAGCGCGTCGATGGCGGCGCCGGTCTCGCCCATCTGGGCGAGCGCGGCACCGGTCAACTGGTGCAGCAGCGGCTCGAGCAGCGCATCGTCGGAGACCTCCGCGAACAGGGCGCGCGCGCGCTCGTGCGCCTCCTCGGCCCGGCCGTCGAACAGCGCGGCCTCCGCCAGCAGCGCCTTGACCAGCGCGGCGTCGATCTCCACGTGGAGCGCGTTGAAGCGCGCGAGCGCGTCCTCGAGCAGCTCGATCGCCTCGTCGGCGCGACCCGAGCGCGCGTACAGCCGCCCGAGCAGGGCGGTCACGAACGCCACGCCGTGTTCGTCGGCGGTGCCGCGCCAGATCTGAAGCGCGCGCCGCAGCAGCGGCTCCGCTTCCGCCAGGCGACCCTGGTCGGACAGCACTTCGCCGACGTTGCAGTCCGCGAATGCGCCGAGGTTCACGTCGCCCGCGCGCACGCTGGCGTCGGCGCCGCGTCGATAGAGCGCGATCGCCTCTTCCCAGCGGCCTGCCTTGTACGCATAGCCGCCCATGCTGTTGAGCATCCCCGACTCGCGCTCGGCAACGCCGTGACGGCGGAAGATCTCCAAGGCCCTGGCGGAATGGACGGGTTCCTTCGCGCGGCCCGACGTGACGAGAGCCCAGTCGAGGATGTGGCAGGCGTGCGCGAGCGCCAGCTCCTCGCCGGCAGCCTCGGCATCCGCGATCGCCTGGCGCGCCAACCGGACGGCCTCGTCCGTCCGGCCCTGGCGCTGCCGTACGGCGGCGAGCGTCGCGACGACGTGCGAACGGCAGGCAGCCGCAGACTCGCCCGACTCATGATCGAGCGTGCGCAGCGCCCGGTGGCACCAGCGCACCGCGCGCGCGATGTGGCCCGCCCGGTAGGCGATGTCCGCGTGCCGCCACAACAGGTGCGCGGTACGCACCGGGTCGTCGCCGACCAGGCGGCGTGCACTGGTGAGCGCGTGGTCGCTGCGCCCGCGCTCGCCGGTATGGAGATACGCCTCCGCGAGGGACTCCCAGACCGCGGCCAGCTCGCCGGACGACGCGCCGACGTGGTGCGCCGATTCGAGCGCGTGGCGGTACAGCTGGGCCGCGTCGGCGAACGCCGAGCGCTCGCTCGCGTGGTCCGCCGCCAGCCGCGCGTAGCGCCACGCCTTCCCGTGTGCTCCGGCGCGCTGGAAGTGGATCGCGAGGCGGGCGGCCTCATCGTCGGCGTCGTCCCCCAGCTCGCGCTCGAGCCTGCCGGCGGCCGCCGCGTGGAGCTCGCGCCGGACGCGGAACGGCAGGCCGGCGTAGGCGACGTCGCGCACCAGCTCGCGGCGGAAGCGCAGCTGGCCGTCAGCCTCCGGCTTGAAGTACGCGTCGAGCCGCTCCCACGTCTGCGGGTCGGGCGCCGGCACGTCGTCGCCCAGGAGGTCGGCGAGCCCGCGCGGATGGAAGCTCGAGCCGAGCACGGACGCGCGCCGGATCAGGGCGCGGTCGGCCGGCGCAAGCCGGTCGAGCCGTGCGAGCGCCGCGCTCTCGACGCTGTCGGGCAGCTCCGTCGAGCCCGCGGCGGCCGCGCGCAGCAGGTCGCGCAGGAACTGCGGGCTGCCGCCCGAGCGCTCCGCCGCGAGCGCGACGATGTGGGGCGGGAGCGGCGCCGCCTCGGTCGCCGCCTCGGCCAGCGCGAGCGAGTCGGCCGGCCCGAGCGGCCCGAGCTCCAGCCGCAGCACGTGCTCGGCCGGCAGCGCGCTGAAGCCGCCCTTGCGATCGCGCCGCGACACGACGGCGAGCCACGGCAGCAGCGGCAGCTCACCGGCGAGCGCGTCGGTGAGCTCCGCCGACGCCGTGTCCATCAGGTGCGCGTCGGCGATCTCGATCAGCGCCCAGGCCGGCAGCTGCCGGCGCATGAAGCGGAGCACCCCCTCGCGCAGCCGGGCGGCGCGGAACTCGGGCGCCAGCTGGTCGACGGCCGCGCTCGGAGGCGCCTCGACGTGCAGCGCATCGGCCAGCAGCGGCAGCCACGGCAGCAGCGACGGGTCGTCCCGCTCGAGCGTCGCGCGCAGCCGCGCGAGCACGACGTCGTCGGCGTCGTCCCAGGAGACGTCGAGCAGCTGGCGCAGCAGCTCGCGCCAGGTCGAGTACGGCGTCGTGGCCGTGTAGGGCTCGCACGTCGCGTGCAGCACGCGCACGCCGTCGGCGCGATCGCGCACCTCCTCCATCAGGCGCGACCTGCCCATCCCGGGTTCACTGACGAGCTCGATCAGGCGCCCGCGACCGCGGCGCGCGTCGTCGAGCGCGCGCGCGATCTGCTCGAGCTCGCGGTCGCGGCCGATCAGCGGGAAACGGACCGGCACCGGCCCGCGCGCCGCATTGCGGCTGAGCACGACCGGGCCGACGGCGACGGCCTCGACGGGCAGCGCCTTGCCCTTGACGGTGAACGGCTCCAGCGGCGTGGTCTCGAAGCGCGTGCTCGATCGCTCCAGCACGGCCGGCGTCGTGTAGAGCGCGCCCGGCGACGCCTTCGCCATCAGGCGCGCCGCGAGGTTGACGACGTCGCCCATCACGGTGTAGGTGCGGCGGTAGCGCGGGCCGATGTCGCCGGCGAACAGCGGCCCGCGCGTCACGCCGATGCGGAGCGGCAGCGGCGCGCCGCCCGCGACGATCCGGCGCAGCGCAAGCAGCATGCGCTCGTCCTCGTCCCCGAGCGCGCGCGGCGCGCCCGCGGTAAGGATCAGCTTGCCGCCGTCGGCGTCGATGTCGGAGCCGAGGAAGCAGACCTGCTCCGCGTCGGCGGCATCCTGCACGAGCGCCACGAGCTTGTGCAGCGCGTCCGCTGCGCCCTCGGCTCCGCGCTCCGCGACCAGCGCGTCCGCGCCCTCGAAGCGCAGGAACGCGACGGTCACGATCCGGTGCTCGGGCGGCTGCGGCCCGGCCAGCACGTGGGTGCGCAGCTCGGTCGAGAGCGCGGCCGGCGCCTGCGACGCGTCGATCGCGTCGGGCAGCGGCGCCGCGAAGGTGCGGACGATCGGCGGGGGCCCGCGGAGCAGCCGGCCGGAGCCGCGTGGAGGACCGATGCAGCGCTCTGGCAGGCCGGCCGCGGTGGCCGCGCTGACAACGATCTCGCCGGTGCCGGCCTCCTTCTCGATCCGCACGACCTCGGTCGCTGCGGGACCGCTGATCAGCAGCTCGCGGTGCGAGCCGCCGACCGCGAACAGCAAGTACTCGGCGCTGTGGACGCCGACCGACATGCGCAGCGTCACAGGGGCCCCGCCAGTCTCGATCCGGCCGCGCTCGCGCAGCCGGTCGCTCATCGCCACTGCGCTCGCGCATGCGCGCTCCCGATGCGCTTCGCCCTCGAACAGCAGGAGCAGCGCGTCGCCGCCGAACTTCAGCAGCCCGCCGCCCTTGTCGTAGGCGACGCCGAGCAGGTGCTCGAAGCAGCTCCCGATCGCCTCGGCGAGCCGCTCCGCGCCCTCGCGGCCGCCGCGCCGCGCGAGCCGCTCCGACAGCTTCGTGAAGCCCGAGACGTCGACGAGCACGCAGGTGCCGTCGATCGCACGCACCCGCCGCTCCGGCTCGGTGGTGAGGTGCCGCAGCAGCGCCCGCGGGACGTAGGGCGCGGCGGCTTGCCTCATGTCGTCTTGACGAGGAAGACCGTGCAGTTCGCCTTGTGCGTGACGGAGTTCGGCACGCTGCCGAGGACGCGCCGGTGCATCCCGCGGTTGCCGATCACCAGCACGTCGGCGCCGTGCCTGTCGGCGAGCCCGACGAGGATGTCGGCGGGGTCGCCCTGCGCCGCCTCGCTGGCCCACCGCAGCCCGCGCTCCTCGGCCAGCAGCTCGCACTCGCGCAGCGTCGCGTCGACGTCCTCCTCCGGGTTGATCGTCCACTGGACCTCCTGCGGCGCATCGCGCTTCTCGTGCCGCAGCCGGATCTCGTCGACCGGCGCGTAGGCGCTGATGAAGACGATCCGCGCGCCGAAGCGCTCGGCCAGCTCCAGCGCCGCGAGCACCGCCTTCTCGGCGGTCCCGGAGCCGTCGGTCCCTACCGCCACGGTTGCGATCATCGTCTCTCCTGGGATAGCGTCGGCGGAATCGAACCGGCTCGAGAAAGGGGAGTATCGTGACCCGCCGCGCCGTTGCGCAAGCCCTTGCGCTGGCCGGGCTGATCGCAGGGCTCGGCTATCTCGTGGTCAGCAGCGCCGACTCGTGGGGCGATTGGGTCGTCTTCGGGGTGGTCACGATGACCGCGTTCGGAGCCGCGCTGGCCGTGCATCATCGCGACCACCCGACGCGCAAGCGCGCCTTCAGCCGCTCCTCGGACGGTCAGCGCTAGCTCGCCGGCTCGAGCGCGGCGCGGCGCTCGGCGATCGCCTCGGCGACCGCCGCGTGGACCTGCGGCATCGAGCGGTCGATCGTGCGGAAGCTGTTGCGCGTCATGACGAGGACCTTCATCGGCGAGATTGCCCTGACGGTCGCCGTCCGGCGGTCCTCGTCGAGCAGCGCCATCTCGCCGAAGAACTCGCCCGGGCCGAGCTCCGCGATCGGCGCGTCGTTGCGCAGCACCTCCGCGGTCCCGTCGATGATCACGAAGAACTCCTGGCCGGATTCCCCCTCGCGCGCCAGCACCTTGCCCGCCTCGACGTCCAACTCGTCCGTCAACTGCGCGATCGTCGCCAGCTCCCGCTTCGACAAGCCGCCGAAGAAGGGTACGTCCCTCAGCTGGGCCTCGAACATGCTCCGCTCCTCATTAGGTTCCTCAGCCGACGGTAACCGCTGAGCGGTGGCGGTGCAACGTGGCTCAAGCGGTCTTCACCACGAGCACCGAGCACGGCGCCTTGTGCGTGACCGTGTTCGGGACGCTGCCGAGCAGCCGCCGCTCCATGCCCTTGCTGCCGACGACGAGCACGTCGGCGCCGTGGCGTTCGGCGAGCTCGACCAGCACCTCGCCCGGATCCCCCTCCGCCATCGCGGTGCTGCACTCGATCCCGCGCTCGGCCGCCGACTCCTCGGCGGCGGCGAGGATCCGCTCGACCTGCTCGGCCGCGTTGGAAGCCCACTCCGGATGCGCCGGCGGCGCGAGCCGCGGCGCGGCGGGGGCGCCCGAGCGCCCGTTGAACGCGCTGAGGACCACGAGCGCCGCCCCATACCGCTCGGCCAGCTCGAGCGCCGCCGACACCGCCTTGGCGGCGGTCTCGGAGCCGTCCGTGCCTACGGCGACCGTCCCGATCATCCAGCCGCAGCGACGTCGCGTGCCTGCGCCTCGCGCACGCGCTTGACCAGCGCGGTTAACAGCGCCCAGGCGATGTCCGGATGGTCCTTGACGAACGGGCGGAACGTCCACGGCGACATGGCAGCGCAGCGCAGGTCGCCCTCGGCGTGGACGGATGCCATCCGGTGCTCGCCGTCGATCAGCGCCATCTCGCCGAAGTACTCGCCGGCCGTCAGCAGGCCGCGATCCTCTCCGCCCTGCGTGACCCGCGCGGCGCCGTCGAGGACGACGAAGAACCCGGCGCCGCCCCTCCCCTCCGCGACCACCTCCTTGCCCGCGGGGAACGACAGCTCCTGCATGGACTCGGCCAGCCGCTTGAGATCGCGGCGCGAGAGATCGGCGAACAGGGGTACGTCACGCAGCGACTCGGCGGTTGTGCTCATCGGCCGACATTACTCGCGCCGGCGGCGCGGGTGGGTTTTTGTCCCGCGGTCGCCGGGCGGCAGCGCTAGCCTGCGAACGGTGGCCCGGCTGCTCGTGGTTCTCGTCGTGCTGGTCGCCGGCTGTGGCGGCGACGACGGCGACGCGGCGCAGGCCAAGCGCGACTACGAGGGCGCGCTCCGGGCTGCGGTGGCCGAGGCGCGCGAGGCGGGCGGCACGCCCGCGGCGCTGCGCACGGCCGCGGAGCGGTTGCGCGAGCTCGAGCCGCCCGCGGAGGTCGCGGCGCCGCATGGCGACCTGGTCGCCGGCTTCGATGCGATCGCGACCGCGAACGAGCGCGGCGTCGAGCCGCCGGACGCGGTCGTCGACCGCGTTCTCGCCGCACGGCGCGCGTTCGGCGCGCGCCAGTACGACATCGGCGTCTACGGCCCGCTCTCGGGCTCGTAGGCAAAGCGCTCGAAGTCGTCGCCCTCGATGACGAGGAAGTCCGTCGGCTCGCGCCCGGACACGATCGCGGCCAGGAACGCAACCGCGCCGCCGTCGTAGCGCTGCCAGTCTTCGCCGCGGGCCTCGTTCGCGACGACGGGCCAACTCCCCCGCATCAGCCACCAGACGACGTTGCCCGACTCGTCGATGCCCCATGGCAGCAGCTCGCCGGGCGGGTAGGGCTGCTCGATGCCCTGGTCGATCAGCTGCTGCAGCGCCCAGCGCTGCGGCTCGACCTGCCGCAGGAGGTCGACGTAGCGGCGCGATGCCCTGCGTGGCGTCCGTCCCCGCCGCGTACTCGTCGCCGTCGGACGTGCCGTCGCCGTCGGAGTCCGCCGCGCGCGGATCGCTGCCGAGCGGCGACCTCCTCGCCGTCGGTCAAGCCGTCGCCGTCGACGTCGTCGCCC
>Ga0126306_10000629_pt1 | contig 17003 bp, 18 predicted proteins | sample Plot27_FD_92592 | JGI IMG/M metagenome (GOLD analysis project Ga0126306, IMG submission 92592) | Serpentine soil microbial communities from UC McLaughlin Reserve, CA, USA - Plot27 | ecosystem: Environmental > Terrestrial > Soil > Grasslands | place: USA: UC McLaughlin Reserve, Lake County...
AGGCGTCGGGCGTGATCGTCCGCCATGCGCTGCGTGCGGCGGATGACCTCGCGCACCAACGGGCTGTGCGGGAGCGGGTGGAACTCGCCGTTCGACACCGGGCCGAACTTGATCGGTAGCTGGTGGTCGTCGTCTCGCACGGTTCCCCCGGGTCGCACGCTCGTGGCCCGCCCCACCGCGGACGTTACTCGCGGTAGCCCGGGAAATCCCGGCCCGGCCGTCGTGGCGCTGAACGAAGGCTCGCTGGCCGACCCCCGGGTCAGGGTCCTGCACGACGACGCCTTCACCTGGGCGGCGACGCGGGCCCGGGGCGACACGCCGGAGCGGCCGTTCGACGTCGTGGTCGTCGACATGCCGGACCCGGAGAGCCTCGACACCGTGCGCCTCTACTCCGAGGAGATGTACCGGGCGGTCGCCGCCCTGCTCGCTTCGGACGGGCGGATGGTCGTCCAGGCCGGCTCGCCCTACTTCGCCCGCCAGGCCTTATGGTCGGTCGAGGCGACGGTGGCGGCGGCCGGCCTGCGGACGACGCCGTACCACGTCGACGTCCCGAGCTTCGGGGACTGGGGCTTCGTGGTCGGCGCCCCGGGCGACTTCGCGCCCGCGCTGGACGAGGCGGTCACCCCGCGGTTCCTCACCGCCGAGGTCGTGGCGGCGGCGCAGGCGTTCGGCGCCGACGCCGGGCCGGTCGACGTCGAGGTCAACACCCTCGACGACCCGGTCCTCGTCGACTACACGGAACGGGGCTCGGCCTACTAGCGCCCGTGGCGGGGGGCCGCCCCCGACGGGTCAGCGGCGGCGGCCGTCGCCGTAGCGCCAGACCACGCCGGTGTCGTCGTCGAGCCCGGTCGATACGTCGGGCAGCTCGCCGTCGCGACCGGCGCGGCCGCCGGCGCCGGCGACGGCCTGCTCGAGCAGGCGCAGGCCGAGGGCCACGAACGTGGTGGCCAGCGCCTCCGGGCCCGGCGCCCACGCCGGCCGGGGCGGCGGGTTCCTCTCGGACAGCCGGGCCGTCGCTTCGACCAGGGCGTGGAACCCGTGGGCGAAGGCGAGGCGCAGGCGCCAGTGGGGGTCGACGCGGCTCAGCTCGGCGCCGAACGGCAGCCGGCCGAGCATCCCCACGAACCACTCGCCCAGCTGCGGGTAGCCGCGGTGCGGCCCGACCGACCGCAGGACCCAGCTGGCCGGCTTCCCGCCCGTTCGCGCCGTGTGCCACGTCCGCACGCCGTCGGCCACCGCCCGGTCGAGCACGGTCATGCTGAACAGGACGTGGGCGAAGTCGTCGACCGGGTCGCCGTAGCCTCGGGTGCCGCGGGGGTCGAGCAGCGTGAAGCGCCCGCCGCCCGGCCCGGACGCCAGCAGGTCGGCCAGGTCGAGCTCGCCGTGGACGGGGTACGAGACGAGCCGCGGCCACAGCTTCCTCAGCAGGCCGGCGTCGCGCTCGATGGACTGGAGCAGCGGGACCAGCGGGCGGCACACCCGCCCGTTGATGCGCACCGGCGGGCCGTCGAGCAGCTCGCGGGGCACGTGGCGCTGCAGGATCCACAGCCGCTTGCGGACCAGCGCCAGCTCGGGCGGCCGCAGGGTGGTGGCGGCGTGTCGCCGGGACCGGGCATAGCCGTGTTCGGTCAGGGAGGTGAACACCCGGTGGAGCCGGTCGCGGGCGTCCCCGCGGGCGGTCGCCGGCGCCACCGCGGGGCTGCCGGCCACGTAGGGCATGGCGTAGGCCGCCCAACCCGGGCGCTGCCACTGGCCGAGGACGTCGACGTACAGGGCACCGATCGCCGGCACCTCGTGGTGGACCCGTCGGATCTGGGCCGGCTCGCGTAGGAACGAGTCGATGTCCTGCCCGTCGGCGATGCCGGCCCCCTGCTGGAGCACCTTGACGGCGAGGTCGCCCTCCGGAGTGACCACGCGCCAGACGCGGGCCGGCGAGGTGCCGTGGGGCAGCGGGTGGACCGATGACGCCCGCAGCTCGCGGGCCAAATGCGGCGGGAAGCTCGTGGCGGAGCCGCCCGCGTCGGCGACGACGGTCGTGGCGGGCAAGGACACAAGCCTAATGAACCGTCGGAACGTGACCGCGCCGAATCGACTACGGAGAGTGACATTTTCGACCGCTGAAACGGCTGACGTCCGCGGTGTCCGTTCGGCTACGCCAGCGGGGTGTTCGCCACGACGCCAGAACCGACCTACACGGCCGTCATCGTCACCAGCGTGCACAGCGGGGCCGACGTCGCCGCCTACGACGCCTGGCCGGCGGTCGCCCGATCCGGTCCCGGTGACCGGCTTGGCAGGGGTCGAACGGCGGCATCTTGCGGCAGACTGACCGGATGCGGGATTGGCTGGTCGGAGGGGGGTTGATCCTCGGCCCCGAGGGGCTGCTGCTCGTGCGCAACCGGCGCCGCAACGGCTCGGTCGACTGGAGCCCGCCCGGCGGCGTGATCGACGACGGCGAGACCCTCATCGACGGGCTGTCGCGCGAGGTGGCCGAGGAGACCGGCGTCGTCGTGTCCGGCTGGAAGGGTCCCATGTACGAGGTCGTGGTGGAGGCCCCGGGCCTGGGCTGGCGGCTGAGGGTCGAGGCCCACATGGCGGTCGACTTCGCCGGCGAGCTGGCCATCGAGGACCCCGACGGCATCGTCGAGGAGGTCATGTTCGTCGCCCCCGACGCCTGCGTCGGCCGCCTCGACGGCTGCCACCCGTGGGTGGCCGAGCCCCTCGCCGCCTGGCTCGCCGAGCGGTGGGACGACGGCCGCAGTTTCCGCTACCACGTCGACGGTGCGGACATGGCGGGGGCCGTCGTCACGCGGCGGTGAGCCCCTCCCCGACGGGCCCGGAGGCGGCTGGACCGGGTGCCGGTGCCGCCCGCACGATCCTCCATGTCGACATGGATGCGTTCTTCGTCTCCGTCGAGCTGTTGCGCCGGCCCGAACTGCGGGGGCGGCCGGTCGTCGTCGGGAGCCGGGGATCGCGCGGGGTCGTGGCGGCGGCGAACTACGAGGCCCGGGCCTACGGCGTCCACTCCGCCATGCCCAGCGTGCGGGCGGTGCGGCTGTGCCCGCACGCCGTGTTCCTCCCCGGCGACCACGACCATTACGGCGAGGTCAGCGCCCGCGTCATGGCCCTGTTCCGGGCGCTCACCCCGCTCGTCGAGCCGATCAGCCTCGACGAGGCGTTCCTCGACGTGACCGGCGCCCGGCGGGCGCTCGGTGACGGGCCCACACTGGCCGACCGCATCCGGGCCGACGTCCTGGCGGGGGAGGGCCTCAGCTGCTCGGTCGGCGTGGCGCCCAGCAAGATGCTGGCGAAGATGGCGTCCGAGGCGGCCAAGCCGACGGCCTCGCCGGGCGGGCCGGTGCCGGGGCGGGGCGTCGTCGTCGTCGAGCCCGGCGAGGAACTGGCGTTCCTCCACCCGCTGCCGGCCCGGACGCTGTGGGGCGTGGGCCCGGCCACGCTGGGCCGGCTCGAGCGCTTCGGCGTGCGGACGGTGGGCGACATCGCCGCCCTGCCCGAGGCGACGCTCGTGTCCGCCCTCGGGGTCGCCAACGGGCGCCACCTGGCGGCCCTGGCCCACGCCGTCGATCCCCGGCCGGTCGTGCCCGAGCAGCCGCCCAAGTCGATCGGCCACGAGGAGACCTACCCGACCGACCACTACGAGGCCGACCCGCTGCGGCGGGAGGTGGTCCGGATGTCGGACGCCGTTGCCGCCCGCCTGCGCCGGGCCGGGCTGGCCGGGCGGACGGTGACGCTCAAGGTCCGCTTCGGGGACTTCCGGACCATCACCCGGTCGAGCACGGTCGCCGAGCCGCTCGACGACGGCCCCGCCGTCGCCCGGACCGCCCGGGCGCTGCTCGACGCCATCGACGTCGCGCCGGGGGTGCGGCTGCTGGGCGTGAGCGTCTCGGGCCTCGTGTCGGGGGCCAACCGCCAGCTCAGCCTCGACGAGGCCGCGAAGCCGGCGTGGCACGAGGCCAGCGGGGCGGTCGACGCCATCCGCGAGCGCTTCGGGGCCGGCGCCATCGGGCCGGCCTCGACCGTGGGACCGGACGGCGTCCGCGTCAAACGCACCGGACAGAACCCGTGGGGGCCCGACCGGAACGGGTAGCAGACGCACGCTGCCATCTGTTTCATCGATCTGCCATCCCAGCGCGTTGTCGTTCCTGCCACCCTGTGGAACACTTGCTGGGCCGGTCCGGTCAGCCGGGGTCTAAGGGGTTCACGTGCCGCTATCCGAGGACGAAGAACGCATCCTCCAGGAGATCGCCCAGCGGTTCTACGAGGACGATCCTTCGTTTGCCCGCGAGGTCAGCGAGACGACGCTCTACCGGCACACGGTCCGCCGGATGAAATGGTCGATCGTCGGGCTCGTGGCCGGGGCCGTGTTCCTCGTGGCCACGCTGTCGACCTCGTTCTGGCTGTCGTTCGCCGGGTTCCTGTTCATGCTGGCCTGCGCCCTGGTGTTCGAGCGCAACCTGCGGAAACTGGGCAAGGCCGGCATCGACCACCTGTCGAAGACGGTGCGGGCCAACGGGTTGCGTGACGCGCTCGGTGGCGCCGGCCAGCGCATGCGCGACCGGCTCAACCGACGCAGCGACGAGGAGTAGCCGGGTCCACGCCGGGCCTTCCCCACCACGCCCCCGCCCCCGAGGCGGGGACGTTGCGCGTCCGGCCCCGGCCGGCCCGGGCCGACCCCCTCGGCGGCGAGCCGGGGGCGGGTCAGCGGGCGCCGACGAGCGGGCGGGGAGCCTGGACGCCGGCGGCGGCCGAGCGGCGGTGGTGGGCAGCGCGCCGGCGCCACAGCTCCCGCACGTCGACCCAGCGCAGTAGCCGCCAGTGCCACGGCATCGAGCGGCGGGCCGCCGCCACGACCTCGCGGCCGGCGCGTACGGCCACGTCGGCCTCCTCGGGGGAGGGCTCGACCTCGGCGTAGGTGGCGCGCTCGAGCAGCCCGGCCAGGTGGTACACGGCCGGTGTCACAGGCGGGAAGGCGTCCGACAGCTCGGCGGCCGCCTCGCTGACCGTGTTCGACGGCGGGATGCGGACCCGGGCGCGCTCGGCGGCCGCCAGGGCGTCCTGCCAGGCCAACCGGACGCGCCCGCCCGGCGTCGTCGCGCGGCGCCGGCGCAGGGCCGCCGCCAGCAGCAGCGCCACCGGGACCAGTAGCAGGTACGCCAGCCCGATGGCCCCGAGGCCCCGGGACACGACGCGTACGGCGCCGCCGACGCCGCCGCCCCCGCCGTCGTCGGGATCGATGCCACCGGTGGCGATGCCGTTGTCATCCTGCTGGGGGCGGGAGGCCGGCGTGTCGCCCGACGACTGCGGCGGCGGCACGGTCGCCGGCGTCTCGGCCCCCGCTCCCGCGCCGCCGGTGGGGTCGGCGTCCTCCTGGTCGGGCGTGACGCCCAGCCAGCGCTCGGACCGGGGTGGCGCCCGACCGGGCGTGGGGTCGAACGGCACCCAGCCGTAGGGGTCGAGGTAGACCTCGACCCACGCATGCGCGTGCTCGCCGCTGACCCGGTACAGCTCGGGGTCGGACTCGTCCCGCACGCCCGACGTGAAGCCCACCGCCACCCGGGCCGGCAGGCCGACCTCGCGGGCCAGGGCGGCGAACGACCCGGCGAACTGCTCGCAGTAGCCCCGCCGAGTCTCGAAGAGGAAGGCGCTGAGGGCGTCGGCGCTGTGGCCCCGCGGCGCCGTCAGGTCGTACTGGAACGTCCGGAGGTGGGTCTGCAGGGCCAGCGCCCGGTCGTAGGGCGTCTGGGCGTTGGCGGTGAGCTGGGCCGCGAGCTGGCGGACCTCCGGGGCCAACGAGTCGGGCAGGGCGGTGTATCGGTCGCGGATCTCGTCGGGGACCTCGTCGGTGGCGGAGCGCAGCTCCTCCTCCGTCCAGTTCGGCACCGTCGACACGACCTGGTACTCCAGCCCGTCGGACGTGGGGACGTCGCGGTCGACGATCAGCGTCGAGCTGCGCTCGTCCCAGTCGACGACCCCGTCGCCGGCGTCGATGGCGAGCGGCTCGAAGGCGGCGGGCAGCCACACCTCGGCGAGCGCGCTGATCCGGACCGCCTGCGTGACCTCGTCGACCTGGAGCTGGGAGTCGACGGCGTGGGGCAGCTCGCCGTCGGCGTCGCTCGTCCCGTAGGACGACTTCCAGATCTGCCCGTCGAACTCGTCGAGCGAGGTGAGCCGCCAGTACGACTCGACCGGGCTGCGGACCGTGAACAGCTCCTGGTCGGACTGCTCGACCAGCCGGGCCTGGATGTTCACCATCGGGCTCACGACCACCCGCGGGGCGTCGTCGTCGCCCATGTCGCGCCAGGCGATGAGTGGGTCGGCGTCGGCGCCCGGCAGCTTGGGCCCGGCGATCGCGCCGGCGACCACGGCCACGACGGTCAGCGCCGTCCCCGTGCCGAGGAGCGACCAGCGGCCCCGCGTGCGGTGGCTGGCCGCCCAGGCCGAGCTGCGCTCCTGGTCGAGCGTGCGGCGCAGGAGGACGAAGAGCATGGCGGCGGCGGCGTAGGCCATGGCCCCGGCCACCCGGCCGCCCGGGGCGCCCAGGGCGGCGGCGAAGAGGAACAGCGTCGCCGACGGGAGGAGCGCCTCGAACGTGGCCGAGGCCCGGAACGCAGCCCAGTCGGCCACGTACACCATCACCCACAGCGCCACGGACGCCGCGAGCAGGAAGCCGGTCTCGGGCGGGGCGGGAGCCCGCACGTCCTTGAAGAGCGCCCAGGCGGCGTCGAGGTCCTCGCCGACCGCCTGCCAGGTGGCGCCCGAGGGCATAAACGCCGTGGTCGTTTCGGCGTAGAAGCCCCAGGTCAGCGAGAACACGGCCACGACGACGGCGATCACCGCGCTGACCGGCAGGGACAGGCCCCGGCGCCGCAGCAGCGCCATCGTCACGTGGGCGACCAGCGCCTGGACGAGCAACGCCGGCCGGTACGAGCCGTCGGTGAACAGCCGGTGCATGCCGATGATGGCGGCCACGGTCACCAGCCCGAGCGCGGCCTCGGTGACCAACAGCGCGGACGACCGCCGGATCACCGGAGCCCCCCGGAACTCGTCCCGCCCGGGACCGTCCGGGCCGGGCCGCGGGCCCGGTCCGGACGGTGGAAGGGAGGGCGCTGGCACCCGTGGGGGTGGATGGTGCCGGCCGTCGGCGGGCCGGGCGCCCGGTCGGCCGGCACCTGGCGTGTCGCGAGGGGGGTGGGGGTCATCGGGTGCCCCTCGTGGCGTCGGGGGCGCCGGAGCCGCTCGGGCGGCGGCCGTCCGCCTGGCGGGAGATCACCGGGTCCCAGGCGGGCGCGAACGGGCGGCCGGGCACGAGCACCACATATGGCACGCCGGGACGGCCGCCCGCCCGGGATCCGGCGCCGCTCCCGCCGGCGGCGCCCGCGGTGGGACCGCCGTGGCCGTTGCCGCCGGCGTGGGCCCCGTTGCCGGTGGCCCACGTCCCGTTGCGGCCCACCCCGTTCCCGTTCGGCGGCAGGCCGCGAGCCGGGGCCCGGGCCGGCGCGGCCGCGCCCCGCCGGTCGGCCTGGACCACGGTCACGGCGCCGAAGCGGCCCCGCAAGCGTCCCAGCTCGGCCATCTCCTCGCCCGTGACCTGGCCGATCAGGACGACGAGGGCACCGCCGCCCTTCCGCCCCAGCGCCTCCACCGTGCGCCTCAGGCTGGCCCGGCCGGAGGACTGGACGACCGCCAGGTGCTCCAGCAGCGCCTGCAGGTGGGCCTGACCGACGCCGAAGCCCGAGTCGGTGCCGTCGGTGGTCATGAGGCGGAGAATGTCGCGCCGCACGCCGTTGGCCACGGCGATCGAGGCGGCGGCGGAGATCACGGCCTCGAACGTGGCGTCGTCGTGGGTCGCCCGCCGGGTGTCGACGAGGATCGTCGTGCGGCCCTGCCAGGGCTGCTCCTGCTGGCGGACCAGCATCTCGTCGTGGCGCGCCGTGGAGGGCCAGTGGATGCGCCGCAGGTCGTCGCCGACGACGTAGGGGCGCAGGGCGTAGAAGTCGTCGCCGGTCCGGCCGAGGGAGTGGGGCTGGCGGGCACCGGCCAGCGGGTCGTGGGCGGCGGTGAACGGCACCGCGAGGACGTCCTCGACCTTCGGGTAGACCGTCACGTCGACCGGCTCGCTCGCCCGCACGGTGGCCTTGGCGAGGCCGAACGGGTCGCCGACCACGACGTCGAGCGGACCGACCGTGAGCAGCCCCCGCCGGTCGGTCGGCAGCCGGTAGCTCGCCACGGTGGCGGCCCGGCGGCTGAGCGGCGGGACGAGCAGCTCGGCGCCGGGCGTCCCGGTGACCGGCTCGTGGAGGCGGAGGACCGGCGTGTCGGTCGCCCGCAGGTTGCGGACCCGCACGTCGACCCGGCTCACCCGCCCGGCGTGGACGCGGGCCGGGTGGACCGTGCGGTCGACCTCGAGCTCGAGGCGGCGGGCGGCGACGTAGAGGGTCGAGAAGCCGACGAGGCCCAGGGCGCAGGCCCCGAACACGTACAGCTCGCTGATGCCGAGCAGGCGGGCGACCACGAGTAGCACCAGGCCACCCGCAAGGACCAGCCACCCCTGCCGCGTCAGCACCTCGTCGCCTGTGCCCTTCCCCGGCTCAGTGCCCGCCCGGCACGGCGACCGACCGGAGGACGTCGGCCAGCACGTCGGCCGGGCCGAGCCCCTGGAGCTGGGCCTCCGGCGTGACGAGGAGGCGGTGGGCGAGGACCGGCACGGCGAGCGCCTTGACGTCGTCGGGCGTCACGTAGTTCCGTCCCTGGGCGGCCGCCCGGGCGCGGGCGACCCGCTGGAGCGCCAACGTGGCCCGGGGCGACATGCCGAGAGCCAGGTTGGGCGTCCGGCGCGTGGCGGCGGCGACCTGGATCAGGTAGGCCTTGAGCCCCGGCGCCACGTGGACGTTGCGGGCGGCCTGGGACATCCCCATGATGTGCTCGGTACCGACGACCGGCCGCAGGTCGCGGTACGCGTCGTGGTCGCCGTGTGTCTCGAGGATCTGCATCTCGGCGTCGGCCGAGGGGTACCCGACCGAGACCCGCATGAGGAACCGGTCGAGCTGCGACTCGGGCAGCGGGTAGGTGCCCTCGTGCTCGATCGGGTTCTGCGTGGCGATGACCATGAAGGGGCGGGCCAGGCCGTAGGTGTTGCCGTCGACGGTGACCTGGCCTTCGGCCATGGCCTCGAGCAGGGCGGCCTGGGTCTTGGGCGAGGCGCGGTTGATCTCGTCGGCCAGGACGATGTTGTTGAAGATCGGCCCGTGCCGGAAGTCGAACGTGCCGTCGTTGCGGTTCCAGACCGTCAGGCCGACCACGTCGGACGGCAGCAGGTCGGGCGTGAACTGCACCCGCCCGAACGACGACTCGATCGAGGCGGCGATCGACTTGGCGAGGCTCGTCTTGCCGACGCCGGGCACGTCCTCGAGGAGGAGGTGACCATCGGAGACCAGGCACAGCAGCACCAGCTCGATGACATCGCGCTTGCCCTGGATCACCTGCTCGACGTTGGCCACCACGCTCTGGTAGCAGTCGACGAACGTGGTGCCGCGGGGCGTCGCGGTCTGGATGGAGGCCAACGTGCTCGAACCTTTCGTCTCCGTTTGGCGAGCGAGGTCAGGTTAGGCCGACGCGCACCGCAGTCGGGCTCGCACGGTGACGACTTTCCGTGTCCGTGACGAGGGGAGAGGCCGGGATGGGTGACCCTACTGACGTGGTCCTGGCCGTGGATGTCGGGGGCACGAAGCTGGCGGTGGCGCTCGTCTCGGCGTCCGGGGCCGTCCGGGCGCGGCGCGGAACGCCCACCCCGAAGCCGTCGGGGCCGGGGGCGGGGGAGGCGCTGTGGTCGGTACTCACGTCCCTGATCGAGGACCTGTCGGCGGGGCCTGATACCCCTCCTACGGAGGCGGGACCGCAGGCGGGTCACCGGATCGTGGCGTGCGGGGTGGGCTGCGGCGGGCCGATGACGCCGGGCGGGGACCTGGTGTCGCCGCTGCACATCCCGGCCTGGCGGTCGTTCCCCCTGCAGGCCCGCCTGGCCGCGTCGGTCGGCGCCCCGACGTGGGTGGACAACGACGCCAAGGCCCTGGCGCTGGGCGAGGGATGGGCCGGCGCCGCCGTCGGCGTGCCGGACTACCTGGCCATGGTCGTGTCGACCGGCGTCGGCGGCGGGATCGTGCTGAACGGGACGCTGCTCGAGGGCGCGTCCGGCAACGCCGGCCACGTCGGGCACGTGGTCGTGGATCCGGACGGCCGGCCCTGCGCCTGCGGCGGGCGGGGATGCCTGGAGGCGGAGGCGTCCGGGCCCGCCATCGCCGCCGCCACCGGCGGCCCGCCGGCGGCCGCCGGGGTGGACGTCCGCCGGCGGACCGGGATGCTCGTCGGCCGGGCCGTCGCGTCCGTCGCCAACCTCCTCGACCTGCAGCTGGCCGTGGTGGGCGGGTCGGTGGCGCTCGGCTACGGCGACGTCTTCCTTGCCGCCGCCCGGGCGGAGGCGGCGCAGCGGGCCCGCCTGCCGTTCTCGTCCGGGCTGCGCATCGTGCTGCCACCCCGCGGTCCGGACGCGCCTTTGCTGGGCGCCGCCGCCGTGGCCTGGCGGGGCCTCGCCGGGGCCTCGACGGCGCCCGCGGCGCCGGACCGGTGAGTGGGTAGCGTCGGGCCGATGACGAGCGCTCCGCGGTGGGCCCGGGAAGCGGCGGGGGCCGTGGCACGGCGTCCGGGGCTGTGGCCGGTGGCCGTCCGCCAGGCCTTCGTGCTCGCCGAGCCGGGCTGGTGGCACCGGCGCCCGTTCCTGCCGCTACCGCCGGCGGACTACCTCCGTTTCCGCAGCCAGACCGCCTACGGGGGCAGCGGAGACCGGCCGCCGGGGCGCGAGGAGGTCGTCATCTACCTGCGCTGGTGCCGGGACATTCGCCGGGAGCGACGGCCGTGAGACCCGACTGGCCGACCGCCCAGCACATTCCCCAACCACCGTACGGATCGCGTCCGTAACCAGTACCTTTTGCGGTCGATGAGTCGCTCGCTCGTGCTGAACGCCACGTTCGAGCCCCTGTGCGTCGTGAGCGACCGCAGGGCCGTCGTGCTGGTCCTGGGCGAGGTGGCCGAGATCCTGCACGTCAGCGACCGGGTGATGCACTCGGCGCATCTGTCCATCCCCGTCCCTTCGGTGGTCCGGCTCCGCCGCTACGCCCGGGTGCCGTATCGGTGGCGCACGCCGCTCAACCGGCGGTCGGTGTTCGCCCGCGACGGCCACCAGTGCCAGTACTGCGGCGACACCGCCGAGAGCATCGACCACGTGGTGCCCCGCAGCCGGGGCGGCTCCCACACGTGGGAGAACGTGGTGGCGGCCTGCCGGCCTTGCAACGTGCGCAAGCGCGACCGCTACCTGCACGAGACCAGCATGCGGCTCTACCGCGCCCCGGCGGCGCCCTCGGGCGCCAGCCGTCTCACCCTCGGCCTGGGCGCCGTCCCCACGGCCTGGGAGCCCTACCTCCTCCCCGCCGCGTGAGCGCGGTCGGGCCTCTCCACCGCGTCGCGGCGGCCGTGGTCGTCGGTGGGATGCTGATGGGCAAGCGGGCGGGCGTCCGTGTGGGCCCCGGGGTGCAGGCGTGACGGTCGGGCCCGGGGCGTCCGCGGTGGCGAGCGGCGTGGCGGAGACACCCGTGGAGGCCGTCCTGCCCGGGGGGTGGCGGCTGCGGCGGCTCGGCGGGCCCGCGGGCTGGCTGCACGGGTTGGGCGTGCCCGAAGGGACCGGCCGGGAGGTCTGGGCCCTCGAGGCGACCCGCCTCGCGGTCGTCCTGGGCTCGACGCAGGCCACGTCCCTCATCGACGCCGACGTGGCGGCCGAGCTGGGCGTCGACGTCGTCAGCCGGCGGTCGGGCGGCGGGGCGGTGCTGGTCGTGCCGGGCAACACGCTGTGGGTGGACGTGATCGTGCCCGCCGGCGACCCTCTGTGGGACGACGACGTCGCCCGCGCCACCCACTGGCTCGGCGACACGTGGACGGCGGCGCTGGCCGACGTCGGCATCGCCCCCACGGAGGCCCACCGGGGCGCCCTGGCGTGCGGGCGCCTGGGCCGGCTCGTGTGCTTCGCCTCCTTGGGCGCCGGCGAGGTGACGCAGGACGGCCGCAAGCTCGTCGGCGTCAGCCAGCGCCGGACGCGAGCGGCCGCCCGCCTCCAGTGCGGCCTCTACCGGGTGTGGGACCCGGCGCCGCTCGTACGCCTCCTGGGCCTGGACGCCGAAGGGGCCGCCGACCTCGCCACTGCGGCGATGGGCACCGACCGGCCGAACGGCGAGGTGCTCGACGCGTTCCTCGCCCGCCTCCCGCACTGATCGCGACGGGACGGCCGGACCGGCCGCCGGACGGTCAGGACTTGTCGTGTTCCTGCTCGGCGTCGCCCTCGGCGAGGCAGGCTCGCAGGACGTCGACGTCGACGGCCGACTCGAGTCCTGCGGCCCGGGCGGCGAGCCAGAGGGCGCCGCCCACGGGCGGGATGTCGGGCCGCTGCAGCTCGGCACCCGGAGCCACGGCGTGAACCCCGGCCGTGAGCGGCTCGACCAGCAGAGGACCGGCTTTGAACGTCGAGCCCACGAGGGCTACGGGGAACCGCTCGGGCAGCTCGACCCGCCGGATCACCGTGGTGATCTGCGTGGCGAGCTGCTCGCCGGCGTCGCGCAGGATTCCCCCGGCCACGGCGTCGCCGGCGGCCGCCACCTCGGACACGTGCTTGGCGAAGCCTGCGATGTCGGCCTTCTGCAGCGTCTGGTAGACGATCTCGTGGAGGTCGGCGACGTCGTTCATGCCGTAGGCCTCGACGAGGCGGGGGACCAGCGCCGTCCACGGCCCTCGGCCGTCGCGGTAGAAGGTGGCGCGGCGCATCGCTTCGAGCCCGATCCACACGCTGGCGCCCTCGTCACCCAGCAGGTAGTCCCACCCGCCACATCGCCACGTGCTCCCGTCGGTACCCACTCCGAACACGTTGCTACCGGTGCCCGAGATACAGGCGACGCCGGGCTGGCCCCACGTGCCCGATGCCCAGGCGGCGACGACGTCATTGGTCATGAACGCCTGATCGAGACCGCGCAGCGTGGGGATGTCGTCGAGCAGCCGCTTCTGGTTCTCCTCGGTGTCGACACTGGCGACCGCGAGGACCGCACCGGCGAGGTCGGCCGCATCCGCGCCGGCCCGTTGGAGGGCCTCGTCGACCGCCTCGCGCAGGGCGGCGGCCGAGGCGTCGAAGCCGACGGCGTGCGGGTTGGTCGGCCCGGACTCGCCGGTGGCCAGCGTCCCGGACTCGACGTCGAACACGGCGGCCAGCGTCTTCGTGGCCCCACCGTCGAGCCCGAGGACCCAGCGGCCGGCGGAGGGCGGCGGCGCCGCAGGTGTCGCCGAGGGGGCCAGCCGGGAAGGGAGGGGGAGTAGGGTCGTCGGGCCCGAGCCGGACGGCCCTGTCGCGTCCGCCCCGCCAGAGCTGTCAGATTGCACCTGTCACCCTCGCTTCCCCACGACATCGACTATTTGGCGATCGGCCACCCGACGGTCGACGAAACCCCCCAGGGCGACGTCATCGGCGGGACGGTAGTCTACTCGTCATTGCAGGCGGCCCGTCTGGGGTGGCGATCGGCCCTCATGGGCGTCGGTAACGAGGTCGATGTCGAGCCGTTGATCGGCGCGTTGGGCGGCGATGTGTCGGTTGTCCTCCAACCGTCAATGACGACGACGCATTTCCGCAATGTGCCGGTCGGTGACTGGCGCATGCAGTGGGTGCGCGACCCATCCCCGCCGGTGATGCTGCCGGCGCGCCTGCCGCCCGTCCGGGTGCTGCACCTGGCTCCGGTGGCCCGTGAACTCGACCTCGCGGGAGCCGTCACCGCCGGGCACGGGGTCGCCGAGGTGGTCGGCCTGACGCCGCAGGGCCTCCTGCGTCGGTGGGACGAGACCGGGCGGGTGACGCTGGCGCCGCTGTGGGTCGAGCCGGCGGTCGCCGGCCACGTCAACGTCGTGGTGATGTCGCACGAGGAGGCGCCGTTCGTGACGGCGCTGGTCGAGCCGGTCCTGCGCCACGGCGGCCTGGTCGTTGTGACACATGGCTCGGGCGGGTGCCAGGTGATGACCGGGAGCGGCGGCGGCCAAGCCGTCCCCGCCCTGCCGGCCGCCCGGGACGCCGACCGCTCCGGTGCGGGCGACGTTTTCGCTGCTGCCCTGCTCGTGGCCGTCGCCGAGGGGTTCGAGGCAGTGCCCGCCGTGCGGTTCGCCATGGCCGCGGCGGCCTGCAGCATCGAGGGCGTGGGGCCGGCGGCGATCGCCGATCGGCCCACGGTCGTCCGCCGGCTCGCCTCCGCCACCTGACGGGCCATCGGAAGCCCCTCGGTCGCACGCGTCGCCGCATCATCCCTCGTCAGAGGGCTGCACCGGCGCGCCCGGACACCGACCGGCCCGGTGTGGGTGGTTGAGGGAGCGGCCGCCCACGGTGGGGAGGAACGCCTTGAGTGGTGGAGGGAGGTGGGGTACTTTCCCATTCTGTGGAGCGAGATGGAGCGACGGGGGGCGGTGATCCCGGGGCCGGTGCCGGCGTCGCCGCGCCCGCTCGGCGCCGTGGCCCACGGCTCTTCACCGGCTCGTTCGAGCACTCGGTCGACGACAAGAACCGGCTCGTGTTGCCGTCCGTGTACCGGCCTCGCCTCGCCGACGGCGCCTACCTCGGCCCGCTCGACGGCTTCCTCGGCCTGTGGCCGGAGGACGGGTTCGAGGCGGTGCTGGACAAGTTCGACGACGGCGTCGGCCTCGGCATCGTGTCGGAGGAGGCTCGTGACGCCTTCGAGGCCGCCACCTTCCCGGTCCAGCCGGACAGCCAGGGCCGCATCGCCGTGCCCCGCAAGCTGCGCGAGTTCGCCGAGCTGACCGGCCCCGTCATGGTCGTCGGTGCCCGGCAGCGCCTGGCCGTCTGGGCACGTGACCGGTGGGACCGGCGGCAGGAGTCGATCCCCGGAGGCCCCGACGAGGCCCTCCGCCAGGCGGCGCGGGACCTGAAGCTGTGACCTGCCGGCGCTCCTCGTTCCTCGCCGGGCTCCCGCGGCCCATGCCGTCGGCCGGCTGCCCCACCCGCCGCCGGCCGGTGCCGAGCGCCCCGGTCCGCCCGCGGCGCCCCCGGTCGTGCACCCACGTCGAGGCGCCGTCCATCACCGACCCCCTGCGCCCGCAGAGCACCCGGCGCGGAGCCCGGCCATGACCGACGTCCCCCCGGCCGGCGACGCCGACGCCCGCGCCCCCGAAGACGAGGCCCCGTTACCGGACAGCCCCGACGCGCCCGGCGCGCCCGGCGTTCCTGACGGGCCCGGCGCACCCGGCGCACCCGGCGCGTCCGGCGTTCCTGACGGGCCCGGCGCACCCGGCGCACCCGGCACGTCCGGCGCGCCCGGCGTTCCTTACGGGCCCGGCGCACCCGGCGCATCCGGAGCGTCCGGCGTCCCTGACGGGCCCGGCGCACCCGGCGCGTCCGGCGTTCCTGACGGGCCCGGCGTCCCGGCCGGTGCCAGCGCTCCCGAGGGCGGCGGCGAGCGAGCCGGGGCGGGTGCGGGGCGCCCCTTCGCCCATCGGCCCGTCTTGCGGGACGCGGTCGTCGAGCTGTTCGAACCCGTGCCGCCGGGGATCGTGGTGGACGCCACGGTCGGAGGCGGCGGCCACGCCGAGGCGCTGCTCGACGCCCACCCCCACCTCGGCGTCGTCGGCCTCGACCAGGACCCCGACGCCCTGGCCGCCGCCGGCGCCCGCCTGGCCCGCTTCGGCGACCGGGTGACGCTGGTGCGCACCCGGTTCGACCGCTTCGCCACCGTGCTGGACGACCTCGGCCATGAGGGCGCCAGCGGGGCGCTCTTCGACCTGGGCGTCAGCTCGCCCCAGCTCGATCGGCCCGAGCGCGGCTTCAGCTTCCGCGGCGAGGGCCCGCTCGACATGCGGATGGACCCGTCGCGCCCGATGTCGGCCGCCGACCTGGTCAACGGCGCCGACGAGCGTGAGCTGGCGGCGCTGCTGCGCGGCCTCGGCGACGAACGCCACGCCGGCCGGATCGCCCGAGCGATCGTCGCCGCCCGCCCCCTGACCACGACGACCCAGCTGGCCGAGGTCGTGCGCGACGCCGTGCCCGCCCCCGCCCGGCGCCGGGGCGGCCACCCGGCACGCCGCACGTTCCAGGCCCTCCGCATCGCCGTCAACGAGGAGCTGGCGATCCTGCCGGCGACCATCGACGACGCCATCGACGAGCTGGTGGCCGGCGGCCGGTGCCTCGTGCTGGCGTACCACTCGGGCGAGGACCGCATCGTGAAGGACCGGTTCCGCCACGCCGCCACCGGCGGCTGGACCGGGCCGTCGCACCTGCCCGTGCCGCCGGGCGTCACGCCCACGGTGCGGCTGCTGCGCCGCGGGGCCATCAAGCCCAGCGCGGCCGAGATCGCCGAGAACCCGCGCGCCGAGGCGGCCCGCCTCCGTGCCGTCGAGAAGCTCCCCCTCCAGGAGGTGGCATAGATGGCCACTGCACGCCTGCCCCGCCCGGCCGTCGGCCGGCCGCTCCCCGAGCGGGCGCTCCGCGAGCGCCACCTCCGGGTGGTGCCGGAGGCGAGACGTCGCCTCGCCACCCTCAACCCCCGCACCGGCGTTCTGCTGACGCTGCTGCTCTTCGCCGCGCTCTTCGGCGTGGCGGTCAGCCACGCCCTCCTCATCGAGGGCCAGGCCGAGCTCGACCGCCTCGATGAGCAGGTGGCCGCCGAGCAGGACCGGTACGAGCGGTTACGCCTCGAGCGCGCCGAGCTCGACTCGCCGGACCGCATCCTCGACGAGGCCTCGCGGATGGGCATGGTGCCCGCCGACGACGTCACCTGGCTGACCCCCGACGAGGCCGCGCCCGGGGCCGTGACCCCCACGACCGAGCCCGTCGAGACCTCGGGCACCAGCTGGGCAGACGTCAAGCCGTACCTGGAGCCCACGAGGTGACCCCGGGCGGCGGGCGG
>Ga0126306_10000630_pt1 | contig 16995 bp, 14 predicted proteins | sample Plot27_FD_92592 | JGI IMG/M metagenome (GOLD analysis project Ga0126306, IMG submission 92592) | Serpentine soil microbial communities from UC McLaughlin Reserve, CA, USA - Plot27 | ecosystem: Environmental > Terrestrial > Soil > Grasslands | place: USA: UC McLaughlin Reserve, Lake County...
ACGCGGTTGCCGAGCGTCACGCCGCCGAAGCCGTGGCGCGGGGTGAGCATGTCGGGCAGCGATCGCCAGCGATCGGTGCGCGGGTCGAACAGCTCGACCTCCGCGATCGTGGTTCCACCCGGCTCGAGGCGCTCGCCGCCGAAGACGACGATGCGCCCGTCGCGCAGGCGTGCCGAGGCGATCCCGCCGCGCGCCGTTCGCAGGGGCGGCAGTTGCCGCCAGGCGCGCCGGCGCGGGTCGTAGCGCGCGGCAGCGGTGAGGTTCTCGGCATCGCGCCCGGCGAGCACGTAGAGGTGACCGCCGCTCGCCACGCCCGTCGTATGGTTGCGGGCCGGGCCCGGAAAGCTCGGGCCGCGACGCCACCGTGCCCGCCTGAAGTCGTAGATCTCGAGTGACCTCAGTGAGCCCGAGGCGTTCGCGCCCCCGGCCACGTAGAGCCGATCGTCGATCACCGCCGTGGCGTGCGCCGCTCTCGGCGTCGGCGCTCGCGGCAGCCGCCGCCACCGATCCCGTTCCGGGTCGTAGCGCAGCAGCATGCCGGTCGGCTGCTCGAGCCCCGCCTCGCTCGCGTAGCCGCCGTGCACATACACGCGCCCGCGGTAGGCGACCGCCGTGGGATGGTTCAGAGCCACCGGCATCGGGCGCACGGCCCGCCAGCGATCACGGCGGAGGTCGTAGCGCTCGACGGCGGCCGTGGTCCGCCCGCTCGAGCGCTCGAAGCCGCCGACCACGTACGCGAATCGCCCGACCCGCGCGGCGGCTACCTCGGTGCGTTCGAGCGGCGCCGGGCGGAGCGCGGTCCAACGATCGGTGCGCGACGACCGCGATCCGTCGGCGGGGAGAACGATCAGCGCGGCGACCGCGGCGGCCGCCAGCGTTCCAGCCAGCAGCGCGCGCAACGCGCTCCCGCTCACGCGGGCGAGGAGCCGGCCGCGGCGCGCCCGAGTGTCTGCTCGGCGTGGTAGCTCGAGCGCACGAGCGGCCCCGCGGCCACCGACTCGAAGCCCATCGCGTACGCCTCGCGCTCCAGCTCGGCGAACTCGTCCGGATGCCAGTAGCGCACGACCGGCAGGTGGTCGCGGGTCGGCCGGAGGTACTGCCCAACCGTGAGTACCTGCACGCCGTGCTCGCGCAGGATCCCGAAGGCCTCGATCAGCTCGTCCTTCGACTCGCCGAGACCGGTCATCAGGCCGGACTTCGTGACCACCTGGTCGCCGCCAATGTCCTTCGCGTTGCGCAGCACGCGGCACGAGCGCAGGAAGCGCGAGCCACGGCGTGCCAGCGGGTAGAGGCGGGGCACGGTCTCGACGTTGTGGTTGAACACGTCGGGCCGCTCCGCGATCACCCGGGCGAGCGGCATCTCCTCGCCGCGGAAGTCGGGCGTCAGCACCTCGACCTTGCAGCCCGGTGCGAGCCGGCGGATCGAGCGGATCACCCCGACGAACGCGGTGGAGCCGAGATCCGGCAGGTCGTCGCGGTCGACCGAGGTGATCACGGCGTGCCGCAGGCCCATCTTGCGCACCGACTGCGCCACCCGGAGCGGCTCGAGCGGATCGTCGTGCGTGGGCTTGCCGGTCTTGACGTTGCAGAATCCGCAGCGCCGCGTGCAGGTGTCGCCGAGGATCATGAAGGTGGCCGTGCCGCGCTCCCAGCAGTCACCGATGTTCGGGCAGGCGGCCTCCTGGCAGACCGTGTGGAGGTCCTGGCCCTCGATCATCCCGCGCAGCTCGCGGTAGCGCGGGCCGCCGGGGGCCGGGCGCTTGAACCACTCCGGCTTGCGATCGCGGAACGGGCGCACGGCGCCCAGCTCGAGCACGCGGGCGCCGCCGGGATTGGCGCGCGAGCGGGTGCTCATGCCGCCACCACGTCGGGGACGAGCAGCCGCTGCGGCGACACCAGCCGCTGCCGGCGCTCGAACGCCTCGCAGAACCGGTACGCCATGCGCTTGCGGAAGCACGGCAGCGACTCGGATCGCCCGGTCTCGCGCGCCATCGACGTCACGCATGAGTGTTCGACCCCGCAGGGCACGATCCATTCGAACGGCTGCAGGTCGTTGTCCACGTTCACCGCGAGCCCGTGCATCGACACGCCGTCGCGCACGCGCACGCCGATCGACGCGATCTTCGACTGGCCGGACCAGACCCCGATGGACGGGGTGTCGCGCGGCTCGGCGGCGACCCCCTCGTCGGCCAGCGCCTCGACGATCGCCCGCTCCATCGTGTGCACGAAGTCCGCCACGCGCTCCACGGCCATGATCGGGTAGGCCACGAGCTGGCCCGGGCCGTGGTAGGTCACGAGGCCACCCCGGTCGGTGTCGCAGATCTCGATCCCGCGCTCGGCGTACCAGCGCTCGCCCATCGGCAGGTCCCCAGGCTTGCTGCGCCTGGTCTTCGTGTAGACGGGCGTGTGCTCGAGTACGAGCAGGAGGTCGGGCAGCTGCCCGGCCACGCGGCGGTCGCGCAGCGCTTGCTGCAACTCCAACGCCTCCGCGTAGGGGACCACGCCGAGCTGCGAGACCCAGAGATCCTGCATGAGCCCCAAGGCTACTCTGCAGGCGTGGGCCAGCACGACGAGCGCTTTTGGCCGGCGCGTCTGCGCTGGCGCCTCCGCGGCGCCTGGATGTGGCCGTCGTTCATCGCGATCACCCTGCTGGACGGCGTGCTGCTCCATCTGCTCCCCCCGGTCCGGACGGGCGTGGACCTGATCCCCGGGATCCTGCTCGCGACGTTCGGCAATCTGGTGCTGATCGGGGCCGTGGGCCCCTGGCTCGCCCGCCGCCTCTGGAAGCGCCGTCCCGCCGCCGACCCCGCCGCGCCCGCGAAGGCCCAGCTCGAGGTGCTCTCCGACCGGATGGGGACCGGCTTGCTGGTGGCGAGCATCTTCGGCGTGCTGGCCGCAGGACTGGCGGCCCGGCCCACCGTGGTGGCCGAAACCGAGGAGAGGGAGCGCGCGGCGAAGGAGCTCTACCAGTACGTGGAAGGCCACGGGAGCGCGGAGCTGCGCCGCAACCTGGAGGCCTCCGACACGGTCCGGCTGGGCGAGGGGTACTTCCGCTCCTGCATCCCGGACGACGGGCGCGAGGAATGGACCTGCTTCTTCCTCGACGCCAGGACAAGCGACACGGAGGTCATCCGCGACCCGAGCAGACTGCCGAACAAGCGCGACCCCTGATAAAGGCCCTAGGGGGCCCTCACCAGCGACACGAGGCGCCCGCCCGGCCTCACCTCGAGTAGCTCCACGTGGTTGCTGCCCTCCCGCAGCGCCGATTCCGGCACCACCAGCGAGAGGAACTCCGCGCGCCTGCCGCGCAGGTGGAAGCTCCGCCCCGTGGCGCGTATGCGTCCGTTCACGGCCACGGCAAGGTCGCGCTTCACACCGCGCGGGCTGCCCACGAGCCGCCCGGTCACCCGCGTGGGCAGGATCGGGTTCGAACGATCCACCCGAGCGACGAGCGCGGCGTTTGCGAGCTCGGCGCGCACGCGGCTCGGCTGAGCCACCGCCGTGCGGCGCACGGCCTGCCCGACCAGCTCCCGGTGCGGGCCGATCCGGTAGGCCGACGCCCACGGATCGCCGAACACGAGCTCGCTCTCCGGACCCGTCCCGAACAGGCGTGCGCGCCACAGCCGGAGCTCGTGACGGCGTCGCTCGAACTCGCCCCGCGTGCGCGTGATCACGCGGCTGAAGTCACGCCGTGACATGGACAGCCGGTCGCGCTCCCGGGTGGCCTCTGAGAACGCCGAGCGGCCGTCGTGGCGCCAGAACAGCCGCGTGCCGAGCAGATCGGCGACGGTCGGCACGATGTCGATCGTGCGCACCAGGCTGTCGTCCACCCGGCCGTCCGTCTGGCCGGGTGCCTTCACGAACAGCGGCACCCCCGCGATCTGCTCGAAGTTCGTCTCGGATACCTGGCGGCGCTCCTGCACGCCCACCTCGAACGAGTAGCCGTGGTCCGCCGTGACCACGAGCAGCGCTCTTTCGAAGATGCCGGTGCGGCGCATGCGGCGAATGAGCAGTCCCAGCTCGTGGTCGGTGTAGCCCACCTGGAGCAGGTGGCGAAGGTGGTTGTGGTTCGTCAGGTCCGGGTCGTGGAACCCGATCGGCCGGTTGATCCCCTGAATCGGATCCTCGCCCGCTGGCCGGCTCTGGCGCCCCGACGGAAGGTAGATCCACGGCTCGTGCGGGATCAGCGCGTGGTGGAAGTAGAAGGTAGGTCGCGGCCGGTTGCGGATGGCGCCGATCCAGCGGTGCAGGCGCGCCGGTCGTCCGCCACCGGCGAGACGCCTGAGCACGCCCGGCCGGCGGGAGCGCGCGCCGGAGCAGATCCGCGGCGGGCACACCGCCGTTCCCGACTCCACCTTGATCACGTCGTACCCGAGCCGGTCCATCAAATGGAAGATGCTCGGCTGGTGGCTGCGCACGTCCGGCGCCGTGCCGGATCGCGGCATCCGGGCGTCGAGGATCGCCGGCACGGCCTTGAAGGTGGAGTCGTAGATGCTCTGACCGTTGCGGAACCACGTGGAGGTGCGTGCCAGGGCGGCGAAGTTCGGATAGCGGGCTGCGTCGATGCGTCCGTCGGGCGCGATCAGCGTGTCGCTCGGGAACTCGTCGAACACGACGATCACCACCGGCGGGGGTCGGTCCTCGCTCACCTCTGGCTTGTCGGCGTCGTCGTGGCCCACGGCATAGCCGACGGTCACGGCGGCCCCGGCGAGCAGGGCGAGAAGCACCAGCATGGGCACCCGCACCAGCGGAAATCTAAAGAACCCTCAGTTGCGGGCGAGCGGCCTGAGGCGTTCGCCGGCCATGACCTCGAACACCTCGATCGCGTTGCGGCCCTCGCGCAGCGCGCCCTCGGGGACCATGAACGCGAAGTGCTCGGTGGGGTCGCCGGCGAGGTGGAACGAGCGACCCACCGCCTCGATCCGGCCGTTCACCGCCACGGCCAGGTCGCGCTTCTCGCGGCTCGACCCGCCACCCAGGTTGCCCGCGACCTGGGTGGGCACGATGCCGCTCGTACGCCGCACGTTGGCGAACATGTCATCGCCGGCGATCGACGCCTGCGGCCCGCCCGCCCCGGACGCGGAAGCGAGCTCGGCGGCCTGGCGCCCGATCAGCCCGCGGTGCGGCCCGATCCCGGTGTACAGCGACGCGATGTCGCCGGATCCGAACTGCCGCAGGCGCCGCTGCCAGACCGAGCGCCGGCGCGCCTCCCAGCGGCGACCGGAGATGCTCACGATCGATGAGAAGTCGCGCGTGGTGAGCGTCACGCGTTGACGCCGGCGGGTGGCGCGGCTGAACGCGGAGCGGCCGTCGGCGCGGTAGCCGAGCCTCCAGCCGAGCACGGCGGCGATCGTGGGGGTGATGTCGAGCGTGCGCGCGTAGGCGTCGCTCACGCGGCCGCCCTGCTGGCCGGGACGCTTGACGACCAAGGGCACCGGCGTGAGCTCCTCCACGTTCGACGCGTTCACGCGGCGCCGAGTGTCCACGTGGGCCTGGAACGCGATCCCATGATCGGCAGTGACCACGATCATCGTGTCGTCGTACATCCCCTGCGCCTTGAGCTGCCGCACCAGCCGGCCGAGCAGCCGGTCCGCGAAGCCGAGCTGGAGCAGGTAGCGCTGCTCGTTGTGGCGGGCGAGGAACTCGTCGTCGAAGCCAGGCACCGTGTTCATGCCGTGGAGCAGGTCGCCAGCGCCCGGGCGCGTCTGGGCGCCGGACGGCAGGTAGATGTAGGGGCCGTGCGGAAGGAGCAGGTGCTTCATCCAGAACCCGGGGCGCCCGCTCGGCCGGATTGAGCGCACCCAGCGGTCGAAGCGCTGCGGGCGCCCGCGCAGCAGCTTGGGGATGATCGCCGGCCGCTTGGTCCGCCCGCCGCGGCAGATGCTCGGCGGGCACAGGGCCGTGGCCTCCTCCGAGGCGACGATGCGGTAGCGGTGCCGGGCGAACATGTCGAAGATGGAGCGCGGGTGGTCGCTGCGGTCGGGGGAGGTGCCGGGGTGGGGACGAATCCCGTCCAGGATCAGGGGCACCGCCTTGGTGGTCGAGTCGTAGACTGAGAAGGCGTTGCGGAACCAGGTCGAGTCATCGGCAAGCGCTGCGAAGTTCGGGTAGCGCACCGGGTCGATGCGTCCGGACCGGTCGAGCAGCGAGTCGGTTGGGAACTCGTCCATCACGAGAAGCACCACGTTTGGCGCCGAGTGCGCCGCCTTGGGCGCGTCTGACGAGCAGGAGAGCCCCAGCATGAGTCCGGCTGCAACGACGAGGATGCCTAACGCGATCCGTGTCACGGGCGGGACTCTAGGAAGCTGGCGGACGGTTCACCCCCTCGTAACAGCCGGCGCCCAAATGTAAAGAACGTTTGCCCTGTGGACGCACTCGAAACCTTCCTAACGATGGCCCGCACCGACTTCGTGGAACGGTCCCCGCTCACCCGCGAGGCGCTTGCTTACGCGGCGGAGCGTCATTCCGGCCAGACACGTGACATCGACGACATGCCGTTCGTGACCCACCCGGTGGAGGTGGCCTGCCTGCTCCACGAGGCCGGCTACCCCGACGAGGTGGTCGCCGCCGGCGTGCTGCACGACGTGCTCGAGGACACGGACGCCGAGCCCCACGACATCGCGGAGCGCTTCGGCCCCCAGGTCGCGGGCCTCGTGGCCTCCGTGAGCGACGACCCGTCGATCGAGAACGATGCCGAGCGCAAGGCCGCTCTGCGGCGCCAGGTGGAGGGGGCGGGCGAGCACGCCGCCGCGGTGTTCGCCGCTGACAAGGTCTCGAAGGCGCGCGAGTTGCGCGTGCAGACGAGCCGCGGTCGCTTCACTCGGCAGGACCACGGCAAGCTCGACCACTACAAGGCGAGTCTCGAGATGCTCCTTCAGGTCATCCCCGACCACGACCTGGTGAATCAGCTTCGACTGGAGCTCGAGACTGTGGAGGCGCTGCCCGCCGGCGGCGTGTAGCGCTCAGGCAAAGCAGCTGCGTAGCGGTTGTGCTGTCGCGCTCTCGGGATCGTCAGCCAGCAGGAGGCCGACGCCGAGCCGGTACTTCGATATCGACAGCGGCTCGTGTCCGGCGTCCCGAACCAGCCGGTCCACCGCCCCACCGCCGTCCTCGCTCTTGGTCTCCATCAGCGTGTAGCCGTCTCGAAGGCTGGCGCTGCGGTCGTCCATGCTCCGGAGCTCGACGGCGAGGTCGATCGTGGCGCGCTCGCCTCCCTCGCGCGCTCCCAGCGTGATCCGCTCGTAGCGCGTGCTCAGGGTGGGCGCGAGGTCGTCCGGGGGCCCCTCACCCGCCACCTCGCGCAGCGTCTCCTCGAGGAAGCGGCGTGCCGGTTCGGTCACGGCGCCGTGCTCGCCCTTGTCCTGCGGGCGCTGGCGCTTGACCGTCTCGTCGGCCATGCGGACCTTCACCTCGAAGAAGCACACGCCGGTCTCGCGATAGAGGCGCGTGCGCGCCTTGAAGCGCGGCCGCCGGCCGGCCACGTGGTCGTGGAAGCAGCGCAGGTCGGGCGTGTCGAAGTACACGCTCTCGTAGTTGAAGCGCCGGTGCCCATCGATCTCGAGCACCTGGTAGGAGTCGGCCACCCGGCCGATCAGGTCGCGCAGCCGCTCGACCGGGACCACGTACTTGGTGTCCACGCGCCGTCGCAGGGCCGCTCGCTCGTCGAGCTCCTCGAGCGTGACGGGTGCGAGATCGTCGAGGTCTCTCACCCCGTCCGCTTACCCCGCCGCAAGCAGCTGCACGCCCAGCCGGCGCGCGAGGCCCTCTCCGCCCCAGCGCATGACCACGTTGTGGTTGTACTCGAACACCGGGCGCGCCACGGGAGCGAGCAGATTCATCCAGGGTCTCGCCGTGCGCACGTTCCACTCGTAGAGCACGGCCGTCACACCATCCTGCTGGAAGAGCCGCCAGCGGCCGAAGCCGGTCAGCTCGCCCACGGCATCCCCCTCCATCACGCGCGGTGCCTCGAGATGGCGCACGGTGAAGTCGAACTCGAGCTCGTAGGGAATCCGGCTGCGCCACGCGATGCGGTAGCGGCTGCCCACCCGGCCGTCGTCGCCTGGCTCGAGCAGGGTCACGCGCTCCACGCCGCGCCACCACTCGGGCCAGCGCTCGGCGTCCTGGAGGACCTCCCAGGCCGCTTCCCGGGGGCCCTCCAGGAGCCAGGTAGTCAGGAACGAGTAGTCGCTCAACCCTCGAGGTTGACCATCACGTGCTTGATCTCGGTGTAGTCCTCGAGCGCGTACTTCGACATGTCCTTGCCGTAGCCGGACTGCTTGAACCCGCCGTGCGGCATCTCGGTCGCCATCGTGATGTGGTCGTTGACCCACACGGTGCCGAAGCGGATTGCGTTGGCCACGCGGTGGGCGCGGCCGATGTCGCGCGTCCAGACCGAGGATGCGAGCCCGTAGCGGGTGCCGTTTGCCCACTCGATCGCCTTGGCCTCGTCGTCGAACTGCTGCACGGTGAGGACTGGCCCGAAGATCTCCTTCTGGATCATCTCGTCGTCCTGCTGCAGGTTGGCGACCACGGTCGGCTCGAGAAACGCGCCGGGCAGGTCGGGCTCCTTGCCGCCGGTCACGATCTCGGCGCCGTCAGGGGTGCGCGAGAGGAAGCCCTCCACACGCTCGCGCTGGCGCATCGAGTTGAGCGGTCCGAGCGTGGTCTCCGGGTCGAACGTATCGCCAACCTTGTAGCCCTTTGCCTGCTCTGTGAGCCCGTTCACCACGTCGTCGTACACCTTCGACGAGGCGAGCACGCGGGTGGCCGCGGTGCAGTCCTGGCCCGCGTTGTAGAGGCCGGTGGCGGCGATCGTCTCCATGGCCACGTCGAGGTCCACGTCGTCGAACACGATCACCGGGGCCTTGCCGCCGAGCTCGAGGTGCAAGCGCTTGAGCGAGTCCGCCGCCGCACGCGCGATCCACTTGCCGGTGTCCGGCGAGCCGGTCAAGGAGACCATCTCCACGTCGGGGTGCGTGACGAGCGATGAGCCCGCCGGCTGGCCGTGCCCAGTGATGACGTTGAGCACGCCCTTGGGCAGCACCTCGGCCGCGTACTCCGCGAGCTTGACGGTGGTGATCGGCGTGGTCTCGGCCGGCTTCAGCACGATTGTGCAGCCCGTGGCGAGCGCCGGGCCGATCTTCCAGATGGCCATCATCAGCGGGTAGTTCCATGGCGTGATCTGGCCCACCACGCCCACCGGCTCGCGGCGGACGATCGAGGTGCGGCCGGCCACGTACTCACCGGAGGCCTGGCCCTCGGGCACCCGGGCGGCACCGCCGAAGAAGCGCAGGTTGTCGCACAGGAACGGCATCTCGTCCTCGAGGAAGGCGTTCCGGGGCTTGCCGGCGTCGGCGGCCTCGAGGTCCGACAGCTCCTCCGCGTGCTCCTCGAGCAGATCGGCCAGCTTGAGGAGTGCCGCCGCACGCTCGCCCGGCGGCGTGGCCGCCCATACCGGAAACGCCCGCTTGGCGGCGGCCACGGCCCGGTTCACGTCCTCCCCGGTGGACAGCGGCATCTCGGCGATCACCTCGCCGTTCGCCGGGTTCGTGACCTCCTCCGTGGCGCCCTCGGCGGAATCTACGAACTCGCCGTCGATGAAGTTCTGAAGCTTGGTCTTTGTGGCAGTGGCCATATCTCTCCTATCTCTACGCAGTGACGCTCAGCACGTCCTCGACCGGCGTGTATTCCGTGCCCGTCGCCTCGGCCACGGCCTGGTGGGTGACCTTCCCGTCCGCCACGTTCACCCCGGGTCGAAGGGCCGGGAGCTCCTCGATCGCTCCCACCACGCCGTTGTCGGCGAGCGCGAGCACATAGGGCAGCGTTGCGTTCGTGAGTGCGAACGTGGACGTGACGGGCACGGCGCCGGGCATGTTCGCCACGCAGTAGTGCGTGACGCCGTCGACCCCGTAGACGGGGTCTGAGTGCGTGGTCGGGTGCGAGGTCTCGAAGCAGCCGCCCTGGTCGATCGACACGTCCACCAGCACGGCGCGCTGTTTCATGAGCTTGAGCTGAGCGCGCTTGATCACGTAGGGGGCGCGGGCGCCGTGGATCAGCACCGCGCCGATCACGAGGTCGGCGCGCGGCAGCATCTCCTCCACGGCGAGGGTGGACGAGTACACCGTGGAGGCGCGCCCGCCGAAGCCGATGTCGAGCTCGCGCAGGCGGTCGATGTTGCGGTCGAACACGAACACGTCCGCCTCCATGCCGATCGCGATGAACGCCGCGTTCTGGCCCACCACGCCGCCGCCGATGATCATCACCGTTGCCGCCGCCACGCCGGGAACGCCGCCGAGCAGCACGCCGCGCCCGCCGAGTGGCCGCTCGAGGAAGAAGGCGCCCGCCTGCGTGGCGATCTTGCCAGCCACCTCGCTCATCGGTGCCAGCAACGGCAGTCGACCCTTGTCGTCCACCACGGTCTCGTATGCGATGCAGGTCGCGCCGGTGTCGCAGAGCCCCTTCGTCAGCTCGGGCTGGGGCGCGAGATGAAGGTAGGTGAAAAGCGTGTGCCTGGGCCGCAGCAGCGCGACCTCCTCGGGCTGTGGCTCCTTGACCCCCAGGATCAGCTCCGCCTCCTCGAAGACCGAGTGGGCGTCGGGCGCGATGCGCGCCCCCTGCCGCGTGTACTCCTCGTCTGGAATGGTGCTGCCCGTGCCCGCGCCGGTCTGCACCACCACCTCGTGACCGTGCTCCACGAGCTCGCGCGCGCCGGCCGGCGTCAGCGCGACGCGGTACTCGTCGGTCTTGATCTCCGTGGGTACGCCGACCTTCATTCGGTTCGAATCCTCTCTACTCGACCAATTCGCGGGCTCGGAGTGCCAACCAGAACTCGATCCGGTCGCGGGCGTTCGACAGGTCCCTCCCCGTCAGCTCCTCCACGCGCCTGATCCGGTAGCGCAGCGTATGACGATGGCAGTACAGCGCGCGTGCTGCTCGCTCCCACTGGCCGTTCTGCTCGATGAAGGCCTCGAGCGATCGGATCAGCTCGTCGCCGTACTCGCCGCTCGCGTTCTCGAGCGGTCCGAGCACGCTGTCGCAGTAGAGCCGCAGGGCATCGTCGTCCTGGAGCGAGAGCAGCAGCTGGAAGGCCCCGAGGTCGCGATAGGAGGCCACCGGCGAGTGTCCGTTGGCCAGCGCGGCGGCCTCGAGCGCACAGCGGGCCTCGTGGAACGAGCGGCGCAGCGAGCCCACCGGGGCCGTGCGTGACGCCGCGGCGCGCAGCTCGCCGTGCTCCGCGGTGAGCGAGTCGCGCGCCCGCCCGGCCAGCCCCACCGGATCGAGCGAATCGCGGGCGTCGACCACGGCGCACAGCAGCCGCTCCCGCGAGGCCACCAACGCGCTCACCCCGGCGTCCGCCAGGAAGCGGTCGAGGTCGCCCTCGGCGGGCGCAGCGCTGCCGTCCTGGCTCGCGAACACGAGCACCGCCGCCTGTGCGCCCACGCCGAAGGGGCGCAGTCGCACCCCGAGCTCCGTCTCTGACAGGCGCCCGGTCAGCGCCTCGGCGAGCACGTCGCCCGCCAGCCGGCGCTCGGTGTCGCGCATCGCGCGCTGGCGCATGAGCTCGAGCGCAACCACGGTCACGGCCTGCTGGAGGATCAGCCGCTCGAAGTCGCCGAGTCCCCCCGCGTCACGCGCGGCGAGGAGCCAGGCCTGCGGCGCCCCGCGTCCGCGCGTCGACACGGGCAGTACCAGCGACCGGCCCGCGATCTCCGGATGGCCGGGCGCGAACTCGCCGGCATCGGGCGGCTTCGCGGTTCCCGCCCCGAGTGCCTCACTGCGGCGGCGTACCTCGTCGCGCACCTGTTGCAGTGCGTCGTCGGGCACCTGGCGGCGAAACAGCTTCTCGGCGATCGTGTCGCCTCGCGCCGACAGCACCGAGACCGCCCCGCCCGTGGCCGCGGCGAGGGCCCGCACCAGTTCGTCGAGCCCGCGCTCCTCGAGCACGAGCCGCTCGAGCCGCTTGTGGATCGCGATGCCACGCTGGAGAACCTCGTACTGCTCGTTCACGAGGCGCGTGAACGCCTTCTCCGTGATCGCGATGAACGGCAGCTCGTACGGCACCTCGAAGACGGGGAAGCCGAGCTCCGCCGCCTCCTGGAGGAGCGGCGCGGGCAGGCGGTCGTGGTCGAACCCGGTGCCGAATCCCAGCCCCGCCAGGTGGCGGCCCGAGAGCAGCCGCAGGAACTCGCGCTGGCGCGCCTCGGTGTCGAGCTGGATCCCCGTGGTGAGCAGCAGCTCACCGCCCGAGAGCCAGGGGGTGGGATCCGTGAGCTCGGAGATGTGCACCCAGCGGACCGGCGCGTCGGCCCCGTCCTCGCCTGCCGCGAGCTCGAGGCCCATCTCGGCGACGAGGCCACGTACGGTGAGCATCAGTGGCGGACGATCCGCTCCCAGGCCTCGCTCAGCACTTGCCGCAGGACCCTGTCGATCAGCTCGAACTCCTCGGTGTCGGCGATCAGCGGAGGCGAGAGCTGGATCACGGGGTCACCGCGGTCGTCGGCCCGGCAGATCAGACCGTGCCGGTAGAGCTCGCCCGACATGAAGCCGCGCAGGAGGTCCTCCGACTCCTGGTCGGAGAAGCTCTCCTTCGTCTCCTTGTCCTTGACCAGCTCGAGCGCGTGGAAGTACCCGGCACCGCGCACGTCGCCGACGATCGGCAGGTCTTCGCGCAGCTTGTCGAGCATCCCGCGGAACTCCGGCTCCTTGGCGCGCACGTGGCCGCAGAGGTCCTCCCGCTCGAAGATGTCGAGGTTCGCCATCGCCACCGCCGAGGACACCGGGTGACCGCCGAACGTGATCCCGTGGGTGAACATCTTCGTGTCGTTCATGAAGGGCTCCGCGACCCGGTCGGACACGATCACCGCTCCCATGGGGGCGTAGGCGGACGTGATGCCCTTGGCCGTGGTGATCATGTCGGGCACCACGCCGAAGCGCTCGACGCCGAAGTAGTGGCCGAGCCGGCCCCAGGAGCAGATCACCTCGTCGGCGATCAGGAGCACGCCGTGCTTGTCGCAGATCTCGCGAACGCGCTGCCAGTAGCCGTCCTGAGGGACGAAGCAGCCGCCCGAGTTCTGCACGGGCTCGAGGATCACGGCCGTCACGGTCTCCGGGCCCTGGAACTCGATCGCGTGCTCGATCTGGTCCGCGGCCCAGAGCGGGTCACGGTCCTCGGGCCAGCGGTACTCGTTCGTGTTCGGCACGTGGTAGGCGCCCGGCACGAGTGGCTCGAAGGCCGTGCGCAGCGGGGTGATGCCCGTGATCGAGAGCGCGCCGAAGGTGGTGCCGTGGTAGGCGGTCTCGCGCGACAGGATCTTGTAGCGCTGCGGCTCGCCGGTCAGCTTGTGGAACTGGCGCGAGAGCTTCCAGGCCGACTCGACGGCCTCGGAGCCGCCCGACGTGAAGAACACCCGATTGAGGTCACCCGGGGCCAGACCCGCGATCCGCTCCGCCAGCTCGATGGCGACCGGGTGGGCGTAGCTCCAGTTCGTGTAGAAGCCGAGCTTCTTGGCCTGGCGGGCCGCGGCGTCGCCGAGCTCGGCCCGGCCATGGCCGGCATTCACGCAGAACAGCGCGGAGAGGCCGTCGAGGAAGCGATTGCCCTGCTCGTCCCAGACGTACGAGCCCTCGCCTCGAACGATGACCGGGATCTCGTGCTTCTCGTCGTACCCGCCCATGCGGGTGAAGTGCATCCAGAGATGACGGCGTGCCTTCTCCTGGAGCGCGCTCGGAGAACCGGTATCGGGCTCGTACACGGTCTGGGGGGTAGTCGCCATTCTCTCTCCTTGACTAGACGCTTCGGACAAACCGTATCGGCGGAATGGTGGACCGTCTAGGGAGCCTGTGGCGAAACAGCGGAGCACCACATTGTCCAATTCGTAGTATTAGCGATCGGTGTTTTCGGCGTTTCGCACCTTGAAGCCTCGCCGGATCGGCCATAGCTTGCCCGGGAGGATGAGCCTTGCCGGCGAAGGGGGGACACCGCCGAGCGTCAGCCTTCAAGGGGTGACCAAGCGCTTCGGCGACTTCACGGCCGTGCGCGACCTGGTGCTCGACATCCCGCGCGGCCAGTTCTTCACCATGCTCGGCCCCTCTGGGTGCGGGAAGACCACCACGCTCCGGATGGTCGCCGGCTTCGAGGAGCCCAGCGAGGGCACCGTTCTGCTCGACGGCGAGGACGTGACGCATCTGCCCGCGTTCCGGCGCGCCACCAACACCGTCTTCCAGAGCTACGCGCTCTTCCCGCACCTCAGCGTGGAGCGCAACGTCTCCTTTGGGCTCGAACGCCGCCGGATCGCGAAGGACGAGGTCCGCCGGCGCGTGGCCGAGGAGCTCGAGCGGGTGGGTCTCGCCGGCGAGGCAAAGCGCAGGCCGCGCCAGCTCTCGGGCGGCCAGCAGCAGCGGGTGGCGCTCGCGCGGGCGCTCGTGAACCGCCCGGCGGTGCTGCTGCTCGACGAACCCCTCGGGGCGCTCGACCTCAAACTGCGCAAGCAGCTCCAGGTGGAGCTCAAGCGCATCCAGCGCGACGTCGGCATCACGTTCGTCTACGTGACGCACGACCAGGAGGAGGCGCTGACCATGTCGGACCGGATCGCCGTGATGAACAGGGGCGTGATCGAGCAGATGGACGATCCGGAGGAGATCTACGAGCGACCTCGCACCACCTTCGTCGCCGGCTTCATCGGCGTGTCCAACCTGATGCCCGGTCAGGTGGTGTCGTCCGGCACAGGGGTGGCCGAGCTCCGCCTCGACGCCGGGGTGACCGTGCGCACCGGCGCCGCGGGCGCCGCCGTCGGCGAGCGGGCCCACGCCGTGGTGCGCCCGGAGAAGCTTCAGCTCCATGCCGTGAACGGCGCCGGTCCTGATGGCCGCCCGAGCGTGGAGGGCCAGGTCGAGAGCTCGCTCTACCTGGGAACGGCAACGCAGGTGATCGTGCGGCTTCACGACGACACCCGCCTGACCGTCCTCGTCCCGAACACCGACGAGGAGGCGCGCCAGCGCCTACCGGCCGCCGGCGACGCCGCACGTTTGACATGGGCCGACGAGAACATCCACATGGTGAAGGAGGGAACTGCGTGAGCGACCTGGAGCGCCAGTTCGAACGCCTCGTCCAAGCTGAGATCAGCCGCAGGCGGTTGCTGCGCCGCGGCGCGGCCGGCGCGCTCAGCGTGTCTGCGCTCGCCTACCTCGCGGCCTGCGGCTCCGAGACCGGCGGCACCGGCGGGGACGGCGAGGAGGAGGCCAAGACGATCAAGAAGGGCGAGATCTCGGACTCGCTCTACTTCGCGAATTGGCCGCTCTACATCGAGGAGGACCGCGGCACGCTGAAGGAGTTCGAGAAGAAGTACGGCACCAAGGTCAAGTACGTCGAGGAGATCAACGACAACAACGAGTTCTTCGGCAAGGTGCGCCAGCAGTACCAGCGCGGGGACTCCGGTGGCCGCGATATCCAGGTGGTCACCGACTGGATGGCCGGGCGCATGATCCGACTCGGTTACGTGCAGAAGGTCGACCACGCAGCGCTGCCGAACGTGCAGGCCAACCTGATTCCGCGACTCAAGTCACCGCCGTTCGACCCGAGCCGCGACTTCTCGGTGCCGTGGCAGTCCGGCTTCGCGGGGATCATCTACCGCAAGGACAAGGTCAAGCGCGAGCCCAAGTCGATCGACGACCTGTTCGATCCCGCCTACAAGGGCAAGGTCACGATGCTGACCGAGATGCGCGACACCGTCGGCCTGGTGGCCGCCTCGATGGGCTTCGACCCCGAGAAGGCCTCGCTCGACGAGTTCCTCGAGGCGGTCGACAAGATCGGCGAGGGGGCCGAGTCCGGCCAGATCCGCGGCTTCACCGGCAACGAGTACACGAAGGACATCACGAAGGGCGACTCCTGGGTGATCATCGGCTGGTCGGGCGACGCCGTGCAGCTCGAGGCCGACAACCCGAACATCAAGTTCGTGTCTCCCGAGACGGGCGTGCACCTGTGGACGGACAACATGCAGGTGCCGGTGGGGGCGCCGCACGCGTTCACCGCCGAGAAGATGATGGACTTCGTCTACCAGCCCGAGGTCCAGGCGGACATCGCGGAGTACGTGAACTACATCTGCCCGGTGACGGGCGTTAAGGAGATCCTCACCGAGCGCGATCCCGCCCTCGGCCAGAACCAGCTGATCTTCCCGGATGAGCAGACGCTCTCGGACGCATTCATCTTCCGGCAGCTCAAGCCGGAGGAGGAGACCGAGCTGAACGAAGCCTTCCAACAGGTCATTGGCGCCTAGTTAGCTCGCTGCCATGCCGGCGAGGTTCAAGAAAGCCGGTCTGCCGTACCTGCTCCTGCTCCCGGGGCTGGGGTGGCTGCTGGTCTTCTTCGCCATCCCCCTCGGCTACATGGCGTTCGAGTCGCTCAAGTCGGGCACGCCGGATGCCGGCTTCCTGTTCGACTGGCAGTTCGCGAACTACTCCGACGCGATCACCGACTTCAACGAGCAGTTCCTGCGGTCGTTCGAGTACGCCGGCATGGCCACGGTGATCGCGCTGATCATCGGCTACCCGCTGGCCTACGTGATCGCGTTCCGCGGCGGGCGCTGGCGCAACGCCCTGCTGCTCGCGGTGATCGTGCCGTTCTTCGTGACCTATCTGATCCGGACGCTGTCGTGGGAGACGATCCTGAGCGACTCGGGACTCGTGGTGAACACGCTGAAGACCGTGGGCATCCTCGGGGACGACGGCCGCCTGCTCGACACCACCGCCTCCGTGGTGCTGGGCATCACCTACAACTTCCTGCCGTTCATGATCCTGCCGCTCTACGCCTCGCTGGAGCGGATCGACCACCGGCTGCTCGAGGCCGGGTACGACCTGTACGGGCGACGGCGGGACGTGTTCCTCCGAGTGACGCTGCCCCTCTCGATGCCGGGCGTGGTGGCCGGCACGCTGCTCACGTTCATCCCGGCGGCCGGCGACTTCATCAACGCCGAGCTGCTCGGCACGCCGCGTCAGTTCATG
>Ga0126306_10000631_pt1 | contig 16992 bp, 14 predicted proteins | sample Plot27_FD_92592 | JGI IMG/M metagenome (GOLD analysis project Ga0126306, IMG submission 92592) | Serpentine soil microbial communities from UC McLaughlin Reserve, CA, USA - Plot27 | ecosystem: Environmental > Terrestrial > Soil > Grasslands | place: USA: UC McLaughlin Reserve, Lake County...
CACACGTAGACGCCGTCGGCGCGCTTGCCGGGCGCATCCTGCGCGAAGGCGAGTGCGTCGCGGCGCGGTGAGAAGGTCGGGTCCGCGTACACCGTGGACCCGTCCTTCGAGTGATAGGTGCAGACGCGCTCCGGCGCGTCCGGCGGCGTGTTCGCCGAGAGCCGGTAGATCGCGATGTTGTTGAGATCGAGCCCGCCGCCGGCGCCCAACACCAGCAGGTGGCCGTCGCGCGACAGCTCGCCGTCGCCGATCTGGGCCACGTCCGGGTCGCTGAACCACTGCCCGAAGCTCGGGTCGCCCGCCGGCTTCGGCGCGAAGAACGCTGCCTGCTCGACGAGGAGGCCGTAGTTGAAGACGAGCAGCTCGCGGTTGTTCACCCAGGTCGGGTCGCGATAGCTGCGCTGGTAGCCGAAGGTGGAGTCGGCGGTGAAGCGGTCGCTCCGCGACACCACGACCTGGTCCTCGAGGTCATACGGTGTGATGCCGCCCACCGGGGCGTCGCGCTGGACCGCGTAGACGCGCCGTCGGCCGTCCTGGGAGGGGGAGGAGTACCCGCCGTCGCGCGTGAGCCGCGTCTGGTGCCGGCCATCGGGAGAGGAGCGCCAAACGTCACCGCCCTTCGTGTAGACGATCGACGAGGCGTGAGCCGTGTCCATACCGACCAGGCCCATCGTCATGGCGATGGACAGCAGCGCCATCAGCCGAATCGTCCTCATGGCCGTGATCATGCGGCCGGCGACCCCGTCAGGGCGTCGGGGACAACCCTGAGCCTGGTCCCCTATTTCTCCGCGGCGGGGCAGATGATCCGGTAGTCGCAGAAGCGGCAGACGTCCGGCGAGGGGGTCGGCTCGAAGCGCTGCTTCAGGATGCCTCCGGCGATGTCGGAGACGGTGGCCCGCACGCGAGCCAGCTCCTCCTCCGAGTGCTCGACCGGGACCTTCTCGCCGGTCAGCACGTAGAAGTAGCTCTGGGCGGAGGTCTCGAGCCCCCAGGACTCGCGCGCGCCCATCTGGTAGACGGACAGCTGGACGTCCTCCTTCAGCTCCTGCTCGGTCTTCGCGCGGCCGGTTTTGTAGTCGATCAGCTCGAAGGACCCGTCCGGGTGGCGGTCCACCCGGTCCACGCGCCCGCGCAGGAGGTGCGGCCCGATCTTGAAGGCGAAGGAGCGCTCGAACCAGACCGCCTCCGCCTCCGACTCCCTGTCTCGCTCCCAGTACGCCCGGAGCGCCTGCATGGCACGCTCGCGGAACTGGAGCTCGTCGTCGGAGTCCCCGAACCCGGAGCGGCGCCAGGAGGCGTGGAACAGCTCCATCAGGGAGTCGAGCGATCCGCCGCCCTGCTGGTGGAAGCGCTCCAACACCTGGTGCAGCACGATGCCGAAGCGCTGGTGGATGGTCGGCTCCTGCGGGATCCGGAAGACGCGCGCGAACTTGTACTTGAGGGGGCAGATCCGGTACGTGTCGATGTCGGAGGCCGACAGCATCAGCCCGCGTCCGCGACGGGGGATGAACGGCTCGAGCGACGGCTCGCCCCCGCCCTGCTCCGCGCTGGGGCGCTCGGCCGGGTCGCGCTCGGTGTCGCGCAGCCAGCTGTCGAGTGCCGACTGCGCGAGGATCTCGCGCTGCTCCGGCGTCGCGCACTGGAGCAGGATCTCGTTGAGCGCCGGCAGCGCCGACTCGAGCGACTGGCCCTCCTTGGCGCGCTCGATCAGGGCCGCCACCTTGATCAGCTCGAGGTAGCGCGACACGGCCTGGTCCACGTCGAGGTAGGTGTCGAGCCGCATCTCGCCGAGCCGGCTTCCCATGCGCGCGACCGTGTCGAGCAGCTCGTCGCGCATGATCCGGAACGTAGAGTGGAGTCCCTCGGCGGGCCCGAACAGCTCCTCGTCGAACACCTCCTCCTCGACGCCTACCGCGGCCATCGCCTCCTCGTAGAACGGCGACGGCCTGGGGTTGGTGCCCGGCTGGCCGCCCTCGGCCCAGGCGAGGACGAGGCCCTTGCGAGCGCGCGTCATGGCGAGGTGGAGCAGCTCGCGCATCGCCGTGTCGTGAGCGTCGCGGCCGTCCGCCGCGGGGCGGGAGCGCTTGAGCAGGTCGGCCGGCACGCCGTCCGCCTCCGGGCGGTGCGGGCCGGGCATGCGCGCCGCGGAGAGGCCGAGCACGAACACGTGGTCGAACTCGAGCCCGCGCGAGGCCTCCATCGTCATCACCTGCACCGCGGGCGCGGTGGGCGTGCCCGCGGCCTCCTCCTCGCGTAGCCCCGACTCCGCGACGGCCGCGAGGTAGCGGGTGAAGTCACGCGCGGTGGCGTGCGGCTCGCGGCGCATGTAGGCGGTGGCGAGCTCGGACAGCTTGGCGATGTTCCGAAGCCGCTCGACCGTGTCGGCGTGAGTGGCGAACACCTGCTGCCGGCGCAGGCCGATGCGCTCGATCAGGCGGAGCACGAACGCGTCGGGACGGCGGTCCTCGAAGGCGTTCGAGGCCGACCGGTACAGCTTGAGGAACACGCGCGCCCGGTCGCGCCCCTCCTCGGACAGCTGCGGGCCCTCGAGGGCGGCCGCGACCGCGGACGGCATGTCGAGCTTCCGCCGCCGTGCGAGCTGGGTCAGGCGGGCCACGTCCACGGAGCGGAGCTCCACGGGCGGGCGGCTCAGCGCGCGGACCACGGCGCCGGAGTCGTTCGGATCGGCGAGCGCGCGCAGCCACGCAAGCACGTCGCGCACCTCGGCGCGCTGGAAGTAGGCAGCGGCACCGCAGGTGCGCGCGGGTACCGCCCGCTCCTCCAGCGCGGAGGCGATCACGGCGCCCTCGCTCTTCACGGACCGCACCAGCACCGCGATCCGCTCCGGCGGCACGCCGCCGGCGATCAGCTGCTCGGCCTCGGCCCCCACCGCCTGCGCCTGCGCGCGCTCCGAGCGGGCCCGCCAGAAGCGCACACGTCCGCCGCTCACGCCGGTGAGCCGGCCGGGGAGCACCGCCGTGGCCGCGTCGAGGATGCGGCGGCCGGAGCGGCAGTTGCGCTCGAGCTTGACGACGCGCGCCTCGGGCAGCTCCTCGACGAAGCGGGCGTCCGAGCCGACGACGGTGAGCTGCTGGTGCTCGTCGATCAGGAGCCGCAGGAGCATCGCCTCCGCGAAGTTCGCCTCCTGGCACTCGTCCACCAGGATGTGCTGGAAGCGGGCCGCCACGCGTTCGCGGACGTCCGGCCGCTCGTGCAGGAGCTGGAACGCGCGCAGCACCAGGTCGCCGAAGTCGAGCGCGCCGCGCTCGGCGAGCAGGCGGTCGTGGTCGGCGTACAGGCGCGCGAACTCGAGCTCCCGCGCAGCGTGTGAGCGGGCGGCATCGCTCGTCGCCTCGGTGACCTTGCGCTCGGCGTACGCCCGGTAATCCGCCGCCGAAACCATCTCGTCCTTGAGCCGGTCGATGCGCGACACGAAGCTGGCGAGCAGCGGCGCGGGGTTGCCGCGGATCTCGTGTGCGCGTAGCGAGAGGTCGTCGATCCGCTCGAGGAGAAGGGCGAGCCTGTCGGCCGGCGTGACCGGGGTGAGAAACGGATCGACGCCGGCCTCGAGCGCCTCGGCCTGGAGGAGCCGGAGGGCGAAGGAGCGGAACGTCTCCACGTGGAGCTCCTCGTACGGCGAGTCGAGCGTGGCCTCGAGCCGCTCGCGCAGGTCGGCGGCGGCGGGCGGCGAGAACGTGAGCGCGAGGATCTGCTCGGCGGGAATCCCCCGATCCACGAGCCAGGCGAACCGGTGGACGAGAGTGTGCGTCTTGCCCGTCCCGGCACCCGCGACGACGACGAGCGGGCCGTCCGCATGTGCGACGGCCGCCTCCTGCGCGCGGTTCAGGCCGTCGAGGGCTACGGGCATCGGCGCCTAGGATACGCCGCAGCGTGCCGCTGCCGGAGAGCACCGAGTGGGTCGAATTCTGCCGCCGCGCGGCGGACGCGGCGCGCGACGCGGTCCACGCGTACGGATCCACCGCGGAGCGGGCCGTCGAGACCGGCCGCGGCGAAGGCGGCGACACGGCCTACGTGATCGACCGTGCCGCCGAGGACGCGGTGTTCGGGGAGATCGAGGGGCTGGGGGTGCCCGTGCTCGCGGTCTCGGAGGAGCGCGGCGAGGTGGCCGTCGGCGGCGGCGGCGACGTCCGCATCGTCATCGATCCGGTTGACGGCTCTCTCAACGCGAAGAGGGGCCTGCCCTTCGCGTGCGTGTCGATCGCGATCGCCTCCGGTCCCCGAATGGGCGACGTCGATGTCGGCTGGGTGGCCGAGCTCGACCCGCGCCTGACCTCCGAGGACGAGCCGCGGCGCGGGCGCGATTGGTGGGCGGTGAAGGGGGAGGGCGCGTTCCGCGACGGTGAGCGGCTGCCGCAGCTCCGTTCCGGTGATCTCGAGGTCCTCGGGCTCGAGACCGCCAGGCCGGAGCTCGTCGCCGCCGCCTCGTCCGCGATCGAGTCGGTGGGCGCGCGCCGCATCCGCGCGCTCGGCTCCGTTGCGATGACCCTCTGCCTGGTCGCCGCCGGCCAGCTCGACGGGATGGTCTCGCTGCGCCCGATCCGCTCCGTCGACGCCGCGGCGGCCCAGCTGCTGGTGACCGAGGCCGGCGGAGCCGTCTCCTTCCCGGCCGACGACCAGCTCTCCCTCGAGATGCGCTCCCGCGTCCTGGCCGCTCGCGATCCGGCCCTCCTCGAGCGCCTGCAAAGCACCTTCGTGTAACGACAAGCACCAACGGAGTCGGGTTGGGCGCTTTATGCCCCCACATGGGGGTAAAAGTCGACCCACCCCGGCTGGGGCGGGCCTTCAATGCTGTCGTTCGCCGGGATTGCCACCGGCGTATCGCGGGCATTGGAGCCATTCCATGGCCCGACTCAAGAGAACCGACTGCTCCGGACCCGGCATTCGCCGCCGCAAGCGCGGCAAGGGGTTCGAGTACCTCGACAGCGATGGCCGACGCGTTACCGAGCCGAGCGTCGTCGAGCGCATCCAGGAGCTCGCCATTCCGCCCGCGTGGGAGGAGGTGTGGATCTGCCCGTATCCGATGGGGCACATCCAGGCGACCGGCATCGATGCCGCCGGGCGCAAGCAGTACCGCTACCACGACAAGTGGCGGGAGCGGCGCGACGCGGAGAAGTTCGAGGAGATGATCGATTTCGCCCGGGCGCTGCCGCGATTGCGGGAGCGGGTGGCGAAGGATCTGAGGAAGCGCGGCATGCCGCGCGAGAAGGTGCTCGCGGCGGCCATGCGGCTGCTCGACCGGGGCTTCTTCCGGATCGGCTCGGAGAACTACGCCGAGGAGAACGACACGTACGGCATCGCGACCATGCGCAAGCGCCACGTGAAGATCTCCGGGGACACCGTCACGTTCGACTACGAGGCTAAGGGCGGCCAGCGCCGCGTGCAGGCGATCGGCGACCCGGAGCTGGCGAAGGTTGCGCGGACGCTCAAGGAGCGCCGCGGCGGCGGCCAGGAGCTGCTCGCGTACAAGGTGGGCGAGCGCTGGGTCGACGTGAAGTCCGTCGACATCAACGCGTACCTCAAGCAGGCCACCGGCGGCGACTTCAGCGCCAAGGACTTCCGCACCTGGAGCGGCACGGTGCTCGCGGCCGTCGCACTCGCGGTTGCCGGCATGGCGGCGAGCTCGAAGACCTCGCGCAAGCGGGCCAAGACGCGGGCCGTGAAGGAGGTGGCCCGCTACCTAGGCAACACGCCGGCGGTCTGCCGGGCGTCGTACATCGACCCGCGCGTCTTCGACCGCTTCGACGGCGGCCTCACGATCGGCGGCGCGCTGCCGGAGCTCGTCGAGGACACCGCCCCATGGCCCGTCGTCCAGCGGGCGGTCGAGGAGGCCGTGCTCGACCTGATCGCGGACAACCGCGAGTCCGACCTCGTCGAGGAGGGCGTGGAACTGGCTGCGGTCGCGTAGGAGCGGCACGGCGAGAAACCCGCGGCGCTAGCCGCGGCGGCCGAAGTCGGTCGTGTAAATGGCGCCGCCGCCGCCGGACGGCGTGCCGGCCGCGATGCCGATCCCGATCGAGCGGAACGACCGCGACAGGATATTCGCCCGGTGGCCCGAGCTGTTCATCCAGGCGCGCCCGATGGAAAGCGGAGTCGAGAGCTTCCCGGAGCCCCAGGCGATGTTCTCGCCGACGGTCCAGCGGCGCGCTCCGCGCAGGTAGCCGGTCCTGCGGATCCGGTCCAGGAAGCTCGCGCCGTTCAGCGAGTTGTGCGAGAAGAAGTGCCGGCGCGCCATCGCCCGCGAGTGTCGCCGGGCGGCGGCCGAGAGGCGCCGGTTAAGGCGCAGCGGGCGCAGTCCGTGGCGACCGCGCTCCACGTTCAGCCGGCACAGCGTGGCGCGGATAAGCGCGCGCTTGGTCGCCGTGTCCACCGAGGCGTTCGCCGCGCTGCACGCACGGGCCGCCGAGGCGGTGGGAGCAGCCACGAGAACGACGATGAGCGCGAGGGCGAGCGCCAGAGCTGGCCTGGGAAGACGCATCCACTACTTCCCTCGGAATCTGACGCCAGAGCTTTAGGGGTTCGGCGACGTCCACTGGACGTCTGTTCGACCCTCGTTTTGGTGACACGGGGGCGGGTAGGGCACACGGATGCCTCCGGCAGCGATCCTCGACATAGACGGCACGCTCGTGGACACCAACTTCCACCATGCGATCGCGTGGTTCAGGGCCTTCCGGCAGCACGACATCGTCCTGCCGATCTGGCGCATCCACCGGCACATCGGGATGGGCGGCGACCAGATGATCGGCGCGCTCTGCGGCGACGACACCGAGGAGGACAGGGGCGACGACATCCGCGATGCGGAGAAGGTCCTCTACTCGGAGCTGATCGGCGAGGTCGAGCCGCTCAAGGGCGCGCGCGAGCTGATCGAGGACCTGAAGGACCGCGGCCACCCCGTCGTGCTCGCCAGCTCGGCGAAGGAGGACGAGGTGGACCACTACCTGGATCTCCTCGACGCGCGTGACCTGGCGGACGACTGGACCACGTCGGCCGACGTGGACGCCACGAAGCCGGAGCCCGATCTCGTGAAGGCCGCCATGGAGAAGGCGGGCACCGGCGAGGCCGTGATGGTGGGTGACACCACCTGGGACGTGGAGGCCGCGGGCCGCGCCGGCATCCGATCCGTGACCGTGCGCACCGGCGGCTTCTCGGCCGCGGAGCTGCGCGACGCGGGCGCCGTCGCCGTGTTCGACTCGATCGAGGAGCTGCGCGAGGCTCTCGAAAAGACGCCGCTTGCGGCAAGCTAGGGGCGTGGCCGACAGGCTCGGCAGCTACAAGGACAAGCGCGACTTCGAGCAGACCCCCGAGCCGCGCGGGAAGCGCGCGAAGCCGCCCGAAGGGGCGCGCTTCGTGGTCCAGGAGCACAACGCGCGCCGGCTCCACTGGGACCTGCGCCTGGAGCACGAGGGCGCGCTCGCCTCCTGGGCGCTGCCGCGCGGCGTGCCGGAGCACCCGGACGAGAACCGGCTGGCGGTGCGCACCGAGGACCACCCGCTCGAGTACCTCGAGTTCCACGGCGAGATCCCCAAGGGCGAGTACGGCGCCGGCACGATGCAGATCTGGGACCGCGGCACCTACGAGGCCGAGAAGTTCCGCGACGACGAGGTGATCGCCACCTTCCACGGCGAGCGCGTGCACGGCCGCTACGCGCTGTTCAGGACGCGCGAGACCGACTGGATGATCCACCGGATGGACCCGCCGGAGGACCCGGACTACGAGCCCTTCCCGGAGAGCGATCTGCGGCCGATGCTCGCGCGGAGCGGAAAGCTCCCGCCGCGCGAGGAGCAGTTCGGCTTCGAGGTGAAGTGGGACGGGATCCGGACGCTGATGTTCTCGGACCACGGCCACGTGGAGCTGCGCGGGCGGAACGGCAGCGACTTCACCCCGCGCTACCCGGAGGTGCGCGACCTCGGCCGTGCCCTCGGGTCCCGCCGCATCGTGCTCGACGGCGAGGTCGTGGCCTTCGACGAGGAGGGCCGGCCCAGCTTCGAGCGGCTCCAGTCGCGCATGCACCTGGCGTCGGACTCCGCGGTGAGGCGGCGCATGCGCGACATCCCGGCCACCTACGTGATCTTCGATTTGCTCTACCTCGACGGCCACTCAACGTTGCGGCTGTCGTACGAGGAGCGCCGCGAGCTGCTCGAGCAGCTGGAGCTGAACGGGCAGGCCTGGCGCACTCCCGCCTACCACCGCGGGGAGGGGAAGGCGCTGCTCGAGGCCACGAAGGACCTCGGCATCGAGGGCATCGTCGCCAAGAAGCTCGACTGCCCGTACACGCCGGGCGCGCGCGCCTCGCACTGGATCAAGGTGAAGAACGTCCACACCCAGGACGTGGTGATCGGCGGCTGGACGGCGGGTGAGGGCGGGCGCAGCTCGAGCCTCGGCTCGCTCGCCGTCGGCGTGATGGACGGGGGCGAGCTGAAGTACGCCGGGAAGGTCGGCACCGGCTTCACCGAGCAGACGCTGGCGATCGTGAAGCGCGAGCTCGAGCCGCTGCGGCGCGACACCTCGCCATTCAGCGGCCGCCAGCCGCCGAAGGGCACCATCTTCGTGGAGCCGCGCCTCGTGGCTCACGTTGAGTTTCGCGAGTGGACGGGGAGTGGCACCCTGCGTGCCCCCTCGTTCAAGGGCCTCAGACCCGACGTGTCGCCGCAGGAATGCGTGCGCGAGGAAGGTTAAGAAGCACCCGGCGGGTAAATTTGAGGTATGCCACGCGCGATTTGGAGCGGTGCGATCAGCTTCGGGCTGGTCAACATCCCGGTGAAGCTGTACAGCGCCGTGTCACGGAAGACGGTCCGGTTCCACCAGATCGACGCCGAGTCCGGCCAGCGCATCCGCCAGCAGCGGGTCAACCCCGCGAGCGGTGAGGAGATCCCCTACGAGCAGATCGTCAAGGGCTACGAGATCAGCCCCGACAAGTACGTGACGATCACGCCGGAGGAGCTCGAGGCGATCGAGCCGCAGAAGACGCGCACGATCGACATCGAGGAGTTCGTGGATCTCGAGCAGATCGACCCGATCTACTACGACCACCCGTACTACCTCGCGCCCGACAAGGGCGCCTCGAAGGCCTACAAGCTGCTGCTTGACGCGATGGAGGAGGCCGACAAGGTCGCAATCGCGCGGGTGGTGATCCGGTCGAAGGAGGCCCTGGTGGCGCTCCGCTCGTACAACGGTGCGATCACCATGGAGACGATGCTGTTCCCGGACGAGGTCGTGGCCCCCGACTCGATCGAGGAGCTCGCCACGGCCGACGGCGACGTCAAGACCACCAAGCGCGAGCTCGACATGGCCAAGCAGCTGATCGAGTCGCTGTCAGGCGACTTCAAGGCGAGCGAGTACAAGGACGAGTACCGCGAGGCCGTGCTCGACCTGATCGAGCGCAAGGCGGCCGGCGAGACGATCACCGTCGAGGCGCCCGAGCCCGAGCGCAAGGAGGTCCCGGACCTGATGGCGGCGCTGGAGGCGTCGATCGCGTCCGCGAAGAGCCCGCCGAAGAAGCGCACGGCGCGGACGTCGAACGGGTCTGGCACCAAGAAGAAGAAGGCGGCGGCGAAGAAGTAGTTGGCCTCACGGGTCACCGTTGACGTAGCCGGAAAGGAACTCTCACTTTCCAACCTGGACAAGGTGATGTATCCGGAGACGGGATTCACCAAGGGCCAGGTGATCGACTACTACACGCGCGTCGCGCCGGCGGTGCTGCCGCACCTGCGCGACCGTCCGCTCACGCTGAAGCGGTATCCGAATGGCGTCGAGGGAGGCCACTTCTACGAGAAGCAGTGCCCCTCTCACCGCCCCGACTGGGTGCGTAGCGAGCCGGTCGAGCTCAGCTCCAAGACGATCCAGTTCTGCATCTGCGACGACCTCGCCACGCTGGTGTGGCTCGCCAACCTCGCCGACCTCGAGCTGCACCCCTCGCTGTCGAAGGTGCCCGAGGTGGAGCGGCCGACCGTGATGGCGTTCGACCTCGATCCGGGTCCCGGTACGGGCCTCGCGGAGTGCTGCGAGGTCGCGGTCCTGCTGCGGGACGCGCTGGGGCAGCTCGGCCTCGAGTCGTTCCCGAAGACCTCGGGCTCCAAGGGCATCCAGGTATACGTGCCGCTGAACGTGCCGGACGTGGACTACGACCACGGCTCGAAGCTGCTCTCGAATGCGCTCGCCCGCCACCTCGAGTCGCAGCACCCGAAGCTGATCGTGTCGAGCCAGAAGAAGCAGCTCCGGAAGAACAGGGTGCTGATCGACTGGAGCCAGAACGACGAGCACAAGACGACCGTCGGCGTGTACTCGCTGCGAGCGCGCGAGCGGCCGACCGTCTCCACCCCGCTGATGTGGGCGGAGGTCGAGGCGGGCGATCCGGATGCGCTCGTGTTCGAGGCCGACGACGTGCTGGCGCGCTTCGAGGAGCACGGCGACCTGTTCGCCCCGGTCGAGGAGCTCGAGCAGGAGTTGCCCGACCTCTGAGTCCGGATAACGAGGCTGCGCAGCGGGCACGGCCCGCTGCTTGCCCACTACCGTTCGGTACCGAATGGTCGACTGGGGATTGGCGCGGCAGATCGCCGCGCTGGCGGCGGGACGGGGCACCGAGGAGGAGCCTCCGTTCGACGCTGCCGCCCTGTCGGTGGAGATGGAGCCGGTGGTGGCCGGCTACACGCGGCTCGCCCTCGCCACGCCGACGCCGACGGCGGAGGTCGTGAGCCGTGCCGAGTGGGCCTCGGTGAACCTCGATCCGCTCGCGCACATCCTCGACCCGGTCGCGGCGCGGCTCGACGAGCGGCTGTCCTTTGCCGGCCCGCTTGCCGGGGCGTTCAGGGTCGGCGCCTCGGCCACGTTGGCGGCCGAGGCCGGGCTCGTGATGGGCTACCTGTCCTCGCGCGTGCTCGGCCAGTACGACGTGTCGCTGCTGGGCGCCGAGACGGACCCGAGGCTGCTGTTCGTGGGCCCGAACCTGGCCGGGGCCGTGCGCGATCTGGACGTGGATGCCGACGCCTTCGGCCGCTGGATCTGCGCGCACGAGCTCACCCACGTGTTCCAGTTCCAGGGCGTGCCGTGGCTGCGCGAGCACATGGCCGGGCTGCTGCGCCGCTACGTCGAGACGCTCGAGGTGCGGATCGAGAAGGGCTCCGCGGGCGGGCTACCGTCGCTGCCGGATCCCCAGAAGGTCGTCGCCACGTTCCGGGAAGGCGGGCTCGCCGCGCTGGTGCAGAGTCCGGAACAGCGTGAGTTGATGGATGAGGTGCAGGCGGCCATGTCCGTGGTGGAGGGGTATTCCGAGCACGTGATGGACCGGGTGGCCGCCGAGTTCATCCCGGGCCACGAGGAGCTGCGGGCCGCCATGGACCGCCGGCGCGCGTCGCGATCGGCGCCACAGCGGATCATCGAGCGCCTGCTCGGCTTCGACGTGAAGCTGCGCCAGTACCAGCAGGGGAAGAAGTGGGCGGACGAGGTGGCCGCGCTCGCCGGCATCGAGGGGCTGAACCGCGTGTGGTCGTCCCCCGTCGCCTTGCCGACCCCCGCCGAACTGCGGCACCCACGGAAGTGGCTCAAGCGCACGGAGCCACCCCGCCTGACCGCCGCCTGAGCTCGTACCACACGTCACATGTAACAAACCCGGCCCGGGGGTTTACGTACATGTGTTCGTCGGTATAGTTCTACTGAAGTTAAATCTAATAAGGTCCGAAGGAGAGATCGCCCCCCAATGGCTACCCAGACCCAGACCCGCACCCAGGCACAGCGCAAGGCCACCGCCCAGAAGGCTGCTGCTACGCGTCGCCGCAAGGCCGCCGCGCGCAGTCGTTCGGCGCAGAAGGCCGCTGAGACCCGCGCCCAGGCACAGCTGAACACCATCCAGGTCGTTCAGGCGCAGGCCGAGCGCGGCGTGCTGATCCCCGTCGGTGCTGCGCTCACCGCGCGTGACGCCGTCCTCGAGGCCGTGAGCCCGTACCTCGCCGGTCGCGACAGCGCCGAGCGCGAGCTGGAGAAGGTCGGCAAGCGCGTGTCCACCAGCCTGAAGCGCTTCGAGCGCCGCGGCACGACCGCCCGCAACCGTGCGGTGCGCGAGGTCAAGAGGACCCGCACCCGCGTGGAGCGCGAGCTGCGTCAGCGCCGCACCAAGGCCGTGCGCACGGTGAAGCAGAACCGTCGCGAGGCCGAGCGTCAGGTCAAGTCGGCTCGCCGCGAGTTCGAGTCGCGCGTCTCGTCGCTCGTCTAACCAACCGACTTACCCGCGGCCCCATCGAGGAGAGAGGGGTACCGGGGAGAGGCTGCCGGTGAAGTTCCGCCGGTAGTGCAGTATCTCTCCTCCCTCACCAGCGCCGTCCCTCCGGGGGCGGCGTTGGTCTTTTTCTACACTGGATGCGTGCCCACTCGCGAACAGATCGAGGACGTGCTCCGGGGCGTGATCGATCCCGAGCTCCGCAAGGACATCGTCACGCTCGGGATGGTCCGCTCGATCGAGCAGCCGGACGACGGAACGGTCAACGTGATCGTCTCGCTCACGACCGCCGGCTGCCCGATCCGCAACCACTTCCAGACGGCCGTCGTCGAGAAGGTCCAGGGCCTCGGTGTCCCGACCGTGAACGTCGGCTTCGACGTGCTCTCCGACCAGGAGAAGCAGACGCTCTCGCAGCGACTCGGCCGCGGCGGCGGGTTGCCGCAGGGCGCCCTGGCCGCCGTGAAGAACGTGATCTGCATCGGCTCGGGCAAGGGTGGCGTGGGCAAGTCCACCGTCACCTCCAACCTCGCCGCCGCGCTGCAGGTCGAGGGCAAGCTCGCCGCGGCCCTCGACGCCGACGTCTGGGGGTACTCGATCCCGCGCATGCTCGGCGTGCACGGCCGGCCGAAGGTGTCGGCCGAGCGCAAGATCCTCCCGCTCGACGGACCAGCCGGCGTGAAGGCCATCTCGATCGAGTTCTTCCTGAACGAGCGCGACCAGGCGATCACCTGGCGCGGCCCGATGCTCCACAAGGCGATCCGCCAGTTCCTCGAGGACGTGGACTGGGGCGAGCTCGACTACCTGCTGATCGACCTGCCGCCCGGCACCGGCGACGTGTCGATGACGCTCGCCCAGCTGCTGCCGCAGGCGAAGTTCGTGATCGTCACTACGCCGCAGCCGGCCGCCCAGAAGGTGGCCGCCCGGGCGGCGGAGACGGCGCTCCGGTTCGATCTCGAGATCGCGGGCGTGATCGAGAACATGTCCGGCTTCACGACGCCCACGGGCGAGCGCTTCACGATCTTCGGCGAGGGCGGCGGCCAGCTCCTCGCCGACGAGCTCGACGTGCCGCTGCTCGGCAAGATCCCGCTTCAGGAGGAGCTGCGCGCGTCAGCCGACGAGGGCCGTCCGCTGGTGCTCGACGACCCGGACGCGCCCGCCGCGCAGGCGCTCTACCACGCGGCGCGGGGCATCATCGCCGCTACGCCGCAGGAGCTCGGCGTGTTCCAGGAGCCCTCGGGGCCGCCTGTGCCGGAGATCACCGGCACGGCGCTTCCGATGGCCCAGTAGTTGCGCAAGCACCGGGCCGTGCCCGGTGCGCAGCGATGATTTCCGGGCTTTAGGCGCCGGCGCCGGACTTGTAGTAGTCGGCGTTGATCTGGATGTACTGCTGCCACTCGTCGGGCAGCTGATCCTCGGCAAAGCAGGCGTCCACCGGGCAGGCCTCGACGCAGGCGTCGCAGTCGATGCACTCCTCGGGGTCGATGAAGAGCTGCTTGACGTTGTCGTAATCGGGCTCGTCGGGGGTCGGATGGATGCAGTCGACGGGGCAGACCTCGACACACGAGTTGTCTTTCGTATCGATGCAGGGTTCGGCGATCACATATGCCATGCAGCGGCGCATTCTACGTGCATCGGTTAACGGGGCAGGCCCCGCTGCCGACTAACTGGGGTGATGGACAGAATCAGCTCCTGGCTGTGCCCCACACAGCACCACAGGGCGCGCGCGCTCGAGGCGAATGCACGCGTGCGCACCGCCCGGACGATGGCCGCTGGGACGTGCGGCATCTCTCTGCTGGCCATGGCGCCGTTCGTCGGATGGTGGTTCCTCCTGCTGTTCGCCACCAGCGCCGCGGTGCTGTTCACCGCCGACCGTCGCATCGACAGCTCCGCCCGGCCGGAGCTCGCGATCGCGCTCAACGGACTGGTGATCCTCGTGCTGCTCACGGTGGGAACAGGGCTGAGCGGCGGCGAGGACAGCCCCGCGCTGCCCTGGATGGTGCTGCCCGCCGCGCTGTCGGCGGCCCGCTTCCGGCCCCAGGTGGTGATCGTGGGCGCCGGCCTCACGGCCGCCGCGATGTTCGGCGTGTGCGTCGCCGTGGATGCGCAGGGCGTGGTGGACGACCCGACCCGCCTGATCTCGACGCTCACCCTGCTGATCGCCATCACCGCGGTGATGACCGCACTGATGGAGAGCGAGCTGGAGCATCGCGACCGGGCCGTGCTCGACCCGCTGACCGGCCTGCTGAACCGCGCCGCGCTCGACGCCCGCGTGCTGGAGATCGAGGAGCAGGCGCATCTCACGGGCGGCGCCGTCTCCGTGGTCCTGCTGGACCTCGATTGCTTCAAGGCGGTCAACGACAACCACGGACACAAGCGTGGCGACGCCGTGCTGAGCGACGTGGCCTACGAGATCCGTAAGTCACTGCGCAGCTTCGAGCTGGTCTATCGGATCGGCGGCGAGGAGTTCCTGGTGCTGCTCCCGGGCGTGGACCTCTCGAAGGCGCTCGAGATCGCCGAGCGCGTGCGTCACTCCGTACAGGAGGCGCGGCCCGGCGGCCTCGACCTCACCGTCTCGGCCGGCGTGGCCGCCGACGCGGGCGGCAACATCAACTACGACACGCTCTTCCACGAGGCGGACGCGGCGCTCTTCGAGGCCAAGCGCGGCGGTCGCAACCGCGTGGAGACGGCCGGCGGCCTGTCCCGCCTCGCCTTCCCGGGCACCCGCCAGATGCACGGCGACCCGAGTGCGCTGAGGGCATACCCAGGTCGGGGCTGACGCCCCTCGGGGCACATTAACCTCCGCGCCCGTGATCCTGCTCACGGGCGCCACGGGAACGGTGGGCTCGGCGCTGCTGCGCCGGCTGACCGCCGACGGCAGGCCGGTGCGCGCCCTGGTGCGCGACCAGCGCCGCTTGGGCGACCAGCGCGTGCGCGTCCAGATCGCGCTGGGCGACCTGTCCGACCCACCCTCGTTCCGGAACGCCCTCCGGGGCGTGGACACGGTCGTGCACCTGGCCGCCTCGATCCGCGACCAGCCGCGCGGCTCGATCGAGGAGCTGAACGCGGTGGCCACGCTCCGGCTCGTGAGGGCGGCCGAGCGGGCCGGCGTGAAGCGGTTCGTCTTCTTCTCGGCGCTGAACGCGCACCATCACTCGCGCACGCGCTTCTTCCGGGCGAAGGCGCTGGCCGAGGAGGCGGTGGGGGAGTCGTCGCTCGATAAGACGATCTTCCGTCCATCGATCATCTACACCCCGGGAGACCCCTGGCTGACGCTCCTCGACCGATTGTCCCGCCTGCCGGCGGTGCCGATCTCGGGTTCTGGTAGCGCGCTCTATCAGCCCGTCTGGGCGGAGGACGTGGCGGAGGCCGTTGTCAATGCCCTGAGCGGGGCCGATTCGAAATACGAGCTCGCCGGCCCAGAAGTGCTCTCGTACGACGACATCGTGCGCACGGTGTTACGGGCAAGGCATCGGAGAAGACGGCTGGTGCACGTGCCACTGCCGATCGTGCGCGCCTCGCTGAAGCTCCTCCGCTTCGCCACCTGGGAGGAGGCGGAGCTCTTGGAGGAGCCGATGGTCACCGAAAGAGGAACGGCGGACATCGAGCAGCTGGGCGTGCGCCCGCACTCGATGCCCGCCGTCCTCGGAGGGGTCTGACCCCGTACGGGGTCAGACCCCTTCTTCGGTCCCGAAGGGACCTACATCATCCCGTCCATGCCGCCCATGCCGGCCGGCATGCCGCCGCCGTCCTTCTCGGGCATCTCGGCCACGATTGCCTCGGTCGTCAGGATGTTCTTCCCGATCGACGCGGCGTTCTGGAGCGCCGAGCGCGTGACCATCGCGGGGTCGATCACGCCCTCCTTGACGAGATCGACGATCTCGCCGGTGTCGGCGTTGAGGCCCTCGTTCGTGCCCTTCGCCTTGCGCACGTCGTTGACCACGACCGAGCCCTCGAGCCCGGCGTTGTCAGCGATCTGACGCAGCGGCTCCTCGAGCGACCGGAACACGATCTGCGCGCCAGTGCGCTCGTCGCCCTCGTACGAGTCGAGGGTGATGGCGTCCTGAGCGCGCAGCAGCGCCACGCCGCCGCCCGGCACGACGCCCTCCTCGAGGGCCGCCCGGGTGGCCTGGAGAGCGTCCTCCACGCGGTGCTTCTTCTCCTTCATCTCGGTCTCGGTGGCAGCGCCGACCTTGACCACCGCGACGCCGCCGGCGAGCTTCGCCAGCCGCTCCTGCAGCTTCTCGCGGTCGAAGTCCGAGTCGGTGTTCTCGATCTCGGCCTTGATCTGGTTGATGCGGCCCTTGATGGCCTCCGAGTCACCGGAGCCGTCGACGATCGTCGTGGTGTCCTTCGCCACGACCAGGCGGCGGGCACGGCCCAGCTGCGAGAGCTGCGTGTTCTCGAGCTTGAGGCCCATCTCCTCGGTGATCACCTCGCCGCCCGTGAGGATCGCGATGTCCTCGAGCATGCGCTTGCGGCGGTCGCCGAAGCCCGGAGCCTTGACCGCGACGCCGGTGAAGGTGCCGCGGAGCTTGTTGACCACGAAGGTCGCGAGGGACTCGCCCTCCACGTCCTCGGCGATCACCAGGATCGGCTTGCCCGACTGGATGACCTGCTCGAGCACCGGGAGGATGTCCCGGACCGAGCCGATCTTCTGGTTGGCGATGAGGATGTACGGATCCTCGAGCACCGCCTCCATGCGCTCCTGGTCGGTGACCATGTACGGCGAGATGTAGCCCTTGTCGAACTGCATGCCCTCGGTGAAC
>Ga0126306_10000632_pt1 | contig 16987 bp, 12 predicted proteins | sample Plot27_FD_92592 | JGI IMG/M metagenome (GOLD analysis project Ga0126306, IMG submission 92592) | Serpentine soil microbial communities from UC McLaughlin Reserve, CA, USA - Plot27 | ecosystem: Environmental > Terrestrial > Soil > Grasslands | place: USA: UC McLaughlin Reserve, Lake County...
GCCCTCGGTCCGGCGCTCTCCCTGCTAGAGCGCCTGCGGTGCAGGCTCGTCGTGACCGGACGGGAGCCGCTACGCGCCCGCAGGCGTACGCTCGTCCGCCTGGACGCGAACAAGCCCAGCGCGGCCGAGCAGCAAGGTCTTTGGCGGAGCGCTCTGGGGCCGCTGGCTAACGATCTCAACGGGCAGATTGAGACCGTGACGGCCCAGTTCAACCTGGACGCGCGAGAGATCCGCGCCGCCAGCATCGAGGTGCTCGACGGCCTGGCTCGGGGACGCGGCGTAGATCCTGGCGCTGCCCTGTGGGAGGCGAGCCGCGCCCGGTCGCGCCCGCGCCTCGACGATCTGGCCCAGCGCATCGAGCCTGCCGCCGGGTGGGACGACCTGGTCTTGCCGGCAGCCCAGCTCCAGACCCTGCGCGAGATCGCTGCCCACGTTCGTCGGCGCCTCAAGGTGTACGAGGAGTGGGGTTTCGCCGCCAAGGGGACGCGCGGTCTCGGCATCAGCGCGCTCTTCGCGGGCGCCAGCGGTACCGGCAAGACGATGGCGGGGGAGGTCCTTGCGGGCGAGTTGCGGCTCGACCTCTACCGCATCGACCTGAGCCAGGTAGTCAGCAAGTATATCGGCGAGACGGAGAAGAACCTCAGGCGCGTCTTCGATGCGGCGGAGGAGGGCGGCGCTATCCTCCTGTTCGACGAGGCAGACGCGCTCTTCGGCAAGCGCAGCGAGGTCAAGGACAGCCACGACCGCTACGCCAACATCGAGGTGAGCTACCTGCTGCAGCGCATGGAGACCTACCGCGGCCTGGCGATCCTGACCACCAACATGAAGAGCGCGCTGGACATGGCCTTCCTCAGGCGCATACGCTTCGTCGTACAGTTTCCGTTCCCCGATACCGAGCAGCGCGCCGAGATCTGGCGGCGCGTCTTCCCGTCACGCACGCCCACCGAAGGACTCGACGTGGAGAAGCTAAAACGCCTCAACGTGGCGGGCGGGAACATCCGCAACATCGCGCTGAACGCCACCTTTTTGGCGGCGGACGCCGAAGAGTCGGTGCGTATGGGGCACCTGCTGCGTGCCGCCAGAAGCGAGTACGCCAAGCTTGAGAAGTCGCTGAGCGGGGCGGAGGTAGGGGGTTGGGTGTGAAGCCGGGCAACGTCGAACTGCGCATCGAAGAATTGGTGCTGCACGGCTTCGAGCCCGCCGACCACCACCGCATCGGCGAGGTCGTAGAGAGCGAGCTGACACGCCTGTTCGTCGAGGAAGGCGTCCCGACGTCTTTGACACGCGAGGCGGGGATCGACCTGGTGGACGGTGGGGCGTTCGAAGCGCAGCCGGATTCGGGGGCTGAAGCGATCGGCGCGCTCGTCGCGCGGGCGGTGTACGGAGGTCTTGGCACGTGAGCACGGCAGAGCAGGCCAGGGCGAAGCCCACCCCGCAACCTTCCGCGCCGGTCCACTCCAACCTGCTGCAGCTGAAGTGTGCCTGCGGAGGTGCGCCGGGAGTGGACGGCATATGTGGTGAGTGCCGTGATAAGCAGCTGCAGCAAAACGCTTTCGGTGAGATCAATCAGGACCGTGCCCCTCATAGCGCGCGCGACTTACTCCACTCGCCCGGTGAGCCGCCGGACCCGGAGTCGCGTGCCCTTATGGGGCCACGGTTGGCCCACGACTTCAGCCGGATACGAATACACTCCCCTGCCCCTATGGGCGTACAGCCGAAGCTGCAGGTGAGTACTCCCAACGATCGCTACGAGCAGGAGGCAAATCGGGTCGCGGACCAGGTGATGCCCGTGCCCGCGCCGTCGCTGCAACGACAGGTCGAGCCGGACGGAGAGGAAGAGCGGTTTCAGACTAATACGCTGGCCGGGCGGATCACCCCGTTCGCTCAGCGGGACGCGATGCTTCGCTCGAACGCGGCCGCCTCACCCTCCTCATCTTCCTTCGAAAAACGCCTCAACTCACGCAAAGGCGGCGGATCTCCCTTACCGTCAAGCGTGCGTCGTGACATGGAGCCGCGCTTCGGCGCCGACTTCGGCGGCGTCCGTATCCACACTGACGACGAAGCGGCGCGGATGAGCCGGGAAATGAACGCGCACGCGTTCACCCACGGCTCCGACATCTACTTCAACAACGGGCGCTTCGACGCCGGGAGCCGCGCTGGAAAGATGCTGCTTGCCCACGAGCTAACCCACACGATCCAGCAAGGGGCCGGCCCGCGCGCTGCGGCCGCTATGCCCACGCTGCAGCAGAGAGCGCTTCGCCTCCAGGGGCAGGTCCACGCGCTGCAGGTAGGCATTGCGGACATCCACGCCGGACAGGTCCCCTTGGGCATACAGAGGCTTGACCTCGGGGACCTGCCCGATATCGGCGGGTTAGTGTCCGGTGTCGGCGAGTCCCTGTTGGAAGCCGGAGAGTTTGTCGGAGAGTCCCTGTTGGAGGCCGGAGAGTTTGTCGGGGAGTCCCTGCTCGACATGGCCGACCTGCTGGGAGAGTCCATCCCGGACGATCCCATCGAGGCCATCGAGACCATCCTCGCCGCGCTCGAACATCCGTTGGTCCGGCCCATTGTGTGGGCGATCCCCGGCTTCATCGCCGTCAAGGTAGCGCTGCGGTCGGCCCTTGAGGTACTCAAGCTGATCCAGTACGTCATCGACAACCAGGATCGGATCATCGAGGAGATCAAGGGCTTCATTGAGGCTCGCCTCGATGAAGTCGCTTCCATCGTGGAGGCGCGGCTCAGAGAAGCGCTGGCGCTCGTGAGTGGTGAGCATTTAGAGGTGATCTGGCAGGGCTATGTATGGCCGATGTTGGTTCACCTCAAGGACAATTGGTGGGAAACTGTCAAGGCGGGGCTGTGGGAGCAGATTTGGCCGTTTGAAGGCATCACTTCGCTGACTGCTGTCGATCCAAGCCAACGGACGGGTATGGGCCGCGAGTTGGGTGCCATTCTCGATGCGCTCTCCCACGGGTTCGACAACCTACTCGACGCCAATTTTTCCCAGGCGCTCGACGACTTCCTAGTGATCGAGAAGAACATCGTGGCTCTGGCCAACCGGTTCGCCGGGTGGGTGTCGGTCGTCATCATCGCTATCCCGACCATAGCGGGCGCCGCGGCGGGCGGGCCGGTCGGCGCCCTCGCCGGGGCTGGGGCTGGCCTGGCGACCGCGGGCGAACTCGGGTTGGGGCTCCTGCTCGCCAACCTGGCGGTCGAGACGGCGGTGCTCCTCAAGAGCGTATTGAGCCTGGAGGATTTCGAGAGCAGCCTGACGGACGAGGAGAAGGCGCGAACGAACCATATCTACTACCAACGCATTGCCGAGTCCGGCCTCGCCCTCGGATTGATGGGCGCACTTCTCGGGCTCTCCTATTTCGGCGGCAAGATCGCGCAGGGCCTGCTGAACAAGCTCCTTCAGTACCTCCCCAAGAACGTGCAGGAAACACTGCTAAGGATCGCCAGAACCATGGAACGTGGCGCGAGAGGCGAAAGACCAAGCGAGGTAGCAAAGAGCGCAGGCAAAGCACCATCCGAAACTGCACCACCGAGCGCAACAAAGGCGCCGCCCGAGACCGCGCCACCCGAGACCGCGCCACCCGAGACCGCGCCACCCGAGGCCGCACCACCGAGCGGCTTGGAGAGTCGTGGTGAACGGCCTGCGCCTGAGAAAAGAGCTACTACGCGCGAGCAGTGGCGCACTCAACGTAGCCGTGAGCGTATGGCTGAGAGGTTAAGACAGCCGAAACCAAAAAGGGGTACTCGTGAAGGCGAGGTGTGGAGATACACTAGATATAAGCTGCGAGGCGCGAAGAAGCCACAAGGTGGGAAACTCACTTTTAGAGAGTGGATGAAGCGCAGCCGTGGCACTCGAGGTGGTGGACCAAATCATGAAGCGATTCAAAAGAAACGGTCGCTAGAAGTTGAAGGCGCTGACACGGAGGTACAGGTCGGAGATCGATTTGCCGACGCATATTGGCCAGATGGACCGAATGGCAAACCTGTTTACCATCAAATAGGAGGACGCAACAAGCGAGGCGATCCCATCATCCGCGAGAGAGAGGCGATAAACGACATACGAAATGTTGTTGGGGATGACGCTGACATTTGGTTCTGGGATAAGAACGATCCCTCCGCGAAAACCCCAACACTTATCAACCCTGACAAGCAACCCGGCTGGAAGTAGGCGAGGAAGTAGCAAAGATGGGACAACAAGTTGGCTTTTATGCTATCGGCAAAGATCATACCGAATTGCTTCGCTTCGCGGAGAACATTGATCTTCTCGTTATTCCTGAACTTATACGCACCGATACTGAGGTCGAGCCCGTTCGGCCGACGCAGTTTCAGGTTCCCAATGGCAAAGCGTTCTTTTACTTACTCCCAAGCGCCTTTGATATCACTGAGGTTTTCTACGGGGAATTACCAGATAATCCTACTAGATCAAAGCTAATCTCATACGCGTCGCCGGTCATACAGTTCAAACCTTGTCACCACGATAGTGACGGGAGGGTATTTGACGGTCGAATGTACTTGAACACAGATCCAAGTGATCCTCGGTATTCAGTAGTACATGAGAAGTATAAGGACCTTGCTCGCTCTATACGTCGGTGGGCAAAGACCGACCAGTTTGGTTTCTATGTCGGGCCTTACACTGCTGAACTGGCTCAAGATGGCCATATTCGTTTAATGCACCACCGAGTTGAGTTGAAGGTTGTGTGAAGTGAACTCACCTGGACTACTTTGTGCTCGAAGCAATCATCTCCCAAGTAGTAATTCGCTGAAGGAATACGGTTGTTAACCACTCTTACCAGCCCTCCGCTCCTTCTGAAAGATGCTCTTGTTGGGGTCGAACTGCTCGACCTCAACCCGAGCGTGGTCGTGTTCCGGAACAACCCCGAATTACTTATGTGCATATTGCGAAATTTAGATCTTCAGGAAGCCGAACCAAAGAGGACTGCACCGCAAAATCGGCTAAAGCCCTTATCAACACTGTCTACTACGCTCGCGATTGTGCTGCGTTGTTCGGCCCGCCAATCTGAAACAACCACCGCGCCATCCATCGTGTCCCTTGTCACAGCTGCCCCACCTTTGTCTCACACCACGCCTTTTCTTTGGAAACGCGAGCTCCGAGTGCTTGAGTGTGGAACAAAGCAGACAAGCTGGATCTTGTCGATGACGTTCTCCGAGTCAGAATACTCTTGCCTAAGGAAGCACTGCGAGGAAGCCTTAGAGCGCCTGTTGGACAACGAGCATGCTGATATCGCCGATTTGGTCAGGTCATCGGTGCTATGAGGCCGCATAGGAGGCGAAGCGAGTATCAGCGCAATGAGGTTATGAGGATGAGGAGAGTATAGATGCCATCTGATTTCCTGCGCAGCCCCAAGGTTCAGAAGGGCGCCTTGGCGGTGTACGCGTCCCAATCGGCTGGGTCCCAGCCCGACATCATCGCCTTCCAGTACAACCCGGACCAGCTCAGCAGGACCCTGGCCTCCCGCGCCGCGCCGCGGGAACCAGGCAACGCCGGCGCGGCGCGGGAGGACATGCTGCGGGTTGTGGGCCCGCCGGTGGAGAACATAAACCTCTCCGTCGTGATGGACGCCGCCGACCAGCTGCAGGTGCCCGCCTCGAACCAGCCGGTGGTGGAGAACGGGCTTCACCCCGTGCTGGCCAAACTGGAGCTGTTGCTCTACCAGCCCGAGGCCGCGGTGCGCGAGGCCGGGCAAGCCCCCGTCTACAGGACAGACCTGCCTCTGACGCTGCTGTACTGGGGCAAGTCGCGGGCGGTGCCCGTGCTCCTCACCAGCTTCTCCGTTACGGAGGAGGCCTTCGACCCGAGCCTGAACCCCATCCGGGCGAGGGTCGAGCTCGGCATGCGGGTGCTGACGGACGTGGAGCTGCAAGAGTCGGGCGTGGGCACTAACGCCTACCTGGCCTACCGAAGCCAGAAGAAGAACCTGGCCGGGCTCTACCAGGCCGGAGACGTCAGTGGCGCTATCCGGGGGCAGTTGCCCGCTTGAGAGTAGGGAGGTAAGAGATGTTATTGAGAACTAGCCGGTACGTGAACGCCCCGCAGGGTGCCCTGGACGTAGGGGACAGGAAGGTCCCTTACATCAAGATGCGGCCCGTGCCGGAGCCGGCAGCGTCACAGATCGTCCATGTCGTCGGCGCGGGGGAGCGCCCGGATCATCTGGCCTACCGCTACTACCGGGACCCGGAGCGCTTCTGGCGCCTCTGCGACGCCAACCGCGTCATGTGGCCGAATGATTTGGTGCGTGAGGCGGGACGCGCGATCTTTGTGCCCCCGCCGGAGGCCTGAGGCTTTGGAGGCTCTCTCCTACACGCTGACAGTCAACCGTGAGCCAGCCCCCCCCGGGCTGCTGGGAGCAATCCAGCAGATAGAGGTCGAAACCGGCGTGGAGAGGGGTGCCGACATGATGCGGCTCAGGATTGCCATCGGGCCGAAGGACGACCGCACAGGCTGGAGCGTCGTCGACAGCGGGGTCTTCAAACGTCTGACCCCGATCAGGCTCGCCATCAACATTGGCGGCGCGCCGCCGGAGCTGCTCATGGACACACTGGTCACGGAGGTGAGCATAACCTTCTCCGACCGGCCGGGCGAGTCGACGCTTAACGTAGTGGCGATGGACCCCTCGGTACTGCTGAACCTCGAAGAGAAAGACGTTGGCTGGCCCGACAAATCGGACAGCGAGATCGCCCAGACGATCTTCGCCAGGGCTTCCAAGGATTACCTAGGCAAGTTCGGACACAAACTCGTGCCCAGGGTAGAGCAGACCACCCTCAAGCCCAACGAGAGGAACCAGAAGGTCGTCCAGAGGGGTGTCACCGACATGCGCTATCTCAAGCGCCTGGCCGACCGCAACGAGAACTTCGTGGTGTACGTGGCCACCAACCGCGATAGTGGAGACATCGAGGGTCACTTTCATCCCAAGCATATCGATCCCGAGCCCCAGGGCGAGCTGCAGGTGAACAGGGGCCCGGACACGAATGTCAGCTCCTTCAACGTCAGCTTCAACATGATGCTCCCCGCTGTCGTCAGCGGCGCGGGCACCGACGCCGACACCCAGAATCCGGATCAGGACGTGAAGGCCGATAAGATCAAACAGACCAAGATGGGCCCCAAGTCGACGCTGCCCACCGAGAATCCGCGCCAGGTCAAGATCAAGGGGGATGCTTCCTTCGTAAAGAACGAGCTGCAGAGGCAGGCCCAGGCCGAGGTGGACCGCAAGGGGCAAAAAGCGATCAGGGCCACCGGCGAGGTGACGACCGCCGCCTACGGCGGCCTCCTGCTCCCCGACCGCCCTGTGACGGTTACCGGTGCCGGTCCCGATTTCAGCGGCAGGTACTACGTAGAGTCGGTCTCCCACACCCTGAGCGGCGAAGGGTACACCCAGAGTTTCAGCCTGAGCCGAAACGCCCTGGGTCAGGAAGGCTAGGTGCCGTGGACAGGGTCAGGGTCGCCGCCGTGAGTGTCGTGGCAGGGACAGGAAGAGTGAGGATCGCATGGCGATGAGCGGGGAGATGGCCAGGCTTTTGGGAGAGTTTTCCGACCGCCTCTACGGCAAGTACCGGGGTGTGGTCACGAACAACGAGGACCCCAAGAATATGGGGCGCCTCAAGGCGCAGGTCCCGGAAGCGCTGGGCGACGTGGAGACCGGCTGGGCCCTGCCGTGTACACCCTACGCCGGGGACGGGGTTGGCCTGTATCTCGTCCCGCCCCCGGGCACCGGCGTGTGGATAGAGTTCGAGGCGGGCGAGGCGTCTCGCCCCGTCTGGAACGGCTGCTGGTGGAAGGAGGGAAAGCTGCCCGAGGAGGGAAAGCCAGACATCAAGATCCTGAAGACCGCCTCCGGCAACACCATCACCCTGGACGATACCGGCGGGGCCGAGAAGGTGGAGATCACCGACAAATCGGGCGCGAAGATCGTGCTCAACAGCACGGGCATAGAGATCAGCAAGGGGAGCCAGAAGATCGAGCTCACCCAGCGCTCCGTTACGGTCAACGGCAGTGCCCTCGAGGTCACGTGATGGGCGCCAAGATCCTGCAGCTCGGCTGCACCATAAGGTGCCCGCACGGCGCCACGGCGAGCGCACAGACTACCAACATGCGGGTCAAGGTCGGCGGCGGCTACGCGCTGCTGGTGACGGACGTCTTCACCATCGCAGGGTGCCCGTTTGTGCTGCCGGGACCTACTCCGCACCCCTGCGTGACCATACGGTGGATGTTGCCGGCCTTTCGGGTCAGGGTCACCGGCAAGCCGGTCCTGCTCCAGAGCAGCATCGGTCTGTGCCTCGCCGCAGACGGGGTTCCGCAGGGGGTGGCGCTTGTGAGCAGCGTACAGAACCAGGTCTCGGGGGTTTAGGGTCATGAATGGCTTTCTCGATCATCCGTTCCACATCAGCGGCGAAGGCCGGACGGCGCCAACCGGTGCCAGCGACCACGTGCGCGACATGATCTACCAGGTCCTCTTTACCAACCCGGGGGAGCGGGTCAACCGTCCCGACTTCGGGTGCGGGCTTCTCCAGAAAGTCTTCGCGCCAAACAGCGAGGTTCTGGCGGCCACGACCCAGTTTCTCGTGCAGGGCTCGCTCGAACGCTGGCTTGGAGACGTGATCCAGACGGAGCAGGTGCAGGTCAGCAGCGAGGGAGAGCGTCTGGTGGTCGCGGTGGCCTACCGAAGGCTGGCCGACGGGGAGCGCCGGGAGGACAGCTTCTCGGCACTGGCGGGCGGGGTTTGAGGGGCCTGGCATGACGCATCACTGGAATCCGGCGCAGGACGACGCGATCCGCCGCATCGCTTCCGTCGACCATTGCGAGCCCAGGCCTGCCGAGCCTCCCCCTCCGGAGCCGCTAATCGATTACACGGCCAAAGACTACGCCAGCTTCCGTCAGGCGCTAATTGACCTGATCCCCCAGCTCGCGCCCGGATGGGCCGAGCGCCACGAGGCGGATGTGGGAATAGCGCTCCTTGAGCTTCTTTCCTACGTCGGCGACCAGCTCAGCTACTACCAGGACGCGGTGGCCAACGAGGCGTTCCTGGAGACCGCCCGCCAGAGGGTCTCCGTCAGGCGGCACGCCAACCTGATCGACTACCGCATGCACAGCGGCGCCAGCGCCCGCGCGTTCGTCCACTTCCGGGTTGGGACGCCGGGCGGAACACTACCGCGCGGAACCAAAGTCCTGAGCAGCATCGAGGCGCCGCTCGGGTCCACTGTGCTCTCGCGCGACGACGCTGTCATCCCCGAGTCCCTTGTAGATCAGGCGCTGAACGCGGCCGCGCTCGTGTTTGAGACAATCGCGGACGGACGGGTGCATCCCGACCTCAACGAGATAGCCCTGTGTCCTTGGGATGAGGGGCAAGAGTACCTACTGTGCGGAGCGACCTTCGCGGCGCTGGCTGGCGACCTTGCCTTCGATCCGGACGTAGACGAGCCCGAGCCGTGGAAGCTCAAGCCGGGCGATTTCCTCCTGTTCGAGGAGGCGCCGGAGCCGCAGGCCGCGCAGCAGGACGATGCCGGTCCTTTCTGTCAGGTCGTACGGCTGACGGAGGTGCAGACGGGCCGCGCGGGGTCTGATTCCGGGGGTGAATCGCAGGCTTTCACCTGGGTAGCGTGGGACGACGCGCTCGAGTCTTCGTTGCGCCTCTCCGCAACAACGCCGAACGGGACCGAGTCGTCGGCTGGCGTGGCGCGCGGCAACCTAGTTTTGGCTGATCACGGGCGCACGCTTGCTGGTCCCGAGTGGCACCCTTCCGACCCTTCTGAACCCGGAATCCTCGGGAGTGACCGGGCCTATCGCCTCCCCCTGCGGGAGGGCCCGCTCGCCTTCCACCTACCCTTGAAGGCTGGTGCTTCGGCGCGAGCGTTGCTCTCGGAGAACGACCCCCGCGAGGCGCGGGCCCAGGTGAGCCTGACGGTGGGCGACAGGGCCGCCGAGCTCGAAGACTGGGATCCGGCGCCGGACCTGATCGGCAGCGGTCCGGCCTCCATGGACTTCGTCGTCGAGACAGAGGACGACGGCCGCGCATCGATACGATTCGGCGACGGCGAGTTCGGCGCGGCGCTGCAGGAGGGCTCGCGCGTCGGCGTCACCTACAGGGTGGGCGTGGGAGAGAGGGGCAACGTGGGAGCCGAGGGCCTGGCGCACATCATAGAACCGGACTCTGGCACGCTACCCAACGTCAAACACGTGCGCAACCCGCTCCCCGCCTGGGGCGGTGCGGATCCGGAGCCGGCGCAGCGGGCCAAGGAGCTGGCGCCGGTCGCCTTTCACACGGGGCGGTTGCGCGCGGTGACCGCGGAGGACTACGTCCTCAGGGCCGAGGAGCATCCGGAGGTTTACCGGGCGCGCGCATCCTTGCGCTGGACCGGCAGCTGGAAGACGGTTTTCATTACCATCGACCCGCGCGGCTGCAGGGGACTGACGCCCGAGCTGCGGCAGCGCGTGCTGGACTGGGTCGCCCGCGCTGCGCTGGCAGGTTACGACCTTAAGATCAGGTTGCCGCTCTACGTTCCGGTGGAGATAAACATCGAGGTGCGGGTCGACCCGGAATATTACCTCACCGATGTGGAGCAGGCCTTGCGCGCGGCGCTTGGCGACCGGGTCCGAACAGACGGAAGCCCGGGATTCTTCAATCCGGACAATTTTACCTTCGGCCAACCGCTCTACCTGAGCCAGCTCTACGAGCAGGTCGAGGCGGTCGAAGGCGTGGGGTCCGCCATCGTCACTCGCTTCAAGCGCCTGTTGGAGACCCCGGCAAACGAGCTTGAGCAAGGATACATCCTCGTGAACCCACTCGAGATCATCCGGATGGACAATGACCCTGGAATGCCCGAGAACGGCCGGATGCGACTGAAGGTGAGGGAGGCAGATGAGCGCAGGATCTAGGCCCGACGAGACCACCGCGCCTTCGCGGGTGCCCCGTAATCGGCCGGGGCTGGATGCCCTGAGCTATCGGGTAGGAACCTACGCAAGCTTCCGCCGGGCGATGCTGGAGAGAAGGTTTTCCGTCGAGGTGGAGGTGGACGGCGCGACTTTCTCACCTCTGCAGGGATGGACCACCCGCGCCGGCGACTACGGCACGGCCCTGCTGGAGATGTGGGCCTACATCGCCGACATCCTGACCTTCTACCAGGAGCGTTTTGCCAACGAGGCGTTCCTGCGCACCGCCATGCACGACGAGTCGGTGTTGAGGCTCGTCGCCCTGCTCGGCTACGAGCGAACGCCTGGGAAGGCAGCACAGGCCAGGCTCGCGTTCACGGTCGAGGACGCCGAGTCTGTACGGATCCCCAAGGGCCTGCGGGTACAGAGCGTGGCCGGACAGGACGGGGAGACCCAGGTCTTCGAAACGGTACAGGAAGCGTCCGCTGCTCCCCGCCTCAACACGGTGCGCGTGTTCCCCGAACCCTTCGAGTGGAACCCTAAAGCCGGTCCCCTTCGGGGCGCCACCGAAGCGTTGCTCGACCCCTCGAAGGCCGCAACCATCGCTGCGGCCCTCGCTCCCGGCGATCCGTTCGTCATGTTCAGCATTCCATCTGAGGATGACGAGGCCCCGCCTCCTGAGGAGAAGGAAGTCGGTGCCCTTCGCGCTACGGATGAGGGCATCTGGTTATCCTGGGGCCCGGCGGCCGGGCCAGACTTTCCCCGGACGAGTAGTGCGTTCGAGTTCGTGCGCAAACTGCGCTTTTTCGGCTACAACGTTCCGAACGAATACCTCGAGGCAAAGACAGAGGGTAATAGGATAGTCTGGGAACACAAGTTTCACGATCCCGAGCCCAGCTCGCGCAACGACTACGTGATCCGTAAGGACCCCGACGACCTGTACTTGAGCCTCGACGGTGTGTACGACGACCTGAAGCCAGGCACCAGACTCTTACTCTACATCCCGAAAGGCTTCGAGGACTCCAGGAGATACCTTGCCTTGCTGGAAGTCTCTTCGGTAGGCCAGCGGCAGGAAGAGCTGTATCCCCTCTCCGACACGGTTACCCGGATAGGCGTAAAGGTGGTCAAGATCAACGGGACGCCCGACATGCTCCCGCCATTCGACCGGCGTGAGGCGGTCCTGTATGAGCTGTCCGGACTGGAGATCGTTTTCTGGACGCACAAATACCCCGACGCCAACCCTTACGGCGCGGTCGTGGCTAGAGCCGGAGATCTCTCCGCCGAGGAGCTCGAGCCCGGACGGACCATCGCGCTCGCCGACGGTGCGGGTAACGCTGAGACGACCACCATCAGAATCGCCGAGCCAGCAGATTACGGCGGGGCAATCCACACGAAGATATCTCTGGAGACCCCCCTCGGGGTTGCACTGGACCCCGGGACGGTGGTGCTACTTGGCAACGTGGGCAGGGCCACCCACGGGGAGACGATCTCGAACGAAATCCTGGGCAACGGCGACTCATCGGCGAGCTTCCAGGCTTTCGTTCTCAAGAACGCCCCCGTGACGTTTGTGGGGTCGTCCGAGACAAAGAACACCCTCGAGATCGAGGTCGGGGGAGTACGCTGGCACGAGGTCGACGAACTCTTCGGCCACGGCGCGGAGGAACGAAACTACACGACGACGGTAGACGCCGAGGGCCGGATGACGGTACGCTTCGGGGACGGTACTATGGGAGCCCGCCTGCCAACCGGTACCGCCAACGTCGTGGCCACCAGCTACCGCCAGGGCCTCGGGAAGGTCGGCAACGCGAAGAAGGGAACCCTCACCACCCCGCTCGACCTACCCCTGGGGCTCAAGAGCGTGACGAACCCCGAAGATGCGTTCGGCGGCACGGATCCGGATCCCGCGGCGGAGGTGCGTAAGGTCGCGCCCGGCACCGTGAGCACCGTCGATCGGATCGTCTCCCTGTACGATTTCGAGGAGGCCGCGCTCCGGTACGACGGCGTGGCCAAAGCCCTTGCGGTGCGGCGCGAGGAGGCCGAGGAGCTGGTGGTGGTGCTCACGGTCGCCGGCGAGGCGGGGGCAAGGATCTCCGGCGAGGCACGCCTGACCTTGAGGAACGACCTGGACCGCAGACGAAACCCCGAATGCCGGCTGGAGGTACTCCATCACGAAAATGTTCCTGTGGAGGTGGCGGTCAGGATCAGGGTCCACCCTGACCATCACAAGGGGGATGTCCGAGCGGCTGTGCAAGACGCGCTCATGGGCTTCTTCGCCTTCGACAACCTGGAGTTGGGACAGGCGATCTACCTGAGCGACGTCTACGCGCGGCTGGCCGGGGTGGAAGGGGTGACGGCCCTGCGCGTCGACCGCCTGCGCTTCAAGCGTCGGGAGGAGAACGATGACGCCGGCGTCGGGATTCCGGAGGTACAGGGACATCTGCACCTCGAGCCCAAGCAGCTGGCAACGCTCGCGGACCCCGACGCGACCGTCACGATCGGATTGGGGGAGACGTGAGCTCCCGGCGCACGCTCGATGTCTACGAGCACCTCCCGGTCCACTACCGTATGCTGGACCAGGAGCAGGGCTACCCGCTGCGGGCGCTCCTGGAGATAGTCGGCGAGCAGGCGGAGGTTGTCCGGGAGGACATCGCGGGCCTGTGGGACGACTTCTTTATCGAGACGTGCGCCGAGTGGGCGGTACCGTACATCGGCGAGCTGGTCGACAGCAGGCGGCTGCCAGCGGGAGCCCGGCGCCGGGCCGTCGTGGCGAAGGCGATCCACTACCGGCGCCGCAAAGGGACCCTGGCTATGCTCGAAGAGTTGGCGCGCGACGTGACCGGTTGGGGCGCCCGCGTGCAGCCTTTCGCCGATCTGCTCGGCTGGAGCCAGAGCCTGGAGCACTTGCGCATCCGGACCGCCGTCGGGTCCGAGGGTTACGACCCCGGCACGGTCGATCTGCGCGACCCCAACGCCCTGGACCGCCTGGACGGCCCCTTCGACTTCATGAGCCACACAGCAGACGTGCGGCCGATGGGCTTCCGGGAGGGGCACCACAACCTTGGCAGGGTGGGATTCTTTCTCTGGAGGCTGCGGCGCTACCCGGTGCGTGGCGCCACGGCTCGCAGGGCTGCCCCGCCAAACGACCACGGCTACCACTTCAGCCCGCTCGGGAACCCAACGCCCCTGTTTACCAGGCCGGCGCCGAGGGCCGACGGGACGGACAGGGTCAGGGAGACCGACGTGCCAGGCCCTATCCGGCCCGGAGCGCTCGCCCGGGACCTCGAGGAACACCGGCGCTACGAGGGAGATGCCGCTCTATATGGGGAGACGCGGAGCAGCGTCTATTACGGACCGAACCGCAGCCTGGAAATCATTGTCGGCGGCGAATCGGTACCCCCCGACGAGGTTGTGGTCGAGAACCTCGAAGGTTGGGATCGTCCTACACCGCCACACAAAGTCGCCGTGGACGTCCGTCTCGGACGCCTGGCGTTTGCAGCCGGCGCGGAGCCGGTCGGGGAAGTGCGGGTGAACTACAGCTACGGCTTCAGCGCAAACCTCGGGGGTGGTCCCTATGACAGGCGACTTCCCGTGGCTCCTGGGATACCCGCGGCGAACGACCCCATACTGGTATCCCGACCAGGATCACCAGGTGGTCCCGGCCCCGTTTACCCCTTCAGCACCCTGAGCGACGCGTTGAGTGAGTGGCAGCAATCCACGAACCATCCATCGGGGATCATCGAGATCGCGGACAGCCAGACGTACGAGTACGAGGAAGACCTGGTGATCGAGTACAGGGAGGGTCAAGAGACCCAAACCCCCGGACGAGAACTGGTACTCCAGGCCGCCCATGGGCAACGTCCCACGCTTATAGGGGATCTCACGGTGAAAGGGACATCTGCCCAGGGGCGCTTGACCCTCAGCGGGCTGATGATCGCCGGACATATAAGGGTACGAGGCGGCTTGCAGAGTCTAGACATAAGTCACTGCACGCTGGTTCCCGGCCGACAGTTGGACGAGGAAGGAAGACCGCACCACCCGGAACTGCCGAGCGTGGTCGTCGAGCCAGGCGGCGAACGCTGCCGCGTGAACGTGGATCACAGCATCGTCGGCCCCCTGCGATTGCCTCACGGGGCGGAGCTGGATGTGGCCGACAGCATCGTCGACTCGCCGATGAGAACGGGGCCGGCTACGCAGGTTCGCGCGCTGGTCTCGGGGAACCTAAGCCGTTTTCCCGAGCTGACTTCCGACGGACCACGCCTGGACGTAACCGTGGGTGATGAAGGCCCCTACACCGCCGTTCTCGACGAGAAGCCAACAACCCTGGCCCAGGCTCGCGACCAACTACAGGACGCCATCCACTCCGCCCACGATAGCCCGGCATTTGCCCGCGCACGAGTTGTTGTGGTCGCGAACTGGCTGGTCGTGCTCTCCGGTAGCGACATGCCGATGAGGATCAGCGCCTCAGATGCCGACGACACCGCTGCCCGGCTTCGGCTGGATGGTGCATCTTCGCGCCAGGTGTGTGCGCTCCTCGGCGGACCGCTCTCGCCTTTCCCCGAGCTCTCGGCATCCTCTCCGGCTGTCAGCGCGACCGTCGATGCCGAAGGACCGCACACCGCCGAACTCGGCGCCCGACCGGCGTCATTATTCCGGGCGCGGAGGCTGCTTCAGGGCGCCATTCGCTCCGCGCACGACAGTCCTGCCTTCAAGAGGGCGGTCGTCGCAAGCGTCGACGATAGGTTGCTGGTGCTACCAGGCCCTGGGGGGGAGGCGATCGTAATCGGCCCCGCGCCGGGTGATGAGACCACGCTGCCCGACCTGGCCCTTGAGGGACCCCGGCCGGCCATCGCCGCCGATCCCTGCCGACTACCCGGACCGTCCACGCGCCTACAGAGAACGACGATCTTCGGCCCGGTCCACGTCAGCCTGCTATCTCTGGCCTCGGAGGTGGTTTTCACCGGGCCCGTGGTCGTCGAGCGCCGCCAGACGGGAGAGGTGCTCTACAGCTACGTGCCCGAGGGGTCCCGAACTCCGGCTCGCCGCTACTGTCAGCCCGACCTGGCGCTTTCCCGACGGGCCGGGCAGCTGGTGCTGGGATATTGCAACGCCCTGTCTTCGATCGAGAAGGATGAGGTAAGCGTTCGTCTGAAGCCGACTTTCACCTCCTCGCGCTACGGGCAACCTGGCTACGCTCAACTTGGTGTCACCTGCGATGAGGGGATAACAACCGGTGCCGAGGACGGCTCGGAGATGGGGGTCTTCAGGCACCTCGGTCAACCCCAACGCGAGGCAAGCCTGCGCGAACTGCTGGACGAGTTCCTGCCCGTCGAACTTCAGCGAGGGATCATCTAGGTTACCTGACCAGGAGGAAGCTAAATGAAGGGCAACTTCAGCCGTTACGACTTCCACCCCTCCAAGCACTATACCGGCGTGCTCAAACAGCAGGGACGGGTGGATCTCGACTCCGACTGGAACGAAGAGAGAGAGATCCAACACCACTTGCGCCACACCATGGCGAAAGACACGATCGGGGCCAGCGGTGTTCCGAGATCAGGCGGCGGCTTCGCCATCGGCGTGACGGGAGATGGTCCGGATCTGACCATCTCGCCGGGGCGCATATACGTGGAGGGGACGCTGTGCGAGCTGGAGACAGGAGCCACCTACGCCGATCAACCCGACTACCCTAACCCGCCGGAACTCGACCCGGAAGACGACCGCACGGATCTAATCTACCTGGACGTTTGGTCGCGCCACATAACCAGCATCGAGGATCCTTCCATACGCGAGCCTGCCCTGGGAGGTCCCGATACCACCACGCGCCTGCAGACGGTGTGGCAGGTGAAGGCGTGGAAGGGCACGCCAGGCGAAGATGAAGAGGAGCGGTGCCGGGCGGAGGAACGGCCGGACGCGTGGGTGGTTAGCGGACGGGTCCTAGACAGACAGGAGAGCCCGCTCGCAGGGGTCCGCGTGACGGTCTTCGACAGGGACCTCTTCTGGGACGACAAGCTGGGCGAAGCGAGCACCGACGAGGAGGGGTGCTTCGAGGTCGTCTACCACGAGGAGAACTTCAGGGACCTCATAGAGGCCGCTCCCGAC
>Ga0126306_10000633_pt1 | contig 16981 bp, 10 predicted proteins | sample Plot27_FD_92592 | JGI IMG/M metagenome (GOLD analysis project Ga0126306, IMG submission 92592) | Serpentine soil microbial communities from UC McLaughlin Reserve, CA, USA - Plot27 | ecosystem: Environmental > Terrestrial > Soil > Grasslands | place: USA: UC McLaughlin Reserve, Lake County...
GCGATGCTCTGGCCCGAGCGGGATACGGCGAACTCACGCCGGCTGCTCAACCTCGCCGTGCACGTGCTCCGTGGCGCGCTGGGTGACGGGACCATCACCTCCTCGGGCGACGCTCTGCTCCTGAATCCGGCGCGGGTGCGCTGCGACCTGCACGAGCTGCGCATCGCCATGGCGTCGGGCGACCTCGAGGGCATCGTTCACGGCTACGCGGGCCCATTGCTCGACGGCTTCCATCTCGACGACTCGATCGAGTTCGAGTACTGGCTCGGAGAACGGCGGAGGGAGCTCGATCACGCCTACATCGCCGCCCTGCGTTCGCTCGCCGAACTGCAGGAGCGGTCGGGCGACGTGTACGGCCGCGTCTCCACGGCCAGGCGGCTCGTCGCCGCCGACCCGCATTCGAGCGTGTACGCGCTCGCGATGATCCGGGCGCTCGAAGCGGCGGGCGACCGGTTCGGCGCGATCCAGCATGCCGCCGATCACGCACACCGGCTGAGCACGGACCTCGAGCTCGAGCCCGACGTGGAGGTACAGGCGTTGGCGGAGCGGCTGCGCACCGCGCCGTCGACGCGAGCCTCCGCATCGACCACCGCCGTTCGCAAACCGTTGCCGTCGGTCGCCGTGATGCCGTTTCGCAACCTCAGCACCGATCCCGAGAACGCGTGCTTCGCCGACGGCATCACCGAGGACGTCATCGCGAACCTTTCGAAGATCCGCGCCCTCAAGGTCATCTCGCACACGTCGGTGATGCACTTCAAGGAGCGGCGGCCTACGCTCAAGGAGATCGGCGTCGCGCTCGGCGCGACCGTGGTGCTCGCGGGAAGCGTGCGTCGGGCGGGCGACCGGGTGCGCATCGTGGCCCAACTGATGGACATCGACAGCGATCGGCACCTCTGGTCGGAGACGTACGATCGACAGATGGTGGACATCTTCTCGATCCAGTCGGAGGTCGCGCTGCAGATCGCTTCGGCCCTGGAGGCCGAGCTCTCGCCTGACGAGCGCACCCGGGTGCGACACGAGCCGACCGCCGACCTGCAGGCCTATCATCTCTTCCTGCAGGGACGGCAGCTGCACGCCCGTTACACCACGGAGTCGATGCTGGGCTCCATCCCGTACTACGAGCGTGCGATCGCGCGCGACGCCGGATTCGCGTCCGCGCACGCGGGCCTGGCCCTGTTGTACGCGGAGCTCGCCGAGGTCGGGACGCTCGCGCCAGAGCCCGCGTACGCCCGCGCCGCCGAGGAGGTAGCGCACGCACTGCGGCTGGATCCGGATCTCGACTCCGCGCACTGCACCCTTGGGTTCATCAGGGCGGTACGCGACTTCGACTGGATCGGCGCCGAGCAGGAGTTCGAGCGTGCACTCGAGCTCAATCCGAACGGCGCCGAGACGTGCGACATGTATGGACGCGTCTGCGCGGGGATCGAGCGCTACGATCAGGCGATCGCGCTGCTGGAGCGTGCCGCGGCGCTCGATCCACTGGTGCACCGCATCGACATCGTGACGACGCTTCTGCGCGCGGGCCGCATCGACGAAGCGATCGCGCGCGGTGAGGCCGCCCTGGAGCTCGAGCCGCACGAGCGCACCCGGGCAACGCTCGGGTGGGCCTACTTCCTCGAGGGCCGGCGTGAGGAAGGGCTGGCCCAACTGGAGCGCGCGGTGGCGATGGCGCCCGAGACGTTGATGTGGCTCGCGCAGCTCGGCGAGGCGCACGCGATGGTGGGCAACGAGGCGCGGGCGCGCGAAATCCTTCATACGCTTGAGGAGCGCTCCCGCGAGACCTACGTCCCTCCGTACTACTTCGCCTACGTCCACACCGGTCTCGGTGAGGCCGAACGGGCCCTGGGCTACCTGGAGCGCGCCGTAGCCGAGCGCGCCGGGCCTGCCTACTCCATCAAGGGATCGTTCCTGTTCGCGCCGCTGCGCACGCACCCGAGGTTTCGCGCGCTACTTCGGGAGATGAAGCTGGCCTGACGAACACCTCCGCGCGGGGCAGAGGCGGTCAGCGCTCGACACGGACCGTGAACTCGTTCGAGTGCGTGAGTGCCTCGTTTCGGATCGGGCAAAGTCCCTCGGTGGGACAGCTCCGCACGCCGAAGACCATCCTGAACTTACCTTCGAGGATGCGATCGAGTGGCTGATGCGTGGTTCCGTCGAACGCGTTCGGTCCGCGCAGGTCGAGCTTGCCGACGTACGTCTCCCCGGGGCCGACGCGGATCGGCCGGTCGTGGCCGACGCAGGCCAGGTTCGCGTTGTATGCCACGCCGCTCGATGTGACTCGTCCGGCCGGCACCACCGAGTAGATCGGGGTGCGATCGTCCGGACGGCAGGTCCAGAGGTAGACCGGTGCGCGCGTCGGGTTGCCGTAGCGAATGACTATCGTGAACCCGTACACCACTACTCCCGGCCAGGGCTCGTCGAGACGTCGTGCCGAATAGAGCGTGAGGTCGGTCGAGAGCGCGCGGGGGTAGTCGCCATCGAAGATCGCGACTTTCAGCCCGTCAGGGCCGGTCACGACGATGGCGCTGCAGCTCAACACAGCACCGAGAGACAAGACGAGCGTCGAGCGGTGAAACATGACCGCACCTGCTCAGCGGCCGGCGTTCACGACTCCTTCGCCGGCAATGAACCGTCCTTCCAGCCACCGCGCACCGATCGTGATCGCGAGGACGAGCAGGATGAGCAGCACGCTGTATGCCGCCGCCGTACCGAATGCCGTGTTCCGTACTTGCGAGAGGATCTCGACCGAGATCGGCCGGCTCGCATGCGTATACAGCACCACGCTGGCCACGAACTCACCGACCGCGGCGACGCCGGCCAGCATCGTGCCCGCGACGAGCCCCGGACGCGCCGCCGGGATCACCACGCGGCGCAGCGCGAGCCAGCGCGAGGCACCCAGCCCGCGCGCGGCATCCTCCAGCGTCGGATCCATCTGCCGCAGCGAGCCCTCGACCGCGCTCGTCACCAGCGGGATGTTCCGGACGAAGTAGGCGAGCGGCAGGATCCAGAACGTGCCGACCAGCAGCACCCGAAGCTGCGCGGGCGCGTTGCGGTCGAACGTCGCCGCGAGCCCGAGCGCGATCGCCGTTGCGGGAATCGCCCACGGCAGCGCCGCGAGGAGCGCGATGGCGCGCCGGCCCGGCGCGCGCGACAGCACCACGATGTACGCGATGGCGAAGCACACCACGGCATTCGCCGCGGTCGCCGCCGCCGACATCCCGATGCTGTTCGTGATCGGGCGCCACAGCTGTCGCTCGGTGGCGAGACGCCGGTAGTTGTCCAGCGTGTACTCCGGCGGCATGATCTGCGTCGTCCACGCGCCGTCGCGCGCGAAGCTCACCAGCACCACCATCGCGTGCGGCAGCACGAGCAGCACGACGAGCGCGAACGCCAGCGGGGGCAGCACGGTGCGCGCCACCCCCGATCGGAGTAACTGACGCGTCGCGCGTCCCTTCCCCGCCACGCTGTACTGCCGCTTTCCCTCGAGCCGCCTCAGCAACAGCAGCGCCAGCACCGCCGTCACGGCGAGCACGGTGGTCTCCACGTACGCGAGCCCGAGCGCGCCGTTCAGCTTCGACACGAGAATCTGCGTCGCCAGCACCCGCGCGCCGCCGCCGAAGATGTACGGCGCCGAGAACGAGCCGAGCGCGCTCATGAACACGAGCAGCATCGCGCCCGCGAGCGACGGCGTGAGCAGTGGCAGCGTGACGCGGCGCAGCGTGAGCGCGCGCGACGCGCCCAGCCCCGCCGCCGCCTCGTCGAGCGTCGTGTCGTAGCGCTCCAGCCCCGCGCTCACGAACAGGAAGACGTAGACGTACATCGTGTACGCATGCACGAAGATCACCGCCGGGATCCCGCTCAGCGTCCACGGTGGGGCGTTCAATCCGAGCACGCTCTGCACGGTGCGCGTGATGACACCGCTTTCCCCGTAGAGGAATAGAAACGCCAGCACGCCGACGAGCGGCGGCAGCGCCGCGGGCAGCGTGGCGACGCCGCTCAGCACCCGCCGTCCGCGGAACTCCGCGCGCGACAGCAGGAACGCGAGCGGTACGCCGATGAGCAGCGCCCCGATCACCGACCCGATCGACACCACGACCGTTCCCCAGAGGGCGTCGCGATCCGCGGGACTCGCCGCGAAGTCGCGCCAGTCGCCGAGTCCGCGCTCGAAGCTGCCGACGATGATCGCCGCGTTCGGGTAGACGACGCTCCAGAGCAGCAGCGCCAGCAGCACCGCGGCGATCCACGCCGTCGCCCAGCCGCCCGACGGGCGCCTGAGCCGTACCGCGCGCATCATGGGCGCACGGTGGCGATTGGTTGTCCCGAGAGTCGCACGCGCACCGTCTCGCCCTCGGGTGCGCCGACACCATCCCCCATCACCTCCACCACCGCGCCACTCTCGAGCCGCACCCGATAGACGGTATGCCCACCGGCAAACCGCCGGCCGGCCACGGTCCCCTCCCACGCAGGTTGCTCGTCGTTGTCGACGAACTGGAGCGACTCGGGACGCAGCACGGCGATGAGATGACTGATGTCTCCCTGTTCGTTCGAGACGCGCGCCGGTGCCGCGAGCGCCACGCTCCCGACGGTGACCCACACGCCGTCGCCCGTGCGCTCGGCGGGGAGCAGCGCCGCGCGGCCAACGAACTCCGCCACCTCGCGCGTCGCCGGCGAGTGATACAGCTCCTCTGGTGTACCGAGTTGCAGTAGTCTCCCGTGGGCAAGCATCGCGATCCGGTCCGCGACCGCGAACGCATCCTCCTGGTCGTGCGTCACGAACAGCGCGGTCACCCCGGAGCGCCGCAGCGTCGTGCGCAGCTCGTCGCGCATCGTCTGCCGCAGCGTGGGATCGAGGTTTGACAACGGTTCGTCGAGCAGCAGCACCCGCGGCGAGATCACCAGCGCTCGCGCGAGCGCCACGCGCTGCTGCTCGCCGCCGGACAATGCCTGCACCTGGCGTCCGGCTTTTCCGTCGAGCCCCACGCCGGACAATGCTTCGCGCGCCTTCGCCAGCCGCTCCGACTTGCTGACGCCGCGCGCCTCGAGCCCGAACGCGACGTTCTGCTCCACCGTCATGTGCGGGAAGAGCGCGTAGTGCTGGAACACCATCCCGAAGCCGCGCCGCTGCGGCAGCTCGTGGGTGATGTCGCGCGTCGCCCCCGACTCGTCGGTGAGCACGACGCGCCCCGAGTCGGGGATCTCGTAGCCGGCCGCGATGCGCAGCGTCGTGGTCTTCCCTGACCCCGACGCACCGACGAGCGCCACGAGCTCACCCGGTGCGATCGACAACGACACGTTGTCGACCGACGGCTCCGGATTTCCCTGGTAGCGGCGCGTCACCCGGTCGAGCGCGAGCGCGCTCGCCCGACGCTCTCCGCGCGCGGCGTCGCGCGAGGGGCTCACTTGCCTCGCTGGCTGTTGCGGATGTTGCTGTCCCAGTACTTCATCCAGCCGTCGAGGCTGTCGGCGAGCAGCTTCGCGTCCAGCGGCATCGGCTTGAGCTCGGTCTTCGCGCGGCGTACCGCGTCGGGCAGCGAGTCCACCGGCAGGTCCGTCCGCGCGGGGATGCGCAGGAACTTCACCGCCGCGTCCTGGAACGCCGCCGGCGTCGTGACGTACTCGTAGAACTCCTTCGCCGCCGCCTGCTGCTTGCTCCCGCGCACCAGTGCGATCGCGTCCACCAGCAGCGGCGTCCCGCTCGTCGGAAAGACGAAGCCGACGGGCGTCTTGGTGCGCGCCTCGAGCGTGGCGATGTCGGGCATGTTGTACAGCGTGATCACCCCCTCCTCGCGGCCAAGCTTCTGGTACAGCAGCGCGGGGTTGAGCACGTATTCCTTCGTGTTCGCGTCGAGCTTTCGCAGCCAGTCCCACCCCTGCGCCGTGGAACCGGTCTGCGCGATGGAGCGCGCGAGGATCGCCCCGAAGATCGCGCGCATCGTCCCCGATTCGACGGGGTTCCGGATGAGCACCTTGCCCTTCCACTTCGGGTCGACGACCTCGTCCCAGTCCTTTGGCACCTCGGCGGCGCTCACCGCGCGCGTGTTGTAGGCGATCACCTCGGGGGTCATGTACGTGCCGAACCAGCGACCCTGCGCGTCGCGCGCCTCGGCCGGCACCTTGTCGGCCCACGTCGGCGTGTACGGATCGAGCAGACCTTCACCCGCGGCGCGCCGAAAGATCTCCGACGGCGCGCCGAACCACAGGTCCGCCTGCGGGTTCGCCTTCTCGGCGCGAAGTCGGTCGAGGACTTCCTGCGATCCCATGTCCACCCACTGCACGTCCACGGTGGGATGCGTTGCCTCGAACCCGTTCTCGTAGTACTCGAGCAGGTCCTTGCCGTGCGGCGAGTAGACGGTGAGCACCGTTCGTCCGTCGCCTCCACTGCACGCTCCGAGCAGCGCGAGAGCCGCGAGTGCGATTCTTCTCGCGCCGCCTTTCATCGCCGGTCCCATGCGAGCCGCGCGCCGAGTGCGACCAGCGCGCCACCTGTCACCCGCTCGAGCCAGGCCTTCACCACCGGCCGGGCCAGGGCGGTGCGGAGCCGGTCGACGAAACGCGCATACAGCGAGAGCCATGCGAACCCGAGTACGTTGTGGATCATCGCAAGCAGCAGCGACGTGCGCAGCACCGGCGCGCCGGCCGGAATGAACTGCGGCAGGAAAGTCAGATAGAACAGCGCGACCTTGGGATTCAGGATGTTGGTGAGGAACCCCTGCACGAATGGTCCGCGGGAAGACACGTCGGCTGCGACTCCCTCGACTCGCTGCGCTCGCTCGGGATGACGAGAGGGGGCCTGCGCTCGCCCGGGATGACGGCCGCTGTCATCCCGAGCGAAGTCGAGGGATCTATACCCGCCGACGTGTTGCGCGCTGCGAATCGCCTGCACACCGATCCACACCAGATACGCCGCACCCACGAGCTTCACCGTATCGTACGCGCGCGCCGACGTTGCGAGGATCGCCGAGAGCCCGAGCGCAGACGCGGTGGCGTGGATGAGACAGCCCGTGAGGATGCCGAGGATCGTCCAGCGAGCGCCACGAAGGCCGAGCGCGAGCGCGTTGCGCGTCACCAGCGCGGTGTCGGCGCCGGGGATCAGCGTCAGCAGCAGCGCCACCGGGATGAACGCGAGGAGCGACGAGGTCATGGCTGCGGAGTAGTGCTCGCGGTCATCTGTCCGTTGGCGGCGATCAGATTGAGGAGCAAACGCGCCCCGCCCGGGACTCCGGCGGGCAGCTGCCGGAACAGCGCGAGCGTGGTATAGACGTACGTGCCTTTGCCCAGCGGCGCCACCAGCACGGCATGTTCGTTGGGCCGCTCGCCGGGATCGTGCATCTCGAACAGCCGCCGCCAGCGCGGATCGGCGGTCGCGGGCATGTAGAGCGCGCGCTCCTGCACCCAGCCCGCGAAGTCCTGTGCCGTGATCCGGTTCGGGTACGCGAGCAGTCGGGACGACGGATCGAGCACTGTGACGGGCGCTGTCTCCTCGGTGACACGCTGCGCCGTCCGTTCGAGCGTGATCGGATAGGGAAGCAACCCTGGCACCTGCATCTCCTGCTGCCCGTACTGCACCACCACGGTGCCCCCCGCTCGTGCGAACTCCTGGAGCCGCGACGCATGCGCGGCGAGCACTGGGCTCGCCGCGAATGCGCGCGGCCCGACGACGATCGCACCGAAGCGCGAGAGCGGCGTGGTCGCGAACTCCTCGGCGCGAAGCGTCGTCACTTGCAGATCGAGCTGGTCGAGCAGCGGTGCGACGTTGTCGCCGACACCCGTGATGTAGGCGATCCGGGGATTGCGCGGCAGCGCGGCCGGGACGGATACCATCTGCACCGACGCGTACCGGTAGTAGCGCAACGGTCGGATGTGCTCGTACTCGATCGGGCTCCAACCGATCGCGAAGCGATCTTCTCCACTCGTGGCGGTGGCCTCGATGCGATGCTCGCCCGCTGGAAGCGTGCCGCGCACGTTGTAGGTCACCGTCGCCTCGCCGAACGGCCGGAGCGCCACCGCGCGCCGTGCGGAGTCCACGGTGAGCCCGGCGGGCACGGTCAGGTCGACGGTGAGCGATCGCGGCAGGCTGCTCGCCGAGCGGACGTGAAGCGCGAAGCCGCGGTTGAGTGGTACGCCGGCCCTCGCGAGCTCGAGCTCTCCATCGAATCGCACACTGATTGGCGGCACGCTGGCGACGGGACGCCGCAGCTCTCCTCGAGCGGGATCGGCGAACCGGTAGATCACGGGACTGGCGTCGACGACGAGCGGGACACCCGCGATGACCAACGCCGCTCTCGCGTGGGTGTCGAACAGACGGTTCTCGCCGATCGCGAGATTGTTCGCCTGTTCGTCTCCCCGAGGCGGCAGCGTGAACATGTCACCGACACGCTGACGCGCCATCCACCATGGATAGTCGGCGGCCGGTGCGGAGATGGTCACGGCGATGCGCGCGCTGCTGTCCGGCGCGATGGTCGTGGCGCCTCCCGCGGGCAGCGGCCCGACGTCGCCCAGCGTCCACGCGCTCGCCCCGGCGAATCGGATCTCCTGCTTACCCTGGTTGTAGACGGTGACCGTTGCCGAAATCGTGTCGCCCACTGCCACGAGCTCGCGCGATGCCGTCGCCTCGACGAGCACTCCCGCTGCGGCCAGCAGCGCCGTCTGCGCGCGGCGCTCTGCCGTCTCCAACGAAACCGCGAGGTCGCCGTTCACGTCCGTGCAGCCCGCGGCCAGGCCGTTCCGCGCGCACGGCAGCTCCGCGCGCACGGTCGTGATCAGTCGAAGCACGCGCGCCAGTGGCTCCACCATCGATCCGGGTGCGACCAGGTTCTCCACCTGCCGCACCGCCGCCACCGCAGCGGGGAGCGAATCCAGCGCCGCGCGCACCGGCGGCCGGAGCGTCGCACCGGCGAACCGGCCCCACCCTGTCCCGAGCGTCTCCAGCATCGACGTCTCGCGTGCGATCGGCGGCGACACGTGCGATGCCTCGAGCTTCACGTAGTCCATCCACGTTCCGCGCCGCTGCAGCGCGCCGAACCCCTGCGACAGGTGCTGCGACCGGCTCACCGACGCGATCTCGGCGTACGTCATTCCGCGGAAGGGACTCAGCTCCCCGACGTTGAAGCTCAACGTCGCATCCGTCGGGTTGAACCGCGCCGCCCGGTAGAACTTGCTCGGCAGCCACGCGCCGAGACCGAGCGTCGTGCTTCGTGGGAACCGCACGGTGTCCGCCGCGGCGTCGAACACCTCCCGCGCGAGGAGACCGGACACCTGATGATGTCCGTGCCCGTCGCGCGGCGTGCCGCTGAACACCGCGACGATGACGTGCGGGCGGAACGCCCGCACCACCGTCACCACGTCGCGCAGGATGGAATCCTTCACCCAGTGGGTGTAGGTCTCCTCCGCCGACTTCGAGAAGCCGAAGTCGTACGCGCGCGTGAAGAACTGCCGGCCGCCGTCCAGCCGCCGGGCCGCGAGCAGTTCCTCGGTGCGGATCATCCCGAGCAGCGGACCCAGCTCGTTGCCGATCAGGTTCTGCCCGCCGTCGCCGCGCGTCAGCGAGAGGTAGCCCGTCTCCACCTGGCGCCCGCGCGCCAGCCAGGTGAGGAGATGCGTGTCTTCGTCGTCGGGGTGGGCCCCGATCATCAGCACGCGCGTCGTCACGTCCAGCCCCGCCACGGCTTCGCCCAACGCGACTGCGCCGCGCTCCTGGGCTGAGAGGAGTCGCGGCGCGGCGAGTACGAAGATGGTCGCGGCTGCGAGGAGCCGCATCGTTCTCGTCATACCTTCGAGGTCTCTCGTTTGGCGCTGGTCGGCGCGGGGTTGAGCACCTCGGCCACGATGCGCTTCTGCTCTTCCTCGTGCGCCTTCGAGTAACCCTCCGCCGGGCTCGCGCGTTCCGGCCGACCGATGTACCGGATGGTCAGCATGTTCCCCGTCGCCACCCGCAGCTGCGGCGAGATGTAGCTCCAGGCGCCCATGTTCTTTGGCTCCTCCTGTGCCCACACCACGTCCTCGAGGTTCGGGTAGCGATCCACGATCTCCGCCACCGCGTCGCCGGGCCACGGATACAGCTCGTCCACGCGCACCAGTGCGACATCCGCTCCGTCCTGACGCGCGGCGAGCAGATCGTAGTACATCTTGGCCGTGCACAGCACGAGCCGCCGCACCTCGTCGCGACGCGCGTCCACCGCCACGTCGTCGATCACCGATCTGAACCCGCCCTCCGACAGATCCTCGAGCCGCGACATCGCCGCGGGCAGTCTCAGGAGGCTCTTCGGCTGCATCAGCACCAGCGGCTGCCGGTCGACGCGCAGCGCCTGCCGGCGCAGGATGTGGAAGTACTGCGCCGGCGTCGAAGGATACGCCACCACCATGTTCCGCTCGGCGCAGAGCTGGAGGAACCGCTCGAGCCGCGCGCTCGAGTGCTCCGGCCCGCCCCCCTCGTAGCCGTGCGGCAGCAGCAGCACCAGGCCGCTCCGCTGCCCCCACTTCGCGCGGTCGGCCGAGATGAACTGGTCGATGATGGGCTGCGCGACGTTGACGAAGTCGCCGTACTGCGCTTCCCAGAGCACCAGGTCGCGCGGCGCTGCGGTCGAGAAGCCGTACTCGAACCCCATGACGGCGGTCTCCGAGAGCGGGCTGTTGTAGATCTCGAACGTCGCGCGCGCTTGCGGCAGGTCGGCGAGCGGCGTGTACGTGGCGCCCGTGTCGACGTCGTGCAGCACCGCATGGCGATGCGCGAAGGTGCCACGCTCGATGTCCTGCCCGCTCATGCGGATGCTCACGCCGTCGCTGAGCAGCGTGCCGAAGGCCAGCGCTTCGGCGTGGCCCCAGTCGATGCCGCCGTTGTGCAGCGCGTCGCGCCGCCGCTCGAGCGTCTTGGCGAGCCGCGAGTTCGGCTTGAACCCCTGCGGCCAGGTGAGGAGCCGCGTGTTCAACGCGTCCAGCGCATCGCCGCGCACGGCGGTGGCCGGATCCGCCGCGGGCGCCGACGGCGCGGGCTTCACTCCGTTCCCGTCCTCGGGCGGCGCGGGTTTCATCTGGTTGTAAACGGCCGCGATCCGGTCGGCGAACTCCTTGTCGATCGCCTGCACGTCGGCGTCGCTCGCGATTCCCTCGCTCACGAGCCGCGTTCCCCATACCTGACGAGGCGTGGGATGCGCCTTCACCAGGTCGTACAGCTTGGGCTGCGTGAACTCCGGCGCATCGGTCTCGTTGTGGCCCCATCGGCGATAGCCCACGAGATCGATCAGCACGTCCTTCGCGAACTGGTCGCGATACGCCACCGCGAGCCGAACGGCCGTGATGCACGCATCCGCGTCGTCGGCGTTCACGTGCAGCACCGGCACCTCGAACCCCTTCGCCGGATCGCTTGCGTAGTGGGTCGACCGCGCGTCGATCGGATCGGTCGTGAATCCGACCTGGTTGTTGACGATGATGTGCAGCGTCCCGCCCACGCGATATCCGCGCAGCCGCGAGAGGTTGAACGTCTCCGGCACCACGCCCTCGCCGGGGAACGCCGCGTCACCGTGAATGCAGATCGGCAGCACCAGCCGCTCGTTCCGCCCACCCGGGGCGCCGGCCTCGCGCTGGTACGCGCGCGCCATCCCCGACATCACCGGGTTCACTACCTCGAGATGGCTCGGATTCGGCGCGAGCTCCAGCTTGATCGTCGTCGCGCCGACCTTTCGCTCGCTCTCGTAGCCGAGGTGGTACTTCACGTCGCCCGTGCTGCTGTCGGCGCTCGTCTCGCCCTGCCGGCCTTCGAACTCGCCGAACATCTCCACGTACGACATCCCCATCACGTGCGTCAACACGTTGAGCCGGCCGCGGTGCGCCATGCCCATCACCACTTGGCGCGCACCACCCTGCGCCGCGCGCGTGATCGCCTCGTCGATCATCGGGACGAGCACGTCCGTCCCCTCGATCGAGAAGCGCTTGTACCCCAGGTACGCGCGCTGGAGGAACCGCTCCAGGCCATCGACCTCGGTGAGCCGCCGTAGCAAGGCGAGCTTCTCGTCGGCGCCCAGCGTCTGGGTGTGCGCGCCGTCCTCCAGCGTGCGGCGGAACCACAGCCGCTCTTCCTCGTCGCTGAGATGCACGAACTCGAGACCGATCTTTCCGCAGTACACTCCGCGCAGCGCGCGCACGACGTCGGCCGCCGTTCCCTCTTGATATCCGAGCGCGCTCGCCGGCACGTCGGCCAGCTCCTGCTCCGTGATGCCGTGGAACTCCGGCGTGAGCTCTGCCGCGCCCGAGGGCTTGCCGCCGAGGGGATCGAGCTGCACGGCGAGATGTCCGTAGTGGCGGATCGCGTCGATCAGCGCCGCGGCGCCCGCCGTCTTGCGCAGCAGGGCGGGGTCGCTCCTCGTCCCGCCGCCCGTGGTGATGCCCGCCAGCGATTCGGCCGTACGGAAGAACTGACGCCAGGACTCGTCCACCGCCGATGGATCACGACGGTAGGCCTCGTACGTCTCGGCGATGTAGCCGTCGTTGAAGACGGTTGTCGTCGGAGGAAAGGTGCTCATCCCCTAAAACTTAGCGGTCGACGCCGTGGGAAGGACAGGCGTTTGGACAGTGAGTTGGTGAGTCGGATAGCGAGTTGGTTGGTCGGTTGATTGGTGCGTTGACGGCCCTGGGCACGACCAGCGCGGAGATCCCTCAGTGGGGCTTCCAGGCTGGTTCGTAGCCAGGGCCGTTCAGCTCACTAGCTCACCCCCAACTAACTAGCTATCCAACCAGCCAACTCACCGCGGTTCGGGTCCGTGCCACTCCAGTGGAAGCACGACGCTGAACGTCGACCCGACGTCAGGCTCGCTCGCCACCTCGATGTGTCCGCCGAGCATCGTGGCGAGCCGGCGCGAGATGTACAGCCCGAGCCCGGTGCCGCCGTGCCGGCGCGTCAGGCCGGTGTCCACCTGGGCGAAGGGACGGAACAGTCGGGGCAGCTCGCCGGCCGGGATGCCGATCCCCGTGTCCTGCACGTCGATCCGCACCGAGGTGCTCGCCTTCGTGAGGCGAATCGTCACCCGCCCGCGGTCGGTGAACTTCACCGCGTTGCCGAGCAGGTTGACGAGGATCTGGCGCGCCTTGTCGATGTCGCTCGTCACGCGCACCGCCGTCGACGCGAGCCTGACGTCGAGCAGGATCCCGCGCTGCTCGGCCATCGGCTCCACCGCCGCGAGGGCGGACCGCACGAGGTCTTCGGCGAGGAACTCGCTGGGCCGCACCGTCTCGCGTCCCTCCTCGAGGCTCGTGAAAGCGAGGATCTCCTCGATCATCGCCGAGAGGTGGTTCGTCACCGAGCGCATGCGCTCGAGGATGTCGAGCTGCGGCTCGCTCATCGGGCCGATCACCTGATCGGCGAGCAGCTCGCCGTAGCCGGCGAGCGCCGTGAGCGGTGTGCGCAGCTCGTGGCTCATCGTGGCCAGGAACCGGCCCTTGGCGCGGTCGGCGCTCTGCGCCTGCTGGAGCAGCAGCGACTTGTGCACCGCCAGCGCGGCGTGGTCGGCCAGCACGCGAAGCCGCGCCCGCTCCCGCGGGGCGAACGGTCGTCCGCCGGACGCGCGCGTGACCGTGAGTACCCCCAGCGTCTCGCCGTGCGCACGCAGCGGCGCCATCAGGATCGGTCCGAGACTGAGCTCGGGGACCACGCGCATGAGCGGACGCCCCGAGCCGCTGAAGTTGTCCTCATGGACGAGGTCGTCCTGGCCGAGCGCTTCTTCGAGCATGGATCCATGCAGCTCGAAGCACCGTCCGCGCGCGGGCACGACGTTGCCGACCGCCGCGACGACTTCGCCGAGCTTGCCGGTCATTCGCAGCACCGCCGCGCCAGCACCCTGGCACTGGCGCGACGCGATGTCACACAGCGTCCGCAGCACCTCCGCCATGTCCACCACTTCGGCGAGCCGTCGCGCGACGTCGTACAGCGGCAGACGGTCGTCGCTCGCCTCTCCCTGCGCCTCGATCACCAGCCCGGCGCCGAGGCGGCGTACCGTGCAGGCGATGAATCGCGGCGCGGTGTCGGCGTGCGCCGGCCGAAGCGTGAAGTGCGTGCTGCGCGTCTCGCCGTCGGCGAGCGTCGCCTTGATCTCCACCAGCGACTCGCCCACGGCGAGGTCCACGAGTGTCGCAAGCGGTGCGCCGGTGGGGATCGGTGCACCGCGCCACGCTGCCCATCGCGCGTTCGCGTACGACACCCGAAGATCGTGACTCAGCACGAGCACCCCGGTATCGAGCGAGTCGAGCGCGCCGTCGAGCGTCGTGGCCGATGCCATCTCGTCCAGATGTGAGTGGTCGCGATGGCTCGTGCTCGCGCTCAGCGCGCCCAGCTCACCGTTCCGGCGTGTCCGCACTGGATCGTCGCGCCGATCAACGTGCGGTGATCGACTGCGGTCCGACGGGTGGCGTCCAACCGACCGGCGGTACGACGCCGCGGCTACGATGCGCACCGGCGAGCAACGCCAGGATCTGCGCTCGCTCGAGGACCGGAAGGTAGAGGACGCCGGCTACGCCCAGGAGCTCCACCGGCGGCAGCTCCTCGGGTCGGCGTGTCAGGCTCACTGCGAGGAGCGGCACGTCCGCCATTTGCGGTTCCACTGCCCACTCATCGAGCAGCGTGGGCGTGATGAAATCACAGTCGCAGACGACGACGTGCGGCTCGTACTGTTCCGCGAGACTGAGTGCCTCCGCTGCGCCCACCGCCGCCGCGCAGTCGGCACCGAGGCCGCGAAAGTAGCGGCACAAGTGCTCGCTGAGATAGGCGTGGCGCCCCACGCAAAGCAGACGCATCCCGGAATATACCGCGTCCCGCCGAGGAAGTTCAGAGCGCACGTCAGATCGTTCTGTGAGTCGCAACGCGATGTGACGGCGATCACCGAGCGAAGTTCGGCGCACGCCGTACACGGACGAGCAACAGTGTGCGCGTCGCGCGCGATCGTCAAGCGCGCCGATCAGCCGGCTGCGTGCGCCACGTCGCTCGGCTCGGCGTGCTTCGGCGCACGCGTCATCGGGCCATCGGACGTCGCGGGGAGACTCAAGCGGAACGTGCTCCCTTTCCCGACCTCCGAGGTGACTTCGAGCTCGCCCTGCAGCATCTCGGCGAGCCGGCGCGAGATGGGAAGCCCGAGGCCCGTCCCCTCGGTGAGCTGCGACTTCCCGAGCTGGACGAACTCGTCGAAGATCTTCCCCTGATCCGGCGGCGCGATCCCCTCGCCTTGATCGGTCACCTCGATCACGATGCCGCCGTCGTCGCGCGGATGCGAGCCGACGCCGATGGGCTTCCCCTTCCCGAACTTGATCGCGTTCGAGAGGAGATTGAGCAGGATCTGTCGCAGCCGCCGCGGGTCGCTGATCACCTTCGAGGGCTCGCCCGTGTGCTCGAGCGTGAGCTCGGAGCCGTACTGGTCCGCCAGTGGGCGCACGGTGACGAACAGATCTTCGATCAGCGCCGGGAAGTACACCGGCTGGAGCCGCAGATCGATCTTCCCCGCCTCGATCTTCGACAGATCGAGCACGTCGTTCACGAGCTCGAGCAGGTGCTTCGCCGCCTTGTGGGTGCGGGTGATGCCTTCGGCCTGCTTCTCGTTCAGCGGCCCGTAGATGTTCTCCAGCAGCAGCGTGCTGTAGCCGAGCACGGCGTTGATCGGCGTGCGCAGCTCGTGGCTCATCGAGGCGTAGAAGCGGCTGCGCGCCGCCATCGCGCGCTCCAGTTCGGCCTGACGGTCGGCCAGCTCGTCGTTGAGCGCCTTGAGCTCCGTCATGGCCTTCGCCAGCGACTCCGCCTGTTCCTTGAGCTCCGCCTCGGCGCGCTTCCGCTCGGAGATATCGCGCACGATCAGGGTGTACGTGCGCTTCCCGCGCACGTCCAGGCAGCTCGCCGTCGCTTCGATCGGAAACTCCTCGCCGCCGGCACGCACCCCCGTGAACGAGAGGATGTGCTCGGCCGGCGACGTGCTCTGTCCCTGCTCCACCTCGGACGACACGTTGCAGATGTCGTCGAGCGCCTTCTGGCGCAGCGCGTTGGGGAAGAGCGTTCGCATGTCGTGGTCGATCGCCTCGTGCGCGGGGACGCCGAACATCCGCTCCGCCGCCGCGTTGAACAGCGAGATCGTGCCGTCGGCGTCGAACACGATGATCGCGTCCATCGCCGAGCCGACGATCTCGGAGAATCGCGCCTCCGACTCCGTGATCTCCAGCTTGTGCTTGAGCTCCAGCTCGCGCACCTCGCTCGCCCGCAGCAGCACCTGCTGCTCCGAGACCTGCTTCTGCTTCAGGTACAGGTCGACGAAGACGCTGACCTTCGACCGCAGGATGTCCGGCTGGAACGGCTTCGCCAGATAGTCGACCGCGCCGACGGAGTACCCCTCGAACACGTACTGCTCGTCCTTGCTGATCGCGGTGAGGAAGATGATCGGGATGTACTTGGTGCGCTCGCGCGACTTGATCAGCCGCGCCGTCTCGAAGCCGTTGATCCCTGGCATCTGCACGTCGAGCAGGATCACGGCGAAGTCGTGCAGCAGCAGCTTGCGCAGCGCCTCGTCCCCCGAGTGCGCCCGGATCAGCGTCTGGTTGAGCGGCTCGAGAATCGCCTCGAGCGCGAGCAGGTTCTCCGGGCGATCGTCGACGAGCAGGATCTCGACGGGACCGGGGCGGAACTCTCCGTTCGGTCCCGGCGCGTTGGCCGGGGTGTTCGCCTGCGAGGCCTGCTCGCGGCGCGGAAGCGGCGTCGCTCCCGTGCTCATGCGTGCTCCCGTTCGGGGACGCCCGCCGGCAACGACGCCAGGAACGCCGGTATCTCCTCGAGCGTGATGATCCGCGCGCGCGGCACCGCCTTCTGCGCGGCGGCCGGCATCATTCGGCTCTCGGCCGTGGCCGGGTCCTGGACGATCGCGAGCCCGCCGCGGTCGGAGATCCGTCGCAGCCCGTCCGCGCCATCGGCGTTCGCGCCCGTGAGCACGATCCCGACGGTCCGATGTCCATAGCTGTCCGCCGC
>Ga0126306_10000634_pt1 | contig 16966 bp, 19 predicted proteins | sample Plot27_FD_92592 | JGI IMG/M metagenome (GOLD analysis project Ga0126306, IMG submission 92592) | Serpentine soil microbial communities from UC McLaughlin Reserve, CA, USA - Plot27 | ecosystem: Environmental > Terrestrial > Soil > Grasslands | place: USA: UC McLaughlin Reserve, Lake County...
CTCCGGGAAGTCGATCTTCAGCCCGACCACGCCCCAGGACTTCCAGAGCGCGAAGAGGCGGTCCCGCTCGCTCTGCGCGTCCACCTGCTGCCATCGGACCCAGATCCAGATGCCCACGTCGCGTTCCGCGCCGTACTGCGCGAGCTCCGGTATCCAGGTGGCCTGCCAACCGGAGTCGACAAGGCTGTACTCCCAGCCGTGCTTGGTGGCGTAGTCGACGTACTGCTTCTGCCGAGCCAGGTTGCCGGGGCTCTGCCCCTCGGCCCACCACGACCAGGCGGCGGCGCCGGGCTTGATCCATGACGTGTCGGCGACCCTCGACGGCCTGGCCAGGTCGGTGACGAGATCGCTCTCGGTCACGGTGGCGAGACCCCGATCGCCATGGTTCGCCAGGGGGTGGTGAGCGGGCCGCGGCTAGTCTCATTGGGGTCGGGGAGCGTGAGCTGGAACCGGCGCGTGACGGGCCCCAGCCGGACCCGGGAGCCGCCGTAGGTGGCGTCCAGATCCGACTCCGTGAGCAACAGCCAGCTATCGCCGATATGGAACAGCAATGGGTAGCCGTACTCGATCGGGTCGGCGGCGGCGACCGTCGCGTGGGTATGGATGCTCTCGTAGTCGTTGCGGCCGTTGTCGTAGGGGAGGAGGAACGCGTCCGCGCTGGTCGGCACCGCGAACTCGGATGCCTCGCCGAGGACGGTCACCCAGCTCGGGCCGCGTGCCACGTACCGGTACGCCACGCCATCCGCCGCGACCCGGAGCACCAGGTCGAGCCGGTACCCGCGCTTGCTGAACCGCAGTGTCGTCTCCTGGGTCACCGCGGTGTGCTGCCGGCGGCGGCCGGAGGTGGTGGTGTAGCGCTCCGAGATCCGCCGGTCAGAGCGGCCGGTGAAGCGGAGGCCGGTGCTGAGGTCGGCGTCGGTGGTGTGCAGGCCCAGCGCGGACGGCTGGAGGACGGTGGCCCTGCCGTGCCGGGCGGTAAGGGTGGCCCGGCCGTCGCGGGACAGCGAGACGGTGGCGGTCACCGGCCCGGCGCTGGACCGCCACTCACGCGGCGGCGCGGCGTGCGACGGCGCTGGCAGCGACAGCAGACCGAGTATCAGCAGGACAACGGCGGTCCTGACGGGTATCCGGCTGGTCATGTCCGTAACGCCTCCCCGACGCCTTTGGGCGACGAATCATGGCAGGGGGACGCCAGAAGTCGTCAAGGGTTTACGGCCGCGAAAATCCCGGTAAGTAGCCAACTTGAGTGAACTGAGCCACCGCCATGGCGTCGGCAACCGCCATAGATCAGACGTTTGTCCCCTGCACGGGCGGGCGGGCGCCGTTTGCGGGGCGCGAGCGCCCGGCCGTCAGTGTCTACGAGCGTTGCGCCGCCGACCTGCGCGCGGTCACGGGATCAGGAGCAGCTTGCCGGTGGTCCGGCGGCCCTCCAGGTCCTCGTGCGCGCGGGCCGCCTCGGTCAGCGGATACCGGTGTCCGATCCGGACAGTCAGCGTGCCGTCCGCCACGAGGCCGAGCACCTCGCTCGCGCGCCACAGCAGCTCCTCCCGCGTCGCGACGTAGTGGGCCAGCATCGGCCTGGTGAGGTAGAGCGAGCCGCCGGAGTTGAGACGCTGCGGGTCGAACGGCGGCACCGGGCCGCTGGACGCGCCGTAGAGCACCATCATCCCGCGCCGGCGCAGGCTGGCGAGGCTGCCGTCGAACGTGGACCTGCCGACCCCGTCGTACACCACCGGCAGGCCCTCACCGCCGGTCAGCCGCTTCACCTCTTCGGCGAAGTCGACCTCCATGTAGCGGATCACCTCGTCGGCGCCGGCCTCTCGCGCCAGCTTCTCCTTCTCCTCGGTGGAGACGGTGCCGAACACGGAGCCGCCACGCAGCTTCACCAGCTGGGTCAGCAGCAGCCCCACCCCGCCGGCCGCGGCGTGCACCAGCGCCGTGTCGCCGGGCTGGATCGGGTAGGTGCTGTGCGAGAGGTAGTGCGCGGTGAGCCCCTGCAGCATGACCCCTGCCGCCAGCTCGTCGGTGACGCCGTCCGGCACCGGCACCGCGGCCGCGGCGGGCACCACAGCCTGCTCGGCGTAGCTGGCCGGGGTGTGCGCCCAGGCCACCCGGTCACTCGGCGCGAAGTCGGTCACGCCCTCGCCGACCGCCTCCACGGTGCCGGCGCCCTCCATACCGAGGACGAACGGCGTCTCGGTGGGGTAGAGGCCGCTGCGCTGGTAGGTGTCGATGAAGTTCACGCCCGCCGCGCCGACTCGGACCAGTAGCTGGCCCGGCCCGGGGGAGGGCGTCTCGCGCTCCTCGACGTCGAGGACCTCCGGTCCGCCCTGCTCGGTCACCACCACTGCACGCATCCGTGCCTCCTGTCGGCCGCCTGTGCAACGGTACCTACCCGCGCCGGCCGGGAATTCCACGTCCGGCCGCGCGGCGTGGACAGCCGGCGCGCGCGACCAGCATCGACGCCGAGGAAGCTGATGAACCGGTCAGCTCCGCCGCGACGACAGGGAGGGTGACTCAGCCGCATCGGTTACGACGAGGGGCGTTGCGATGAACGGTCACCACCAGCATGTTCGACCATGACGACGAACGCACCGACGCCGAGCTACTCGCGGCCACCGGGGACGGCGACCGCACCGCGCTCGAGGGACTCTACGTGCGCCACGCGCCGTGGCTGCTGGTCCGCCTCTCCCGTCGCTGCGCCGACCGTCAACTCGTCGACGAGGTCGTGCAGGACACTTTCGTCGCGGTGTGGCGCGGCGCGCGGCGGTGGTCCGGCCGGGGCGAGGTCGGGGCGTGGATCTGGGGGATCGGGGTGCACCGCCTGCTCGATCGGCTCCGCCGGCGCCCGCCCTCCATACTCGCCCTGTTCGAGCCCTCGGCGCTCGAGGTCTCGGCTGAGGAGCAGGTGCTGCTGGGGGTCCAGTACGGCGACCTCGGCGGCGCGCTGGACCGGCTCTCACCGGAGCTCCGCGCGGTTGTCCAGGCCACCGTGCTCGACGGGCTCACCAGCCGAGAGGCCGGCCGGCTGCTCGGGATCCCGACCGGGACCGTGAAGACCCGGATGATGCGCGCCCGCGCCATGCTCAGGGAGGAGCTGTCATGAACGGCTGGCACCTCGACGAGGCGACGGTCACCCGGTACGCCCATGGGCGGGTGACGATGGCCGTCGCGGCTTCGGTGGAGGCACATCTTCTCGCCTGCGCACCGTGCCGGGCGCTGCTCACGCCCGCCGTCGACCTGGCACGCCTGCGGTCGCTCTGGGACGACGTGGCCGAGCGGGTGGACACGCCGGCGCCCGGTCTCGTGGAGCGGCTGCTCAGGCTGGCGAGGATACCTGAGGACACCAGCCGGCTGCTGGCCTCAACCCCGTCGCTGCGCGCCTCGTGGCTGCTAGCTCTGGGCGCGGTTCTCGGGTTCGCGGCACTGGCCTCGGAAGCGGACGAACGGGGCACGCTGCTCTTCCTGACGCTCGCGCCGATCCTGCCCGTGGTGGGCGTAGCCACCGCCTTCCACCGCCGCCTGGACCCGGCACACGAGATCGGCCTCGCCGCGCCCTACCCGGCGTTCCGGCTCCTGCTGCTGCGTTCCGCAGCGGTCGTCGGCGTCACGTCGCTGGCCGCGGCGGGCGCGAGTCTGCTGCTCGCCGGCCCGGCGCTCGCCGCGGCCGCGTGGCTGCTGCCCGCCCTCGCGCTCACGTCGCTCACGCTGGCACTCTCCCGCCGGTTCGACATCGTCCACGTGGCCTGCGGCGTGGGCGCGGGGTGGGCCGCGGCCGTCGCCGGCGCCCAGATCGAGGGCGGCCGGTTCGCCGCCTTCGGCACAGCGGGTCAGCTCGCCTGCCTGCTCGTGACGGTGGCGTCGCTGCTCGCTCTCGTCGCGTACCGCGACCGGTACGCCACCCCACTCGGAGGTGCCTGATGGCCGAACCCGTCGAGGTCTTCCACGTCCGCAAGACGTTCCGCCGGACCGTCGCGCTGGCCGGCGCGGACTTCACCGCCGGCCGCGGCGTGACCGGGCTGCTCGGCCCGAACGGCGCCGGGAAGACCACCCTGCTCCGGATGCTGGCCACCGTGCTGGCGCCGGCGAGCGGGCGGCTGCGGCTGCTGGGCCTCGATCCGGCCATGCCCGCCGAGCGGCTTGCGATCCGCCGCCGGCTGGGCTACCTCCCGCAGGAGCCCGGCTTCCACCGCGGCATGACCGTCTTCGAGTTCGTCGACTACGTCGCGATCCTCAAGGAGCTGACCGACCGGCGCGCCCGCCACGCGGAGGTCCGGCGGGTGCTCAACGAGGTCGGCCTGGCGCCGGTGAGCGGCAAGCGGATCCGCGCCGTCTCGGGCGGGATGCGGCGCCGGGTGGCCCTCGCCCAGGCACTCCTCGGCGAACCCGAGCTGGTGATCCTCGACGAGCCGACCGCGGGTCTCGACCCGGAACTTCGGCTGCGGTTCCGGGAGATCGTGTCCCGGATCGGCGAGGAGCGCACCGTCGTGCTCTCAACCCACCAGACCGAGGACGTTGCCGCAGTGTGCCAGCGGGTCGTCGTGCTGCACCACGGCCGCAGCCTGTTCGCCGGGACGCCGGCTGCACTCATCGAGCAGGCCGCCGGCCGGGTATGGCTGGACGCCGAGCGCAGCCCGACCGCCCAGCTGGCGTGGCGCAACGGCGACGGGCTGGTCCGCAACATCGGCGGCGCGCCGGCCGGTGCCGAGCTCGCCGCGCCCACCCTGGAGGACGCCTATCTCCTGCTGGTCGGCGACCGCGCGATGGCGGTGACGGCATGACGACCCAGCTCGCGCCCGCGACCTCGCTCCTGCACCGCGGGCGGACCCTCCCCACGCTCGCCATGGCCGAGGCCGCCCGGATCCTCCGTCACCCCGTCTACCTGCTGCTACTGGCGTACTTCCTGCTGATCGGTGGCGTGGAGACGGCCCAGCTCGGGCCCCCGCCCCGCGCGGCCGTGGCCGAGATGCTGACCTATCTCGGGGTGATGTTCGTCGGGCCGGCCACCTTCTTCGCCGCCAATCTGGTCGCCTCGAGCGCCCGGCGGGCGCGCGCGGAGTCGCAGCTCGACGCCGCACCCACCGGCGCGCAGGCCCGGACGCTCGCCACCTGCCTGGGGCTGCTCGGCCCGACGGCGGTCGCCACGGTGCTGGCCGTCGTGCTCTGGGTGGTCGAGCATGCCGGCCCGGATCTGCCGCAGGCACAGGCGCCGGCCGAGCTGGCCGTGATCCCGCTCTGCACGCTCGGCGGCGGGCTGGTCGGGGTGGCTGCGGCCCGGTGGCTGCCCTGGCCCGGCGCACCCATGCTTGTCATGTTCGTCCTCATCGCCTGGGTGGTGTTCTCGATCGTGAACCGGGGCCACCCGTGGTGGACGTGGAGCGCGCCGTGGTCGCTCTCGCCGGCGTTCCACGACAGCGCGGCGCTGCGCGGCGGGTCACAGGTGTGGCACGCGGCCTACCTGGCCAGCCTCTGCCTGCTCGCCAGCACCGCGGCGCTGCTGCGGTTCCGGCCGCACCGGCGGGTGCTTCTCGCGCTCGGCGCGGTGCTGGTGGTGAGCGCGCTGGTCGCCGCTTGGGCGCAGCTGCCGTGACCGTGGCCATCCGTCAGGTGCTCCGTGAGCTGGTGATGGCCGGTGCGGTGCCGCGGGTCACCCGCTGGGGCCCGGTGGCGCTCGGGTGGCTACTCGCCGGGCTGGTGCTGGCGTGGAGGGCCGATGACGTGTCTGACGCGGGGTCCGCGGTGCTACTACTCCGGGTGGTCGCGCTGCTGCTGGCGCTCGGCGTGGTGTCCCTTCTGGACGACGCGGCCGCGGACGTGCTCGCCCCGGCGCCACTCCCGCTTGCGTGGCGCCGCGGGGCCCGGCTGGTGCTGGCCGCGATCGCGGTCGCGGTGCCCTGGATCGTCGCGCTGCTCTGGGTCCGCCCCGGCCAGTATGGAGCCAGCGTGGCGGCGCTCACCCTGGAGTGCGCGGCGGTCACGGCGGTCGGCCTGGCCGTCGCGAGCGGGGTGGCGCGCTGGTCGGACGCGGTCGACCCCGGGCTCGCTGCCGGCCCGGCCCTGATCGGTGCGGTCCTGCTCGCGCTCGCCCTGCCCGAGCGCTGGGCGCTGCTGGCTTCACCCGGCGCGGGGTGGCGGGACGCCCACCTGCGCTGGGCCGTGCTGCTCGGCACCGCGCTCGCCGCGGTGGCCTGGTCCCTCCGGGACCCCGCCGGGCGGCCCTTGGCGTGGCTCAGGCTCGCTCGGGGTCGGCGGTGATGAACGCGTACGGGTAAGGGAGCGGCTTCGCGCTCACCTCGTCCAGGCGCGCGAGCTGCTCGTCGGTGAGCTGCCAACCGGTCGCCCCGAGGTTGACGTCGAGCTGCTCCAGCGAACGGGCGCCGACGATCGGCGCGGTGACGCCCGGCCGCTGCAGCAGCCACCGGAGCGCGACCTGTGCCGGCGCCTTGCCGGCCTCGTCGGCGACCGCGAACAGCGTGTCGATCACCCGCCAGGTGTGCTCGGTGTCGTACGCGCCCCAGCGCTCGCTCAGCCCGCGCGCCTCCGCGGCCTCCAGCCGGGTGCCGGCCGGCGGAGCGGTCATGCCCCGGCTCACCCGCCCGGCGAGCCAGCCGCCGCGGAGCGGACTCCACGGGATGACGCCGAGCCCCTCGTTGCGGCAGACCGGCAGCAGCTCCCACTCGGTGTCCCGGTCGAGCAGGTTGTAGAGCGGCTGCAGGCACCGGAACGGCTCCCAGCCGTGCTGCCGGCTCAGGTCGATCGCCTTCTGCAGCTGCCAGCCGCTGTAGTTGCTCACCCCGAGGTAGCGCACCTTGCCGCTGGTGACCAGGGTGTCCAGAGTGGAGACCGTCTCCTCCAACGGGGTGGCACCGTCCCAGGAGTGCACCTGGTACAGGTCCACATACTCGGTGCCGAGCCGGCGGAGGCTCGCCTCGATCGCGGCCACGATGTGCTTGCGGGTCAGCCCGACATCGTTCGGATCGTCGTCGCTCATCGGCCAGCGGACCTTGGTCGCGACCACGTACTTGTCCCGGTCGGCGGTCTTGAGCCACCGGCCGACGATCTCCTCCGAGACACCGCGGCTGTACACGTTGGCGGTGTCGATGAAGTTGCCGCCGGCTTCGGCGAACCGGTCGAGCAGCGCATGGCTGGTCGCCTGGTCGGCCTCCTTGCCGAACGTCATCGCGCCGAGGCAGAGCTCGCTCACCTTCAGGCCGGTCCGGCCCAGGAACCGCAGCTGCATGGTGGTCTCCTCTCCCTCTGCACGGTAGGAGTTCGCGCGCACTCGAACGCAAGAGCTAATCCCGGCTGGCGTCGGCCAGCGCCCCGGTGAACCTGGTCAGCAGCCGGGCGAACTCGGCGCGTTCCCGCGGGGACCAGCCGGCCAGCACCCGGTCGTAGAACGCCTGCCTGGTCTCGTGCGCGGACGCCACGATCGCCCGGCCGGTGTCGGTCAGCTCCAGGCAGCTCCGCCGGCCGTCGCCCTGCGAGGCGACCCGGCGGACGTACCCGGCCCCCACGGCGCCGGCCACCACCCGGCTCGCGCGGGACGGGTCCAGACCCAGCCGCTCGGCGACCACGCCGACGGTGATCTCCTGCCCGGGGTATTCGGCGCCCTCCTCGACGGCGTCGACCACGGCGAGGTGGTTCAGATCGACCGGCGCGTCGCCGATCGCCCGCCGGGCCAGCGTCCGGCGGGACTGGCGCCGGCGGATCCGGGTCAGCGCCCGGTCGATCGCGGCCAGCTCCTCGCGATGGGCGTCGGTCGTCATGCGCCTCAGCGTAAGCGAAATTACCTCTGGACGAGCAGATATATGCACGAGACACTTATCTGCGTTGAGCATATAACTGTTCACGAGGAGGAATGATGACGGCGCAGGTGGAGCGGGCGAGGAGGGGCCGCGCGGCGGCGCGAGCGTTGGCGGTGCGAGCGATGGCCGTAGTGGGCGCGGTGCTCGGGGCGGTGGCGGTCTGGCTGCTGGCGGTGTACGGGTTCGGGGTCGAGCTGGTCGCGCCGGCGGGCGGGCCGGGCTCGACGGAGTTGGAAGAGGTCGGGCTGCCGGCGGTGATCGGGATGGCACTCGGATCGTCGCTGGCCGGGTGGGCGCTGCTCGCGGTCCTGGAGCGGATCCTGCGCCGCGGCCGGACGGTGTGGACCGTCGTCGCGGGCCTGGTGCTGCTGCTCTCGCTCGGTGCCCCGCTCGGCGGCGAGGGGCTCCCGGCGAGCTCCCGGGTGACGCTGCTGGCGCTGCACCTCGTCGTGGGGGGCGTTCTGCTCGCAGTCCTGCCGCGAACCTCGCCGGCCAGCTGACCGGCCGGGCTAGGCTGCCGGCATGGCCGAGCTGCGCAGCTGGGACGAGATGATGCGCTGGTGCGCCGACCTGCTCGAGAAGCGCACCGGCGCCGGCGTCGCGGAGTGGAACGGCCGGGTCCGCGACGCCGGGCTGGAGAGCGAGGCGCAGCTCAGGGCGTGGCTGGCCGAGCGCGGCGTCACCGGATACACGCAGATGCTGCTGGTGATGGAGCGCTTCGGCTACCCGGACTTCCTGGTCGCCACCGCCGACGAGCTGATCGACGGGCAGTACACCGACCGTCCCGAGCTGCGCCCGATCCTCGACCGGGTCCTCGCCGCCGCCGCCACCGTCGGCGAGGTGCACATCCAGGCCCGCAAGACCTACGTCTCGCTGGTGACCCCCCGCCGCACCTTCGCCGCAGTGAAGGCCACGACCCGCAGCCGCGTCGACCTCGGGCTCCGGCTCGACGGGCAGCCGGTCGGCGGGCGGCTGGAAGGAGCGAAGCGGCTCGCCAACGAGGCCATCAACGTCCGGATCCCGCTCGCCGCGCCGGAGCAGGTGGACGACGAGGTGGTCGACTGGCTGCGCAAGGCGTACGCGGCGAACGCCTGACCCTCTCAGACGCCCCAGCGCAGCGCCGGAGTGCGGACCGGCGCGTCCCATAGCCGGATCAGCTCGTCGTCCGGCGCGCAGACCGTGATCGAGACGCCGGCCATGTCCAGGCTGGTCACGTAGTTCCCCACCAGGTTCCGCGCGATGCGGATGCCGCGGACTTCCAGCGCGGCGGCCACCTCGCCGAACACCAGGTAGAGCTCGCTGAGCGGGGTGGCGCCCATGCCGTTGACCAGGACGATCGCCCGCTCGCCGGGGTCGATCGGCCGGTCGTCGAGGATGACGCCCAGCGCTTCGGCCACGATCTCCCGCGCCGGGCGGAGCTTCTCGCGCCGGCGGCCCGGCTCGCCGTGGATGCCAACGCCGATCTCGATCTCGTCGTCGGGTAGCTCGAAGCCGGGTTTGCCGGCGGCCGGGGTGGTGCAGGGGGTGAGCGCGACGGCGAAGCTGCGGGAGGTGTCGTTGACGCGCCGGCCGATGGCGGCGACCGCGGCGGCGTCGGCGCCCTGTTCGGCGAGCGCGCCGGCGATCTTCTCCACCAGCACGGTAGCGCCGGTGCCGCGCCGGCCGGCGGTCCAGGTGGAGTCCTCGACGGCCACGTCGTCGTTGACCAGCACGGTCTCGACCGCGATCCCGTCGTCGCCGGCGAGGTCGGCGGCCATCTCGAAGTTGAGGACGTCGCCGGTGTAGTTCTTCACGATGAACACCACGCCCGCGCCGGCGTCGACTGCCTTGGTCGCGGCCAGGATCTGGTCCGGTACCGGGGAGGTGAAGACCTCGCCCGGGCAGGCGGCGTCGAGCATGCCCTCGCCGACGAACCCGCCGTGCAGCGGTTCGTGGCCGGACCCGCCACCGGAGACCAGCCCGACCTTCCCCGGGCGCGGTGGCTCGGCACGCCGGATCACGCGCTGCCCCACGTCGACCTGGAGCTCGGGATGGCCGGCGGCCAGGCCGGCGAGCACGTCAGGGATGAAGGTCTCGGCGGAGTTGAGGAACTTCTTCATCGGGCGGCTCCTTCGCAGTGGTTGCGTCGGAGGGAGCGCATAGCATCCCATTCCATGACCGGGCCCGTCGGGATCGTACTCGTGTCGCACAGCCGTGAGCTGGCCCTCGGGCTGCTGGCCCTGGTGGAGCAGCTCGGCGACGGCACGGTGCCGATGGCCGCGGCGGGCGGCACCGACGACGGCCGCCTCGGCACCAGCTACGACCGGGTCGCGGCCGCGCTCGATGAGGTGGACCGCGGCGCCGGCGTGGTGTTCCTCGCCGATCTCGGCAGCGCTGTGCTGACCGCCCGCCAGCTCGTCGCAGACCGCGGCCGGGCCGACCTGATCATCGTCGACGCGCCGTTCGTCGAGGGCGGGGTGTCGGCCGCGGTGGCCGCGTCGGTGCCGGGCGATCTCGCCGCCGTGGTGGCCGCCGCCGAGGAGTCCCGGCTGCTGTCGAAGCTCTAGGGTTGCGGCATGGCTGTCGTGAAGATCAACGCGATCGAGGTTCCCGAAGGCGCCGGCGCCGAGCTGGAGAAGCGGTTCGCCGCACGGCTCGGAGCGGTGGAGGGCCAGCCGGGCTTCCTCGGCTTCGAGCTGCTCCGCCCGGTTTCCGGCGAGAAGCGGTACTTCGTGTACACCCGCTGGGCGGACGAGGAGTCGTTCCAGGCCTGGGCCGGCGGCTCGGCCAAGGAGGCGCACGCCGGTGAGCGGGCCAAGCCGGTCGCGTCCGGCTCCAGCCTGCTCGAGTTCGAGGTGATCCAGCAGGCCGGCCCCACCGGAAACGCGTGACCAACGGCAACGCCTGACCAACGGCAACGGTGCCCTCCCACTGGCGCGAACCAGCGGGAGGGCACCGTCATCACCGGATGCTGCTCAGAACTGAAGGCTCCACTTGTCGATGTAGCCGGTGTCGGCGGCGTAGACGTCGCGGACCTGGAGTTTCCAGGTGCCGTTGGCCGCTTCGGTCGAGGCGTTCACGGTGTAGGTGGTGATGACGTTGTCGGCGGAGTCCGAGCCGGAGGAGTTCTTCAGCCGGTAGGCGGTGCCGTCCGGGGCGATCAGGTCGATGACCAGGTCACCGCGGTAGGTGTGCTTGATGTCGACGCCGACCTTGAGCCCGGTCGGGGCGTTGCCGGCGCGGGTGACGCTGATGGTGCTGGTCGCGGTGCCGAGGTCGGGAATGTTGACGTTGTTCTGGTTCTCGAAGTACGAGCCGCCCGGGTCCGGCGAGCCGGTGGGTGTCGGAGTCGGCGTCGGGTCTGGCCCGCCGGTCCCGGTCACCTGGAGCAGCTTGTTCGGGGAACCGGCGCCGGGGTTGGTGACCTTGCCCGAGACGGCCGCGTTCACCAGCGCGTCGCGGACCTGCTGCGGGCTGGCGTTGGGGTTGGCGCCCAGGTAGACCGCCGCCGCGCCGGCCACGTGCGGCGACGCCATCGAGGTGCCGCTGATCGTGTTCGTCGCGGTGGTGCTGCCGATCCAGGACGAGGTGATCCCGACACCGGGCGCCCAGATGTCCAGGCAGGTGCCGAAGTTGGAGAAGCTCGCCGAGGCGTCGTTGCTCTGGGTGGCGCCAACGGTGATTGCGTTCGGCGTGCGAGCGGGGGAGAAGTTGCACGCGTTGGCCGGGCGGCCCAGGAAGTCGCCGTTGCCGGCGGCGACCGCGAAGCTGATGCCGGACGCGATCGAACGGCTCACGGCGTCGTCGAGCGCCTGGTTCACGCCGCCGCCGAGGCTCATGTTGGCCACCGCCGGCTTGACCGCGTTCGCGGTGGTCCAGTCGACGCCGGCGATGACGCCCGCGTTGCTGCCTGAACCCTGGCAGTTCAGCACCCGCACCGCGACGAGCTTCACCGCCTTGGCGACGCCGTACTGCGAGCCGCCGACGGTGCCGGCCACGTGGGTGCCGTGCCCCTGGCAGTCGGTTGCGTCGTTGTCGTTGTCCACAGTGTCCCGGCCGTGCCGTGCGCGGCTGGGCGAGCCGAACGTCGTGTGGGTGGTCAGGATGCCGGTGTCGATGATGTACGCGGTGACGTTCGAGGCGTCGTTGGGGTACGTGTACGACTGGTCGAGCGGCAGGTTCGGCTGGTCGATCCGGTCCAGGCCCCAGGACGGCGGGTTGGGCTGGGTGCCGGAGATGTGCACCGCGTGGTCCTGCTCGACGTAGTCGACGGCCGCGTCGGTCGAGAGCTTCTTCGCGTCCGCCTCGCTCATCGTGGCGGCGAAGCCGCGCAGCGCCGCCGTGTAGGTGTACTTGACGGTGCCGCGGTGTCTGGTCGCCAGCGTCCGGGCCGTGGCGGGCACGTCGGCCGCGCGGAGCGCGCTCGGCTTGAAGACGACGATGTAGCTGTTCGGCAGGGCGGTGTCGCCGCCGGCGTGGAGAATCCGACCCTCGCCGGGTGCGGCGAACGCCGGAATGGCCGCGAACGCGACGGTTGCCGCGATCGCGGCGAGCCCGGACGCGCGGACTAATCGGCGCGTGGGCGTACGCAGGTGTCCCATCGGGAGCCTCCTCGGCACTGGCCCAACCGGCGGTGGGGTGGCGCCGGCCAGGGTGGGGAGCCCGTCCGGCCGGGCCGGTGCGGGTCTACGTGGTGGGCTGTGGAGATCATCCGCGCGGAGTGTGCTCCGGCACCTTAGCGACTCCTAAGTAGGGATATCTAGACATTGAACCCGTAACGGTTATGCGGTAATTAGTAAGGTTTGCTGCGCGTTGCCCCAGCGGAGCCTGCGACGCTGCATTGCGACACTGTGACGCCACCCACTGAGCCTGGCTCTGTCCGGCGGCCGGCGGTCCATAATGAGAGAGCGCTCTCCGGCTCGGCAGGCTGGATGGGCGTCGTCCGTGAGCCGGGAAGGGAGCGGGCCGGAAGGCGCAGCGCGTGCGCGGCGCGCCGCGGTGCCCGGCGCGGCGGCGGCGGGAGATCCCTGGTGGAGAATGCGGAAGGGCGGCGGGTGTGCCGGCCAGCGTGGACGGGAGGCAGGGCGGAATGACGGTTCGACCCACGTTGGAGAAGGTGGCCGCGCGGGCCGGGGTGTCCCGGGCCACGGTCTCCCGTGTGGTGAACGGCTCGACCCGGGTGGCCCCCGGGATCCGGGACGCGGTGATGCGTGCCGTCGACGAGCTGGGCTACGTGCCGAACCTGGCCGCCCGCAGCCTGGTCACCCAGCGCACCGACTCGATCGCGCTGGTCGTCTCCGAGCCGCCGACCCGGGTCTTCTCCGACGACCCGTTCTTCTCCGGCATCATCCGCGGCGTCAGCCAGGAGCTGGAGGCCGCCGATAAGCAGCTCGTCCTGATGCTGGCCGGGTCGATGGCGAGCCACGACCGGGTCGAGCGGTACGCGACCGCGGGGCACGTCGACGGGGTGCTGGTGGCCTCGATCCACGGCGCCGACCCGCTGCCGAACACGCTGGCCCGGATGGGTATCCCGGTGGTCGGCAGCGGCCGTCCGCTCACCCGCAGCCCGCTGCCGTACGTCGACATGGACAACGTCGGCGGGGCGGCGACCGCGGTCGGGCATCTGCTCCGGTCCGGGCGCCAGCGGATCGCGAGCATCGCCGGGCCGCAGGACATGATCGCCGGCATCGACCGGCTGGCCGGCTACCGGCGCGCGCTGCGCGACTCCGACCGGCGCTCGATCGTCGCGGTCGGCGACTTCACCCGGGAGTCCGGCGACCAGGCGATGCGCCAGCTGCTCGCCGACGATCCGGCGCTGGACGCGGTCTTCGTCGCCTCGGACATCATGGCGCTCGGGGCGCTGCGGGCGCTGCGCAAGGCCGGCCGCCGAGTTCCCGACGACGTCGCGGTGGTCGGGTTCGACGACATCGACAACGCCAGCTACACCGAGCCGCCGCTCACCACGGTCCGCCAGCCGACCATCGAGATGGGGCGCCAGATGGTGCGGATGCTGCTGCGGCTCACCGCGGGTGAGACGGTGGACGAGCCGGTGATCCTGCCGACCGAGCTTGTGGTCCGCGAGTCGGCCTAGCCACCGCTGTGTCGGCCGTGCTCCAGGATTGCCGTGCTGATCTGGTGCAGCTGGCGGACCTGCTCCGGGGTGAGCGCGTCGAACACGGCTGACCGCACCTGGTCGACGTGGCCGGGCGCCGCCGCCGCCAGCGCCGCGAAGCCCGCGTCGGTGAGCTCGGCGATCTGGCCGCGGCGGTCGGCGCGTGACTCGGTGCGGCGCACCCAGCCGCGCTCCTCGAGCCGGGCGACCGCGTGGGAGAGCCGGCTCTTGCTGGACAGCGACGCGGCCGCGAGGTCGCGCATCCGCAGCGCCCGCTCCGGCGCCTCGGAGAGCCGGACCAGGATCTCGTAGTACGTGTGCGGCATCCCGGCGTCGCGCTGCAGTTGCGCGTCGACCCCGTCGAACAGCTGGCGGGTGGCCTCCAGGAACGCGCGCCAGGCGGCCTGCTCGTCGCGGTCCAGCCAGCGTGCCGGCTGCCTCACGGGGTACTCGGTCATGCGAGCAGCCTACCGGGAATGGTTGAACTCTCAACCTTGTTGGCGTAGAGTGTGGGAAGTTGAGCATTCAACAAATATTTGGAGCCACTGCCATGGGCATCTTCCGCCTGAACCACGCCGTGCTGTACGTGCGTGACCTCGACGAGTCCGTCCGCTTCTACACCGACGTCCTGAAGTTCCGCCGGGTCGACATGACGCCGGACGGCTTCCGCGGCGCGGCCTTCCTGCAGGCGCCCGACTCCACCAACGACCATGACCTCGGCCTCTTCGAGGTCGGCCCGGACGCGCTGCCGTCGCAGGCCGGCCGGGGCGCCGTCGGCCTCTACCATCTGGCCTGGGAGGTCGACACCCTCGATGAGTTGGAGCGCACCGCGCACGCCCTCGCCGAGGCGAACGCGCTGGTCGGCGCGTCCGACCACGGCACGACCAAGAGCCTCTACGGGCGCGACCCGAACGGCATCGAGTTCGAGATCGTCTGGCTGATCCCGGCCGACCTGCTCGACCAGGAGCTGCTCACCGCGCGCAAGGGCATCCGCCCGCTCGACCTCGCCAAGGAGAAGGCGCGCTTCGGCGGCCAGACCCGCGGCGGCGTCGGCATCTCCACGCCGGCGTGACGTCACTCATGGCTCGCGACCTGATCGCCGTGACCGGCGCCACCGGCCAGCTTGGCGGGCGGGTGGCCCGCCTGCTGGCCGCTGCGGGCATCGCCCAACGGCTCGTCGTCCGCGACCCGTCCCGGGCGCCTGAGCTGGCTGGCGCGGAGGTGGCGGTGGCCAGCTATGGCGAGCCCGCGGCGCTGCGGTCGGCGCTGCAGGGCGTGGGCACGCTCCTGCTGGTCTCGGCGACCGAGAACGCCGACCGGGTCGCCCTGCAAACCAGGGCGGTCGACGCCGCGGTCGAGGCCGGCGTGCCCCGCATCGTCTACACCTCGTTCCTCGCCGCGGCGCCGGACGCCACCTTCACGTTCGCCCGCGACCACTGGCACACCGAGCAGCACATCCGCGGCACCGGCGTCGACTTCACCTTCCTGCGCGACAGCATCTACCTCGACTACGTCCCGCTGTTCGCCGGCGCCGACGGCGTGATCCGCGGCCCGGCCGGCGACGGCCGGGTGGCCGGCGTGGCGCGCGACGACGTGGCCGACGTCACCACCGCGGTGCTGCTCGGCGAGGGGCACGGCGGCCGCACCTACGACCTCACTGGCCCCGCGTCGTTCACCCTGGACGAGGCCGCGGAGGAACTCAGCCGGGCGGCCGGCCGGCCGGTGCACTACCACGCGGAGACCATCGAGGAGGCGTACGCCTCCCGGGCCGGATACGGGGCGCCGGAGTTCGAGGTGGCCGGCTGGGTGAGCACCTATACCGCGATCGGCACCGGTGAGCTGGACGTGGTGAGCGACGCGGTCGCCACTGTGGCCGGACATCCCCCGCAGAGCCTCGCCGAGTTCCTCGACGCCAACCCGGCCACCGTCGACCACCTCCGCCCCTGAACCGACCCACCCAACAGCCACCACCGCCCCGTCACCCCGCGCCCTCTGCACCCTGAAGCTCCCACCAGTGCATGTGCGCACATTGGTGGGAGCTTTCAGGGTTGTGCCCGCGCCCGCACCCGTGCGCGGATGCGGCGGTGCGGGCGGCGGCTGGAGTAGCGTTCGGGGCGCCGGGGCTGTTTGCACCGGCAACGGGTTGAGGGTCGCACCGAGGTGGTGACGCATGAGCCTGAACCATGCATGCCCGGAGCAGCCCGCCTCGGTGATCGCCGACTCGGCGGTGCTGGCAGGGCCGATCGAGCTAGGCGCCGGCACCCTGCTCGCCCAGGGGCTGGTGATCCGTTCGCACGGTGCCGGCCAGGTGGCGATCGGCAACCACTCGGCCGTCCTGGAGAACGGGGTCGTGGTCGGCTGGGCCGCGCACCCGACCATCATCGGGCAGCGCACCGTCTTCGGGCACCGCTGCCAGGTCATCGGCGCGACCGTGGGCAACCTGTGCGAGGTCGGGAACGGCGCGATCCTGATGCCCGGAGCCCGGCTCGGTGACGGCTGCATCCTCGGCGAGGGCACGCTCGTCCCGCCGCGGACCGTCATCCCACCGGACACGGTGCTGGTCGGGCGACCGCCGCATGTGCTGCGCACCGCCACCGCGGCCGACCGGGACCGGATCGCCGCCCTCCGCGAGTACCAACTCGACCTCACCGATCACCCGGGCACGCTGGTGCACGGGCGCCCGCCCGCAGGAGTCGACATGGGACAGCTCTACGCCTACCGCGACAAGCAGCCGCAGGTCGCCGCCGATGCCGTGCTCTTCGACAGCGCGGAGATCACCGGCGACGTGGTGATCGGGCCCCGGTCGATCATCGGTGCCGGGGTGAAGATCATCGGCGACTCGCACGGCCCGGTCCGGATCGGGGCCCGGGTCCAGGTCCTGGAGAACACCGTGCTGCACCTGCTGCCGGACAACGAGTTGGTGATCGAGGACGACGTGGTGATCGGGCCGGGCGGGATGATCCACGGTTGCCATATCGGCGCCGGCACCGTGGTCGAGCCGGCCGCGATCGTCTGCGACTGGAGCCGGGTCGGCCGCGAGTCGGTGGTCCGGGCCGGGGCGTGCGTC
>Ga0126306_10000635_pt1 | contig 16923 bp, 22 predicted proteins | sample Plot27_FD_92592 | JGI IMG/M metagenome (GOLD analysis project Ga0126306, IMG submission 92592) | Serpentine soil microbial communities from UC McLaughlin Reserve, CA, USA - Plot27 | ecosystem: Environmental > Terrestrial > Soil > Grasslands | place: USA: UC McLaughlin Reserve, Lake County...
CATCGAGCAGATCGCGCAGGAGGACGCCGCGGAGGTGGCCCCCGCGCGCGACCCGGCGCGCGGGGAGGCGGTCGGGCCCGCGGCGGCTCATCCGCCGGTCGAGACCCGCGGTACGCACGGCGACCGGATCAGCTCCGAGCGGAGCGACGGACTGCGCGGAGCGGAGCGGCGCTCCGAGCGCGCGCGGGGCCGCGCCTACGCCGGCTCGAAGCGGGCCCAGAAGCCGGATCACACGAACTCCGTAAGCGGGCGTAGGCTGGGACGCGAAAAGCGCGACGCGCGCGTCGAGGAGGTCAAGCGCGGCCAGGATGGCGGGAAGACCTCCTCGGGCGGCACGGACACGCGGACCACTCCTTCGAAGCCGCTTACTCAGTCCAGGCCGTCGCAGGAGCGGCCGACGCCGGAGCAGAAGGCCGCTCCGCAGCCGGATATCCAGGACTCCGGCGCGCCGGTGCCGATTCCGGACGCAACGCCGGAGGCCTCGACTCGGGGAGTCGACGCGGCGGAGTAACCATGCGGGTAGCGTCCCGCGCGTGCCGAGCATCGACGAGCTGGAGATCGCCGACGAGCCCGCCGCGTGGAGCGCCGCGGGCTTCGATGTCGCGCACCGGCTATGCCGGGTCGCGCGGGTCCGGCTGCGACTAGTCGGGAAGGGTCCGCGCCGGGGCATCGTCGGCTGGACGCTGGGCGAGGCGGCGTCGGGGGAGGCCGCGGGACCGCACCCGAACGGAGCGCTGCGGGTGGATCACGTGGTGATGCTGTCGCCGAAGCTCGACAGGACGGTCCCGGAGCTCGAGTCCCAGGGCTTCGACCTGCGCCGCCGGCGCGAGGGCCCGACGCCCGGCGGCTCCACCCGCCAGGCCTTCTTCCGCGCCGGCGAGCCGATCCTCGAGGTCGTGCAGGCGCCGGAGGGCTCGAGCGTCGCGCGCGATCCGGACGGCCCGGCGCGCCTCTGGGGCCTCGCCTTCCTGGTCGAGGACATGGAGTGGACCGCGGCGGCGCTCGGCGCGCTGCTCGGCCGCCCGCGTGCCGCCGTCCAGCCCGGCCGCCGGATCGCCACGCTGCGGCCCGAGGCGGGGCTCGGCCCCGCGATCGCGTTCATGTCGTCCGGGGCGGCTGCCATATAAGAGGCGCCGCCATGGCAAATCTTCCTCACATACGGCTCTACAGGGTCGGCACGGCAGCCGCGCTGGTCGTCGCGCCGCTGCTGTTCCTGATCGACAACCTCCTCCATCCGAGGGAGGTTGGCCGCGGGAACGAGCTCGAGCAGGTGGGCCTGATCGCCGACGCCTACACGCGCTGGCAGGCCGCGCACGTGATCGGCTTCCTCGCGATCCTCGCCTTCGTGCCCGCCGTCCTGGGGCTCGCCTTCCTGGTGCGGCGGCGCCAGCCCGGTTACGGGCTGCTGGCGGGCGCGCTCGCGCTGGGCGGCGTGCTCGGGCTTGCCGCGGTCATAACCATCGACGGGTTCGCGTGGGGCATCGCCGGCGAGCTGTCGACGGAATCGCCGCTCGGCCCGACCAACGCCGCGGAGGTGCTGAGTGACCTCCAGGGCTCCGAGTGGTCGCTCCCCTACTACCTCACGCCACTCGGCTTCATCGCCGGCATGGTGATGTTGGCGATCGGCGCCGCGCGCCAGGGCGCGGTCGCCATGTGGGCGGGTGCGCTGCTCGCCGTAGCGGTGCTGATGGTCGGGACCGAGACCGCGATCGTGTCGAACGCGTACTTCATCGCCGGGGCGGTCGTCTTGCTGGCGGGCGGGATCGCGATGGCGCTGCCGCTGTTGCGCATGAGCGATGAGCAGTTCGCTCAGGGCAGCGCGTAGTCGCGCACCTCGTCGATCACGCTGACGCCACCGATCTCGACGAACCCGTCGGCGCCGGGGCGCGCCAGGAGGCGTGACCCGCGGCCCTGGCGGATGTCGATCCCGCGCCCGAGCTGCGCGCACAGCTTGGTGGCTGCCGATCCGGTGGCCTCGTCCTCGGAAATGCCGATCCGGACCGGGAACACGCGCGCGCGGATCGTCCCCGCCGCCTCGTCGATCCAGGCCCAGGCCGCGATCAGGTCATGGCCGCCGGGCGGGCCGTCGAGCGCCTCGACCTCCTCGGGCGAGCCGAGCTCCGCGAGCTCGAATGGAGGCCCCCAAGCCGGCCGCGCGGCGACGAAGACGACGCCGTCGTCGCGCGTCACGCCCACCTCGCCGGCCGGCGTCCGGAGCGCCTCGACGCCATCCAGGAGCCACGCCGCCCCGACCGCCGGGTGGCCGCCGAAGTCGAGCTCGACCGCCGGCGTGAAGATGCGCAGCACGCCGCGCTCCGCGTCGTCGACGAAGACGACCTCGCTCAGCGCCAGGTCGGCGGCCACGGCCTGGCGCCTGGCGGGCGGCACCTCCGCTCCATCGGCGAACACTCCGAGCGGGTTGCCGTGGGAACCGTCGTCGGCGCAGAAGACGCGCAGCAGATGGAATTGCGGCATGGCGCAACGCTACGCTCTCCTACTTCGATGCGGCCGCGAACGTGGACGACGACGCGCTTCGGCGCGTACCAAGGCGGCACGCCGGAGTAGCCTGCCCGCCGTGGACCAGATGGAGCTGCGCAACCGCCTCGTGATGGCGACGCAGATGTGGAAGGAGGCGACGACCGAGCCACTGCCGCGCATGGCGCCCGGCGAGCCGGCCGAGCAACTGACGGCGTTCGAGCTCAAGCTGATCGACATGCTGTGCGCCCAGGCGACGGCCGAGACGGCCCGGGACGTCGCGGATAAGACCTGGGACCTGGTCCACGACCGGCGTGACGACGATCCGGTGAAGCGGCGGGTCGTGGAATGCCACGAGGCGCTCGCCCGACTCTCGGCACGAGGCAGCGGCAGCGGCTTCTAGGCTGTGCCCAGGGTGAGGAATCTCCCGGGGCTATTCGACGTTCGCGTCAAGGCGCGCTCGATCGCCTACCTCTTTGCGGCCGGAGCGACGCTCGGTCTGCTCACCCTGGCTTTCCCGCACAGCGAGGAGGTGCGGGATGTCCCGCTCATCGTCCTCGCCGGGGTCGCCTATGTCATAGCCGCGGTCGTCTGGTCCGGCGCCGAGCGCGCCCGCGAGTGGCACATCCACGCCGCGCTCGTCTCGGGCACGGTGATCATCAGCCTCGCCAACTACTACGCGGGACCGTCCACCCTCTACCCGCTTCTCTACGTGTGGACGGCGCTGTACGCGTTCTACTTCTTCCCGCTGCCGGAGGCGGCGGCCCAGACGGCGTTCCTCGCCGTCTCCTACGCCGTGGTCCTCGCGGTCCAGGACGCCGACATGGTCGTAGTGCGCTGGCTCCTCGCGGTGGGAACGCCGCTGCTCGGCGGTCTCCTCATCTCCCAGCTGCTCGCCAGGCTGCAGCGCCAGGCGCGCGCGCTGAGCCAGTCCGAGGAGCGCATGCGGATGGTGCTGGACACCGCGCCCGACGCGTTCATCACACTCGACCGCGACGGCTACATCACAACCTGGAACGTGGCGGCCGAGCAGCTGTTCGGCTGGAAGAAGCAGGAGGCGCTCGGCAGGACGATGCGCGAGCTGATCGTGCCGCCCGAATTCCGCGACCGCCACGACGCCCGCCGTCAGGCGCTGATCGACAGCGACGCGCCGCACGCGACGGAGAGCTACGAGGTGGAGTTCCAGCGGCGCGACGGGATCCGCTTCCCCGGTGAGGCGACGGTCTCGAAGGTCGAGGCGAGCGGCGAGGTATTCGTGTCGGGCTTCATCGCCGACGTGACGGAGCAGCTCCGCCGCCAGGCGGAGCGCGAGGCGCTGCTCCGTGAGCAGGCCGCGCGCGCCGAGGCCGAGCGCGTTGCCGAGCTCGTCGGCGGCATGCAGGCGCTGGTCGACGCCGCGCTCGCGCAGAGCAACCTCGCGGGCATCCTGCGCGACCTCGTGGCGCAAGTGCGCGGGGTACTCGACGCCGGGGAGGCGGCGATCTACCTGGCGGACGAGAGCGGGCGGCTCAGCGTCGGCGCGTCCACTCCCGGCGAACACGCCGGGGGCGAGGAGTTCGCCGCGCGCGTGGCCGAGTCGCGCGCGGCGATCCTCGGGAAGGACAACTCGCTGATCGGCGTGCCGTTGCTCGCCGAAGGAGAGGTCACCGGCGTGCTGGTGGCGGGCGCCCAGCCGCCTCGTGAGTTCAGCGGCGAGGACCTGACGCTGCTCCGGCTCGCCGCCGAGCGAGTCGGCCTCGCCATCGCGCACGCGCGAGTGTACGAGCGCGAGCACCGGATCGCCGAGACGCTTCAGCGCAGCCTCCTGCCCGACCGGCTGCCGGAGCTCCCGGGCCTCGAGGTCGCCGCGCGCTACCTCCCCGCCGCCTCGGAGGCCGAGGTGGGCGGCGACTGGTACGACGTGATCCCGATCGCCGGTGGCGCCGTCGGCCTCGTCATGGGGGACGTCGCCGGCAAGGGACTGGCCGGGGCATCGATGGTCGGTCGCCTGCGCAGCGCGCTGCGCGCCTACGCGCTGGAGGGGCACGACGGCGGCCTCGTCGTCGAGCGCCTGAACCGGCTGCTCTGGACCGAGGCGGAGGAGAGCCAGATGGCGACGATGCTGTACGTCATCGTCGACCCCGCCGCGAGCACGGTCAGGTGGGTCAACGCCGGGCACCCGCCGCCGCTCGTGATCGCCGGGGGCAAGCCTCGTTTCCTCCAGGGCGACGCGTCGGTGCCGCTCGGCGTGCTCCCCTTCCCAACCTACGACGAGGTGACCGCGCCGATGGAGCCGGGCGACACGCTCCTCCTCTACACCGACGGGCTGGTCGAGCGGCCGGGCGAGCACCTCGACGAGGGCCTGGGGCAGCTCGCTGCGCGCGTGAGCGAGGCGCCCGAGGACCCGCAGGCGTTCCTCGACTACCTGCTCGACACGCTGGTGCCGCCCGGCGGGGCGGCCGACGACGTGGCGCTCCTTACGCTCCGCAACCTTCCAGTCCCGGAGCAGTTCAGCGCGGAATTCCCCGCCCAGCCGGAGTCGCTCGCGCCAATCCGCAGCATGCTGCGCCGGTGGCTCAGCCATGCCGGCGCGGACGACCTCGAGATAGCCGAGATCACGACGGCCTGCGGAGAGGCCGCGACGAACGCCATCGAGCACGCGGGCACGGGTAACGGGGCCCACTTTGAGGTCTCGGGACGGCGCGACGGCCCCGAGGTCGAGCTGGCCGTGCGCGACCACGGCTCCTGGCGGAGCGAGCGCGAGGACGACCACGGCCGTGGGTTGGAGCTCATGCGGACGCTGATGGATACGGTTGCGGTCGTACCCGGGGCCGAGGGGACGATGGTGAGCCTCCGGCGCCGGCTCGGGCAGCGGGGAGGTGACGAGTGAATCAAGACCTGATTCGCGTTCAGATCGAGCAGCGGGAAGACGATGTCGTGGTCGCACGGCTGACCGGCGAGCTCGACATCTCGGTCGCCGAGAAGACCGGGCGCCAGATCGCGGACGCCGTGCCGAGTCCTGCGCTCGGCGTGGTGGTGGACATGAGCGAGCTCGAGTTCATGGACTCGAGCGGCGTCTCGATGCTGTTCTCGCTGGCGCGCCAGGTGGGAAGCCACCGCCAGCAGCTGCGCGTCGTGGCGCCGCCGGGGAGGCCGGTCTCGCGCGTGCTCCAGATCGTCGAGTTCGGTCGCGCGGCGCCCGTCGACGACGACGTGGACTCGGCCGTGGCCGAGATCGCTACGCAGCGGGCGTCGCAGCCGCCTCGCGGATGAACTCGAGCACGGCCGCGTTGAACTCCTCGGCGCGCTCGATCGACAGGCCGTGCGGCGCCCTCGGCAGAACGGTTAGCTTCGCCCCGGGAATCAACGAGGCGATCTCCCTGGACTTCCAGACCGGGACCAGGATGTCGTACTCGCCGCCGATGACGTGTGTCGGCATCGTCAGGCTGGTGAGGCCGTCGCGCGCGTCGTGGCGGCCGCAGGCGCCAAGCTGACGCTGGAAGGCGTCGGCCGGCTGCGGGTATGGGTTGTTCAACATCGCCGTCCGGATGAACGCCACCATCTCCGGGTGGTCGTAGAAACTCTCCGAGTGGTTCACGAGCATCAGCTCGTCGATGTGCTGCTCGCGGCTGATCTGCTTCACGCGTGCCCCCCACACCTCGGTCAGCCGGCGCGCGTACGTGCTGCCCGCCGCGAATGACACTGCGACCGTGAACGTAAGCACGCGCTGGGGTGCCTGGATCGCGATCTCCTGGGCGATGGCGCCGCCCATGGACACCCCGAGCAGGTGGAACGTGTCGAGCCCGAGCTCGTCCGCCAGCGCCAGCGCGTCGCGGGCCATGTCGGCGGTCTCGTAATCGCCCTCGGCCATCGACGACTGGCCGGCGTCGCGGTTGTCGAAGATGACCGTCTTGTGCGCCGCCGCGAACGCCTGGATTTGCGGGATCCATACGAGCGTGTCGCAGGTGAGCCCCGCCACGCACAGGAGCGGCTGACCGTCCCCGTGCACCTCGTGGTAGAGCCGCTGTCCGTTCACCTCTGCGATCGCCATGGCGCAGAGCGTAACCACTCCGCGGGCGTCCTGGCTGGCCAGCCAACTTGGTAGGCTCGCGCCTCGCCGCTCGTGCGCCGGGGAGGCCGCCACCGGATAGCTTTCAAGCAGCGATAAACGGAGGAGTGACGTGACGGAGACGACGACGGTTCCCAGTACCACCTCTGACGGCGCCGCCGGAGCGGCCGCCAGGATCGAGGTGGAAAACCCGGCGAGTGGGCAGGTCATCGCAACCGTCCCGGTCGTGGCGCCGGGCGACGTGGCGGAGCTCGTGGAACGGGGCCGTCGCGCCCAGGCCGGCTGGGAGGCGCTCGGCTTCGACGGACGTGCGGCGGTGATGAAGCGCTGTCAGAGGTGGGTCTCGGACAACGCCGAGCGCGTGATCGAGACGATCGTCTCCGAGACCGGGAAGACCTATGAGGATGCCCTGGTCGCGGAGGTGGGCTACGCCGAGGCCGCCTTCGCCTTCTGGGCGAAGAACGCGGAGCGCTACCTCGCGGAGGAGCGTGTCAAGACGGCCTCGCCGTTCGCCAAGGGCCGCAAGCTCGTCGTCCGCTACGCACCAGTCGGTGTCGTGGGCGTGATCGGCCCCTGGAACTACCCGCTCACGAACTCATTCGGCGACTGCGTGCCGGCGCTGATGGCGGGAAACGCCGTCCTCTTGAAGCCCTCGGAGGTCACCCCGCTCACGTCGATGCTGATGAGCGAGATGCTCCGCGAGTGCGGGCTGCCGGAGAACGTGTTGCAAGTGGTGCCGGGCTACGGGGAGACCGCCCAGGCGCTGATCGACGCGGTGGACTTCGTGATGTTCACCGGCTCGACGCCGACCGGCAAGAAGGTGATGGAGCGCGCCGCCAAGACGCTCACGCCGGTGGCGCTCGAGCTGGGCGGGAAGGATCCGATGATCGTCTGCTCGGACGCTGACCTCGAGCGCGCGGCCAACGCGGCGGTTCACTACTCGATGCAGAACGCCGGCCAGACCTGCATCTCGACCGAGCGCGTCTACGTCGAGGAGCCGATCTACGACGACTTCGTCCGGCTCGTCACCGACAAGGTTCGCGAGCTGCGTCAAGGTGCGCCGGGCGCGCCGGGCTCCACCGACCTCGGCGCGGTGATCAGTCCGCCGCAGTCGGACATCGTCGAGCGGCACGTGAAGGATGCGGTCGAGCACGGCGCACGCGTGCTCGTCGGTGGCGGCAGGCGCGACGAGGACGGGCACTTCTTCGACCCCACGGTGCTGGTGGACGTCGACCACTCGATGGCGTGCATGCGCGAGGAGACCTTCGGGCCGACCATGCCGATCATGAAGGTCCGCGACACCGAGGAGGCGGTACGGCTCGCGAACGACAGCCCGTACGGGCTCCAGGCGTCCGTCTGGACGAAGGACGCCTCGAAGGGCGAGCGCCTCGCGCGGCGGATGGAGGCCGGCGCGGTCAGCGTGAACGATGCACAGGTGAACTACGTGGCGCTCGAGCTCCCGATGGGCGGCTGGAAGGAGTCCGGGCTGGGCACCCGCCATGGCGCGGACGGCATCCGCAAGTACACGAAGAAGCAGAGCGTGCTCGTGACGAGCTTCGCGCCCATGAAGAAGGACCTCCACATGATGCCGTACACCCCGCGACGGACCCGATTCGTGGCGCGGCTTCTGAAGCTGGTCTACGGGCGCTGACGCTTCTGCCGATAGCCCGGGGTGCGGCTTCGCTTAGCGCTCCTGACCGGTCTGATCCTGTGCATTCGGAGGACCGCGTCCTCCTGGGCGCGCTGCTCGCGTAGACCGTCCGGCGCCGGGAACGAGCGCGGCATGGACGTCACCATCATCGGCACTGGCAACATGGCGCGCGGGATCGGAAGCCGCGTGCTCGCGGGCGGTCACCGGCTCAGGGTCGTGGGCAAAGACCGGGAGCGGGCGGAGGCGGTCGCGAATGACCTCCGTGAGGGAGGGGCGAAGGGCGACATCGCCACCGCGGTAGCCGGAGATCCGCTCGGCGGCGACGTCGTTGTGCTCGCGGTCTATTACCCCGACGCGCGCGAAGCGGTCGAGCAGTACCGCGGCCGGCTCGCCGGAAAGATCGTTGTCGACATCACGAATCCCGTAAACGAGAGTTTTGACGCCCTAGTGGTACCGCCAGAAGGCTCCGCGACGCAGGAGCTGTCCGAGCTGGCTCCGGACGCCCGAATGGCGAAGGCCTTCAACACGACCTTCGCGAACACGCTCCTGGGCGGCCAGGTGGCCGGCCAGCCGCTCGACGTGTTCATCGCGGGCGATGACCCCGAGGCCAAAGATGCGGTCGCGGCGCTCGCCCGGGACGGCGGGCACAATCCGATCGACGCGGGCTCGAAACGGCGGGCCCGGGAGCTCGAGGCGGTCGGCCTGCTGCACATGATCGTGCAGGAGCCGCTCGGAACCGGCTTCGCGAGCGCGCTGAAGGTCCTCGCCCAGCGGTGATAAGCCGCACTTTGCGGGGTATGTGAGACGAATCACGATGTAACGGTCCAACGCCGATACTGTCCTAATAGGCATGGAGCGCGCGCACGTCGACATCACGCAGGATCTCGAGGGCGAGCCCGTCGTGCACGCCGTCTTCGACCTCCGTGAGGCCGAGATCGGGGCGTCCGCGCACGCGGTGGCATCGAGCATCGCCGAGCGCTTCCGGAACGAGGAGCTGTCGGCTGACGACGTCGTCGAGTTTCGCGAGCTGACGGCCCTCGCGGACGAGCTTCGCGAGCTGGTGGGCGGCGCGGGGACGATCGTGATGCGGCCCGCGCGCTTGAATGCCTACCGTAACGCCCTCGTCGCGTTCGTCGAGTCGCGCGATGACGCCGACTGGATCCGCGACGAGGACCGCGAGCCGCTCGCGATCGTCCGCGGCCTCCTGTGGCCGCTCGACGAGCTGGCCGCCGAGGCGATGCAGGCAGCGCTGTCGCAGCCCGCGCACAGGCACGCCTGAGCCGCCGCGCCCTCCTACGGGTAGAGGTCCCCCTCCTCGCCCACCACGAAGATCGCGCTCACCGGGCAGTTGCCGGCGGCGGCGAGGATGTCGTCGACCGGGGCGCCGTCGGCGTCGACCACGATCGCCTTGTCCTCCTCGTCGAGCTGGAAGACGTCGGGCGCTGTGTCCACGCAGTCTCCAGACCCGATGCAGAGCGCCCGGTCGACGGTCACGCCGATCCGGTTCTCCGGCGAGAGCTCCGCCATCAGCGCCGGCGGCGGAGCAGGAGCAGCAGGACGAGCGCGACGAGCGCGAGCGGCAGGTAGGCGCGCGCCCCGCGGCCGCCGCCGCCGTCGCCGTGCGGCTCGGCTCCCGCGGGCATCGCAAACTCCTCCGCGGCGAGCACGTCGTGCGGCTCGCGGAGCCCCGTCGGGTCGCCGGGAATGCGGTTCTCGCGCGTGGGAATGCCGAATTCCTCGGCGGCGAGGACGTCGTGGGGCTCGTCGGTTCCCGCCGGGTCGGCGGGGCTTCGCCCGTGGTTGCGTTCGGTGTCGGTCATTCCCTCCCTATCGTTCCAGATCCATGGATGAGGCCACCCGGACCGAGCTCGAGGCCGCCGCCTTTCGTGCGCTCGTTAAGCATCTCCGCGAGCGGACCGATGTTCAGAACATCGACCTGATGGAGCTGGCCGGCTTTTGCCGCAACTGCCTCTCGCGCTGGTATCGCGAGGCGGCCGAGGAGCGCGGCATCGAAATCGAGGACGGGAAGGCGCGGGAGATCATCTACGGGATGCCGTACGCGGAATGGAAGTCCAGATACCAGGCAGCGGATCCCGCGGGCTGAGGCGCGCCGTGGCCCTCGGCGCCGTCGCCGCGTGCGGCCTGGCGCCCGGCTGCGGCAGCGGCCCCGCCGGCGACGGCGACAGCGACCGTGCGCGTCAGCCAGACGAGGTCGTGCTCACGCCCGAGGCGGCGCGCGAGGCGCGCGCGCAGCATCGCGAGGAAGAGCCGCGGCGGAAGTCGAAGGCGCAGGTCGTGCAGCTGCGCGGCGCGGGCGCGGAGCAGCTGCCCCCCGCCAGCCCGGCCGACGACGCGCCAAGCCCGGGGGCGCCGACCGATGCCGAGGTCCGCGCCGAGCTGCGCCAAGCGCGCGCGGCCCTGGCGACGTTCAAGAAGCACCTCAACACGACGGCCTTCCTCGAGACCGGCCCGCGGGCTCGCGTGCTCGGGGACGGGACGGCGGTGGCGCCTGACAACGCGCCGGAGGTCGTGAAGCGGGTGATCCTGGCGGCCAACGAGATCGCGAAGTTCCCGTACAAGTGGGGCGGCGGCCACGGCGCGTGGCGCGACAGCGGCTACGACTGTTCGGGCTCGGTCTCGTTCGCGCTGGCGGGCGCCGGGTTGCTCGGGCGCCCACTCGCCTCAGGCCTCTTCATGAACTACGGGGCACCCGGGCGCGGGCGCTGGATCACGATCTACGCGAATCCCGGCCACATCTTCATGGTGGTGGCCGGACTGCGCTTCGACACGAGCGGCCAGGGCCGCGCCGGAACGCGCTGGCAGGCCGAGCCGCGCTCGACCGCCGGCTTCGCGGTGCGCCACATCCCAGGCCTCTAGCCGGTATACGGAGGCGCCTCGCCCCAGCCCCAGCTCGGCACGGGAGCCGCGGGGGGCGGCGAAGCGTCCGGCTGCGAGTTCGCGAGCGCCAGCCGCGTGCCCCACTCGATGTAGGCCACAAACGCCGAGCGGAACTCGGGGTCGCTCGGGAGCGCCGCCTCGTCCGCCGCATCGCAGATCAGGGCGACCCAGCGGCGGCGCATGGGCTCCGTGAGCGCGAGGCCGCGGTGCTTGGCGAGCATGTGCGGATAGCCGCCGTGCTCCTCCGTGTAGCGCTGCGGCCCGCCGAACACCTCGGCGAGCCAGGTGGCCACGTGGCTCGGGTGGTTCTCGTCCATCCCGCGGAACACCGGCTCGAGCAAGTCGTCCTCGAGCACCTTGGCGTAGAAGGCGTGGGTCAGGCGCTCGAAGGCGGGCATCCCGCCGGCCCACTCGTACAGCGTCGGAGGCGAGCCGCTCACGACTGGAGCTCCGCCGGGTGGAGCTCAAGCTCGATGAGCTCGCCCGCGCGCAGCATGCGCACCGTGACCGCGGTCCCGATCAGGTCCGCGACCATCAGCCGCTGGAGGTCCTCCACGCGCTCGATGCGGCTTCCGTTCACCGACAGGATCAGGTCCTCGGGCCGGATCCCGGCGCGGTCGGCGGGGCCGCCCTCAACGAGCTCGACGACCTCGACGCAGGTGGTCGATCCCGTGGCGGCCCGGGCCTGCGGCGGGACCGGGCGCGGACCGCCCGCGATGCCGAGGTAGGCGCGTCGCACGCGCCCGTCCGACATGAGGCCGGCGATCACGCGCTCGGTGGCGTCGTTGATCGGCACGGCCAGTCCGAGTCCGATGCCCGCGATCGCGGTGTTGATGCCGACGACACGGCCGCGGCTATCGGCGAGCGCGCCACCCGAGTTGCCCGGGTTGAGGGCGGCATCGGTCTGGATGACGTTGTCGATGATGCGCCCCGCGCGGCGCGAGCGGGCGGGCAGCGAGCGGCCGAGCGCGGAGACGACTCCGGCCGTGACGGAGCCGCCGAGCCCGTGCGGGTTGCCGATGGCGACGACGAGCTGCCCTACGCGGAGCTGCTCGGCGTCGCCGAGCTCGGCGGGGATCAGGCCGTCGCCGTCGGAGCGCAGCAGGGCGAGATCGGACAGCGGGTCGCGGCCCACGACGTCGAAGCGCTCCTCGCGGCCGTCGCCGAAGGTGGCGCGGCCGCGAAGGTCCGAGCTGCCGACGACGTGCGCGTTCGTGAGCAGGAAGCCGTCGGGGGTCAGCACGACCGCGCTGCCCGCGCCCGCGGGCAGCTGGCCACCGCGGGTGCGCCGCATCACGCGCAGGCTCGCGACCGAGGGCGCGAGCCGGTCGGCGACGGCCATGACCGCGCGCGAATAGGCGTCGAGCGCCTCGGTCTCGGCGGGCGTGGGCGGCTCGGCCACGCGCGTCACGCGCCGAGCTCCGCGATGGGCGTGATGGAAACGGGCGGCCATTGCGTCGCGCGCGTCATGCCGCCTGCTCCCCGCTGAAGGTCGCGGTGACCGTGCGCTCGTCGGTCCCGCGCACGACGGTCAACTGGAGGTCGCCGCCCGCCGCGGGGATCGCGTCGAGGGCCGTGTAGAGCGCCTCCACGCTGTCGGTTGGCGTGCCGCCGACCGCGACGATCAGGTCGCCCTTCTCGACGCCGGCGCGGTCGGCGGGGCCGCCCTCCTCGACGGCGCGCACGAGCAGGCCGGCGCGCTCGGGCAGTCCGACCGCGCTCCGCAGCCGCCGCGCGACGCGCGGCGGCGCGATCGCCACGCCGAGCCGGTGCGGCTCGGCTGCGTCGCCGCGGGCGAGCAGGAACACGCGCTCCTTCACGGCCGCGCCGGCCGGCACGGCGAGGATCAGCCCGCCGTCCAGGCGGAGGCTGTTGATTCCGAGCAGCTTGCCCTGCGAGTCCACGAGCGGGCCGCCCGAGGAGCCGCGCGGGAGCGGCGCGGTGTGCTCGATCGCTCCGCGAATTCGGCGCCCGCGCGGCCCGCGGAAGCTGCGCCCCCCGGAGGAGACGAAGCCAAGCGTCGCGCGCAGGCCGCGCCCGCCCGGGTTGGCGAGCGCCACGACCGGCGCGCCGATGCCGAGCGCGTCACCCGGCTCCCACTGCACGGCGGCGGCGTCGCCCGTGTCCACCGCCAGGACCGCCAGGTCGAGGTCGGAGTCGACGCCCGCCACCGTGCCGGCCTGGCGGCTGCCGTCGGCGAAGGTGACGGTGACCTCCTCGCGTCTGAGGTTGTGAGCACTGGTGAGGACGTGGCCGTCCGCGATGACGACGCCGGAGCCTTGGCCCCACCCGCGTCCCAGGCCGACGACGGACGGACCGACCGTCTCCGCCGCCCTGGCGATCGTGTCATGAAGTGTTGTTGTCGCATTCATTGTGAGCTCCCGGGCAGTTACTTGCGAATTGCAAGTCACTATACACCGCTAGGATTACTGCGGTGGCCCAGCCCCCGACACCCCTCGCCGCCGCGCTTGAAAGCGTGGGCGACCGCTGGACGCTGCTGCTCGTCGAGGCGCTTCTCGACGGCCCGCGGCGCTTCGGCGACCTTCAGGAGCAGCTTCCGCGGATTGCGCCGAACGTGCTCACGCAGCGCCTGCGGCGCCTCGAGAGCGAGGGTCTCCTGCTGGCCCAGCCGTACAGCGACCGGCCGCAGCGCTTCGTGTACGAGCTCACCGCCGGCGGCCAGGAGCTGGCCGGCGCCTTGCGTCTCCTGGCCGACTGGGGCGCCCGCCACCGCGAATCCGGGGAGCCGCCGCGCCACGACGCGTGCGGCACGCCGGTGGAGGCGCGCTGGTGGTGCCCCACGTGCGAGCAGCCTGTCGACGAGGACGACGCCGGCGGCCTCGACTTTGCGTGAATCTCGCCAGGGCACGGTGCCGTGCGTGACTACTGATACCTTGAGGGCCCGTGGAGGAGCAGACCACACGGGTGCTCACAGTCCGCCGTTCGCCGCGCCCCGACGGCGGCGCGCCGCCGCATGCCGGTAGGTCGCCCGGGCGCGAGCCGGACTTCGTCTACAGGCGCCGGCGACTGCTCGCGGCGGCAGTCGGCGGGATCCTCTTCCTCATCGTGATCGTGCTGATCGCGAGCGCCGGCGGGGGCGACCCCGAGCCGAAGAGCACGCCCTCCGACCTCGGCGTGGGGGGAGCGCCGTCGGTCACCACGCCGAGCACGGACCGCGACAAGAAGACGAAGACGACTCAGGATGAGGACACCGCGGCGACACCGGCCGCCCCCACGACGCCGCCGGCAACCGGCGGCACGGGCGGGGGGACCACGGCCACGCCGGTCGCCCCGGCCCAGCCGGAGGGCACCGGTGGAGGCGCCGGCCAGCCGGCGGAGCCCGCGCCGGCACCGACCGGCGAGGGCGGCGGCGCGGCGGCGCCGCCCGGCAATTGAGTCATGCCCGGACGCTCCAGCCGCAAAACCGCGGCACCGAGAGCACGGCCTCGACCGGGTGCCGCACTTCTACGGCTGACGGCCGTATAACCCGCGCCACCCGCGGATGGGGCCGCTTCGGTGCGCCGTTCGTGCGCCGCTCGTGCGCCGCCCGGCTAGACCTCCGGCCGCCGGCGCAGTCGCTTCACCTCTCCCCGCCGCCGCTTCGCCTCCGTGCGGCGGCGGCGTGACGCGGCCGTCGGTTTCGTCGCCCGGCGTGGGCGCTGCACGGCGAGCGCGGCCTCGAGCCGCCCACGCAGCCGCTCCAGCGCCAGCTCGCGATTCCGCAGCTGGCTCCGCGTGTCCTGCGCCACAGCGCGCACGACCGGGCCGAGCCGCGCCGCGATCCGCCGGCGCTGCTCCTCGCTGAGCGCCCGCGAGGCGCACACGTCGAACACCGCCTCAACTCGCGAGGCGGTCACGTTCGCGTGCTGTCCGCCCGGGCCCGACGCGCGGCTCGTGCGCAGCTCGATCTCGGACAGCGGAACGGAGGCGTGGCGCCCGATTCGCAGCGGATCCTCCATCGCCGCGGCACGCTAGCGCGCGCTCATGGCAAGCTCCCCGGCCATGCGCGTCGCGGTCGTCGGGCACGTCGAGTGGTGCGAGTTCGCCGAGGTGCCGCATGTGCCGGCGCCCAGCGAGATCGTTCATGCGGCCGAGACCTTCGAGGAGCCCGCGGGCGGCGGGGCGGTCGCCGCGGTCCAGCTGAAGAAGCTCGCCGGCAGCGCAACTCTCTTCACCGCCTTCGGCGACGACGAGCTCGGCCACCGTGCCGGTGCCGAGCTCACGGAGCTGGGCGTCCAGATCGAGGCGGGCATCCGGGCGGAGACCCAAAGACGCGCTTTCATCCACCTCGACGAGCACGGCGAGCGCACGATCACCGTGCTCGGCCCGCGGCTCGGACCGCGCGGCGCCGACCGGCTCGACTGGCGCGTCCTCGACTCGACCGACGCCGTGTACGTGACCGCCGGCGACGTCGAGGCGGTGCGCCAGGCACGCCGGGCGCGAACGCTCGTCGCGACTCCCCGCGGGCTCGAGACGCTCGCCGACGCGCACGTGGAGCTCGACGCGCTCGTGGCGAGCGGCCGCGACCCCGGCGAGCTCTACAGGCCCGGCGACCTCGACCCCGCGCCGCGGGTTGTCGTCCGCACGGCGGGCGCGGCCGGGGGCGAGTGGGAGACCGTGTCAGGCGAGCGCGGCCGCTGGGGCCCCGCTCCGCTTCCCGGACCGGTGCGCGACTCCTACGGCTGCGGCGACAGCTTCGCCGCCGGGCTCACCTACGCTCTCGGCGCGGGCTGGAAGATCGAGCAGGCCGTGGAGCTCGCGGCGCGCTGCGGCGCCGCCTGCCTGACGGGCCGCGGCCCTTACGAGGCTCAGCTCACGCTCTGACTCAGGCCACGCGGCCGTCGGCGGGCTCGATCGGGAGCCCGTCGGCCACCCAAGCCTTCAGCCCCCCGTCCAGGTTGTGCGCGTCGTACCCGGCCGACGCGAATGCCTGCGCGGCGAGCGCCGACCTGCTCCCCGAGCGGCAGTAGAAGACCACCGGGCGCGCCCGGTCGATCGACCCGGCCTCCTCGCTCAGCCGGTCCAGCTCGACGTGGGCGCTGTCGCCGGGGATGCGGCCGGCCTCACGCTCGTAGGGCTCGCGCACGTCGATCACCTGCACGTCGCTCTGCATGAGCTCCGCTACCCGCGCGGGGGAGAGGTCTTCGGGGGCTCCGGCCATGGCCTCAGGCTACTCAGGCTAGGGTTCGGTCATGGACTGGACGACGCGCGGAAAGACAGTGTTCATCACGGGCGCCGCCCGCGGCCTAGGCGCCGAGACCGCACGGAGGGTGGCCGCCCGGGGCGCAAACGTCGCGCTCGTCGGGCTGGAGCCTGAGGAGCTTCAGCGGATCGCAGCGCAGTGCGGGACGAACACCGCCTGGTTCGAGTGTGACGTGACCGACAACGAGGCGCTCGAGCATGCCGTGCAGGGGACGGTCGAGCGCTTCGGCGGCATCGACGTCGTTATGGCGAACGCCGGCATCGCGCCCGGCGGGATGGTCCGCTCGACCGATCCCGCCGCGTTCGAGCGCACGATCGAGATCAACCTGCTCGGTGTTTGGAGGACCGTGCGGGCCACGCTGCCGCACGTGCTCGACCGGCAGGGCTACGTCCTCGTCACCGCGTCGCTCGCCGCGGCGGTGCACGGCCCGGGCATGGCCGCGTACTCGGCAAGCAAGGCGGGCGCGGAGGCCTTCGCGGACTCGCTGCGGGTGGAGGTGAAGCATCTCGGCGTGGACGTGGGCGTCGGTTACTTCTCCTTTATCCACACCGACATGGTGCGCGGTGGCGACGCTCATCCCGCGCTCGGGCGGTTCCGCCAGGAGGCGGGCTGGCCCGTCAACAAGACCTATCCGCTGTCGCAGGCAGG
>Ga0126306_10000637_pt1 | contig 16921 bp, 12 predicted proteins | sample Plot27_FD_92592 | JGI IMG/M metagenome (GOLD analysis project Ga0126306, IMG submission 92592) | Serpentine soil microbial communities from UC McLaughlin Reserve, CA, USA - Plot27 | ecosystem: Environmental > Terrestrial > Soil > Grasslands | place: USA: UC McLaughlin Reserve, Lake County...
CATCTGCTCGGGCTCGGGGATGATGTCGACCGACCCCAAGAGCGCCGAGGCGATCGTGCGCAGCTCGCTCACGACCCAGTCGGTGCCGACGCCGCGGCAGTCGACCTGGAACTCGCCCCCGCAGAGGCGCAGCGCCTCGTCCAGCAGCCGCGGGTCCTCCCAGTTGTCGCCGTCGGTCAGCAGGATGGCGTGCCGGAAGGCCGTGGGGCTGGAGAGGAACAGGTCGCGGGCCGCGAGCAGCCACGTCGACATCGCGGTCCCGCCGCCGGGCCGCAGCTGGCGGATGGCGTCCTTCGCCGCCGCTCGGCTGCCGGCGTCGGCCACCGCCAGCCCGAGGCCCCAGGTAGGGAACACCATGCGCGCCCGGTCGGCGCCGGCCACCACGGCGAACAGCACGCCGTCGCTCAGGCCGTCGATCGCCTCGCCGGCGGCCTGACGCGCCGCCAGGATGCGCCCCGGCGGGGTGCCCATCGAGCCGGACGTGTCGATGATGAGGACTTCCGCCGCCTCGCCGCCGGTGACCGGTGTGCCGCCGCGCGTCCCGACCGTGACGATGGCGTCCATCGTCGTCGCCCCGTCGGCCACGTATTCGTTCTGGAAGACGTCCAGTGTGAACTCGCTCATCACACCTCCAGCCCCCCGAGGGCGTGCGGTCCCACCGCCACGGTGATGTTGTCGGACCCTCCGGACGCCATGGCAAACGCAGCCAGGCGGCGCGCCAGGTCGAGCGAGGGCTCGGCGCCGACGCTGCCGATCACCCGGCCGAGGTCCTCGGGTTCGGGCGCGTAGTTCCACAGGCCGTCGGTCGCCAGGACGACGAGGCCGGGGCCGGGCAGCTCGACGCCGGTCACGCGGGGTTGGGCGTCGTCGGAGTCGGCGCCGAGCCACTTGGTGATGGCGTGCGCGCCGGGGCTGGCCATGGCCTGGTGGTGCGTGTAGCGGCCGGTGGCGACCAGCTCGGCGGCCACCGAGTCGTCCTGGCCGATCTGGACAACGCCGGACGCGTCGACCCAGTAGGCCCGGCTGTCGCCGACCGAGGCAAAGGATGCCCGCGAGCCGCGCACCGCCGCGGCCACGAACGTGCAGGCGCCGGGGCCGAGGTCGAGCGAGGGGTCGTAGGGGAGGGCCGCGACGGCGCGCTGGGCCGCCGCGGTGGCCGCCTTCATGGCGGCGTCGAGGTCGCCACCGGCGTGGACGGCGCCGGCCAGCACCGCCATCGCGGCGTTGCTGGCGGCCCGGGACACGACCTGCGGCTCCTGGCTCACCGACACGCCGTCGCACACGACCATGACGAACCCGCCCGGCCGGCCCGGCACCCACCGGATGCTCACGGCGTCCTCGTTGCGCCAGTGATGGCGCCCGCGGTCGGTCACGGCGGCGATGGGCCCGTCGACCAGCTCGTCACGGTCGGGGTCGCCGACCGCGACACCCGCGGCGGGGCCGGCCGGCGCCGGGGCGGCGGCCGCGTCCGAGGCCGACGGGAGCCCGGCCCCGCCGCAGCGCGGGCACGAGCCGTCGGGGCGGACCTCGACCGTGGGCGCGCCACAGCGCAGGCACAGCCCAGCGGCCCGCAGGGGCGTGAGCGGGGTCAACTCGGGCGTTGGCACGGGTCGCGCCCTGGGGCGGGCGGGTGCCGGCATGTCGGGCGGGGGCGGCGGTGGGGCCGGGGACGGGACCTGCCACGAAGCCGCGGAGGCGTACGGGCTGGGCGCCATGCCGGGCGTGGCGCCGAGGATGGGGCCGGGCGTCACCGGCCCGGGTTCCCCCGTGCTCGTGAGGGGCGCACCGCACTCCTCGCAGAAGCGGTCGTCGGCGTGCCCCGACTCGCCGCAGTTGACGCAGGTGATCGATTCCGCCCCCGGGTCGCTCATCGCGATCGGCTCACAGCAGCGTCCGCGGACGGACGCGGTTGGCGCGGTCGATGAGGGCGATGCGATCGGGCGTCGTGGTGGCGAGGCGGGCTCGGTCGCGGTAAGTCGCCTCGAGGCCCTCGCGCAACGACGTCTCGGTGAGCGGCCGGCCGAGGACGTGGGCCCCGGTCGGGTCGGCACCGGCGTCGAGGGCCGCCAGGCCGGCCTCGAACAGCTCGCCGGACAGCTCGGCCCGTCGCTGAGGGTCGAGGTAGAGCTGGTCGATGATCGCCGAGGCCCGGGCCATCTGCCCGGCCGTCGGGGGTGGCAGCGTGCCACCGGCCTGGGCGGCCAGCGCCCGCACGGCGGCGATTCGGGCGGTGACGTGCATGCTCGACGCCGCCGGGACCCGCGCCAGCGCCTCGACGGCGCCCTCGCGGTCGCCGGCGGCCAGCCGCACACGAGCGAGGCCGAACGCCCCGGACACGTACGACGGGTCGGTGCGGCTGGCGGCGTCGTAGAGCTCGGCGGCGCGGCCCAGGTCGCCGGCCAGCTCGTGGGCGAGGGCCAGGCCGAGCTTGGCCGCCACCTCGCCGGGCAGGTCGGTGTAGACGGGGTCGAGCCAGCCGACGGCGGCGTCCGGCCGGCCGACGGCCATGTCGTGCAGGCCCCGCAGCCACCAGGCGCGCCAGTCGCGCTCGTCGCCCAGGCGGTCGAGCGTGCGGGTGGCGCCGTCGTTGTCCGCCGCGTCGAGCTGTGCCCGGGCGAGGCGGAGGAGCGCCTCGGGGGAGGCGGGGACGGCGCCGTCGTCGAGCGCCTGGGTCAGCGTGGTCACGACGGCCTGCGGGTCGCCGTCGGCGAGGCCGAGCACGACGCCCACGCCCGGGTCGGACGGGTCGACCTTGGGCTCGGGCAGCAGCTGCCAGTCGGGCTCGACGCGGTCTGAGTCGCCCACGACGACCACGCCGTCGGCGTCGAACACCGTGCTCACGGCGGGGTGGGCCACGCCGTGCGACGCCGCCTCCTCGCGGAGGATGCCGAGCAGCTGCTCGCTCATCTCCTCCGCCGACTCGAACCGGTCGTCGGGGTCGGGGGCGGTGGCCTTGAGCAGGAACCGGTGGAACGACTCGTGCTCGGCGAGCAGCGGGTGCTCCTCGGGCGGCGGCAGCGAGTGGACGTAGGTGCCCTGGTAGCCACGGAAATCGAGGACCAGCACCGCCAGCATGCGGCCGATCGTGTAGAGGTCGGACTGGGGGCTCGGCCCCATGTCCGCCACCTCGGGGGCCTGGTAGCCGGCCGTGCCGTAGATGGCGGCCTCGTCGTCGTCGATCCGGCGGACGCCGCCGAGGTCGATGATCTTGAGCCCGTCCCCGCTGAGTAGGACGTTGTCGGGCTTCATGTCGCAGTACACGAGGCCCTGCGAGTGGAAGTAGCCCATCGCCGGCAGGGTGCCGAGGGCGTAGGCGATGGCCTGCTCGACCGGCAGGGGGTTCATCCGCCCGCCGTTGGCGTCGCGCCGCTCCTTGAGCAGCTCCTTCAGGCTCTTGCCGCCGACGTACTCCATCACGATGTAGCCCGCGCCCTCGTGGGTGACGAAGTTGTAAATACGGACCACGTTGGGATGGTCGAGGGCGGCCAGGAACTGCCGCTCGGCGACGGCGGCGTTGGCGGCGTCCTCGCTGGAGGCGTCGAGCAGGCCCTTGAGCACGACCCAGCGGTCGGACACCGCCCGGTCCTGCGCCAGGTAGATCCACCCCAGGCCGCCGTGGGCCAGCACGCCCAGCACGTCGTACTGGCCGCCGACGCGGTCGCCGGGCTTGAGCCGCGGGATGAACGAGTAGCGCGCCCGGCAGTGGGGGCAGAAGCCCTCGGTGCGGCCCGGGCGCAGGTTGCGCGAGCGGCCGACCGGCTGGTTGCAGTTCGAGCAGAAGCGCTTGCCCTCGGGGACCTCGGCCACCGGCATGAGGGCGGAGGTCGGATCGGCAGGGGCCATCGCCGGCACGTCGACCAGGCCGAGGCCCAGGCGGGCGCCGGTGCGGCGCGTACCCGTGCGGGCCGAGTCGGTGCGGCGCCGTGTGCGGGACGAGCCGGTCCCCTGGGTGCCGCCGCTGGTGCTGCTGCTGCCCCGTCCGGTGCCGCGTCCGGTGTCGGTCCGCACCGAGCTGGGACGGAGCGACGGCATGCGGGTGCGGCCCGAGGGCGCGAGCGGCGCGCTGGCGGGCGCCCGGCCGCAGGTGTCGCAGTAGCCGGCGTCGAGCCGGCCGTCACAGCCGGGCCAGGCGCACGGTGAGCCGTCGCCGGACGGAACGCCGGCGGGACCGTCCGGCTCCCAGTCGTCGGGCCCGCCGGGCGGCGGGCCCATGCTTACCGACGGGACCCGGCCGCCGCCGTCGGGCGCCGCCGACAGGGCGGCCGCCTCCTCCGGGGCGAAGGCCGGGCCCGGGACCGGGGCGGCGATCGGGTGCGGGGCGAGGTCGGTGCCGTGGCCGTTCCCGGGGCCGACGCGGCTGATGGCGCCGGCCACGACGCGGCCGACGGCCGGCCCGGGCTCGGGCGCGCCGGACGGGACGGCCGCCGCGCCGACGGAGGCGTGGGCCTGGAGGGGCGCCCGGCCGCAGACGTCGCAGTAGCCGGCGTCGAGGACGCCGGCGCAGCCGGGGTAGGAGCAGGGCTGCCCGTCCGTCACGCGATCTCCTTCTGCCAGGCCGGGGCGGCGCCGCCGGGCGTCGACGGCCGCCGCAGCTCGGCCAGGTAGCCCTCGACCCTGTCCTCGGCGGCCACCAGGTCGCAGGGTGCCACGAACGCGCGGCGGACGTCATCGGCCATCTGTGTGAGCAGCGGGTCCTCGGCGCGGCCGGCGGCGCCCGCCTTGACCAGCGCGGCCCGGAACAGGCCGTACAGCTCCTGCCGGCGCCGGCTGGGGCCCCTGTTGGCCTCGGCCACCAGGCGCGCCACGGCGAGGGTCTGGGTGGCGACCTCGCGCCACCGGTCGAGGCCCTCGCGGGCGGTGGCGGCGTCGCCCTCGTCGGCCCGGCGCTCGAGGCGGGACAGCCACGGCCGCAGGCCGCGCTCGCCCGAGACGACATCGGGGTCGACCGGTTCGAGGAGGCCCCGGGGCGAGCGGACGTCACTGCGGCTGCGATCGAGCGCCTGCCGCCCGGCGGTGACCTCGGCGTCGATGTCGTCGAGCATGCGCCGGGCGCCGGTGAACGTCTCGCGCAGGGCGGCGGCGGCGTCGAGGGCGCCGGACGCCTGGGCGATGGCCGCCTCGGCCCGCTCGAGCACGTCGCCGGCGCCCAGCGGGTCGTCGGCCACGAGCGAGGCCAGGGCGGCGAGGTCGGCGCGGGCGCTGGCCAGCCCCCGGTGGCGGGGCAACTCGACGGCGAGGGCGTCGGCCTGGGCGATCGCCTGCTCGCGCCGGGCCTGGACGTCCTGCCAGGCGGCGTCGACCTCGGCCACCAGGTCGCGCACGGCCTCGATGGCCTGTTCGAGCGCGTCGATCAGCGTCTGGGGCGACACGGCCTGGGCGGTCGCCGGCAGGGCGGTCACCGCCCCCTCGTGGACCGCCGGTGGGCCGGCCGCCACGACGATCGTCGGCCTGTTGAGGTGGGCCATCAGCTCGATGGCCGGCCCGTCCTCGAGCGGACCCGCGCTGCGGATCCGGATGACCTCCGCCAGCAGCATGTCGAGCGGCTCGAGGCCCTCGCACAGGTCGGCCAGGCGGGTGAGCGCCGGGACGACCCGGGACGCCGTCACGCCGGACAGGCCGTGGCCCGCCAGCAGGGCGGCGTACGTGCCGTCGGCCTCGAGCTCGCGCAGCTCGGACACCACCTGCCGGTGACCGTCGCGCAGGTCGTGGATCCGCCGGTCGACGGCGTGGGCCGCGGGGCTCACGGCGCCGTCCCCTGCTGGAACTCGGCGAAGCTGGCGACCTGGTCGGCGTAGGTCTGGACGTAGCTGCCGTCGACCGGGGCCTCCTCGAACGCCACGTCGGGGTCGCGCAGCGCCAGCACCGACCCGATGGCGTTCACGCTCTGCTCGACGAGGGGGCGGTCGAGCGGGAACACATCGACGTTCATGAACTCGTTGGCCCCGGCGGCGCCGTAGACCCGGATGCCGTTGACCAGGTTCTGCGCGGTGGCCATGTCGAGGCCGCCGTCCTCCGCGTAGAAGCGGCTCATGGCGGCCGGGTCGGCCAGCAGCGCGTCCATCCGCCGGTAGTACGAGGACACGAGCGCCTGCACGGCGGCGGGCCGCTCCTCGACGAGCCGGTCGCCCACCACCATGACGTCGACGAGCGAGCCGGGGACGTCGGCGCTGGACAGGGCGATCGTGTAGCCGGCCTCCGCGGCCGTGCTCGTGTCGGGCTCCCACAGGACCGCCAGCTGGGCCCGGTCCTCCTGGAGCATCCGGTAGGCGGTGGCCGACTGGTCGACCGAGACGAGATCGAAATCGGCCAGGCGCAGCTCGTCGGTCGAGTTCGCCAGCTCGTTGAGCAGCATCTCGGACGGCGACTCGCCCGTGTAGGCCAGGACCGGCTTGTCGCCGCGCTCGGCGAACTCGTCGACGAGCGCGCGGACGTCGTCGACGCTGTCGAGCTCGGGCCGGGCCACCGTGCCGAGGGCGAGGGCGTCGGCGCCATGGCTCTGGTCGATGATGCCGACGACGACGCCCTCGGGGCGCTGACGCAGGAACTGGTCGAGCGTGGTCACCGCCACGTCGACCCTGCCCTCGGTCAGGTCGCGGGCCCGCAGCTCCTGGCACGGCTGGTCGACCCATGCCGTGTCGTAGCCCGTACGGGACAGGAGCGTGTCGTCGCGGAAGGGGGCGTGGCCCGACCACGCGTCGCCCGCGATGACGATCGTGTTCGGGTCGTAGGGGGGGACGTCGACGCCGCGGCAGGGCGCACCCCCGTTGGCCGCGTTGCTACCGCCACCACCCCCGCCGCAGCCGGCCAGAACGGCGGTGCCGACGGCCACGGCGGCGAGGCCGGCGGCTCGCCGGCATGTGCGCCGCCTCATCCGCGGTACTCCCGCTGACGCTGGTAGAGGCCGAGCACGAACAGCCCGAGGACGGCGCCGGCGGCGACGGCCGAGGCGGCGCCCAGGCCGCCCGTGGCGTCGCGGGCGGCCCCGGCGAGGTCGTCGAACGCCGCCTGGTTGGTCTCCTGCGCCTCGTCGATGGCCTCGGCCAGCTCGGTGTAGGCCACCCCGCTGCGGAAGACGGCCCGGGCGGCCCCGGGGTCGCCGTTGGTCTGGTGCGCCCGCATGTCGCGGGAAGCCACGACGTAGTCGCCGAAGCCCACGAGCGCCCGGCGGATGGCGCCGTCACGCTCCGCCCCCTCGGCGGCAGCCGCCACCGTGGCCAGGTAGCCACCGGAGCCGCCGGGGGCGGCGCCGCTCCGGGCGATTTCGGCCGCCTCGGCGCCGCCGCCGCCCGGCACGCGGAACAGCTCGCTCGTGCGCCCCTGGAAGTTGGCGAAGGCGGCGTCGTGGTTGGCGGGCGACGGGTCGAACAGGAGGTGGGCCTCGGACTGGCGGGCGGCCACCAGGGTCGTCCGCGCCCGGGCGAGGACATGCACCGAGTCGAACGCCTGCTCGCGGGCGGCCACGATGTCCTCCGCCGAGTTGTCGAGCTGGAACAGCGTGAACCCGCCCGTGGCGAGCGTGATGACCGTCGCCAGGGCGATCGCCGGGCTGATCAGCCGGCGGAACTTGCGGGCCATCGCCACCTGCACGGCGACGAGGAAGGCGAGCAGGACGAGCCACGCCGCCAAGACCAGGCGGAACGTCGACTCCGACTGCGACGCCTGGGCGTCGTAGGTGTCGTTGAGGACGTAGGTGTTGGCCTTGTCGACGAAGTCGGCCTCGGGCAGCAGCGACGCCTCGGCGACCCCGTGCGCCCGGCTGTAGAGGATGGCGGCGCCGGCGTTGTCGCCGCGGTCGACGGCCGCGAACGCGTCGGCGACGAGGGCGTGGTAGTGACCGACGACGTACTCGACGTTGGCGAGCGGCTGGCGGAAGCCGGCCCGGTCGGCCGACGACTCCGAGGCGGCGGCGACGAGGTTGGCGTGCAGTTCGGCCCGCTTGTCGTCGTACTCGATCGGGTAGCCGCTCTCGGCCAGCTCGGTCGGCTCGAGGAGGTTCCGGGCGGCGATCTCGTCGAGCTCGGCGATGTTGAGGGCGATCGACTGGGCGACCGTGATGCCCTCGGTCGCCTCGACGCCGATCGTGCGGACGGTCGTGTTGCTCCGGTTCACGCCCAGCTGGACGGCCACGGTGAACAGCAGGACCGGCAGCACGGCGAACGCCATGCCGGCCCAGAGCAGGACCGGCGTCGGCGGTGACCGGAAGCGGGTGCGGCGGGGGCGCCGCCCGGCCGCGGTCGTCGGGCCTGTGGCGCCGCCGGCGGGGGCGCCCGGGCGGCGGCGCAGGCGGACCGCGCTGGGGCGGCGGCGGCCACCGCTGGACGGGGTGCCGCCGGGCGAGCCCGGTACGTCGGACGGCGCGGCCGACGGGACACCGCGGTCGCGCCCGGCGGGGGCGGGCCGCGCCGGCGGGGCGGGGTAGCCGGCCCCCTGCGGGGACGGCGACGGCTGGGACGGCGCCCCCGCGCCGGGTGGGGCCGGGGGCGTGGCGGTGGTGGGTGCGCCCGCTGCGGTGGCGGGCGCGGCACTGGGGCCGGTCCGGGCGATCACCGATCGGGCCTCGTTGCCGACCTGCTCGCGATCACGTTCACGGCTCGATCGATGCTCCCCAGGCGGTCGCACGGCCGGGCCCGGCGCCCGGTCGTGAGAAACACGACGACACGACATCGTGCGCGCCCGTGGCGGCGGGGTGACGAGTCGTGCGGATGTGACCGTAGCACCACTCGCGAGGGCACATGTTGCGGCGAGGTGAACGCCACGACCCAGCGTACGGCGGGTACGGAAGACCGACGTTGCGATGATGTAACGGCTTTGAAATGAGGAACGCCCAGGCTGAAAGCCTGGGCGTCGGACTCGTCTGCACGAGCTCGGGGGGGAGGACTCGAACCCCCAATGACTGGACCAGAACCAGTAGTGTTGCCGATTACACCACCCCCGAAGGCGGAGCCGACACTGTACCGCGCCCGCCGACGCACTCGAAACAAGGTCCGGCGCTCGCGAGCGGCCGGCGGCCGGGCGTCAGGGGCCGGTGGTGGAATTGACGAGACGGTCGTCGATGTCCACCAGGCGGCGGAAGCCGATGACCCGGCCGACGGCGACCACGCCAGTCTCCTCCAGCAGGTCGCGGCTCGACGCGGCACCGCCGACCGGCGACACGGCGGCGTCGAGCCCGAGCTCCTCGGCGATGGCCCGGACACGGAAGGCGTGGTAGCCGTCGGTGACGAGGACCACCCGGTCCCACCCGTCGTCGCCGAGGAAGTTGGCCGATGCCGCGATCGACTCCCACGTGCTGGTGCCCCGCACCTCGGGAAGGATGTCGCCGTCGGGCACGCCGGCGGCCCGCAGGTAGTTGGCGGCGGCGGCGGCCTCGGTGCAGCGGTCGCCCGCCTGCTTGCCGCCCGTGACGACGATGCGCGGGGCGACGCCGTCGTCGTAGAGCTCGTGGGCGTGGTCGAGGCGCCGCCGCAGGACCGGGGAGGGCTCGCAGTCGTACTGGGCCGCCCCCAGCACGATGATGGCGTCGGACGGCCGGGCACCGTCGGTGCGGCTGGCCTGCCACACCTGCAGGTAGGTCAGCGTCAGGTAGACGATGCCGCCGAGGCCGACGAGCAGGCCGACCTTCACCGCCAGGCGGGCGGTGCGGAAGCGCCGCCGCCGCGGGGGACGGCCGGCGGTGCCGTCGGCCGACCGCCGGCGGGCGCGCCGGGACGGCCGGTCGTCGGCCGGTCCGTCGTCGAGCGCCTCGGGGTCGACCGTCGACGTCACAGCCGCCCGCGGGCGTCCCTCAGGCGCGCCAGGGTGCGGTCGCGCCCCAGCACGGCGAGCGACTCGTACAGCGGGGGGCCGACCGACCGGCCGGTGGTGGCCACCCGGACGGGCCGCTGCGCCTTCGACATCTGCGTGCGACCCTCGGGGTTGACGAAGCCGGCCGAGCGGGCGGCACCGTCGAGGGCGGCCTCGATCGCGGCGGCGTCGAAGCCGTCGGCCGGGACCGCATCGAGGGCGGCGATGGCGGCGTCGAGCATGCCGGTGGCCTGCTCTCCCAGCTTGACGGCGTCCTTCTGCCAGCTGGCGTCGTCGATCACCGGCGGGTCGTCGCGCAGGAACGCCACCATCGGCTCGACCTCGGTCAGCAGCCGGACCCGGTCGCGGACCAGCGGGGCGATCGGCCGCAGCACGGCCTCGGTGGCCTCGGCCACCTCGGGCGGGAAGTAGGGCCGGGAGCGCTCGACGAAGGCGTCGGCGTCGAGGGCGCGGATGTAGTCGGCGTTGAACGCCTGCAGCTTCCTCACGTCGAAGAACGCAGGCGAGGGCGTCACGTCCTCCAGCCGGAACTGCTCCACGATCTCGCTCACCGGACGGATCTCTACCCCGTCGCGGGGGCCCCATCCCAGCAGCGCCAGGTGGTTCACCATCGCCTCGGGCAGGTAGCCCTCGTCCTTGAATGCGGCGACCGAGACCGAGTCGCGGCGCTTGGACAGCTTCTTGCGGCCCTCGTTCACGAGGACGGGCAGGTGGGCGAAGACCGGCCGGTGGCCGAGACCCAGCGCGTCGCCGAGGAGCAGGTACTTCGGGGTGCCGCTGACGTGCTCCTCGCCCCGGATCACGTGCGTGATCCCCATGGCGTGGTCGTCGACCACGTTGGGCAGGAGGAACGTCGGCGTGCCGTTGGCGCGCAGGATCACGAAGTCCTCCAGCACCTTGTTCTCGAACGACACGTGGCCGCGCACGAGGTCGTCGAAGGCGGTGTGCCCGTCGTCGGGCGTGCGGAACCGCAGGGCCCGGCCCGGGCCCGCCTCGAGGCCCCGGTCGCGGCAGAAGCCGTCGTAGCCGGGCGGGCCGCCCCGCTCCTTCGCCCGGGCCTGGACCTGCTCGGGCGTGCAGTCGCACCAGTAGGCACGGCCGTCGGCCAGGAGCCGCTCGGCGGCCGCCCGGTGCTCGGCAAGGCGGTCGCTCTGGTGCACAGGCTCGCCGTCCCACCCCAGGCCGAGCCACTGGATCATCTCGAGGATGTTGTCGGTGAGCTCGGGCCGGTTGCGCTCGGTGTCGGTGTCCTCGATGCGGAGGACGAACTCGCCGCCCGTCTGCCGCGCGAACAGCCAGTTGAACAGGACGGTGCGGGCACCGCCGACGTGGAGGTAGCCGGTGGGCGACGGGGCGAACCGCACCCGGGGACGGGACTGCATCCCGCCGAGGGTAGCTACCCCTCAGCGAGTCGTGAGGAGGCTGCGCCAGTCGCTGCGGTGGGCGTCGGCCACCTCCTGCGGCGAGCGCCGCAGGACCTCGTCCGGCACGAGGTCGACGATGCGCCGCTGCTCGGGGTAGTGGTGCGGGTTCGCCACCTCCTCGAACAGCGGCTGGCGGAAATTGATGAGGTCGGGCGCGGCGTCGCCCAGGAAGCCCCACACGGTCAGCGCCACCGTCAGGTCGTGCACGACCGGCGCCCGGCCGAACAGCGACGCCCGCTTGAGGGCGACGCCGATGCACCCGGCCAGGGCGTCGGCCTCGTGCTCGTCGGTCGCCAGCTGCAGCTTCCCCTGGAACCGCCGGGCCAGGACGTAGATGTAGCCCTGGTCGGGCCCTTGCGAGCCGAGGCGGTCGCCGCGGGGTTGGCCGTCCGGGATGTCGCCCGGCCGGTCGGCCGTCCACGAGTCGGGCCGCCGCGGCGGCGACTCGTAACTGCGGACCTCTCGGAGAGGCGGCTGGGGGACGTACTCGGGGGCGGCCACGTGCGCAGGTTACGTGCTGTGGAGCAGGCCGTAGCAGAGCGACTCGACCAGCGCCTTCCACGACGCCTCGATGACGTTGGCGCTGACCCCCACCGTCGACCACGTCCGCTCGCCGTCGCTCGACTCGATGATCACCCGCACGACGGCGTCGGTGGCGTCGGAGCCCTCCAGCACCCGGACCCGGTAGTCGGTCAGGTGGATGGAGGCGAGCGCCGGGTACAACCCGGTGAGCACGGAGCGCAGAGCGGCGTCGAGGGCGTTGACCGGCCCGTTCCCCTCCCCCACGGCCACCAGGCGCCGGTCGCCGGCCCACAGCTTCACGGTGGCCTCGGTGTCGAGCATGGCCTCGCCGTCCTCGATCGGGACGCCGCCGCGCAGGGCGTGGCGGTGGTACGAGGTGACCCGGTAGCCCTCGAGCCGGAACCAGGGCTGGCGCCAGCCGGTGGCCTCGCGCATGAGCAGCTCGAGGGAGGCGTCCGCCGCCTCGAACTGGTAGCCCTCGGCCTCGAGGTGCTTGAGCCGCTCCGACAGCTCGGCGGCGGCGCGGTCGTCGAGGTCGACGCCCAGCTCGCGCGCCTTCATCGACATGCCGGCCCGCCCACCCAGGTCGGACACCAGCACGCGCGTGTGGTTGCCGACCACCGTGGGGTCGACGTGCTCGTAGCTGGCCCCGCCCATGCGGCCGAGCGCCGAGGTGTGGAGCCCGCCCTTGTGGGCGAACGCCGAGGCCCCGACGTAGGGGTCGGCGTGCAGCGGCGGCAGGTTGACCAGCTCGGCCACCCGGCGGCTGACGGTGGTGAGGCGGTCGAGCCGGCCGTCCGGCAGGCATCGGACCCCCATCTTCAGCTCGAGGTTGGGGATGCAGGTCATGAGGTTGGCGTTGCCGGTCCGCTCGCCGTACCCGTTGACCGTGCCCTGCAGGTGGGTGGCCCCGGCGACGACGGCGGCGATCGAGTTGCCGACGGCGCAGCCGGTGTCGTTCTGGGTGTGGATGCCGATCTGGGGCCCGCCCGCCAGGTAGCGGACGACGTCGCCCACGATCGCCTGGACCTCGTGGGGCAGCGAGCCGCCGTTGGTGTCGCACAGCACGACGACCTCGGCCCCCTCGGTCGCCGCCGACTCGACCACACGCAGGGCGAACTCGGGGTTCGCCTTGTAGCCGTCGAAGAAGTGCTCGGCGTCGAAGAACACCCGCATGCCCTTGGCCCGCAGCCAGCGGACCGAGTCGGCCACCATCGCCACGCCCTCGTCGAGCGTGGTGCGCAGGGCCTCGGTGACGTGGAAGTCCCAGCTCTTGCCCACGATGCAGGCCGTCGACACGCCGGACTCGACCAGCGCGGCCAGGGTCGGGTCGATGTCGACCCGCCCGGCGGCGCGGCGGGTCGAGCCGAAGGCGACGAGCGTGGCGGTCTCGAGGTGCAGCTCGGTGGCTGCGCGCCGGAAGAACTCGGCGTCGCGGGGGTTGGCCTGCGGGTAGCCGCCCTCGATCCAGCGGACGCCGAGCCAGTCGAGCTGCCCCGCCACCTTGAGCTTGTCGTCGACCGTCAGCGAGATGCCCTCGAACTGGGCACCGTCCCGCAGCGTCGTGTCGAAGATGTCCACTGCCTGCGGCAGGCTCCCGGCCTCCGGCCGGGCCACCTCCACAGCCTTCGGCTGCCCCCCGACCTTCGGCCTGGCCGGCTCCCCAGTGGACGACTCGCTCGCAGCGCGCGCTGGGGACGGCGAGGGCGGAGCCGTCGCCGTCCCCACCGGCGAGGCGCCCGCAGGGCCTGCCTCGCCGGAACGGAATGGACGACGGCCGGAGGCCGTCGACGGCCTCCCGGCGACGCGGCCAGGCGTCGCCCGGTGGCCGGCCACAGGTCGGTCACCGGGCATGTTCGACCCAGTCCTTGTACCTGTCGACCTGCCCCCGGACGGCCTTGGCGTACTCGTGGGCGATGGCCGTGGTCATCGGGCCGGGACAGGGCAGGTCGCGGTCGTCCACGGAGTTCACGGCCGACACCTCGGCCGCCGTGCCGCACACGAACATCTCGTCGGCGACGTAGAGGTCGGCGCGCGACAGGTCGCCCAGCACCACCTCGAAGCCGAGGTCGCGGGCGATCGTCATCACCGTGTCCTGCGTGATGCCCTCGAGGGCGCCGGACGCCACCGGCGGCGTGATCAGCTTGCCCTTGCGGGACACGAAGATGTTCTCGCCCGTGCACTCGGCGACCATGCCGGCGCGGTTGAGCAGGATGGCCTCGTCGTAGCCGGCCTTGAGCGCCTCGACCTTGGCCAGCGAGCTGTTGACGTAGTTGCCGGTCGTCTTGGAGGACGGCGGCATGATGTTGTGGTCGTGGCGCTGCCACGACGAGATCTTCATGCGGACGCCCTTGGTCGCGGCGTCGTCGCCCAGGTAGGCGCCCCACGGCCAGCAGGCGATCGCCACGTCCACCGAGCAGGGCAGCGTGTTGAGCCCCATCTCGCCGTAGCCGTAGTACGCGATCGGGCGCACGTAGCAGGACGGCAGCCCGGTCGACGCCACCGTCTCCTTGGCGGCCTGCACCAGCTCCTCGACCGAGTAGGGCAGCGGCATCATCATGATCTGGGCCGACTCGGCGAGGCGCCGCATGTGGTCGGTGAGGCGGAAGACCCCCGGCCCGTCCTCGGTCTCGTAGGCCCGGATGCCCTCGAAGACGCCCATGCCGTAGTGGAGGGTGTGGGTCAGGATGTGGATCTGCGCCTGGTCCCACGGGATGAGCTCGCCGTTGAACCAGATCTTCTCGGTGGGCGTGATCGGCATCGGAGTTCCCCCTCGTCTACAGCCGAGCGGCGATGCGATCGCCGACCTCGGGCGTCGGGCCGGTGAGCGCCGACGGGTCGGCGCAGGCCTTGCGGATGCGGGCGGCGGCATCGGCCTCGCCCAGGAAGTCGAGCATCATCGCCGCCGAGAGCACGGCGGCGGTCGGGTTGGCCTTGGCCTGGCCCGCGATGTCGGGCGCCGAGCCGTGGACCGGCTCGAACATGGACGGGCCCGTGCGGGCCGGGTTGAGGTTGCCCGAGGCGGCGAAGCCGATGCCGCCGGACACGGCGCCGCCCAGGTCGGTGAGGATGTCACCGAACAGGTTGTCGGTGACCACCACGTCGTAGCGCTGGGGGTCGGACACGAAGTAGATGCACGCCGCGTCGACGTGGTTGTAGGCGGTGCCGACGTCGGCGTGCTCGGCCGCCACCTCGTCGAACGTGCGTTGCCACAGGTCGCCGGCGAACGTCAGCACGTTCGTCTTGTGGACCATCGTCAGGTGCTTGCGGCTGCGCTGCTCGGCCAGCTCGAAGGCATAGCGGACACAGCGCTCGACGCCCATGCGGGTGTTCACGGAGCCTTGGGTGGCGACCTCGTGCACGGTGCCCTTGCGCAGGACACCGCCCTCGCCCACGTACGGGCCCTCGGTGTTCTCGCGGATCACCACCATGTCGATGCCGGAGTCGGGGTGGACGAACGGGCGCTGGTTGACGTACAGGTCGAGGTCGAAACGCATCTTGAGCAGCAGGCCGCGCTCGATGACGCCGGGTGGCACCTCGGGGGTGCCGACGGCGCCGAGCAGGAGGGCGTCGAGGCCGCGCCACTCGTCGAGCACCGAGTCGGGCAGGACCGTGCCGTCGCGCAGGTAGCGGACGCCCCCGAGGTCGTAGTCGACCGTCTCGAACTCGACACCCGTCGCCCGGACCACCTTGAGCGCCTCGGCGATCACCTCCGGCCCGATCCCGTCGCCGCCGATGACTCCGATGGTGTGGCTCACTGTGACTCCATGTGCAGGTCGTAGGCGGTCCGAGAAAGAAGAAACCGCCCACCCCGGGGGCGGACGGTTCAAAGCGCACGTCGGGTTGTCGACGTGCGCTAGGCGACGATGATTACGCGCTCGGCGAAAAGGCTCATTGCACGTCCAAGTGTACGCATGCGACGACGCCCGTGGCCAGGTTCGGCCAACCCGGGCCCGGGCGTCGTCCGACCGGACGGTGTCGGGCGGTGCCGGGAGCCTTTCGTCGCCCACACGGCGCGTCGTAGCCTTGTCTCTCTATGGCACAGACCCACCACCTCTCGCCGGCCGCGTACGAGCGCCTCAAGAGCGAATACGACGAGCTGACGACTGTTGGCCGGATCGAGATCGCCAGGAAGATCGAGACGGCCCGCGAGCTGGGCGACCTCTCCGAGAACGGCGACTACCACGCCGCCAAGGAGGAGCAGGGGAAGATGGAGGGCCGCATCGCCCAGCTCTCCTTCATGCTCGAGAACGCCGAGATCGTCGAGGGGTCCGGCGACGGCGACAGCGTCTCCCACGGCTCGGTCGTCAGCATCCGCTACGAGGGCGACGACGAGGTCGAGAAGTACCTGATCGGCTCCATCGAGGAGCGCCACGACGACCTCGACGTCATCAGCCCCTCGTCCCCCCTCGGCGAGGCCCTGCTGGGCGCCCGCAAGGGCGACACGGTGGCCTTCACGGCCCCGACGGGTGCCGAGCTGCGGGTCGAGGTCGTGGCCGTCGACTGAGGCGTCGACTCACCGGGGCGCGTGTGGGACGCTTCCCCCGACCGGTCCCGTGCCGAGGGGGAAGAGCATGCGGGTCCCGCTGACCATCGCCGACCACCTGGAGCGCGCTGCGCTCGTCTACCCCGACCGCGTGGGTGTCGTGGACGAGCCCGAGCAGCCGGCGCCCTCGTGGGGCGAGCTGACCTACCGGCGGGTGGCCGAGCTGGCGCGGGCACAGGCGGCCGGCCTCGACGCCCTCGGCATCGGCCGCGGCGAGCGCGTGGCGATCGTGTCCCACAACGCCGCCCGACTCCTCGTGTCGTTCTTCGGGGTGGCCGCCTGGGGGCGCGTGCTGGTCCCGGTGAACTTCCGGCTCAATGCCGACGAGGTCCGCTACATCGTCGAGCACTCGGGAGCCTCGATCCTTCTGGTGGACCCCGAGCTCGACGATGCCCTCGCCGAGGTGGGGGCCAAGCACCGGTTCGTGATCGGGGCGGAGAGCGACGCCGTCCTGTGGCCGGAGGGGGCGCCCGAGCCCGTGCCGTGGGAGTCCGTCGACGAGGACGCCACCGCCACGATCAACTACACGAGCGGCACGACGGCCCGGCCCAAGGGCGTGCAGCTCACGCACCGCAACCTGTGGGTCAACGCCGCCATGTTCGGCTGGCACACGGGCGTCGACGACCGC
>Ga0126306_10000638_pt1 | contig 16916 bp, 22 predicted proteins | sample Plot27_FD_92592 | JGI IMG/M metagenome (GOLD analysis project Ga0126306, IMG submission 92592) | Serpentine soil microbial communities from UC McLaughlin Reserve, CA, USA - Plot27 | ecosystem: Environmental > Terrestrial > Soil > Grasslands | place: USA: UC McLaughlin Reserve, Lake County...
GGTTCGGCTCGACGAAGACGCTCGACGTGCACATCGGATTCCTCCGGCGCAAGCTCGGCGACGATCCGGCGGCGCCGCGGTTCCTGCAGACCGTGCGCGGCGTCGGCTTCAGGTTCGCGGGGGACCCCGCGCCTTGAGCCTCCGGGCGCGCCTGCTGATCGCGCTCGGCTACCTCGTCGCCCTCGTGATCGTCGCCTTCGCGGTGCCGCTCGCGCTCAACCTGCGCGACCGGGTCGGGGGCGAGGTGCGGGCGGACGCGCGCACGCAGGCCAACGTGCTCGCGGCCGGCGTCGGGCGGCTGGTCCAGACGCGCGACGCGGAGCGCCTCGGCGACGTCGCCGCGACCGTTGGGGAAGCCTCACGCGCGCGCGTCGTGGTCGTCGACCGCCGCGGCCGCGTGCTCGCCGACACCGCCGATCCGGAGGCGATCGGCGCCGACTTCTCGAGCCGGCCCGAGCTGGCGGCCACGCTCGACGGCCGCCGCTTCCAGGATCAGCGCCACTCGGAGACGCTCGACCGCGAGATCCTCGCCACGGCGTCGCCGGTGTTCGCCGGCGGGCGCGTCGTGGGCGCCGTCCGGCTGACGCAGAGTGTCGACGCGGTCAACGCCGCCGTCCGCCGCACCGTCGCCGGGATCGCGGCCGTCGGGCTCGCTGCGCTGCTCGCGGCGGCGTTCGCCGCGTTCCTGCTGGCGCGCGGGATCACGCGCCCGATCGAGCGCCTCGGGGCGGCCGCCGACCGGATCTCCTCCGGCGACCTCGACGCGCGCGCCGCCGTCGAGGGCAGCCGCGAGCAGCGGTCGCTCGCGCGCTCGTTCAACCTCATGACGGAGCGGCTGGCGCGCGCGCTGCGGGCGCAGACCGAGTTCGTCGCCGACGCCTCGCACCAGCTGCGCACGCCGCTGACCGGCCTGCGGCTGCGGCTCGAGGAGGCGCGCGCGACCCCGGACCGCGGCGACGCGGAGCGTCATCTCGATGCCGGCGTGGGCGAGCTCGACCGGATGTCGAGCACGATCGACGACCTGCTCGTCCTCAGCCGCACCGGCGAACGCGAGCAGCCGGGCGAGGAGGTCGACCTCGCCGAGGTGGTCACGGACGCACGCCGCCGCTGGGCCCGCACGGCCGCCGCGCGCGCGATCGCCCTGTCGGTCGAGACCGACGCGGCCGGCGCGGTCTGGGCGTCGCGCGCCGACCTCGACCGCGCGGTCGACGCGGTGCTCGAGAACGCGATCCACTACTCCCCGACGGGCGGCCATGTGTCCGTCCGCGCGGCGGGCGCGGCGATCGAGGTGCTCGACGACGGCCCGGGCCTCGCGCCCGGCGAGGACGACGCGGTGTTCGCCCGCTTCCACCGCGGCCGCGCCGGTCGCGCGGGTGCACCCGGCACCGAGCTCGGGCTGCCGATCGCGCGCGAGCTGATGCGCTGCTGGAGCGGGGACGCCGTGCTCGCGAACCGGCCCGGGGGCGGCGCGCGCGCGACGCTGACCGCGCGCGCGTTTACCGGCTCTTTGCCGGCCGATCCGTAACGTCGTCCGCAATGCGCGAACGGATGCTCTGGATCGCACTCGGCGTCGTGAGCCTGCTGCTCGCGGCGGCGCTCGGGCTCGCGACCAGCCGCCTGACCGAGGCGCCCGTTGGCCTCTCCGCCGAGCCGGTCTCCGCCGGCGAGGCGCTCGCGCCGCAGCCGCAGCAGACACGCGAGCCGCCCGAGCCGACGCCGACGTCGACGCCGGCGCCGACGACCGAGCCGGAGGACGAGGACTCGAGCGGGAGCGGTAGCGAAAGCTCCGACGACGACGACGGCGGCAAGGGGCGCGGGCGCGGGCGCAGCGACGACGACGACTAGCGCGACCGATGAGTTCTGCGCGCCGTGTCGTCATACGGCGCATGAACGATCTACTCACAGGCAAGAACGCGATCATCTACGGCGGCGGCGGCTCGCTCGGGGGCGGCGTGGCGCGCACGTTCGCACGCGCGGGCGCGACCGTGTTCCTCGCGGGCCGCACGCTCGAGCCGCTCGAGCGCGTCGCGGCCGACATCGCCGCCGCGGCCGGGCGCGCCGAGGTCGCCGTCGTCGACGCGCTCGACGAGCGCGCGGTCGACGAGCACGCCGACGCCGTCGCCGCGCAGGCGGGCAGCATCGACGTCTCGTTCAACCTCGTACAGCGCGGCGACGACCAGGGGGACGCCGCTCGCCGACATGACCACGGACCGGTTCCTGCACGCGATCACGACCGGCTCGAGGACGGCGTTCATCACCGCGCGCGCCGCGGCGCGCCACATGGCCCCGCAGGGCTCAGGCGTGATCCTGCATCTCACGAGCGGGTCGTCGCGGGGCACGATGCCCGGCATGGGCAACACCGGCCCGACGGACGCCGCGACGGAGGCGTTCCACCGCTACCTGGCGGCCGAGCTCGGCCCGAGCGGCGTCCGCGTCGTCGGCATCCACACCGCCGGGGTCGCCGGCACGCTCACGCCCGAGAAGATCGCCGCCGTCAGCGGCGACGCGCCGATCGACATCGCGGCGATCGCCGCAGGGCTGGCCCAGATGACGATGCTGCGCCGCGCGCCCGATGTCCAGCAGATCGCGGACACGGCCACCTTCCTCGCCTCCGACGGCGCCGGCGCCGGCGCGATCACATCGGGGATCGTCAACGCGACCTGCGGCCTGGTGGCGGGATGATGCTGGGCACCGTGCCGACGACCGAAGCCGAGTTCGCCGCGCTGGCCGAGCGCCACCGGCGCGAGCTGCACGTCCACTGCTACCGCATGCTGGGATCGTTCGAGGAGGCGGAGGATCTCGTTCAGGAGACGCTGCTGCGCGCGTGGCGGAGCCGGGCGGAGCTCGAGCGCGACGAGTGGTTCCGCGCGTGGCTCTACCGGATCGCGACCAACGCCTGCCTCGACGCGATCAAGCGCTCCGGCCGGCGCGTGCCGTCGCTCGGCTCGTTCCGCGACGTTCCCTGGCTGCAGCCGTATCCCGACCGGCTCCTGGCCGAGGTCGCGCCGGCCGAGGACCAGCCCGACGCGGCGGTCGTCGGCCGCGAGACGATCGAGCTCACGTTCCTCGCCGTGATCCCGCCGCGCCAGCGCGCCGTGCTGATCCTACGCGACGTGCTGGACTGGCCCGCGAGCGAGGTCGCCGAGCTGCTCGAGCTCGGCGTCGCCGCGGTCAACAGCGCGCTCCAGCGCGCGCGGGCGACGCTGCGGGAGCACCTGCCCGCGGACCGGCGCGAGGACTGGACCGCGCCCGCGGTGAGCGAGTCCGAGCGCGCGCTGCTCGACGGGTTCATCGACAGCCACGAGCGCGGCGACACGGACGCCGCGCTCGCGCTGATCGCGGACGACGTGCGCGTGACGATGCCGCCGAACCCGTTCCTCTACGAGGGCCGCGACGCCGTGCTCGCGCTCATGCGGCAGGCGTTCGACGACCCGGCCTCGGCGACTGGCGGCTCGTCCCCACGCGGGCGAACCGCCAGCCTGCGGCCGCCAGCTACCTGCGCGCGCCCGGCGAGACGGAGTACCGCGCGTTCAAGCTCGACGTGCTGCGCGTGGCCGACGGCCGGATCGCCGAGGTCACGACGTTCGACGCGACGCTGTTCGAGGCGTTCGGGCTGCCGCTGACCTTGTGAGCAGGCGCCGTCGTCGGAGCGCGGCCGGCCGCACCGGAACGGCATCTCGGCCGTGAGAACGGTCCCGCTTCCGGCCGGGCTCGTCACGCTCAGGCGCCCGCCGAGCGCCTCGACCCGATCCGCGAGCCCGCGCAGCCCGGACCCGTTCGCGCAGTCCGCGCCGCCGATCCCGTCGTCGGAGACCTCGATCACCGCGAGCTCATCCTCGCGGGAGACGCGGATCGTGGCGTGCGACGCCTGCGCGTACTTGCTCACGTTCGCCAGGCCCTCGCACGCGACGAAGTACGCGGCGAGCGCGATCGGGCCGGAGAAACGCTCCTCGCGGTCGATCGAGAGCGACACCGGCGGTTCTCGCGGCCGGCCGGGAACGGCAGGAAGAGCAGCCACACCAGCTGGAGCATGACGCCGCCGAAGACGAAGCCGGCGATGATCAGCCGGTCGGTCCGCGTCGCGATCCGGGCCGCTCGGGAAGCCGAGCACCAGCGCGGCGAACGGGACCAGCCACCACGTCGCAACGACCGCGCCAAGCGTGTAGGCGACCGGCCAGTCGATGTCGGACAGCATCTGCGCGGACAGGAAGACGAAGCCCGTGAGCGCCAGCAGCGGCCCCGTCCGCGTGTCCGGCCTGCGCTGCCACGCGATCAGCCCGCAGGCGATGAACGACCCGCCGACCGCGCGGGTGACCAGCGCGACGAGGCTTACGTCTTCATCGCCGCGGTACAGCAGCAGTGCGAATCCCACGACCACGGGGGCGATGCCGACGGGCCAAACCGCTACGGGCAGCCATCGGGTCTGCCTCACGCGTCGATCGTCTCACCGTGGCGCGCGCGACAACCCCGCGGCGGCACGAGCAGAAAGGCCGAAGCCCCGGTCCGGTTGGGTCTCGATTTCAGGCCCTTGCAGGCTTTCGGGAGTCCCTCGTGACCGAGGCTTCGGTAGTAGCGGGGGCGGGATTCGAACCCGCGACCTTCGGGTTATGAGCCCGACGAGCTACCTGGCTGCTCCACCCCGCGGCGCGACCAACCAGACTAGCACCCTCGACCCAGGGTTCAACCCTCCAGCAGCCGTTTCAAGCGCAGTCCGTTGCGGACGGCGAAGCCCTCCCAGTCGTTGTTGAAGTACGCCAGCACCGCCGCCTCGGACCGCAGGTCCGCGATCCGGGCCGCCCACTCGCGCAGCTCGGACTCGGAGTAGTTCCCGCGCCGGCCGCGGGCGCCGCGGTGGAAGCGGATCAGCGTCCAGTCCGCGGTCAGCGGCGCCGGCGGGAGCGGGCGGCGCGGGTCGTCGCCGATCACGAGCGCCACCCCGTACGTGTGCAGCAGCCCGTAGACCTCGGCGCAGAACCAGCTCGGGTGGCGGAACTCGAAGCAGTGGCGGCCGGGCGGGAGCCGCTCGAGCGCGAACCCGAGCCGGTCGTCGTCGCGCCGGAAGCGCTCCGGGAGCTGCCACAGCACCGGCCCCATCCGCGGCGACCGCGCGAGCGGCGCGATGCCGGCGTAGAGCCGCTCGACCCCGCGCTCCATGTCCGACAGCCGCTTCATGTGCGTCAGGTAGCGGCTCGCCTTGACCGTGAACAGGAACTCGGGCGGCGTCTGCTCCAGCCAGCGCGCGACCGCCTCGGGCCGTGCGAGGCGGTAGAACGTCGAGTTGACCTCGACCGTGTCGAACAGCGTCGCGTAGTGCGCGAGCCAGCGGCTCGGCGGGAGGCCCCGCGGGTAGACGCGGCCGCGCCAGTCGGCGTAGTTCCAGCCCGAGCAGCCGACGCGCACGGGCTGGAGCGTCGGATCACCTCACCTTGAACTTCACGACCGGCCCCTCGATGCGGCAGTCGCCGATTCCGTTCTCGCACGAGATCCGGTGCGCCTGCCAGTAGTACGTCCTTGGCCGGTTGAGCCAGAACTCGGGGAAGTCGAAGAACCGCGCCTTGTAGACGGCGCGCGAGCCGCGCGTCTTGCGCGCCTTGCCGATCGACTCCTTGTCGCAGATCAGGCCGTCCGCGTCCTTCCGCGCCGACTTGCAGACATGCACGTAGATCTTGCCCTTGCCGCGGTACTTCAGCTTGAACGTCGCCGGCTGCCCGGACGGGACGGCGTCGCCTTGCTTGGGCGAGATCGGCGTGATCCCGCCCGCCGCGAGCGCGCCCGGAGCGAGCAGCGCCATGGCAGCAAGCAGGCCTGTTGCGATCACTCGGCGCATGGGTTGCGCAACGTATAGCGTGCGCCGCCGCATGCGCGTCGCGGTCGTCGACATCGGCACGAACTCGACCCGGCTGCTGATCGCCGACGTTGCGCCCGCGAGGCGGATCGGGGAGCGCGTGCGGGAGTCGACGGTCACGCGCCTGGGCGAGGGCGTCGAGGCGACCGGGCGACTCGGGGAGGAGCCGCAGCGGCGCGTGTTCGCCGCGCTCGAGCGCTACGCCGGGCAGATCAGCGCCGAGCGCGCCGAGGCGAGCGCGGCGGTGATGACATCGGCCGTGCGCGACGCCGCCAACGGCGCCGAGTTCTCCGCCGTCGTGAAGCAGCGCTTCGGGCTCGACGGGCGGACGCTGAGCGGCGACGAGGAGGCCGCGTGCACGTACGCCGGCGCGACCGCCGCACGGCCGCCCGACGATCCCACTGAGCTGGTAGTGATCGACATCGGCGGCGGCTCGACCGAGCTCGTCTGCGGCGCCGGCGGCCGGCTCGGCTTCCACGTCTCGGCGCAGATCGGCGTCGTGCGCCACACCGAGCGCCACCTGCGATCGGACCCGCCCACGGCGGCGGAGCTCGCCGCATTGGCGGCCGACGTCGACGCCGGCGTCGCGGAGACCGTCCCGCGCGAGGTGCGCGAGCGCGTCCAGGCCGCGGTGGCGGTGGCCGGAACGGCGACGTCGTGCGCCGCGATCGACCTCGCGCTCGAGCGCTACGACACGACCAAGGTCGAGGGCCACGTGCTCTCGCGCGCGAAGCTCGACGGGCTGCTGGAGCGGCTCGCCGGGATGCCGCTGGCGGAGCGGCGCGAGGTCCGCGGCCTGCACCCCGACCGGGCGCCGACGATCGTCGCGGGAGTGGTCGTCCTCAGCCGCGTGCTCGACGCCTTCGGGCTCGCCGAGGTCGAGATCTCGGACCGCGACATCCTCTGGGGCGTCGCCCTCGAGCTGGCGCGATGATCCGGAATTTCGGGCCACTGGACATTCGTACGATGGCGACGAGTTGACACCGGGGGGATACTCGATTCGTCGGTAAGGGCGGTCGTGCCTCCCGCCGTCGTCCCCCGACACATAGACCCGGGCGATTGCCGCACGATCGGCGCCTCCCGCCGCCTGGGTCGTCCAAAAAGGCCCCCAAGGCACGTACCCCTGCCCGTCCTGACGGGGCCAACTTGAAGCCGCCTCGCCCCGCCGCGAGGCGGCTTCTCGTTTCAAGCCAGGTTCGCGGAGCGCGGATAGGCGACCGTCGGGTCGGTCAGGACGTTCACCAGCGCCGGCCCGCCGGCGGCGAGCGCACGCTCCAGCGCGGGCCTCAGCTCGGCCGGCTCGCGCACCAGCGAGCCGTGCCCGCCGAGCGCCTCGACGACGCGGTCGTAGCGCGTCTCCGGCCGCAGGTCGGCCGCGACGGAGTAGCCGTAGAGGAACTCCATCGGGTGCTTCTCGAGGCCCCAGATGCCGTTGTTGCCCATGACGCCGACGACGCCCACGCCGTGGCGCGCAAGCGTGTCCCACTCCATCCCCGAGAAGCCGAAAGCGCCGTCGCCGAGCAGGAGGACGACCTGGCGCTCTGGTCGTGCCAACTTTGCCGCCAGCGCGTAGCCCGGGCCGCAGCCGAGACACCCGAACGGCCCCGGGTCGAGCCAGCAGCCGGGCTCGTAGGACTCGATCGCGCGACCGGCGTAGGAGGCGAAGTCGCCGCCGTCGCAGATCACGATCGCGTCGCGGTCGAGCACCTCGGCGAGCGACGCGTACACGCGCAGCGGGTGCAGCGGCGCGCGCTCGTCGGCGAGCTGGTCGCGCTCGCCGGCGCGCTTCTCGTCCTCGACGCCGCGCAGCTGCTCCGCCCATGCGCGCACGCCGCCGCCCGGAGCGACCGCACTCGCCAGCGCGCGCAGCGTGCCGACAAGGTCGCCGTAGAGCTCGGCCGCGACCGGCCGCGGGTGCTCGCGCTCGGGCTCGGCGACGTCGAGCACGATCAGCTCGCAGTCGTCGCCGAACGCCTGCCCGAAGCCGAGCCGGAAGTCCATCGGGACACCGATCAGGAGCGCGATGTCGGCTCCCTTGAGGCCGGCGCTGCGGGCGCGCGAGTAGAACAGCGGATGGTCGGCGGCGACGCAGCCACGCGCGAGGCCATTGAGGAAGACGGGGATCCCGGCCGCCTCCGCCAGCTCGCGCAGGGCGTCCTCGCCGTGGCCCCAGTAGAGGTTCGTGCCGGCCATGATCACGGGCCGCTCGGCGTCGCGCAGGAGCGCCACGGCGCGGTCGAGCATGCGCGCGTCGGGGGCCGCCGGCGGGTGCGGCGTCAGCTCCGCCGGCTCGGTCTCCTCGGCCTCCATGAAGACGTGATCGAGCGGGAAGTCGAGGAACGTGGGGCCGGAGTGCGGGCGCAGCGCCTCGGTCCAGGCGTCGTCGATCAGCGCGGGGATCTCGGCGGCCGACGCGGCGGTCGCCGCGAGCTTCACCAGCGGCCGGACGAACGGCACGTGGTCGATCTCCTGCAGCGAGCCCCGGCCCCAGCGCATCGCCGGCGCGCGGCCGCCGAGCATCAGCATCGGCGAGTTGTTCTGCTGGGCGGAGCCGAGCGCGCTCAGGCCGTTGGTGACGCCCGGGCCGGCGGTCAGCGCGCACACGCCCGGTTCGCGCGTGACCTTCGCCCAGCCCTCGGCGGCGAACGCGGCGGCCGACTCGTGCCGCACGTCGACCAGCTGGATCCCCTCGGCGCGGCAGCCGTCGTAGATCGAGAACAGGTGGCCGCCGGAGAGCGTGAACAGCCTGGTCACGCCGTGCGCCTTCAGGCGGCGGGCGACTAGGCGGCCGCCGTGCAGCTTCGTGGTCTCGCGCGGCTCCGTGGTCATCGCGGGGGAACATACCCCCCGATCCGGGGGTGCGCGACGGCCGACGCTGGTCGCGCGCGATCTGCGCGGCTAAGTTCGCGGCATGGATCGATCCAGCATTACGCCGATGGTCTACACGCCGTTCGCCAACCTGGACCTGCTCTACGGCGAGGAGGAGCACGACGTCGACGCCGCGCCCGCCACGCCGGTCGGCGACGAGGCCGAGCCCGAGACGGTCGACGCGTTCAACGCGCAGATCCTGGCGGGCCTGGTTTCGCCGTAGGTTCCTCCGCCGGTCGTCCGGATGGCGGTCTGACCGCCATGCCGGACGTTCTGCCTCGGCCGGAGGCCTCGTCACCGGCTTCGGCTCGGTCCGGGCTTAACCGGGCTTCGCCCTCTTATACCCCGGCTACGCGCGCGAAACGTGCGGCCGTGAGCGCCTCGCCTACGCGCTCCCCGCCCCAGTAGAGCGCCCGCCCGACTCGCAGCGCCGGCAGCCGGTCCGCGCCCGCCGCCAGCAGCGCTCGCCCGGAGCGCTCGATCAAGCCGTCGCGGCCCAGGTCGCGCGCCGCGTGGAGCGCGTCGTCGACCACGACGCCGGCCGCGGCCGCCGCCTCGGCCAGGATCTCCGGATCCTCGAGGTCGAAGCCGCCGCAGAACGCGAGCCGGGTGGCGGCGAGCACGAACGCGGCGCCGCGGCCGCCCTCGGAAGCGCGCGAGGCGACCCGCATCGCGGACGGCACGGCCGCGGGGAAGCGCTCGGGCCAGACCAGCGGCAGCCGCAGCGCGGCGGCGCGCTCCTCAGCAGCGCGGCGGATCGAGGCTGCGCCGACGTCGTCGCCGGCCAGCGACGAGCGGCACAGCGCATCGGTCGACGCGGGGCGCCAGACGACGTCGTCGAAGCTGCGGTCGACGCGCTCCGCGGCGAGGTAGGTGAACGGGCACGCCAGGTCGAAGTAGAAGTCGGCGCGCGAGCGACCGCGGAGGAGCCGCGCGTCCCGCCGGCGGTTTGCCTCCCTTCGCTCCGAGAGCCTGATGACGTCGCCCATCGATTGTCTCAACGGCATTTCGCCGCGAAACTTGCGCGAATGGGGTCAGGAACCCATCAACCGTCCGGATCGGGTGCGCAACCCATCGCCCATTCGGGTCATCCGGGGTACCGTTTTGCCGAGGTGGGGTCTATTCTGGCCTCGCCCCGCCCACCCGCCGGAATCCTGAGCGGAGGTCAATCATCCCCCCCGTCCCCCCGCCGAAGCGCCATCCATATGACCAGTGGTCGCCGGACGCCCGCGCGCTGGACCTCGTAGGCGACAAGTGGACGCTGCTGATCATCCGCGACCTCGCCGCGGGACCGCGGCGCTTCGTCGAGCTCCAGCGCGTCCTGCCCGGGATCTCGACCGAGCAGCTGCGCTCGCGTCTGAACCGGATGGTCGCCGACGGCCTACTCACACGCCAGCGCTACCGCGAGGTGCCGCCGCGGGTCGACTACGAGCTGACCGAGCGCTCGCGTGAGCTCATGCCGGTGCTCGGCGCGCTCGCCCGCTGGGGCTACGACTGGACCTGGACCGGGCCGCGCTCGGGCGAGAACGTCAATGTCGGCGCGATCCTCCGGCTCGCGCCGGGGCTGCTCACACCGCCGGCCGACGTGACCGGCAGCGTTGACCTCGTGGTCGGGAGCGACCACGAGGATCGCGTCTTCCGCCTTACCGCCGCGGGCGGGCACGTGACGGTCAGCGAGCGTCCCGAGGGAGCGGCCGACGCGGTCGTCAGCGGGTCCGAGGAGGAGTGGATCCGGGCGCTCGGCCCGGATGGCGCGATCGGCTCGCTGGACGTCGGGGGCATGCGGACGCTGGCGGAGGCGCTGCTGTCCGGTTTCACGGCGGCGGCGACGAGCCGCGGCGCTCAGCGCGCAGCCTAGCCTCCACCGCATAGAGCAGGTGCGGGCGGCCGTAGGCCATCCGCTCCTCGCGCTCGGTCATCCCCAGCTTCTCGAGCACGCGGCGTGAGGCGACGTTCGCCGGTTCGACCTGAGCGACCACGCGCGGCGCCGCCAGGGCGTCGAAGGCGTGGTCGATCAGGGCGCGCCCCAGCTCGGTGGCATAGCCACACCCCCACGCCGAGCGCGCGAGCGTGTAGCCGAGCTCGATGTCGGGGCCCTGGCCGCCGAGCGGGTGCAACCCGCCGTCGCCGACCAGCGCGCCGCCCGCGCGCTCGGTCACGGCGAGGAACGAGTAGCCGCGGCGCGCGAGCACCTCGCCGTAGATCCGCAGCGCGTTCGCGGTCTCGGCCATCGTCTTGTGCGCGCCGTGGCCGACGTACCGCATGACCTCCGGGTCGGCGTAGACGGCGTGGATCGCCTCCTGATCGGCGGCGTTGAACGGCCGCAGGTGCAGCCGCTCGGTCCTCAGCTCCATCAGGCGGCAAGCGCGGCGCGCAGAGCCGCGAGCTCGATGCCCTCGACTCGCACCAGCTTGTCGCGGCTCGTCGCCCCGCGGACGACCGACACGCGCGACGGCGGGACGCCGGCGCGCCGCGCGACGAACGCGCACAGGGCCGCGTTCGCCTTGCCGTCGACCGGCGGGGCGGTGACACGGACGACCACCGCTCCCGCGCGCTCGCCGACGACCTCCGTGCGGCGCGCGCGGGGCTGGAGCCGGACTGCTATCTCCGCCGCTTCGCTCAGCGCGCCGCGAGCCTCGACGCGTCGCCGCCGACGATCCGGTCGGCAATCGCGGCACGGCGGCGCTCGACGTCAAGCTCCTCGGGGCCCGACCCCGGCCGGCGGCGCTCGATCACTGTCTCACCACCGCAGAGCTCGCAGGGGGCCTCGAGCGAATGCGCCAGCGAGCCGGGGAACAGGCTCCACCTCGTATCGCCGCATCGCGTACACCGGACCGCTTCCATGAACGACCTACTCCTTGCGTGGCTCTCCCTCCCATCATTCCATCTCGGGGATTAGTCCGGCGCAGGTCTTTACCGGCTGGAAAGGAGAGAGTCCGCGCCCGGACATGCTTGTCTGTGCGCCATGGCGACGCGCAGCGCCGGGATCCTCCTGCACCGGCGGGGAATCGACGGGCCCGAGGTCCTGCTCGTGCACCCGGGCGGCCCGTTCTGGGCGCGCAAGGACCTTGGCGCGTGGTCGATCCCGAAGGGCGAGGTGGACGAGGGCGAGGACCCGCGCGCATGCGCTCTGCGCGAGTTCGCGGAGGAGACGGGCACGCGGCTGCCGGAGGGCGCGCTCGACGATCTGGGCTCGGTCAAGCTCAAGAGCGGCAAGCTCGTCCAGGCGTTCGCGGCCGCCGGCGACCTCGATCCGGCTGCCGTCCAGAGCAACACGTTCGAGCTCGAGTGGCCGCCACGCTCGGGTCGGACGCAATCGTTCCCGGAGATCGACCGCGCGGACTGGTTCCCGCTCGACGCCGCGCGCGCGAAGCTGAACCCCGCGCAGGCCGAGCTCGTCGACCGGTTGGAGGCGCTGCTGGAGCGATGATGCCCGGGGTGGGAGTCGAACCCACACGTCCTCTCGGACAGTCGGACTTAAATCGACCGCGCCTACCAGTTACGCCACCCGGGCCGGGATCGCGGAGATCGTATCCGCCGCAGGGTGTGGGCGCCGAGCACGACCGCGGCCGCGGTGGCTACCCTGGTGGAGCAACTTATCCGCCCACCGGGGGTTCTCTCGGGCGGAATCCGTTCGCATTCACTGTGGAAGTCTCGGCACTTACCCACGCCGGCGTCGCCGGCACGCATGCCCGCTCGCCGCTGCTGCGGCTGCAGTCCGACGACCGTCTGATCGCGCTCATCCGGCGCGGCAACCACCACGCGTTCGAGGCGCTCGTCGCGCGCTACCAGTCGCGGCTGCTCGCGTTCTGCCGCCACATGCTCACCAGCCGCGAGGACGCCGAGGATGTGCTGCAGGAGGTCTTCGCCGCCTCGTTCAACGCGATCCTCGCCGACGAGCGCGAGATCAACGTGCGGCCGTGGCTGTACCGGATCGCGCGCAACCGCTCGCTCAATCACCTCCGCAAGGCGCAGGCGATCGGCGTCGACTCGATGGACGTGCACCTGTCCGAGCACGGCCTCACCACCGCCGACAAGGTGCACAAGCGCGAGGAGTTCCGGCAGCTGATGTCGGACGTCCAGGATCTCCCGGAGACCCAGCGGACCGCGCTGCTGCTGCGCGAGATCGACGCGCTTTCCTACGGGCAGATCGCCGAGGCGATGGAGACCACCGTCCCGTCGGTGAAGTCGCTGCTGGTGCGCGCGCGCGTCTCGCTCGCCGAGGCCGCCGAGGCGCGACTGCTCACGTGCGAGGAGGTCCGCGACGAGCTCGGCGAGGTCGCCGAGGGGCTGCGCCGCACCACGCCGCCTGTCCGGCGTCACCTGCGCACGTGCGAGCGCTGCCAGATCTTCCGCAAGCAGCTACGCCAGACCAACCGCGCGCTCGCGGCGATCTTCCCGGTCGGGCCGCTGCTGCTGCTCAAGAAGGCGCTCGTCGCCCACGCCGGCACGGCGGCGGCGGGCAGCGGCGGCGCGGCGGCCGCGGGCAGTGGCGCAGCGGCAGCGGGCGCTGCGGGCGCCGCCGGCGCGGCCGCGGGGGGCGTGCTGCAGGCCGGAGCGGGCGCGCTCGCCTCCAAGGCCGTCGCCGGGCTCGCGGCCGCCGCGATCGTTACGGCGGGCGCCGTCGAGGTGAAGCACGTCAAGGATCGCCCCGGCGGCAAGGGTCGCGCCGCGCAGGTCGCAAAGGCCGCGCCGCCGGCGCCGGTTGCCGCGGTGGCCGCCCCCGTCGCCGTGGCCTCGGCGCCGCAGCCGGTCTCCGAGCCCGCCGCGGCGCCGGCCGAGCGGCCCGCCGCCAAGGCCAAGCGCGAGGCGCCCGCCAAGCCCGCGGCTGTCGAGGCGACGCCGACACCGACCCCGACGGCGACGCCCACGCCGGCCCCGATCGCCACGCCGGCGCCGACCGCGACGCCCGAGCCGGCGCCGATCACGGCGCCGCCCCCGGAGCCGCACTACGAGCAGCACGAGGGCGACACCGTGACGCTGCCGGGGCCGGAGGAGTCGCCGACCCCGACCGGCTCGCAGCCGCAGCCGCCCTCGTCGCCCGCTCCGGGCGCCGCGCCGACGGCGACGGCGACGCCCGCGCCGACCGCGACGCCGGGTCCGTAGAAGGCCCTGAAGAAGTCCGTTTCGCGGCTGATCGTTGCGCACCGCGGATGCGGGCGAACGGCGGCTTTGAGGAGTCGGTCCGCAAGGTCGGCGTCGGCTCGGGCGAGGCGCCGGTCAACGCTAGTAGGCCGACGCGCGCATGACCGAGCGCCCCCTGCAGCGTTCACGCGCTCGCCGCCGGCGACCGGAGCGTTCCCTGAATGCGCAGTTCCGGACCCAGCGCGGCGCCCCGCGGGACAGCGCGCCCTAGTGGATCCGCGAGCCGAGCGGCACCTCGGACCGCGGCTCCAGCAGGATGATGCGGCCCTCCTCGTCGCTCGCCCCGAGGCATAGCGCCTCCGACATGAACGGTCCGATCTGGCGCGGCGCGAAGTTGACGACCGCGACGACGAGCCGGCCCTCCAGCTCGTCGCGCGCGTAGTTCGTTATCTGCGCCGACGAACGCTTGACGCCGAGCTCGGGACCGAACTCGATCGTCAGCTTCCACGCGGGCTTGCGCGCCTCCGGGAGGTCCTCCACCGCGGTGACGCGGCCGACGCGCATGTCGACAGCAAGGAACTCGTCGAACTCGATCACTGGACGTTTGGGCCTTTCCAGCCGATAACTGAGCTATCAGAATTTAGTCGCATTCCGCACTATGTCGCCCGATCCGCTCCGCAAACTGCTCCACTACGACGCGATCCAGCGCCGACTCTGGATCCGCGGACAACGCTGCCACCACGGCGCGACGGGAGCCGTGCTCGCCGGTGCGGGTGCGATCGGCCTGCTCGCCCTCCGCACCCCCGCGCTGAGCGCGATGATCGCCGCCGGCGGCGCGCTGATGGTTCACGACTGGGATGACCGCGCGGTGTGGTTCGCGCGCGGCGCTTAACCGCCGATCGCGAACATCGCCTCCAGATCGTGCTTCGAGAACACCTCGAACGCGACCATCGTGTGCGTGCGCCTGATCCCCGGCATCTGCGACAGCCGGCCGGTGACGACCTCGGCGATCTCCTCGGCGCTGCGGACGCGCAGCATCGCCGCGTAGTCCCATTCGCCGGTCACCGACCACGCCTCGGCGACGCCCTCGACGTCAGCCAGGGCGCCGCCGAGAGCCGGCATCGCACCGCGCTCGGCCTCGATCAGGACGATCGCGTGGGTCACCGCACCGTGTGGGTCTCGCCCGGCGCCAGCACCACGACCTTGCTCTCGGTCGCGTTCTCGACGTCGGCCTTGAACGCCTGCGCGTCGGTCTCGATCGGCGGGAACGTGTCGTAGTGGATCGGGATCACCTCGTCGGCGCCGATCCACTCGCACGCGGTGACGGCATCGAAGCGGTCCATCGTGTAGTGGCCGCCGATCGGCACCAGGGCGACGTTGACGTGGTTGCCGCGCTTCGCGATCAGCTCGATGTCGGAGAACAGGCACGTGTCGCCCACGTGGTACACGAGCCTCTCGCCGACCATGATCAGCAAGCCGGCCGGCGTGCTGACGGTGCCGTTCGGCGTCGTCGACGTGTGCCACGCCGGCACCAGCTTGACCCAGCCCCAGTCGAAGCTCACGGTCCCGCCCAGGTTCGGATCGTGGACGCTCTCCACCCCCAGCTCGGCCAGCTCGGTCGCGATCTCGGCGATCGCGAGCACCGGCGCGCCGGTCCGCTTGGCGATCTCTACCGTGTCCCCGTAATGGTCGGCGTGGCCGTGCGTGAGCAGGATGTGCGTCGGATCGAGCTCGTCGGCTGACACGGCCGCCTTCGGGTTGCCGGTGATGAAGGGGTCGACGAGGATCCTCGTGTCGCCGTCGATGAGCTCGACGGCCGAGTGGGCCAGGTACCGGATCTCCATCTGGTCAGTCCTCCTTGTCCATGAGCTCGTGCGCGAGCTCGTACCCGACCGCGACGCCGATCAGCATCGCGACGTTCGTCTCTTCGGCGATCAGCGTCCGCACCGCGGTGAGCCGCTCGTCGACGTCCGGCTTGCCCGCAGCCTCGAGCACCGCCGCCCGGTGTGCCGAGCCGAACCAGTCCGCGTCCCGCAGCGCCTCGTTCAGGATCCGCTGGATGCCGGGCGCGTTGGCGCCGACCATCCGCTGCGCCTCCTCCAGCCGCTCGGGCTCCGCGAGCGCCTGGATCGCGGCTTCCACCTCGGCGTCGGAGTAGGCGCGCCGGCGGATCACTGGCGCAGGCGCGCCAGGCCGACGCCCATGACGATGCCGGCGACGCCGCCGCCGAGCCCGGCCAGCGCGTGGGCGTCCTCCGTCGCGACCGGCAACAGCAGGAGCAGGGACGCGATCGCGAGCGCCCCGAGCAGGTCGGACTCGTCCTCGCGGCCCTTGCGCCGCCCGAGCACGTCGCGCATCGCCCATGCGGCCAGGAGCGCGAGCGCCGCCCCGTTGCCGCCGGTCGCGACGCTTTGCTCGTCGACGCCGACCACCAGCAGCATCCCGAGCGCGCCGCCGATCAGGAACACGAGCAGCGTCGCCCACCAGCCGTGCCGGCGCTCGAGCAGGATGCCGAAGATCGCGACGGCGGTGAGCGTCGCGACCTCGTAGCCGGTGCTGCCGTAGACGAACAGCGTCGTGACCGGGCGCCACCAGTCACCGTCGAGCGGGCCGGCGAGCACGAGGTCGAGGATGCGATCCCACCCGGCGCGCCCGAGCAGCGTCACGACGATCGAGGTCAGGATCAGGAAGATCGTCGGGTACGGGCGCCGATCCGGCCGTATGCCGGGAATCTCGCCGCGCCGCAGCGGCGCCAGCCGCGGGCGCGCGCGCCGCGGCGCCTTCGGCGTCCCGCCGCGGTCGAGCTTCGGCGCGCGCTTGCGCAGCCGCGTGCCGCAGTAAGGGCACTCCGTGATGTACGGGGACACCTCGGAGCCACAGCTCTTACAAACGACGAACAGGTCGGGCCCGCTTGCCATCGACGATCGATTCTACGCGTCCGCCACCGACGCTCGGGCAGGTCTCCCCGTCATACTTCTTGCGAGACGCACACGACCCGAGGAGAACCCGATCCCATGGCACTCGGCTATGACGGAAAGCTGTACATCCTGGCCTTCGACCACCGCGGGTCGTTCCAGAAGAAGATGTTCGGGATCCAGGGCGATCCCACCGCGGAGGA
>Ga0126306_10000641_pt1 | contig 16911 bp, 21 predicted proteins | sample Plot27_FD_92592 | JGI IMG/M metagenome (GOLD analysis project Ga0126306, IMG submission 92592) | Serpentine soil microbial communities from UC McLaughlin Reserve, CA, USA - Plot27 | ecosystem: Environmental > Terrestrial > Soil > Grasslands | place: USA: UC McLaughlin Reserve, Lake County...
GCGGTGCTGGTGTCGGTGTCGGTGTCGGTGTCGGTGTCGGTGTCGGTGTCGGTGTCGGTGTGACGACAGTTGCCGGAGGGGTCGTGAACGTGCGGTCTGTTCCCGACAGCTCCCGTGCGCCCCGGGACGCCACGACGCGATAGTGGTACGTAGTGGCCGGGCGCAGGCCCGTGACGGTCTGCGAGACGGCGACACCGCTCGCTCCCCCTACGGTGGCGACGGCCGTGGCCGCCCCGTATTGAGCTGTCTCGCCGTACTGAAAGCTGTATGAGGTCGCGTGACCCTTGGGTTCGATGACTGCGTTCAGTGTCGCCGTTGTCGGGAGGACGGACGAGACGTCGCCCGTGGTGGCCCCGGGTGGAGGATCGAAAGCCGGCCAGGGCTGAGCGTCGACCGGCCCGCTTGTATTTGCCGACCAGCCCATCCCCCGAGCTGCGAATACCTGCCATAGCGTTTCGAGGTCCTGCCCACCTCCCTCGATCGCAGCGGACTGCAGAATCGCGTCGCGCATCTCCAGGAAGTTGGGCTCGGGCGGCACCAGGCGTAGCCCGCCCGTGATGTAGCGCCGCGCGCGCGAGACTCCGTCGGGCGTCGTGGCGATGAGCGCACGACGCACATCCCACAGCGTTTGTGCCCAGATCTCACCGTCTGAGTGAACCTCCGGGCCAGCGTCGATCTTGCCGTAATCGGACAGGTCGAAGCCCCCGGATCCTGCTGTCCCGGCCGCCGGGCAGCCAGCCAACTGACCCACCTGGCAGTCCACGCCCTGGAAGCGAATCAGGTCCGTGCCGCCGTCGAGGTACTCGCCAACACGGACATCGCCCGCCGCAGCGCCGTCTATCTCGAAGCCTTCGGACACCAGGAAGTCCATCGCGTACCAGTCGCTCGTGCCCTCGCCGAGTGCTCCAGGCTGGCCGCCTCCCTGGCCGGCCCACATCGCGTCCCAGCCGTCGGCGTAGGTCACGAGACGACCAGAGAGCCCGTGGGCGTACTCGTGGTAGATGAACGATGCGTCGTTGGCGCCGTCAACGTGCGGGAAGTCGCCACCGAAGAGATAGGCCTGCATGTATCCCGGGACGCCGTCGGGAAGGGTCAGCATGTTGGCGTTGTTGATATGGGCCGCGTCGGGGAGTCCGTTCGACGTACCTGCGCCGTCCATTGCCTGCGCGATGATGGGGTCATCGCCCTCGAAGTTCCCTGACGCCGGATCGAAGTTGATCGGTGGTTGTTCGAGGTGGTCGTGAAATCGGTTGACGTACCAGAAGAGCTGCGCGGCGCTCTGGGCCTTGTTGGTCTCCCAGGAGAACGGGACATCGTCGTCCCACGTTCCCGGGCCGACCTCTACGAGGGGCGCCTTCCAATCGCTCTCGCTGTCGGCGGCAACATCCTCGGCACCTTCAAGTCCCGATTCCACGTAGTACGGCGGCTCCGTAGTCCCCTGCACCCATACTTCGTCGTCAGGGTCGAGGACAGCATGAGCGTTTGGTCCGGTGAGAGCATCGAACTGCGCACCGCCTTCGAGCCAGCCGCCGACCGGGTCGAGCCGTTGTACGCCGCCGACCGCGGCTCCAGGATGACGGTCGAAGTGGCCGATCTGCCCCGCGCTGCGCACGCGGTTGAACCGCCGTTCCACCTCACCGGTCGTGGTATCCACGATCGCGTCCTCGAAACGCCGTGAGTTGATCGAAGCGAGCACCCGCCAGCCGAGGTGATCGCTCCCGCTGCTGCGGAAGACCGTCAATGCGGCCTCGCCGCCGTCTCGGAACGAAGTTGCGCGCTGAGGTCCGCTGTCCCGGCGGGCGACCGCGGGCGCGCCGCCGCGGACCCGCCGGTAAGCGTCAGCGGCCGAGACCACCGGTGCGATCGTGTCGACGTCAAGTGCGGCAACCAAATCGCCGGACAACGCGCGCAACTGACCTTCGGCATCGACCACAGCGCGGAGAGTTGCTCCCGCCGCCGGCACTCCGTCGACTTCTTGAGCCCACGTGAGGGCCCGACCACCGTCGGGTCTCCGATCGCGGTCGACGAGCTGCAGTGTCTCAACGTCAGATGCGGCCACACCGAGGGCGTTCGCGTTAGTGCGTAGGAAGTCGAGGACGACCGTGGCTGCGTCGCGGCGGCTCTTGCCGGTTAGCGGGCCATCGAGCCGACCGAGGCTTCGCAGAGCACCTGTCGGAGACTCGGCGCGCAGATACGAGTTCGGCCCGAGACGCTCGAGCAGTCGCTCTCGAGCCCGCTCGACCCGGTCTGGCGCCGGCTGAGCCGATGCCGTCGCGGGCAACCCGGCTACCGACGGTGAAAGTGCGGCTCCCGCGATGAGCGCGCGCAGGAGAGCGCGTGCAGGAGCGGGGGGCTTCGTCAACGGAGTGTGTCCTCTGAGCGGGCGGGAGCGGGTCGAGCCGGGCGCACGGCTCCGAGGCAAGGGTAGACACGGTTCGTGCGTGAAACCACCCTCCGTAGCCGCGTCTGCACGCCAATTCTAACCCCGCCGGGGCCCTTTGGTTGCGCGGAATCGGCGCGAACGTTGCAGCAACAACTAATTCGGGGCTATGCTCAGCCACATGGCCTCGTCAACAACCCAGATCCAGGAGCTCACCGCAACCGAGCTCGGCGCGTGGCGCGGCCTCCTTCGTGTCCATGCCGCGCTCGTGCGTGAGCTCGACGCCGAGCTCGACGCCGCCCACGACCTGCCGCTCTCCTCCTACGACGTGCTGATCTACCTCCGCTCCGCGCCCGGGAAGCGGCTGCGGATGGCCGACCTCGCCGACAGCGTGCTGCTCAGCCGCTCCGGCGTGACGCGGCTCGTCGACCGGCTGGTGCGCGAGGGGTTGATCGTGCGCGACACGTGCGAGTCCGATGGTCGTGGCAGCTTCGCCGTGCTGACCGACGAAGGCGAGGCGCTGCTCGCGCGCGCTCGCCCGACTCACCTGGCCGGCGTGCGGGAGCGCTTCCTACGCCACTTCTCCGAGGACGAGCTCAAAACGCTGGCGCGCTACTGGGAGAGGGTGGAACCGGGCGCCGCCGACTTGATACACGACGACTGAGATCTTATACTTGCACGCAGGTCACATCCGTAGATCGAACCAAAGGGAGGTGGAGACGTGACCATCGTGCGCTGGGAGCCGTTCCGTGAGCTGAGCTCCCTCCAGACCGAGATGAACCGACTGTTCAACGCCGCTTTCGACACGCCCGGCGGCAACGGCGGCGGGCGTCGCTGGATGCCCGCCATGGACCTCGTCGAGACCGACGAGCACTTCGTCCTCCGCGCCGACCTGCCCGGCATGACCGAGTCCGACGTCAACATCGAGATCGAGGACAACGTGCTCACCGTCTCCGGCGAGCGCAAGGCCGAGCACGAGGAGAAGCGCGAGGGCTTCTACCGCGTCGAGCGCGCGTTCGGGTCGTTCTCGCGCGCGCTGACGCTGCCGAAGGGCATCGACGCCGAGGCCGTCAGCGCCGGCTTCTCCAACGGGGTGCTCGAGGTGCGCATCCCGAAGCCGGAGGAGCGCAAGCCGCGCAAGATCACGATCGGCGCCGTCGGCGAGGAGCCGAAGACGATCGAGGGCGCCGCGTCGTAGCGCCGCCTGCCAAGCCCGCGAGCCCCGCCGCCCCCGCGCCGGCTCGCGATCCGCGAGCCCGCCCGTCCGCCGCGGGCGGGCTCGCCGTTTGTTGTGCGCTTGCAAAATGGCGCCATCAGCGCCAAAATGGCGCTGATGCCGAGCGTGCAGATCAAGGATGTCCCCGAGGAGACCCACGCTGTCCTTCGGCGCAGGGCGGCCGCGGCACATCAATCGCTGCAGGAGTACCTGCGCAGCCGCCTCATCGAAGAGGCGAGCGCTCCTACCCTCGACGAGGTGCTGGACCGGGCAGGTGGACGAGCCGGGGGCTCGGTCCCCTTCTCAACCGCGGCTCGGGCGGTGCGCGAGGAACGTGCTCGTCGTTGACGCCAGCGCGCTGGCGCCCGCACTCGCAGACGACGGCCGCGACGGCGACATGGCGCGGGCGCTGCTGCGGGGGCAGTCGCTCATTGCTCCGGAGCTGATCGACCTCGAGACGACCTCGGTGTTCCGTCGCCAGCTGTTTGCCGGGATGCTGGACGCCCGTCGGGCGGAACTCGCACTGACCGATCTCATCGAGCTTCCCCTGCGCCGAGTCCCCCACCGGGGCCTGCTGACTCGCTGTTGGCAGCACAGGGAGAACCTCAGCGTCCACGACGCGGCCTACGTAGCTCTCGCCGAGCTGCTCGACGTCGTCCTCGTCACCGCGGACGTCCGGCTCGCGAGCGCGCCGGGACTCGACTGTCAGATCGACGTTCTCCGCTGACCCGCTCTGCAACGCTGCGCGGATGGATCGATTGCCGCGCCCTCGTACCGGCCATGGCCGCTGGACCTCGTTCGTCGCCGGCTCCGATCCCGGCCGCCCGGTCGTTCGCGGCCTGCACGAGGAAGCGAACCCCGAGCATCGCCTCCGCGTCGAGCACGACGCCCACACGTTGCTGATCCATCTGAGCGACGAAGCCGGTGGCGGATGGACGACGATCGCGGTCGATCGGCAAAGCCGGCGCTGGGCCGTCGCCCAGGACCGGCGCCAAGCCGACACCGCCCGCCACGCCTACGAGCGCCTGTACGACGCGTGATCGACGGGCTTCCATCCTTCACGATCCACGCGCGCGACTCCGGCTCGCGCGCCCGCAGCGGCACGCTCCAGCTCGCCCACGGCGACGTCCGCACGCCGGCGTTCGTCCCGCTCGCGACCAAGGCCGCGGTCAAGACGCTCGAGGTCTCCGAGGCCGGCGAGCTCGGCTACGAGATGGTGCTCTCGAACACGTTCCACCTGTTCCTCGCGCCCGGCGCCGAGCTGATCGAGCGCCTCGGCGGCGTACACCGCTTCATGCGCTGGGACAAGCCGGTGATCACCGACTCCGGCGGCTTCCAGGTCTTCAGCATGGGCCACGGCACGGTCGCGGACGAGATCAAGGGCCGGGCCGCCCAGGGGGAGCGCGCCGGCGCGATCCTCCGGATCGACGAGGAGGGCGTGCGCTTCCGCTCCTACGTCGACGGAGCGGAGAAGTTCATGGGACCGGAGACGTCGATGGAGGCGCAAGCCGCATTCGGCTCCGACATCGCGCTCGTGTTCGACGAGTGCCTCCCCTTCCACGTCACGCGCGACTATACGGCGCGCTCGACCGAGCGCACCCACCGCTGGCTCGACCGGTGCATCTCCTGGCACGAGCGCAACGGGCCGCAGTCCCAGGGCGTCTACGGGATCGTGCAGGGCGGGGTGGAGGAGGACCTGCGCCGCTGGAGCGCGCAGGAGGTCGCGTCGCGCGGCACGTTGGGGCTCGCGATCGGCGGCACGCTCGGGCAGGACAAGGCGCAGATGTACGAGGTCGTCGGCTGGACGACGGAGGAGCTGCCGGAGGAGCGCCCGCGTCACCTGCTCGGCATCGGCGACGTCGACGACCTCCTGCGCGGCGTCGAGCTCGGCATCGACACGTTCGACTGCGCGATGCCGACCCGGATCGGCCGCCACGGGATGGCGATCGTGCCGGAGCCCGAGCACCGCTGGCGCGTCGACCTCGCCAAGGGCCGCTACCGCGACTCCGACGCGCCGCTCTGCGCGGGCTGCCCGTGCGTCGCGTGCGCCGCGGGCTACTCGCGCGCCTACCTGCACCACCTGTTCCGGATCCGGGAGAGCACCGGAGCGCGGATCGTCACGCTGCACAACCTCGCCTACCTGCGGATGCTGATGTCCGCGCTGCGCGACGCGATCGACGCAGGGCGGCTCGCCGATGCTGTCACGGAGTCACGTGCCGGCGCGCCGCCGTGGCGGCTGTCTGAGAGGGTGCAGCCATGACGGAGCAGGCGTCGTTCGGGCGCGAGCTGTTCGGCTTCCTCGCCGAGCTGAAGGACCACAACGACCGCGACTGGTTCGCGGCCAACAAAGGGCGCTACGAGGCGGATCTGCTCGAGCCGGCGCTCGCGTTCATCGAGGACTTCGAGCCGCACCTGCACGCCATCAGCCCGCACCTCCGGGCCGATGCTCGCCGTGTCGGTGGCTCGATGTTCCGCATCTACCGCGACACGCGCTTCTCCAAGGACAAGACGCCGTACAAGTCCACCGCGGGCATCTACTTCCGGCACGAGCGATCGAAGGACGTCTACGCGCCCGGCTTCTACCTGCACCTGGCGCCGGGGGACGTGTTCGCCGGCGGCGGGATCTGGCACCCGGACACGAAGACGGCGAACGCGATCCGCGAGGCGATCGCGGCCGATCCGGAGGGCTGGCAGGCCGCCACGTCCGCCATCGAGCTCGGGCAGGGCGACGCGCTCAAGCGCGTGCCGCAGGGCTTCGACAAGGAGCACCCGCTCGCCGAGGACCTCAAGCGCAGGGACTTCGCCGCGATCGAACGGATGAGCGAGGACGAGGCGACGGCGCCGGGGTTCCTCGAGCGGTACGCGGTCGCGTGCCGGTCGATGGCGCCGCTGATGCGCTTCCTGTGCGGCGCGGTCGGGGTGCGGTTCTAGCTACGTTCCGTAGGCGAGGCGGCTGATCGCGTTGAGCGAGGACGCCGGTCCCGGCCAGTGCTCGCGCAGCAGCAGCGGGCCGCCGGCGCGGAGGACTGATCGGAGCACGAGCGCAACGATGATCGCGTCGTCGAGTTGTCCGGCGACCGGGATGAAGTCGGGGACGAGATCGATCGGCATGACGAGGTAGCCGATCAGCGCGGCGAGCAGCAGCTTGCGCCGGCGCGGGACGCGGTCGTCACGCAGCAGGCGCCGGAAGAGCACGATGCAATCCGGGATGAAGCCGGCGACGGCGTCTGCGTCCTCGCGCCGGCCGGCGACGATCAGCGCGATGACGAGCGAGGCGTAGAGCGCAAGCGCCGCGGCGGCCGCGATCAGGAGCGATTGCCACCAGCTCATCTAGCTAGATCACCGCGCGAATCGCGCGCTCGAACTTCGCGATGTGCGCGACGGCGACGCGCTCGGCGGTCTCCTCGTCGCCGCGCGCGATCGCCTCGAGCACGGTGCGCTGCTCGTGCATGACGTCCTCCAGCGACGGAGTGAGCGTGGGGTAGCGCTTCATCGCGATGTGCAGGATCCGCAGCGACAGGTCGTGATAGAGGTCGAGCGTCTTGGCCAGGTAGTGGTTCTTCGCGCAGCGGTAGACGAAGCGATGCACGCGCCGATCCAACGCGAGCAGCGGGCCGAACCCTTCGTCCGCGGTGACCGCGTCCAGCTCGCTCAGCAGCTGCTCGATCTCGCCGCGGTCGGCCGGCGTCACCCGCTGCGCTGCCAGCTGCGACGCCCACGACTCGAGCCGCATCCGCACCTCGTAGATCGCCGCCAGATCGGTGATGTTGATCTCCGACACAAGCGTTCCGCGCCGCGGCAGGATCGTCACGAAGCCGTCGGAGTGCAGCCGCTGCACGGCCTCGCGCACCGGCGTTCGCCCGATCCCCAGGCGGGCCATCAGCTGGTCATCGCGCAGCAGCGTGCCGGGCGGCAGTTCGACGCGGATGATCTCCTCGCGCACGCGCAGGTACGCGCGGTCCGCGAGCGTCGCGGCGTCGATCTGCGGGAGCGTCACGGCGCTCATTGTCCTCCTCGGGTCCGACGTTGGGCGAACCGCTCCGGCCGCATCGGCTCGATCTCGTGCCGCACGGGCTCGCCGGCGACCAAGCTGGCGACGATCTCGGCCGTCACCGGAGCGAGCGTGATGCCGAGCATCGCGTGGCCCGTGGCCAGGACGAGGTTCTCGACCCCGGGAGCGCGGCCGATGACCGGCAGGCCGTCGGGCGTGCACGGGCGTAGCCCGCGCCAGACCTGCACCGTGCGGGCGTCGCGCGGGAGCGTCAGAGTGCGCTTCGCGGCCCGCACGAGCGCGCCGACGCGCACTGGGTCGACGCGCAGGTCGAAGCCCGAGAGGTCGAGCGTGCCGGCCAGCCGCAGCCGGCCCGCGAGCGGAGTCGCGATCACGCGCGCCTCCTCCATGTATACCGGGATGCCGCCGTCGGGCTCGTCGGTGGCGACCTCCACGTGGTAGCCCTTGGCCGCCTCGAGCGGGACGTTGACGCCGATCTCATGCGCCAGCGCGCGCGACCACGTGCGAGCAGCAGCGCGTGGCGATCGCCCGCGCCCTGGCGCTGCGCCCGACGGTGCTGCTGTTCGACGAGCCGACGTCCTCGCTCGACCCCGAGTCGACCGGCGAGGTGCTGAAGGTCTGCGCGAGCTGGCCGAGGACGGCATGACGATGCTGCTCGTCACGCGCGAGCTCCCGTTCGCCCAGGAGGTCTCCGACTGGGTTGTGTTCATCGACCAGGGCCAGATCGTCGAGCAGGGCCCGCCGCTCGACGTGCGTCAGAACCCGCGCGAGGAGCGCACGAAGGCCTATGTGACCACGTACGCGGCCCACTTCGAGGGCGGACTCGACGAGGCCCAGCGCGTGATGGGGATCTAGCGCGTGTTGTCCTCGATCAGGCCCTGGATCTCGTCCACGGCCTCCTGCACGTTGCCCTCGACCCGCTCGCGCAGCTGGACGCCGCGCTGGCCGGTCTCGGTCACCAGCGCGTAGGCGCCGACGCCGATCGCGACGAGGAGCGCCAGGATGATCAGCGTCCGCAGCGCGCGCAGGACGCCGCCCGGGGGGCGCTCGCGGGCCGCCCGCTGCGGCGCCGGCGCCGGCGCGGCGGCCGGCCGACGGCGCTGCGGGGGACGCGGCGGCTCCGCGATCGGCTCCATCCGGCGCCGCTTCTGGGCCGGCTGGGTACGCGCGAGCGGCGTCGTGACCGCGGTCCCCTCCAGCCTCCGCGTCGCCTCGGTCTCGTCCAGCGCGCGCGTCGCGGCCGTCGGCTCCGGCGCGACGCCGCGCAGCGAGTCCTCGAGCGCGCGCTCCATCGCACCGGCGTCGGCGAAGCGGTCCTCCGGGTTGCGCTCGAGCGCGCGCGCGACCACGAGCGACAGCGGCCGCGGGATCTGCGGGTCGACCTCGTGCAGCGGCGGCGGCGACGTCGTGTCCTGCTGGCGCGCGAGATCGGTCAGCGACGCGGCGTCGTACGGGAGCCGCCCCGCGAGCAGCTGGTAGGAGACGACCCCGAGCGCGTAGAGGTCGGCCGCCGGGCCCGCCGGCTCGCCGCGCGCCTGCTCGGGCGAGAGGTAGGCGGCCGTGCCGAGCACCGAGCCGACCTTCGTCATGTCCGAGTGCTCGGCCGCCTTCGCGATCCCGAAGTCGGCCAGCTTGACCTGCCCGCCGTCGCGGCCGCGCAGCAGGTTGCCGGGCTTGACGTCGCGGTGCACGACCCCGTTGCGGTGCGCGTAGTCGAGCCCGCGGCAGGCCTGCGTGAGGATCGAGACCGCGTCGGCGGGCTCCAGCCGGCCCAGCTCGCGCAGGATCTCGGCGCAGCTCGGGCCGTCGACGAACTCCATCACGATGTACTGGCGGCCGGTCGCCTCCTCGGTTCCGAAGTCGAACACCTGGACGATGTTGGGGTGGACGAGGCGGGCGGCGGCCAGCGCCTCGCGCCGGAAGCGCGAGACGAAGTTGGAGTCGGCCGCCAGGTGCTCGGCCAGCAGCTTGACGGCCACGCGGCGCTCGAGCCGCGTGTCGAGCGCGAGCTGCACCGTGGCCATGCCGCCGACACCGAGCCGGCGCTCGAGGCGGTAGCGGTTTGCGAAGAGCGTGTCGGCGGTCATCCGTCGTCCTCCGGAGGAACACCGCCGGTGCCCGGTGGTTCCTCTGGCGGGATCGCGCCGCCGCCGTCGCCGGGGTCGACCGTCGGCGTTGGAGTCGGCGTCGGCGTCGGCGTCGGCGTCGGCGTCTCCGTCGGCGTCGGGGTGGGCGTCGGCGTCTCGGTCGGGGCGACCGTCGGCTCCGGCGTCGGCGTCTCCTCAGGCTCGGGCGGCTGGCAATCCTCGGCGATCCGGCCGTCGAGATGCTGCAGCCAGTCGCGGATGTTCGCCTTCAGCTCGCTGTCGGTCTTGCGCGGGAGCCCGGACAGCTGCAGCTCCGCCTCCCGCACCGCGCGGCGCGCGCGGTCGCACGCGCCCTTCGCGGCCGCATCACCGGCGTCGCCGACGAGCGTAATCACCCGGTCGGCGTCCTCCTGCGGGATCAGAGCGGTGTCGTCGGAGCCGCAGCCGGCGAGCGCCAACGCGCCCAGCGCGGCCGCCAGGAGCGGGGAGCGGAACCACATCGGGCCTCTCAGGCTAGTGGCTTGCCCTCACTGGCCGTACCGGAGCCGCTCGGCGAGCGAGTCGGGCAGCCGCGCGGCGCGGATCGCGGCCTGGGCGCCGGCGATGTCGTAATCGGCGCGGCGCCACTCGGCGGTCCACGCCTGCGTGTCGAGCACCAGCCAGGCGGCGCGTGGGTCGCCATCGCGCGGCTGGCCGGTCGAGCCGGGATTGAGCAGCCACTCGCCGGCGCCGACGTCGAGCAGGTCGTCGGCGCGGCGCGTGGAGCCGGATGCGGGCTCGCCCTCGGGCCGGTGGAAGGAGAGCGCGACGTGCGAGTGCCCGATCAGCGAGACGCGGTGGCCGTCGTTGCGGGCCGAGTCGAGGCAGAGCTCGGCCGTCAGGCCGGAGAGCACGTACTCCCAGATCGGGTCGCGCGGCGACGCGTGGTAGAGGCCGACGTTATCGGCCGCGCCCGACGGCGACAGCGCGAGCAGGAACTCGCGCGTCTCGGGCCGGATCACGTCCCTGGTCCACTCGGCGGCGAGCGACGCGCCGCGCGAGAAGTCCTCCAGCGACAGCACCTCGACGACGGCGAGGTCGTGGTTGCCGGCCAGCACGATCGCGCAGTTGCGCTCGGCGAGCGCGACGCAGGCGTCGGGGTCGGCGCCGTAGCCGACGAGGTCGCCGAGGCACCACAGCTCCTCCACCTGCGCCTCCTGCGCGGCCACGATGACGGACTCGAACGCCTGCTTGTTGCCGTGGATGTCCGACGCGATCGCGACGCGCATGCCTAAAGTCTGTTCGGTGAGGAGGTCATGGCGCCTGCCGGTCGCGCTCGTTACCGCGGTGGTCGTCGCCGAGGCCGCCGTGCTGGTGATGCGCCCTCGCGACCGCGGGCCCGAGCCGGTCCCGGTCGAGCCGCGAGCCTACTTCAGCCAGGCGCAGATCGAGAAGGCGGAGGACTTCCGCAGCGGCCAGCGCTGGATCCTCCTGGCCCAGACCGCGATCGGGCTCGGCGTGCTCGTGCTGTTCGTGCGGCGCCCGCCGGAGCGGCTCGCCGCGCTGCGGCGCCCGGTGCTGGCGGGCGCCGCGATCGGCGCGGCGATCTCGGTCGCGACGGGCGTCGCCGCGCTGCCGCTCTCCGCCGTCGGGCGCGAGCGCGCGAAAGCCGTCGGGCTCGTGACCCAGGACTGGGTCGGCTACGCGGGCGACGTCGTGAAGGCGCAGGCGATCGGCGCCGGCTTCGCAGCGCTCGGCGGGGCCGTTCTGGTGTTCGGCATGCGCCGCTTCGGCCGCCGCTGGTGGCTGCCGGGCGCGGCCGTCGTCGTCGCGTTCGGGGTGATCACGACGTACGCCGCCCCGGTCGTGCTCGACCCTCTCTTCAACGATTTCAAGCCGCTGCCGCGCGGCGAGCTGCGCAGCGACGTGCTCGAGCTGGCGCGCAGGGCGGGCGTCGACGTCGGCGAGGTCTACGAGATCGACGCATCGCGCCGCACGACCGCGGCGAACGCCTACGTGACGGGCTTCGGGCAGACCAAGCGGGTCGTGCTCTACGACAACCTGATCGAGGACTTCGAGCCCGCCGAGACGCGCCTGGTCGTCGCGCACGAGCTCGGCCACGTGCGCCACCGCGACGTCCACAACGGGCTGATCTGGCTCGCGATCGTCGCGCCGTTCGGGACCTGGGCGGCGGCGGTGCTGGCCGAGCGGCTGGCGCCGCGCGGCGCCGCGCTCGGGCCGCGCGCGGTCCCGGCCGTGGCGCTCTCGCTCGCGCTGGTCGCGCCGGCCGTCACGATCGTCTCGAACCAGCTCTCGCGCGACGTCGAGCGGCGGGCGGACGCGTTCTCGCTCGAGCTGACGCGCGATCCGCGCACGTTCATCGCGTTTCACGAGCGGCTGGCGGTCAAGAACGTTTCCGACCCCGATCCGCCCGCCGTCACGCGCTTCCTGCTCGGGACGCACCCGAGCACGATCCAGCGCATCGGGATGGGCGAGGCGTTCGCGCGGTGAAGTACACCGTGCTCGCGGTCGGGCGGATCCGGCCGCCGTTCTCGGACGCGATGCAGCACTACGCGAAGATGCTCGCCGGGAAGGCGCACGTCGAGCTGATCGAGGTGCGCGACGACGCGCAGGTCGAGCGCCGGATCCCGCCGCGCAGCTACCGCGTGCTGCTCGACGTGCGGGGCAAGAACTACGACTCGCAGGGGTTCGCGCGCTGGCTCGAGGACCGGCGCCAGGCCGGGCGCGACGTCTGCTTCGTCGTCGGCGGCCCGTACGGGACCGAGCTGGAGCGCTGCGACGAGCGGCTGTCGTTCGGCCCGATGACGTTCCCGCACCAGCTCGCGCGGGTGATGCTGATCGAGCAGCTCTACCGGGCGCACAAGATCCTGGCCGGCGAGCCGTACCATCATTAGTCGCCGATGACGACGCCGCTGGACGACCTCAAGACCGCCGTGCGCGACGCAGCCGCCGAGTTGCGCGAGCGAAGCGGTGACGAGGCCTCCGGCCGAGGCAGGAGCACCGCCGCCGGCGACCGGCTGAGCCTCGAGCGGCCCAAGAAGGCCGGCCTCGGCGACTACTCGACCAATGCGGCGATGCTGCTCGCGCCCGCTCTGGGCGAGCCGCCGCGCGCCGTCGCCGAGCGGCTCGGAGCGGCGCTGCAGGGGCGGCTCGTCGCGGGCGTGGAGAAGGTCGAGGTCGCGGGACCGGGCTTCCTCAACCTGTTCTTGACCGACGCCTGGTACCTCGCCGCCGTCGATGACGTGCTGGCCGCGGCTGACGCGTTCGGCGCGGGGTCACAAGGTGAGCGCATCCAGATCGAGTTCGTCTCCGCCAACCCGACCGGCCCGCTGACCGCCGCGTCCGGGCGCCACGCCGCGTTCGGCGACGCGCTCGCGCGGATTCTCGAGCTGGCCGGGAACAGCGTCGATCGCGAGTACTACTTCAACGACCGCGGCGGGCAGATCCAGCGCCTCGGCGAGTCGATCCTCGCCCGCGCGCGCGGCGAGGAGCCGCCCGAGGACGGCTACCGGGGCGAGTACGTGGCCGAGCTGGCCGCGCAGATCCCGGGCGCCGCCGACAGGAGCGCCGCGGAGCTGGCGGCCGCGGGCGTCGAGAACGTGATGGCGGGCATCCGCTCGACGCTCGAGCGCTATCGCGTCCGCTTCGACAGCTGGTTCCTCGAGGCGACGCTCTACGAGGGCGAGCCCAGCGCCTGGGACCGCGCGCGCGAGCGGCTGATCGCCGACGGGCACGCGTACACGAGCGAGGGCGCACTGTGGCTGCGCACGACGGCGCTGGCCGGCGACGAGAAGGATCGCCCGCTGGTGCGCTCCAACGGCGAGCCGACCTACCTGGCCGCGGACGTCGCCTACCACTGGGGCAAGCTCGAGCGCGGCTACGACCGCCTGTTCAACGTGCTCGGCTCCGATCACCACAGCTACGTGGTGCGCCTGAAGGCGATCCTGGCCGCGGCCGGTGCCGACCCGATCCGGCTGGAGGTGCCGCTGCTCCAGTTCGTCCACGTCGTCGAGGGCGGCGAGCGCGCCTCGATGTCGAAGCGGCGCGGCGACTTCGTCACGCTCGCGGAGCTGATCGAGGAGATCGGCGTCGACGCGACGCGCTGGTTCATGCTCTCGCGCTCGGCCGACTCGACGGTCGACCTCGACCTGACGCTCGCGCGCGAGCAGTCGGCCGAGAACCCCGTCTACTACGTCCAGTACGCGCACGCGCGGATCGCGTCGGTGCTGGCCAAGGCCGGCGAGGAGCGCGTGGCGGCGGCGCTCGGAGCGCCGCGCGAGGGCCTAGCGCTCGAGCCCGCCGAGCGCGAGCTGGTGAAGAAGCTGCTGGCGTTCCCGGCCGAGCTGGCGGAGGCGGCGGACCGCCGTGCGCCGCACCGGATCGCTGTCTACGCGCTCGAGACCGCGCAGACGTTCACCGCCTTCTACCGCGACTGCCGCGTCGTCGGCGCCGAGCCCGCGGCCCTGGAGTCGTTCCGGCTCGCGCTCTGCGTCGCGACGCAGCGGGTGATCGCGCGCTCGCTGGGACTGCTCGGCGTCACGGCGCCGGACTCGATGTAGCGGCGGCAGGAATAAACCGGCGCCGCGTCGCGTCACACGCACGGCTGGTCAAGCGTCCGTGTGAGGAGATCTCCCATGTTGTCGAAGCTGCTGCCCCTTGTCGTGGGCATCGGACTTCTCTTTGCCGCCGCGCCGGCGGCGCACGCCGACGCCGTTCCAAAGCTCGACTGGCGACCCTGCGACCCCGGCTTCGAATGCGCGACGGCGAAGGTCCCGCGGGACTACTCGCGGCCGCACGGCGCCACGATCGAGCTGGCGCTGATCCGGCGCCCGGCCAGCGACCGCGAGAACCGGATCGGATCGCTCTTCATCAACCCCCGCGGGCCGGGCTTTTCGGGCGTCGACTTCGTCGTCCAAGCGTCGCCGTTCGCGCTCGCGACGTTCGGCCGCCTCTACGACATCGTCGGCTTCGATCCGCGCGGCGTCGGCGCCAGCAGCCCGCCGATCCGGGATTGCCACGAACCCGAAGGCGACCGGTTCATAGTGCCGGACACGCTCGACGTGCACGCGCTACTGCGCGACGCCCGCGACCAGCTACGCCGCTGCGAGGCCGGCAGCGGCGGGCTCCTCCCGCACCTCACCACCGCCAACGTCGCCCGCGACCTGAGCTGCCCGAGCCGGGCGCGGCCGCGCTCCGCACCGGCCCCGCGCTCGAGGCCTGGAGGCGCACGGTGCGCTAGAGCTCGCCGAACAGGTTCAGCCCGAGCGAGTCGAGCGCCTGCTGGGCCTCGTTGTTCAGCCGCGTCAGCTCGCCGGTCAGCAGCAGCACGCCCATCGTGATCAAGACGACCCCCGAGACCGCGGTGATGATCACGTAGCGGTCGCGCAGCCAGCGGAAGGCGCCCCACGCGCGCGTGAACGCCAGCGCCGTGAGCAGGAACGGGACGCTGAGCCCGAACGAGTAGAACAGCAGCAGCACGGCGCCGTCGACGAGCGCGTCCTGGGTTGAGGCGGCGGTCAGGATCGCGCCGAGCGTCGGCCCGATGCACGGCGTCCAGGCGAACGCGAACGCCGCGCCGGCGATCAGCGGGCCGCCCGAGCCGGCGCGCGAGATCAGCGCCTCCGGGCGCCATTCGCGGTTCAGCTTGGGCACGAACGGGGTCAGCACGAACAGCACGCCGAGCGCGATGATCACGCTACCGGCGACCTTGTCGAGCGTCCCGCGCGAGTCCTGCAGCGCCGAGCCGAGGCCGGTCGCGGTCATCCCGAGCGCGACGAACACGACGGTAAACGAGAGGCAGAAGACGATCGCGGGCAGCAGCACGCGCAGCAGCGACCGCTCGCCCTTCTGCAGCTCGGCGACGCTGACGCCGGAGACGGCCGAGAGGTAGCCGGGGACGAGCGGCAGCACGCAGGGCGAGATGAACGACACGAAGCCGACCGCGAACGCGGCGATCACGGTGGTGTCGACGCCGTCGCTCACCGGTCGTATGCCGCGAGCTCGGCGTCGAGGCGGCGCGCGTCGTCGGGGTCGAGCGCCGGGTCGCCGCCGGCGGGCGCGGCCGCGGGCCGGGCACGCCGCCAGCGCCGCGCGGTCAACGCCACGAGCGCGAGCGCGCCGAGCGCTGCCAGCAGCGGGACGAGCCAGGCCGTCAGCTCGAAGCCGTCGCCGGACGGCTCCGCCAGCACGCGCGGGCCGTACTCCTCCACGAGCGCGGCCTTGACCTCCTGCTTCGTCTTGCCCTGCGCGATCAGCTCGGCGATGAACTCGCGCTCCTGATCGGCGACGTCGGAGTTCGAGACGTTCAGCGCGGTGCCGCACTCCAGGCACATGACCTCGTCCTCGATGTCGGTCAGCGACGCGCGCGGCTCCGCGGCGGCGGCGGGCGCCAGCAGGGCGAGGGCGAGCAGGGCTGCCAGCAGCGCGCGCATCATGCCGACTCGTCGAGCAGCGGCGGCAGCGTCTCGTCGAGCCACTCCTGGGTGACGGGGAAGCGGCGCACCGCGGCGACCTTGCCGTCGCGGTCGATCACGTAGTTCTCCGGGTAGCCGGTCTGGCCCCATTCGCGCACGAAGCTGCCGTCGCGGTCGCGCAGGTTGGGGAACGTGAGCCCGAACTCGTCGACAGCCTCGAGCGCCGCGCCGGAGTTCTCCTTGACGTCGATCCCGAGCACCGTCCCGCCGCGGTTCGCCATCATCCTGTGCGCCTTCTGGATCAGCGGCAGCTCCTCGCGGCACGGCTTGCACCAGGACGCCCAGACGTTGACGAGCACGACCTTGCCGCGGTAGCCCGCGAGCGACCCCGCGCCTTCGCCTCCGAGCACCGGCAGGCTGCCCTCGGCGGGCGGTTCGACGCGCTCGCCGCGAGCCATCGCGGAGTCGAGCGTCGTGTCGGTTCCGGTCGTCGTGAGGCCGTACGCGAGCAGGCCGACGAGCAGCGAAGCGGCGATCGTGACGGGCCAGTAGACGCGGGCTCGCATCGCGTCCAAGGGTACTTCGCCGGATCGGTAACCTTCTCGCGTCTGCGGGCGTTGTCCAATGGCAAGACGTTGGCTTCCCAAGCCAAAAATGGGGGTTCGATTCCCCTCGCCCGCTTGATGCGCTCCGCGGCCCTCGGCCTCCTGATCGCACTGGCACTCGCCGCGCCGGCTTCGGCCAAGACCGGCGTGCCGACGCTCGCGGGCCGCGCCGTGCTGCCGGCGGAGACGTACGCGCCC